>ERZ778516.99-NODE-99-length-69237-cov-11.775722_pt1 | contig 69237 bp, 86 predicted proteins | sample MGYA00510342_ERZ778516 | MGnify/ENA primary metagenome ERZ778516 (study PRJEB29527, sample SAMN07138961) | mouse gut metagenome | material: feces | host: mouse | place: China:Nanjing | collected 2016-01-25 ...
GCCTATCCATCCCATGACTAAAGTCACGGGATTTCCGGCTAGGCGTCATTAAATTCCTTGCTCATCTCTGTTGCATTACCTAATTTATTATTTATATACATTACGTCTTGTATATGATTATACGCCGCAATACCAGGTAATTTTTTAGATGTTACCACTACGATTCTAGGAATGCGTTCATTTTTTCCATCTAAGATTCTCATCACAGTTTGAATAGTATCACGATACTTTTTCGTATCACCTTGAGACCAGATGTCATACTTACTTCCAGATACCTTTTTAGCTTTGAATCTTAGATCTTGATCATTGTACTTTCCGGCATGGAATAATTTTTTCTCAGCCATGAAATCCAAATCATCTTTAGCTATCGGTTTTCTTCGACACCGGCAATTAGGATGCGAACTTTCTGGTACTCTCGGGCTGGCCTCATCACCAACTTTATACGGCCCACTCATCGCAAGGAACGTACACTTCTGACAAGCACCGGGTTCAGTCACCCAATCAAAGTACTTCACATTGTTTATCTTGAACGTCTGCTCAACGATCGCATCTTCCCTTGCAGCTGCTTCAGTCCGAGCTGTTCGTTTGGCTTTGACTGTCGCATCTCTAATGATCTTAGGAATATTATCAGCACGCATACTTTGCGCATTTCCCGGATAAAAATGATTTGCGATATCTTCTGCGCGCATTCCTTGAGATACCATGCTATTGATCACATTGCTGATCCGGTTAACAGCTTGATCGTGATCTGTCAATACTCGCTCAGTCCAAGGAATAAAGTCTTTTCCTGTCTTTACTTTGAACTCTGGACTAGCATACTTCTTGACTGACATTTTAGGGATATCTTCATGCTTTGCTTGATAGGCGATCTCTTCTTTGACTGCAGTCTGGTTATTCTTATCGATGATCTTTCCGACTTTGTGAACAACAGCGATAAGTGCCATCCCCACCAAAGCTGTTATCAGCCCTTTAGGCGACGTTTGACTCATTGCAGTGTAATAGTCCACTCGGTCTTGTTCTGGCGCTGACAGGTCATCTGGGAGCTTGTCATACTGTTGTTTGAGCAAAAGCATATCTTTTACTGTGACTTTGCCGTATAAATTAGCTGGCACGACTACGCCATCAACAGCATAACGATTGTGCACATCACTGACGATCGCACGTAAAGTGTCGACTGCTTGACTATATACTTCTTCAAGTTCTTTGTCAGTGACCTGGTCACGATCAAGGAGCTGGTCGATCCGCTTTTTGACTTGTTCGACTGTTTGCATTTGCATCACCATCCGTAAAAGCATTTGTCTGCTTCAGCACTTGCATATTTGCTTTCATCTGCTCGTTTTTCTCTCGATCCATTCGTTCTTGTTCCTGACGTGGATCATTAACGATAGAAAGCGTCTTGAGCCACGTTTCACTTGATACCAGGTTCGCTAAGATTTGGGCCGTTTGAGCTTCTGAAAGTGTGTCGTGTGGTAGATCGTATTGGAAATTGATATCAAGGTCTTTCCACGCTTCTCGACTGATGTTTTCGATCAGATCTGACGCAAATACGACTTGATACATATCTTTCAGCGCCTCCGTAAAACCACGAGACTTCAGAGTGGCCAGATTTAACATCGGCTTGTACTTCATTTCGAGTGCCACACCAGTTGAATTGCCAAAGTCTTTGTCGTTCAAGTTAGTTATCATCGAGACTTGATAAAGATTATCAATGACTCGATTGATAAGATTTTCTTGCGTCGTATCAGCGTTAGGCTTGGATAAAAAGTCAACGTCTAGGTTTTCCGGTGTCTCGTTTGGATCATCGCTTTCTCTAGACTTCAGATTGATGATCCGGTAATTGCGTAGGTTTTCGAGATCATCTTCGCTAAGAATCGCGCCTAGCACTTTCATATAAGCGTCAGCGAAGTAATCGACGTCGTTCGCTTTCTCAGACATCGCTTTGTCGATCTCATCGATCAGTGGTAAAACATTCTTGATCACGCTTAAGCGCTCATCGTTTTCTACCGCTTCGATGATCGGGATCATCCCAAACGGGTTAACCACTCGAGATCCGAAACCACTAGTATTGCGACTAGTATCAGATTCCCACTGATAACTTTCAGAGAACACTGTGAGCTTGTAACTAGCAGATGCTCCGATGTGCCCATATCGCACAGCGTATAACGGCTTATGTGCCACTGTGTTGTCATAGATCACGAATGTATCGAGTGGCAAAGCATCAGTAACATAGATCTCGCTATCATGACTGTAGACATAAAAATAAGCTCTACCGTAAATGCAGGACTCTTTCCAAACTCGAGCGATCACGCTATCCATCTTGCGAGAAACATTGAACTTAGATAATGCTTCGTTTCCCAGCTCTTCCGGTAACGTCATTTGAACAGGCTTACCAACAGCAAAGCCGGTGAACGTGTCAACTAATTTCTTGGGATAGTTCAGTACAAGGCGGTTGTCTGGTTTGTTATTTGGTTTTTGCTTAGCTTTCACGATAGCATCGTGATCCGCTTTGTAATATCTGCGCATCTTAGCGTACTCACGAGCAAGTTGCTCATTTTCTAAGATAAAGCGCATGACATCAGCTTGCGTGATCTCCTGTTCGCTGTCGTAATAAAAAACGTTGTCATCACTCACGATGCAACGATCATTCAAATATTTCACTAGATACCCTCCTTGCGTAATTTGATGTTTCTTTGTTTCTTGACGTATAAGACTTTCATTGCAAAATACCGGTCAGCGTCTAAGCAGTGATCGTGTTCTTTGACTACTGCATCTTCACCACGATCAGCAGCTTTCTTGTCCCACATATAAGAGCCAAATTCTTTGAGCGTGTGTTGACTAGCTTCTGTCCATTTCATTTTTCCTAAATTCATTTGCGTCATCATGAAACGAACTCCATCCAAAACATTATTATTAGCATTGACGACGCCAAAGCCCCGATTTCGCAAAGCTTTTTTGAAGGAAGCTGCAGACGGGTCGACGATCAGCTTTACATTTTTACGGCTAAGATCATGCTCAAAGAAGAAATCTTCGAGATCATCGATGTATTGCTCATCTGTCTTCTGTCGTCCTGTTTCACGGCCGGAATAATAGTACTCGGCATTGTTGTACCAAGTACCCTTAAATAAGCTCCACAACTTGAATACAGTCGCATTTTGCGTACCGTAATCGATGCTGATCCATTGCTTTTCCCAAACGGGTTCTTTTGGGATGTCGACCACCATTTTTTCCCGGTCAAAGTTGTCATAAACCAAGCCATCGGCCATAGCCCACTGTCCCAGAATGTATCGCAGATAAAACACGCCGGAGTACATAGAGTCGTAGCGCCTTAGCGTTTCTTCAGACAGTGAAGGATTATCCTTCATCAAGAAATGAATCCGGATCGCATTCTTCTTTGCCAACTGATCTATCCACTGCAATTTGAACCAATGATACGGTGAATCCGGGTTACAGTTGAACCACGCTTTTGACCCTTCGACAGACAGACGGGATGTCGCTTGTGCCACGAAACTTTCCGGCATCAAAGCAACTTCATCAAAAAAGAACCCGCCCAAGGTGATACCTTGAACCAGGTCCTGGGATGCTTCATTAGTCCCGCCAAAAAGGAAAAAGTAGTTCGTTTTCCCGTTTTTAGAAACCGTCAACATATTTTCTGATTGATTATCCTTAACGTGGTAATGCTCAGAGATAAGCATTCGTTTTAGATCTCGGATAACGTTCCGGCGAAGTGATCCGATCGTTTTTCCGGCCATCCCAAAATTGACGCCATCGAAATTCATCATCGCCCAGCGAACGTAAGAAAACGACATAATAACTGTTTTCCCAGCACGAACAGAGCCATCAGCTATGATCGCGAACTTGTCTTTATACTGCGGTGATTGCCACCAGAAAAGCACCTGTAGCTGTTTTTTCGAGAAAGGTTTGAACGTGAATTTGACGTTAAGCTTCGATTTCGTCTTCATCGCCAAAAACTCCCTTCATCCCTTCAGCAACAGCACTTGCCAGGTCGTCTGTTCGAACTTCGTCTTCATCAGTTCCAAACTCTTCTTGTCTAATTTGTACTTCAAAAGCATTGAGCATTGCTTTAGCTTCAGCTGAATCTGCGTCTGCTTTGAGCTTGCGAACTTGTTCTGCGACGAGTGGGTCGTTACCTGGATAACGTTTCATGATTTCTCTTGCTGCGCTGATACGAGTCTTCATGTCCGCTTCTTTTTTCTCTTCAGCATAGCTTTTGCCAAACTGGACAAAAACTGTTTCTTTCGTCTCGCCACGCATGACAGCAGTTAAGAACTCTAACACTTCTTTTGCATCTGCGATCTTATGAGACTCGATCTCAGCCATTTTAGCGTCTATATAGGCTTTTATGTTGGGTTTTGTTAGGTTCTCAGCTCCTACAAATCTCGCTGACTTATCCGAATAACCAGCTTTTATTGCTGCCTGCGTTGCATTCCCGGATTTAAGATACTCATCAGCGAACGCTTTTTGCTTAGGTGTTAGCTTCTTCACATCATTTCACCCACCTCCGATTTTTTAAGTAAAATAAAAAGCCAGCCTGTTACAGCTGACCTGAATTAATTATGATTTTCATTTTCTCGTGTTTTGCTTTGTGATATATCATCGTTACTTGAAAGTTGCGTTATATTATTCATAAGAGAACCTGCTAAAGTTATGAAAGATCCTCCACCAAAGAATGTACCTATAATCGTATGACCTGTACTAATCAACCACAGGGAGCCACCCATAAACAATAAGCATACAAAAACTAATAAATACATGGAAGCCCACGCTAAACGCCCACGTCTCTTTTGCCGACTAGTTTCTAAGTGCCTTCTATGACGAGACTCATCTAACCCATTTTCGATAATCTTCTCAGCAGCTTTAGGATATAACGCTTGATAACCTGCTAATATTTTAGGATGTGGAATTGGTCCGCTATACATTTCCATTGTGGCAATAATGTTATTTTGCTCTTCTTCAGAAATTGGTAGCTTCTTTACTTGATCAATTATTTCTTGATCTTCCGCACTAATTTGCTCTTGACTATTGTTTTTTATAGTCTCTGGTAATTTACGACTTTGCTTTTCCAAAAGTAATTAATCCTCGTTTCATATCATTACCGACTTTTTGCCAATCACTATTGGTAAAACCACCATAAGTTTTAACAGCAGTTTCATTTAATTTCTTAGGTTTAATCCCCACTACTCTTCCTAAAACATTTGGAAACATAGCTAAATCATTAATTTTTTTAATTGTTAAATTAAAGAAATGCATTATAAAAAGCCTCCTTACACTATCCCGTTAACTATATAGTACAACACAATACCTACATAGTGAAATACTTTTACTTAAAAATTAATATTTTAACATAATTATAAAAGCCCAGTCGCATGGACTAGGCTTAGTGAGATAAATTGAATTGTTAGTCTAATGACTAAAGGCCTATGTTGGACTTGCACCAACACATTATCACTTGATAGACCATTTTGCCACACTCTCGGTCGTTATAGTGGCAAGGACTTATCGCGCCCGCACGCTAAACTTATTTAGCGACGCTCCAGCACGTCATGCTTTAAGCATCCAAGATGTTCTCAAAGTAAATAATCAAACTCATGTCCCAACTTTGGAACACTATCATAATATCACGATAGGATGCCTACCGTTTGCCGTTAATTTACCTATGATTTGACGCTACTTTGACGCTAACTTGACGCTTTTTAAAATTCTTTCATACGCTCATCGATCATTTGTGATAATTCTTTTAAATCATCTAACGTTGCAATGTCTCTTACATATTTACGAGCATACGACCTATAGCGGTAAATACGTTGCTTATCCTTGTTTTTGTCGCCCCATTTTTTCGTTGCTCTGTTTTGGGCTTCTGTCGTCTTTTTCTCTGTCATCGTATCAGCTCCTTACTTGCCTAAAATCTTAATCAATAACCACAAAAAGAAGTCAATTATCAAAATTACACCAGCAACCGGAAGTAAGAAATTGCTAAAACGATCCAAAGCGTCAACAATCTTTTTAATTCTATCCATGACTTTAATTCCTTTCTCGTGTATACTGAAATAGAGGGGAGACCACCCCCTTTCTATTTCAATATTTTATTTAAAGAGTTGTCTGATGAAATTTACAAGCCATTCAATGCTTTGTAATGTTCCGACTATTGTTGTTATCACTTTGCCGGTGGTTAACAATAGTTTGATAGGCGACTCTTTTTTGTGTGTTTCTCTTCTTGGTCTCACTGTTTCACCTCCCTCAACCTTATATATTTATTATACATTGTTAACCTATATAAATCAACTGTTTTTAACAAAAAAAGCCCGATTTTTCGGACTTTTTCATCATTTCATTACTCTTAAATCTAACTGATTTACTTGAACATGCAATCGTTCTGCAAATTCTATGCAAGCTGCGATCTTTAATTCGTTATATCTAGTCGTACTGTACTTTATTTTTTGAGCCACTTGCCAATCAGCTAAACCTTTGATGTAGCGATAGTAAAGTATCAGCTGATAAGTACTGCTACAACGATTTAAAGCGACATTCACATCTTCTAAAATAGACTTAGCTTTTGCCGACTCGCTACTAACATATTTGACGACCATATTTTCTTGGCCATTTCCAGAACTCGGTGCTTTCGGCATACCGTCCATGCTGACAGAGCGGAAGAAACTGCGCTGTTTATCAGCCAACCGCAATAGCCTTTCAAGATCCTTATCAAAAAATTTTTTGACTTTTTCAGCAGTCGCGACTTCATCAAGATCAGGAATTAAATCAATCAAGTCCATTCGTCCGCCCTCCTATGTTATAATTCGTAGTAGATATTTGTTTGGAGAGCGACTGCATTAGCTGCGGTCGTTTTTTTATTTGACTGCGATCACTTTGTAACGCTTTTTAAGCATTGTCTTTTTCTTTCTAGCAATAATGACCGTTGTAACACCACACCCCACAAAATCAGCAACTTCTTGTGCTATCTCAAATTCGTGTTTTTCGCCCGTCTGAGTATCAAATAGATACCATTTTCTGAAATAGCGATCCTTTCTTTTGCCTCTAGGAGCGTGGCTTTTTCCACCATGAACGCTCCAGTCGATCTTTTCTTTACCTTTTTTTGGCATACCAACTACTTTGATATACGCTTCAAAAGCCTCTGCGATCAACTTGTCTTCAGGATGTTTTTTAACGTATCTCTTCATCTCGAGTCGTTCATTCGATAGCTCATCACCATATTCCTTACTCAAGATAGTTACTGCTTCCATGAACTTCATTTTCTCGTCCTCATTAGGTCCACGATCTCATATAATTTGATCATACATTGAATAAGAAAAATCAAGATGAAAAAACTAAGATCTACCAACACTTTTAAAAATTCACCACTAAACTGATGCCACAGAGTAAAACCACATAGTGCAATAAAACTCAAAATAGTTGCTGCACTCCAAATTTTTCTTAACATGTCACACCCTCCTAAAAAAAGTCGTTGTAATACATAACTGCCCACATGATAAACATCCCGACTGCCATACCTAATAGCGCAAAAAACATTAATAACCAGCCCATATTCTACCTCTCCATATCCTGTGTAATTTTTTGAAATTCTAGCTCAAGTAGATTCCATTGACGTTTAAAGTCAGCGTATACTTCTTCCCACGGCTCATCTTCAGCCCAAGCTCTGCGCAATGTCTTAGCCATGTTCTCTTTGATTTTGTTGCATCTCACTTGCCTTTCTGAGTCAGTCATCACTCCTGTATACTTATCTTCAATCCCTTGCAAATAACCAACAGATACACCGAAGTAATCTGCTAGTTTTTGCCAAATTTTTAGCTTTGGTTCACGATCGCTACGCTCATATTTTCCAATTGCATCAGCAGTTACTCCAACAGCAACTGCTAATTGCGCTTGACTGATATTCTTCTCAGCTCGCAGCTCTTTAATTCTGTTTATCAACTTGTACACGCTCCTTCGCTCGTTCTAGTTTCTTCTGACGTCGTTTGCGCTTGTCACGCTTGCGACTACGTTTCTTTCCTGTCATTTTCTTTCCTCACTTTCTATCATGCGCAAATGCTAACAGCGCTAGTAGCAAGAACAGCAAAGTCAGCACTAGCCACTTAAACACCAACGCCAGCATTTTCACTCTCCTTTTTAGCAATCACACTTTGCGCGATTTCATCTTGATACCTGATTATCGCCACCATGATCCCTACTACAAGGGGATGTGCATTGTAGCGTTTCTCAATTCTTCCTGTCGTATCAATCACCCATTTCCAATACTCTGCTGAATCGATCGGATAATTTTTCAGCATAATGTTAGCTGCGTTCATCCAGTTCATAACATCTTTAAAAAACTTTTCCCAGTCCATGATTACGCCCCCTCGATTTTGATATAGATTCCTGGTACTTCAGACCAAAACTTTTCAACGTGTAATCCTGCGATCAACCTATCATCTTCCCAAAAGCCAAGATCTGTCATGCAGTCTTGAAGTAGCTTCATCATGTTATCTAGATCTGGCCTAGTCGTTTTGTAACTTCCGTTTTCGTGTTTTTCTTTCGGATATAACCACTTAACTTGCAAGATGACCAACTTCTTAAATTTTGTTTCCGGAACAAACTTCGCTAAATGAGCTGTCAACTTTTCTCGTGCTGCTTTCAATTCTGCTGGCTCATAAAATACTGGCTTACCATTCTTTGCGACAGTCACTTTTTTCTGTTGATGTGTTGTGTTTGGGATCTCCTTCATTGGCACAAAAAATTCCATTATTTTACCCTTTTCCTTTCTGTGACACTCTTTACTGTGTCATTTTCGCTGTGTCACCGTGTCAAGACACTCTCTCCCTGAGAGGTAGAGTGTCTTGAACACTGTCGACAGTGATTCCGACAAGGTTTTTATCCTTTTGACGTCCTAGGACGACCTGTTAGAGTGTCACGAAGACATTTTCATGACATTTAAAGAGTGTCTTTAGCATGTCTCAACTATTTTTATCTACTGGTTTAATTACTTTTTTCTAATCATTCCATCTTCTGCAATAAATTTATCGCTATTCTCTACTCGTCGATACACCGATCTTTTGCTAAGGTCTAAATAGTCGGCTACGGCATTAATTTCTACAGCTTCGTTACCTTCCATGTTCACTGAATAAAAGGCTTCTTCAAGTTCTTTTTGAGCCTTTTCAGCTCTGCTTTGATTGGATTTTTGAGTCCCTTTTTTCCATTTTTGAGTTGAATTATCATCTTCTGGATTGATATCCTGCAAACTTTCATCGAGCATGTGTATTGGATATTTGAACCAAGCGTTTACCGGAGTAAATTTAGGGAACTCACGCAGCGTTCCTTCTAAACGCCATGCTGTAGCTTGTCTTACCATAGTTACTGCAAGATCTTTTTGCTCGTTGATATATTTCAACTTTTCCGGATCTTGAATAGCTTTCATCAAGTGTTTACCCATTTCTGATTTGCTGAAGATATCGTCTTGGCCAATATCTGAGTAAGTAGGATTATACGTCTTGATTGCTCCTGCGTAAACGTTACATATTGCATCATTTTCACGTTGCTTGTATCGATCTTCATTAACAGGCAATTCTATCAAGTCTAAAATCGCGTCTGGATCTCGTGCAAAAACTCCGGAACCGGAAGAACGATCGATCGAGCTTTTACCACCTTGAGCGCCTTTTGAATGGTGGTGAGCATAGATAACTGAACACTGCAGTTCTGTAGCAATCATGTCGAACTGATTAACAAAAACTGACATGTCATGAGCGTTGTTTTCATCCCCAGTCAGCACTTTATAGATCGGATCGATTATGACTGCGATGTAGTCTGATTTTTGCGCTCTCCGGATAAGTTTTGGTGCTAGCTTGTCCATTGGGCTTGTCTTACCACGTAAATTCCAGACATCGATGTTCCCCACATTATCGTGGCCACGTCCTAATTCTTTGTAGATGTCAGCAAAACGTTTTTTAGCCGATCGTTCGTCCAGCTCAAGGTTCACATATAAGACTTTTCCTTGCTGACATTTGAAACCGAACCATTCCCAACCTTCAGCGATCGCAATAGCTAACTGAATAAGCGAGAACGATTTACCAGCTTTTGACGGCCCAGCGATCAGCATTTTATGACCTTGCCGAAGAACTCCTTCGATCAGTTCCGGCGCTAACACGATCGGTTCATCAAAGAGGTCTGCCATATTTTCCATTTCTGGCAAGTTGTCGTTCATGTCTTCGATGTATTCTTTCCACTCGTCCCAACTTGCTTGACCAATATTTCTGGCCACTAAAAATTGTTTTTTGCCGGCACGTTCAAAGCCTGGCAATCTAGTTAGTCGTGAAGGATTCTTATTTTGCTTATCAATGAATAGCCCGTTTTTCTCAACGATTTTATACAAATAGTCGACACGTTCTTGATACTCACCATAGTTAGCAGCGTCTACTTTTACTACTGCGTGCAAACTCTTACCGCCGGAATAAGTCAATGTTGCGATCGGTAATTCGAGCTTGCGCAGGATCTCGTTTTGCTTGGCCACGTCCATGTTGTCGGACTCGATCAAAGCGTAACGAAAATCAATGACGTTCTCGTTTTTAACACCTTTGCCATCAAGTGGATTAAATCTGATCCAGGCCCCGGCTTGTTCGTTTGGATCGCCTAGAACTGCACCGATATCTTTTGTTTGCTTAAGCTTTTCAATGATCGTTCCAGCGGTCCAAGTGTACACACCTTGAGTGGGTAACCATTTTTCTTTGTCTCCGTGCTGGCTCAAGTAAGCATCATTCACGAATCCGACAATGTCATCAGCTCTAAAAAGCGTTTCGAAGTAATCAGTGATCTGCTTGATTGGATCCCAATTTTTAGGCTCTTTGACTTCTTCACCCAAAATATAATCAGTATTTACAACTTGATAACCACGATCGATATCAGATGCAACAAAGCTATCGTTCCAGCCAAAGCTAGTCGTATCGCTTGATGGTGGTCTCCAGCCATTTTCTTTGGCCAACTGTGTGATCGTTGCACCGGTAACTGGTTTAGCAGATCCGTTGAATTTCTCCCACTTCTTTTCTGTTTCACCATCGTGATAGCGAGCCATGTCTCGTCGACTCCAGTTATCCCAATCATCGATCGAGTAGCCTTCATGTTTTAAAGCGAAGCCCACATTTAGCCATTCTTGGTAATTTAAAGTTGCTGGATCGATATAATCTAACAGTTCGACTAAGTTCAATTTGTTTTCCAAAGGCTACTCCCTTCTTCCATCTCCAAATTTTTCTTTGATAGTGTTAAATGCTGCATTCCAACCATCGTTATAACCAAGATCGTAAGCAGTAGTTACACGTTCATTCATATTTGCTTCGATATTTTCAATTCGTTCACGTTCATCTGCGAAAATGCCGGCAATTTCTTCTTGAATGTCTTTCATGTTCATCCCTCCTCATATTTTTTGAATCGATTCAATGCCCGGACTCAGAATCGAACTGAGATTTTACTGTAAATAAATCTTTGTAGGCATTTGTTTTGGTGGAATGGCACCAGCCCCGGGCGTGATCCCCACAGTAAAAACTGTGAGGAAAATATTTTTTAATTTGGTTGGTATTCAGCCGGTGTGATCCCTGCTGGAATTCTCCAACCATTAGCAGCGATCCGATTTATCAGCTTAGTTGCGTGTTCAAATTGCCACGTTCCGACGTGATTGAAACCACGACCTTCTAAAAATCTGATCTGTTTTGGCGTTGTTAGGCCAGCATCACGACGCTTGCTGAGTCTTTCAAGTAGCATTTCTGCTTTACCGGCATTTTCAATATCATCTGGATAGATCCCCAGTTTTTCAAGTGCTTTTAACTGCTTATCTGTAGGTGGTCCCATCTGAAAACCAAATGCTGGCACAAAGTCTGTTAAATCTGAAGCTTGGATCGATAACTCGAATTGCAAAGGATCAACAAGTTTACGTTTGCGACGTTTCATTTCTGCTAGCTGTTCAGCTAAAGCTTGTTCACGCTCTGCAACAACATCTTTTTGAGCTTGCTCTTCAGCTAACTCTAAATCGATCGCTGTCCCGGCTTCTTCGATATTTTCAGTCATCTTCTTAGCGACTTTTTCATCGGTGGCTATCAAATGTGCCGGGTGACAAAGCTCGTGACGCTCTGTGTGCCACAAAAAGTCTAATAAAAGTAGCTCTTCTTTCCCTGGCGCAAGTCGCGTACCACGCCCAACCATTTGGCTATACAATGCTCTAACTTTAGTCGGTCTTAGAACTACCACGCAATCAACATCAGGACAGTCCCAACCTTCAGTAAGCAACATCGAATTGCACAAGACGTTGTATTCGTTATTCTCAAAGTCAGTTAGAATTTGCTCGCGATCTTGTGACTCTCCGTTTACTTCAGCCGCTTTAAACCCATGTTTATTCAAGATGTCTCTGAATTTTTGTGATGTTTTTACTAACGGCAAGAACACAACTGTTTTTCGATCCTTACATTGCTTTTCCATTTCTGTAGCGATCTGTTCTAAATAAGGATCTAATGCTGTCCCTAGATCTTTTGTTGAGAAATCTCCAGCTTGTTGTTTTACAGCAGATAGGTCTAACTTAAGCGGGATCGTTAAAGCTTTGATTGGTGATAGATATTTAGATCTTATTGCTTCAGCCAAGCCATATTCGTAAGCTAAGCTATCGAAATATGATCCTAAATTTTTCATATCGCCACGGTCCGGTGTTGCAGTAACTCCTAACACATTTGCACTCTCGAAGTGTTTTAGTACTCGTTGATAGCCATCAGAAATACAGTGATGTGCTTCATCGATCACGATCGTATCAAAGAAGTCTGGTGAAAATTTTTCTAAACGTTTTGGCCGTTGCATCGTTTGGACAGATCCAACTACCACTCGATAGAAACTGTTAAGACTTGTCTGCTCTGCCTTTTCAGTTGCTGTCTTTAAGCCAGTTGATTTGTAAAGCTTATCTGCAGCTTGCTCTAATAACTCACCACGATGTGCCAAAACTAAAACCCGCTCGCCTAATTTGACCCGATCTTCGATGATCTTAGAAAATACGATTGTCTTTCCGGTCCCAGTAGGTAAAACTAGCAAAGTTCGCTTATTACCTTTCTCCCATTCTTCCTGTACTCTCTTACGTGATTCTTCTTGGTAAGGTCTTAATTCCATTAGATCTCCTCCTAAGCTAGGATGGTGATCTTGCCATTGCTGATCTCAGCCTTTAAAGACTTTTCAAAGTAGTTTTTGATGTTTTTGATAGCTACATTTCTCCAAATTCCACCATCTGCTTCAAATAGTGCGCAACGTGGTCCTTCTTTCATTCGGAACACAAATTTTGATTCAGGCTGTGCTACTTCATTGAATGTTCGGTAAGGCGCTAAAGTAACTGGATTTGGAACTTTGACATCGACTTTTGAGGCAACACCTTGATTGATCGTGACTGCTTGTGAAACTCCATCGTCACCGACAGTCTTAACAGAGTCTTCGCTGATATTTCCAACTACTTTCAGTAAGATCTCACGGTCTGAGCTATCAGTAAAAATAGACTGCAGCTTGATGTTGAATTCTTCTGAGTGGTAGAAGTAATCGAAGTTAAATGCAGGAATGATCGCATTTACTTCGGCTAAACACTCTCGACTTCCATCTACTTCTAGTTGTCCTTCTAAAAGTACAGTCCGCTCATCTTTGATCGTCAAAATAAGTCGGTCACTTTCACGATCTAATTTAGATTTGACGTAATCAACTAAGCTCGATAAGGTATTCAAACCTAAGCTTTGCTTTGCCGTATAGGCCACAGGATCCACTCGATGCGCGATCCCTTCGCTATCGATCACATATGGGATCTCTTCGATAAACGCCACACGCTCTTCTGGTTTAATACCGTTATTAGTCAAAAATTCCAATGCTTCTTTCGTTAAACTCATGTCTATTACCCCCGTTTTTCTTGTAGATCAATTACTTTAGCTTTAGTTTCTTTCTCGACTACGTCTACTGGTTTACCAACGTCAGTCTTTAGTTGGCTATCTTCTGGATCAAAGTAGGTTTGTCCCGGTGCTCCAGAACTAAGCTCATGCGCCTCAATTCGCCCTGTCTTAATGTCTTTACCAGTTAAAACCGTCGTTTCAACTTCTTCTGTTGGTGCTAATACCGACTTGATCCCAGTGGCCAAATTTACTGTTTGGCGTTTTTCGTCCGGTGTAAAACCAAGCGTGATTGTGATTGTCCGTTTCCGCTTTGCCGGCACGTTAGGATCATGGATATTTTTGAAGACTGCTTCTAGTTCCTTATCTAACTTCTCTTGAATAGCGCCATACGCCATCCGTGATAAATTCAAATCGATCTCTTTTGACATTATTCTTACCTCCTAAAATGCTCCTGGTGTAAAACCGGCTTGAGTCGTCTGTTGTGGTTGTGTTTGTTGTGTTTGTTGTGCCGGTGCAGGCTGTACCGGTTGAGTTGTTTGTTGCGGTGTCACTGGTGCTTGTTGTACTGGCTGTGGTTGTGGTTGCGGTTGTACCGTTGTTTGTACCGGCGCAGGTTGTTGTGCACTAGCGATTTCTGGTGCGTTCGGTTTGAGGAACTTATTAGGTCTGTTATTCGAACGATCGTTGCCATTATTATCTTTGTAATGATTTACTTCTAACTCTGCATATCCCGAACTGCCGATAACTGCATTCCAATTTGGCATAAAAGCTTGGCCGATCGTTGGATTTTGACCAATTGCAGCAAAGAACTCTGTCAATTTCCACTGCATACGTTTTAGCAGATACAAGCGTTCTTTTACTGTTGTCTTACCTTTAGTCCCAACAAATTCCATTTCGATCTCAGCGTAAGGTGTACCGTTAGGAATTTTGTCTGACTTACCATCATAGATCTTGCGTTCAAAGCCTCTGACCGTAAATTTGCAAACACCTGGATCAAGAACGACAAACTCACTTTCTTCTGCAACAAAGCCGCCATCCCATGTTAAAAATTCATTTTCTGCTGTATTCATCTTTTGTCCTCCTATTGCTCTGGTTCATATACTTTGTGTAAATATTCTTTTGCTGTACTCCAGCCAGATTCTAGATGTCTCCATAAATCTTCGGGGACATTTTCTAACGGCGTTCTTTTTGGCATAAAACCAGCATTAGAGATCATAGTCATCAAGTCACCTGGTGTAAGACCATCTGCTCTCATCAAGTCTGCTACTGGCTTTGGAATGACACTTGGGATCGTTTCCGTTTGTTCTGGCATCGGTAAATTTTCTGGTGGTGCTTGTTGCACCTCTTGTTGTTGCGGTGGTTCTTCCGGTAATGGTACTTGCTCTTGTTGAACCGGTGGTGCCTGTTGCGGTTGAATTTGTGATGGTGCAGGTTGAACTGCTGCTTGGACCGGTTGTTGTACTGGTTCAGCTTGTGGCATCGCTTGTTCAAGTTGAACTCTGATCTGTTCATAATCAAATGGAAGCTCATCAGCAAGTCCCAAGCGATTTTTCGCATCCCAGGTCGGTTTATGTGTCGTATACATTACACGTTGGCCACCAGTCGCTTTTTTACTATTAGTCTTACTATCTGTAATGACAGTCGTCTTGAAATTGGCAAACAAGATCATATCCGCCCACTCTTTTACCAGTGAGGCGTCACGTCGTTCTAACTTCAGTACATAACGATCAAACGCTCCTAATTCATCAGGTAATTCATGCTTCTTAGTTTCTGAATGAGCTAAAAGAACAACGTTGTAATTTAACTCAACCAGTTCACTTAGTTTGTTTAAAAGCTTCCCAATCTCATCGGCTAAAGCAACATAGCGCGTACCATAACTAGAAGCATCAATCGCATCCCAGTTATTTTTTGCCATTAAATGTTGTTTTGCTAAATTTTCAGCCCAATCCATCGTGTCGATCACAATCGTTCTAGCAATACCTGAAGTACTTTTTAAATACTCAAGTTCTTCAAGTAGCATTGTCCAACTAGTTGGATCAGGTAACTTTTGGCTATCAATAAAATTTGTTGAACCTTCAGTATCAATGTAGATAGGTTGTGGAAAGTTATTAGCAAATGTTGTCTTTCCAATTCCTTCCGGACCATATACGACTACTTTTAAAGCTTTTGTTTGTCGTGTACTTGTAACTGTAAAATTCATTTAAAACGCTCCTTTCGTCGACCAGTCATTTACTGGCGGTGTAGTTGGTTTATTTAAAGTTTCGTTTTTGACTGCATAGCCATCTTCAATGATGATCTCGCACTCATCACCAACTGAAACTCTAGTAGCGATCGCTTGTAGACCTTCTTGTTCAAGCCACACACCAAATTCTTGTAGTGTGGCCATGTCCATCTGTTCCAATTTATCCAAAAGGACAAACCCACATTCCGGTTTAAGCTTCCGAACGATCGCAGTCGAAACTTTCAACTGATCAGAGCCAGACATGTTATCCCATTTTTGGCCATTGTAGATCAATTCACCTTCTTGAACCGATAAACCTGGCAATGGTAACGGCGCTTGATCTAACAATGCTGTTCGTTGTTCACGAATGTTATCGATCTTGACAGTAAGCTCTTCGTATTTTTCTTTGTACTCTGCAGCGTCCATCTCCGCTTTTTCTTTATCAGAATTAGCCCGGACTTTTCGATTGATCTCATCGATATCAGCAATATTCTTTTGAAGCTCTTCAGTCGACTCATCTTGTAAGTCAAGCGCTGACTTTTGAGCGATCTCTAAGTTTTGTGCTGTTTGTTGATGTCGAGACTCGTATTCTGCAAGTTGTTGCCGTAAACGCGCTAACTCAGCTTCTTCTTGGTCGTATTGATTTTTGATAAGCGTTAAGTTTTCTCGTTCGCGCTGATTCTCACCGTTTTTAGCAAGGATCGCTTGTTGTTGCTCAATGAGTTCAGTTACAGATACCAGTTCTTTTGGTGCTTCTGGATAGTGTGGTTGCTCTTTAGCGTACTTCGCTTTTTGATCTGCAATTTGTCCGACCATTCGACGATCGTTATATAGAGTAGCTTCTTGGTTATCCAATTCAATCAACTGTGGACCGACTCCGATGATCTGCAGTAAGATCGTAGCTTTTTCCTTAGCTGTTGACTCCATAAATTTTGGCAAGTCTATAGCAAGCTCTTCTACAAAGCTATTAAGCAACTGCTGGCCACCTTTTTGTCCGTTTGGGTCAATTACCTTCAAGCTTGAGTTCTTACCCTTGCGTTCAACGATAAGGCCATTGTTCATCGTGATGTGCAAGCTTGGTGGCGTAACAGATCCTTCACGTTCCGGTTTAGATGGTTTATGCTTGTTGCCGCCTAGAGCCCATGCGATCGCATCTAGCACACTTGTCTTGCCTTGGTTATTGTTTCCGCCAATGATCGTCAAACCGTTTTGATTTGGCTCAATGACTGCAGCTTTGACTCGTTTGACATTTTCGATTTCGAGTCTGTTGATTTTAGTCGGCATCGCGTGTCACCACCTTTTCTTGAATGTTAGTTGCTAGATCAACTTTAAAAGTCCTTATCATCTCTTTGATGAGCTCTGCTTGTCTTTTTTGTTCCTTGTTCATCTTGTTCACCTCGTGATATAATTGATTTGTGATATATTTGATTTTTGGTCGCCTTTTCAGGTGACCTTTTTTTATGGCTTGAATAGCCAGTCTAGGCCTCGAGTCCACGTTTCGTCTCGTGCACTTGCGATTGCTGTGACGATCATCGCCAAGATCGCAGCCCAACCAACGACCCATTCTTCGTGTGGCAAGAAGCCCGCAAGCATTACGCCTGATAAGACAGCCACAATATAGCTACTGTTAAAATTCATCTAATCTCACCTCCTGAAATATCCAATATCAACTTTCAATGCATCTGCGATCTTACACATATTCTTAAATGACGGCTCAACTCCTTTTTCATAGCTTCGTAGTGTACTTTCTGGAATACCCGTGAGCATGCTCAGTTTGTAGTTCGAGTACCCCAGTTCCTTGCGCTTGGCGACAACCTTTTGCCACATTACTATCACCTACCTAATTTTATTTATTGTGTTTCGCAATATATTACGCTATACTTCACTTGGATAGTTTATTGCCCCTTCTTATAGCGATATAAGATGCGTATCGGGTGAATTCAAGGAAAACCTAAGTCTTTTGATATGGTAACCCTGAGCCAAGCTTGAACTCTGGTTCTTGAAGGTGCAACGCATAGAGTATTTACTCCACGAGCGCCCGACAACTCTTTGAGTTGAACAGATATGCTGAACTAGCAGGAAACTGTTAGAAGTTAGGATAAAAAACCTAGCGATAACATTTTGAAAACTGTTGATTTACTCGGCAAAACACCTAGTGTAACAGCCACAGTATCTCGTAACCAAGGATTGACAAAACTAGAAGGAGCTGATGTAGCTTTGAAACATATGACTAAGGTATCTGAATCTATGTCTCAAGCTGCCTCTCTCGCTTCTCTAGGTAAAGAATTCTCAGAATCCTTTATTAAGGCTTCTAACCTTGCTGCAGTTGGTAATTTTCATATCCATTTAGAGCCTACATGGCTCTTTTTTATTTAGTTCAGGCCTGGCTTAGAGCTACCATATCAACTACTTAAATCATCTCCATTTCTTTTTTCAACCACACGCAGCACCCATCTATCAAGATCAGCACTGCTAGCAACTGGTGAAGAATACGTAGTTAGAAAACTCGGTTTTTAATTTCTTCAATGCTTTCTAATACGCTTTTGAGTTGCTTACTTAGAGTAGTTGCCTCGGTAAGCAACTTTTTTAATTCTTTGATTTCTTTTTCTAGCTCAACTAACCTCATCTTTACCACCTCCCTTCATCGATACCTAAGTTCTTCAACTTTTTAAACCGGTTAGCTGATTTCCAAATCAAGAACTCTTGGTAACGATCCTCATCGATCCAAACTTCTTGAGTTGAAGGATGAATATACGCATCCCAAAACTCAGACTTTCGAAGCTCCTCTATCCGTCTGTGATAGGTAGATTTGCTTTGTGCGTATTTTTCCATGAACTGTTCTTTATTTAGCCAATTCCTTGCCATATTTTTTCACCACCTATCTGATCTTGAAATCAGAAATGATTTTCAAAATGATTTTGTTTCCGCGTGGATTCTTTTTGCGACCGGACAAGTAATCGCTCATGTCTTGTTTTGCGATTCCATACATTGCAGCTAAATCAGCGATCGTAATGTCGTTTGCATTCAAGTATTGAATAATACGTTCGCGTCCTTCTAGTGTTTCTGGCATTATCTAAACTTCCTTTCTTTGATATAATTTGATCATCTCCTATGAAAAGAGGTGACGTTTATGAAACTAAATTGGGACTGTTTTTACAATGTGCTTCAAACTATCGAACAACATTCAACCACTACTTCCAATTTACCTTTCAGCATTTTTGGCGATTTGCAAAAAGAATATGGTAAAGATCAAGTTGAATATTGCTTGCACCAAGCCTATGAAGCTGATTTGTTAATAGGTGATGACCCTTTTGACGCTCAAGGTAACTTCATCAGTACATCTGATTTATCCTTGAAAGGTCATCAATTCCTAGCCGATCAGGATCATAATAAGGAATAGCTTTGAATTTTAGGGTTACTTCATCATGCTCAATTGTTACTGAATTAACATTGATTCTTAAACCATTCAAAATAACTGAGTTCCCTACAACTTCAATCACATTATGTCCTTCGTCCATAAAATCTCTTTGGGTTTTATGGGCATTTTTTGTCTCACGGTTCGAGCAACGTTTAACATAATCGTCATACCAGCTCATAAATTCTTCTTTTGATACTGGATGACCTTTTATGCTTAATCCTTTAAATGGACTTTCCGCCATGTATTTCACCTCCTTTATTTGATAAGTTCTAAATACTCTTTTAGCTTCTGAACACCAGCTTCAAAATACACCCACTGGGCTACTTCCTTAGCTGAGTACTTCGACTTGCTGATTATCCAGCGCCCATATTCATTTTGCCCTGGTTGCTCAGCTTTTAAGCTTATCCTGTTAGCGTACTCACCAACTTTTGCTGGATATGGTTTACCTGCTTTGGTTAGTACTCCAAGTTTTTCAGCAACTTCAGACGCTGTATACTCAACACTCTCCACTTCCATAGCTGGAATTACCATCTCACCAACTAGTTCTTTTCCAGCACGATTTAACATCAGCTCTCTGTGTCGCTGACTCTTTGTTGCCATTGCGATCTTATACATCAGCTGTGCGCGTCTTGTCGCTGCGTTCTGTTCCATGATTTCCAAACGCTTATCAGCTAACAATGCTTTGTTTTCTGACTGAATCGACTGACGCATTGCAAAGTAATTGTCGACCAGCTGATCGTAAATTTCCCATGCTGTATCATCTTCTAAGATCTTGAGTAACTTGGAATAACCACGTTCTGATAGAAGATAGATGTTGTTGGAACGATTGATTGCATTTTGGGTAAATCCGAGGTCAATTAAATTGACCTCGAAATTTGATGCTTTTAAATCCAAAATATCTACACCTGCTCTAAAACGCTTAATATTCATATTGATAGCCTGATTAATTACTTTGGATGACCGCTTGTGAATTTCTGCAATGTCTTTAACTAACATTGATTTCTTTCCTTCACCGAAACCACCTTCGATTCCAGTAAATTCAAAATTTCCTACTTTTTCCTGCCCTAAAATTTTTAAAGAATTCATATTTACACCGCCTTTTTATTCATTAATGCGTATTTTTTATTTAAAAAAAATGAACTCAATAGGGATACCGTATAATTCGCTCATTTTTTGCAACATTCCCAGTTTTACACCGCTTGGATTACGTTCGTACTGTGATAATGTTTGATAGCTGATTCCTAATTTTTCAGCTGCTTCTTTTTGCGTTAAGCCTGCATTATTTCGTGCAGCGCTTAACTTTAGTGGTGGTACTGATTGCAACCCTCTCACCCCTTCCAATTAAAATAACCAAATCATCAAAGCAATTACAATGACGATTGCAACAATTGGCAAAATACCAAATTGTACGTTGATTCGCATATCAAGCTTGTCATCGCTTGACTTCTTATGATATTCGTATTTTCCAAATAAGATTTTTTTTAAGTTCATTTATCTTATGATCTATGATAAAATGTACTCTAAAGACAGGGGTTCACCCCCTTTCTTTAGTTTTATTTATCAGCGTTTACCGCTGAATTTTACGTGAAACTCGAATGTCAGGAATTTCACTTTGATTTCGAAGAAGAACTCTTTCAGGGGGTTCTTCTTTTTTTGTACATCTTTCATAGCTTTCTCCTTTCTTAGTTGTTAAGGTCTTAATCAACCTTACATACATAGTATAATACGCATTAATGAGTAGGTCAATCTTTTTTTCGTATTTTTTTATATTTTTTTCAAATTATCGCGAAAATATGTTATATTTATTGTATAGAAAGGAGTCATGTGTAATGGCTAGAACAGAGCTCACTCCTCAAGATATAGAGTATAAAAAGATTATTTCTAGTAAGCTTAACTCTCTTTTGAACTCTGCAAACAAAAAACAAATAGATATAACAAGACAAACTGGTATCCCTGCAAGTACTCTAACAGGATATTTCAAGGGAACTCGACTTCCCGCCCCCAAGAACGTCGCAAAACTAGCAAGCTTTTTCAACGTCCCTGACTATGAGATAGACCCAAGATTTAAAAAGAATACTGATGATGAAAAAGAGCATATTGATCTCACTGGAATTTCCCGACCTGAGACCGAAGAAAAAATTTTCTCTTATGAAGGTAAAGAAATACCTAAACGAGATTTAGAACTTATAAGACGTATTTTAGAAACTGGCGAATATGACGAGTAGGTGATTACATGTATTACGAGCAAGAAGATGTTCTTGATTATTTATTATCTATCTGTAAGAAAAAACATATTAAATGTTTTTGGCCATCCTCTCTTGATCCACACACGCCACCTACAGCTTTACCTAGCAAAAGGCGCATCGTTATGAACCCTAACTGGCACAATCAAATTGCTATCCCATTTCAGCTAGCTCATGAAATGGCTCATATTTTAAACGGTGACGATACTAATTGGATCCGATATTACCAAGGTACATATCGTGGTGAATCTAAATTAGAGTATAACACTAATAAAACTGCTATTCGGATACTGTTATCGTACTTTGGAACTGATGATATTGTGTACAACCCTATAAGTTTCATGAATAGTTTTGCAATACCATCATATCTAGGGAGCGCTGTTAGTGAAGAACTAGGCGCTTATTGTTATGGAGTGAAAGATAAAATTAATTTCGACTCTATTTATTAAGATAAATTGTAAACCCTAACGTTTCGCGCTAGGTAATTTTTTTGGGTTTCATATTTTATGTAATAAGTATTATTATGTTCGACCAAAAACTGAGGTCGTAAAAAGCTGAACAATAAAAAGGAGATGACATATTATGTCTAAAAAAAGAAAAGGATTAGCTTTAATGCTAGGGCTATTGCTTTTAGTAGTTGGATTAGCTGGATGTGGATCTAAAGAGATTAACGGAATGAAAGCTTATAAATCCGAAATAACATCAATGAAAGTCCAAAGCAATAATTTAGTTAAAATTGAAGGAACTACTTCCGCTCCAGATGGATCTGCCATGATTATTGCTGATTCAAAAAAACATGGATTACTCGCTTCTGGATCTGAAACAGAATTTACAGTTCCTAAAGCAAAAAACGGGAAATTTGATTTATATATTTTACCTTATCAGTTTGTTGATTATAAAAAAGGTTCTACAATTAAACTTTTTGTAGCAGGAATCGAATCTGGAAAATTATCCAAGAAAGATATTTCCGAGCCAACATCTAAAGTTAAGAAATTATACAAAGCTTTGCCAGATAATTTTGAAGCTAGTGATCAAAAAGTCGATTTTGATGCAAAATACAATGCATTAAAATACTTTTTGGGTAATGAAGTTGAAATTCATAAAAGCAGTTCAAACCTATATACCATTCTTCCAAAAGAAGACACTGAATTGGGTGATCAAGTTACAGAAGCAATATATGGAGATTTAACTAATTGGGAAGATGTGACTCGTAAAATTATGGTTAGTTCAGGTCTTGCTAAAGCTACTATCGTTCTTCTAAATCCAGAAAATCCAAGTTTAAAAATTTATACTGCTAAAAATGCCGAAGAAACTTATGATGCTGTAACAGAAGCATTTGGTGATTCAGAAGAAGCTGATACTGATGAAGATAGCGATACTTCTGATGATACAACAGATGATCCATCTGAAGAAACAACATCAGATGAAGAAACGTCAGAAGAAGCTGACATCGACGAAGAAGTTACTGAATAATTCCCTAACCCGTCACTGCGACGGGTTTTAAAAGAACTATAAAAGAACATACATTCGAGAAAAGAGGAAAGATTATGTGGATGGAAGAAAGAAACGGTCGATATCGTTTTGTAGAACAATATATCGATCCTTACACTGAGAAAAGAAAGCGAGTTTCAGTAACGTTAAATTCGAAGTCTAACCAAGCTAAAAAACAAGCTAAAACATTATTAGACCAAAAAATAAGAACAAAGATCAATTCAGGTGCTACAGATGATTTAATAACTGGGGTAACGATGCAAACGTTGATCAATGAGTGGCTTGGTATCTATAAAAAACAAGTTAAAAATGCTACTTATGTTCCTACAGTAAGCATCATGGATAAAATTTTGAACGAACTAGATCCTGATACACTCGTTTCAAAAGTTACCCCTGCATTTTTGACGAAGATTTTAGAAAGTTTTTTATATGATGATACACAAAATCTATCTAACAAATACGTCAGGATCATCAAAGCTAAACTCAGCGTGTTATTCCATTATGCCGTAACACGAAAATATATCTCATCAAATCCTGTCGATATGGTCAAAGTCAACTGGAAGCGTAACAATAAAACTACAAAGATAAAAGATAAATTCCTGGAAGATGACGAACTACATCAACTTCTTGATTATGCCTACACTAAGAATTTTCGCTATGCGACCCTTATTGAATGGCTATATTTAACTGGAATGCGCATTGGTGAAGCTCTAGCGCTTAATTGGGACGATATTACATCAGCTGAGGATATTTATACTGTTAAAGTAACAGGAACGCTAGAATATAAAAATATAGCCATTTCAGAACAGTACAAATCAGACCAAACTAAAACTGCTGCTGGAATGCGCGAGATCACCTTGCCTTCTGCTGGAATATCCCTATACAAAAAACTAAAAGAATTAAACTATGATAGTGGTGATTTTATCTTTCAAACATCGACTGGCTCCGTTATTCAAATATCTTCCCTAAATAGTTTTCTGCGAACTGCTAAAAATGAACTTGGAATCGACAAACCAGTATCATCGCATATTTTTAGACATACGCATATTTCCAAACTTGCCGAGCTAGGTGTGCCACTATATGTGATCCAGAATCGTGTTGGTCATGAATCAAGCAAAATAACACAGACGATTTATCTTCATGTCACAGAACAGGCTAAGAAACAATTAAATTCAAAATTGGACGAGCTTTAAAAAAAGTTTTCCCCCATTTGTCCCCCAAAGGGTATTTTTTTAGATCAAATTAGCCCCATCTAATTTTTTGCAAATAAAAAAACCCTTGAAAATCAAGGGTTTTTAGCGTTTTATTAACGGCGGCGTTCTGGGATACGAGCAGCCTTACCTTGTAATGCACGTAAGTAGTACAACTTAGCACGGCGTACACGACCGTAACGTACAACTTCGATCTTGTCAACACGTGGTGTGTGCAATGGGAATGTACGTTCAACACCTACACCGTTACTGATTTTACGAACTGTGTAAGTTTCTGAGATACCTTCGCCACGACGCTTGATAACAACGCCTTCGAAGATTTGGATACGTTCACGCTTACCTTCAACGATACGAGCGTGAACACGCACTGTATCACCAGCGCGGAATTCTGGAATATCATTACGTAATTGAGATTCCGTAATCTTTTGGATCAATGGGTTTACTGACATTATATATGTTCTCCTTTTCCTCGACATTCATGTCCAGATACAGCGGAATATCGTTAATCGTCGGCAAATAGCCAATAAATATCTTAACACACTCAAATTTGAATGTAAATATCAATTTTAAAATTTTGGTTTATCTAGCGGTGGTGCCGGTACTGGATGGGTCCCGATAAACTTCTCCATCCAGACCATATCATACCAAGTATCAAATTTGTAGCCACAGCTATGAAAACGGCCGACCAGCCGATACCCTAAATGCTCATGAAAATGCATACTAGCATAATCAACATGTGCCTTTTCATTAGTCGCAGGAACACTGATACAGGCATTAATATTTTGGATACCTTGGGATTTAAGCTTTTTTTCTAATGCTTGATAGAGCTTTTTACCAATGCCACCACCTCGACTGGCATGGTCCAAGTAGACTGTGACTTCAACCGCCCATTTATACGCTTCTCGATGATTGAAGGAAGCTGCATAAGCAAAGCCAACTACGACATTGTCTTTTACAGCTACCAAATAAGGATACATAGCCGTGATTTGCTCGATCCGTTCAGTAAATTCAGGCAAAGTTGGAACTTTATATTCGAAAGTGATCGCTGTTTTTTCAACATAATAAGCATAGATCTGGCGTAAAGTCGCAATATCAGCTTTTTGGACCGGTCTGATCAAGACTTCACTCATCGTCATTTACCTCAAGCGTCTTAAATTCTCGCAACCATTTCTCCTCTTGGGCAGAAAGCTCATAGTTCTCTAAAAGATCAGGGCGACGTTCATAGGTTCGACGTAAAGCTTCCTTATTGCGCCATTCAGCGATTTTTTGATGATTACCACTTGTTAGTACTTCAGGCACTTTCATTCCTCTAAAATCAGCTGGACGAGTGTATTGTGGGTATTCGAGTAAGCCCATCGAAAATGAATCGCCTAAAGCTGACTCACGGTTACCTAAAACATCTGGCAATAAGCGCACCGTCGCATCGATCACGACCATCGCGCCTAATTCGCCTCCCGTCAAGACAAAATCACCTAATGAGATCTCATCTGTAACTCGTTCTCTGATCCGCTCATCATAACCTTCATAATGGCCACAAATAAAGGTCAAATGTTTTTCTTGTGATAATTCTTCAGCAACTTTTTGATCAAATTTACGCCCAACTGGGTCTAATAAGATGACCTTGCCCAGGCCATCATTTTTAGCGGCGATCGCATCTAAAGCATCATAGATCGGTTGAGCTTGTAACAACATGCCCGCGCCACCTCCATAAGGTGTATCATCAACATGACGTTGCTTATTAGTCGTATAGTCACGAAAATCGGTCACTTCGACATCAAGTAGTTGTTTTTCGATCGCTTTGCCTACGATCGATTGCGTCAATGGCCCCTTGAACATTTCGGGAAATAAACTTAAAATATCTATCTTCATCTAGTCATCCAATCCCTCTAAAAGTTCAACATGCACTTTACCAGCAGCTAGATCGACGTCTTTGATCACATCATCGATCACTGGCAATAAGAGATCATTTTTTTGTTTACGCTTAACGACCCAAACATCATTAGCTCCAGGCGATAAGATCTCCTTGATCTTTCCAAGCGTGTTCCCATTTTCATCCACAACATCCAAACCGATGATCTGATGATAATAATACGAACCATCTTCGAGTTCTTCTTGTTGGTCAGCCGAAACTTTTAGATCATCACCCTTAAATTTTTCAACTAAATTGATGTTGTCATAGCCTTCAAACGCTAGCATGATAAATTGCTTATGGCGTCGACTCTTTTGGATCGTCAATTCTGCTCCCGTGCTTGCATTTTGCTTAAAAGCATATAATTTATTACCTGGCTTGAAACGCTCTTCTGGAAAATCAGTCGTTGCGATCACCTTGACTTCCCCGCGGATCCCATGAGTATTAACGATTTTTCCAACTTGATAAAATTCCATTTAAAAACCTCCTCGTATTTGCTATTAAAAAAACCTCTGAAGAAACTAGGTTTCAGACAGAGGTTTGATTAATCATCTACAATATTTAAACGAACACGCAAAGGTCCGTCAATACGAATGCTATAAACAATGGTCCGGATCGCTTGAGCTACCCGACCATGTTTTCCAATCACACGCCCGACATCTTCAGGCGCTACAGATAAGTTAAAATTCAGAAAATGTGCATCCTGGGCAGTTGTGATCGCAATCGCCTCAGGTTCAGACACCAATGGTTTGACAATCGATAAGATCAATTGTTTCACATCTGCTTCTGTCATTTACCTAACCTTATTTCTTGGAGTACTTAGCTTCGTGGAATTTCTTCATAACGCCTTCTTTTGAAAGGATGTTACGAACTGTATCTGATGGTTGAGCACCGTTATTCAACCAGCCCATGATAGCTTCTTCTTTAAGTGTAACTTGTTCTGGTTGTGTCAATGGGTTGTATGTACCCACTGTTTCGATGAAACGGCCATCACGTGGAGAACGTGAATCTGCTACAACGATACGATAGAATGGGCGCTTCTTAGAACCCATACGCTTTAAACGAATTTTTACTGACATGCATTACACCTCCTAATATCTTATCAACGATAAATAATATACCAGTAATTTGGTCTGCTGTAAAGGGAAAATTCTTGACAGTTATAAAAAATTTTTCTAATTTAAAGAAAAACCTTGATTTACCGCCTATTTACGCCGTTTACGCAAACGTTGTAATTTACGTTTTTTATTTTTACGCACCATACGATTCATAGACATCTTAGCTAATTTACCACCGATACCATCACCTAAGAGACCTTCCATCCCACTGAAATTCCCCTTAGACATCTTTTGCATCATATCACGCATTTGCTTGAACTGTTTGATCATACGATTCACTTCTTGGATCGGACGGCCTGAACCAGCTGCGATCCGTCGTCTGCGACTTGGATTCAAAAGATCGGGATCTTCTCGTTCTTGTGGTGTCATCGAGTAAACGATCGCTTTGGTATGTTCCATATCTTTAGGATCAACTTTGATATTTTTTAGGGCTGGATTATTGGCCATCCCTGGGATCATCTTCATGATATCTTCGATCGGTCCCATATTTTGAACTTGTTCTAATTGATCTAAAAAGTCATTGAAATCAAAGCTATTTTCTCGCATTTTATCGGCAAGTTCTTCTGCTTTTTTCTCATCAAAGTCCTTTTGTGCTTTTTCGATCAACGTGAGCATATCACCCATCCCTAAGATACGTGATGCCATTCGATCAGGATAAAAGACGTCTAAAGCCGTCATTTTTTCACCTTGCCCGATAAACTTGATCGGTTTGCCTGTCACCGCACGGATCGAAAGCGCAGCCCCACCACGAGTATCGCCATCTAATTTAGTTAGTACGACACCCGTTACATCCAATTGATCATTAAAGCCTTGTGCGACTTCAACGGCATTTTGCCCAGTCATTGCATCAACAGTCAGCAAGATCTCATTTGGTTGTGCCAATTCTTTGATATTGACTAACTCATCCATCAATTTTTCATCGATCTGTAAACGACCAGCCGTATCGATGATCACATAGTCATTTTTCTTTTCCTTGGCTAGTTGCATCCCTTGCTTAACGATCTCGACTGGATCGACATCAGTTCCCAATTCAAAGACTGGAACATCCAATTCACGGCCGATCGTCTTTAATTGGTCGACCGCAGCTGGACGATAAACATCAGCCGCGATCATCAATGGGCGCGCATTTTGTTCGTCTTTTAGACGTTTAGCTAGTTTCCCTGCTGTTGTCGTTTTACCAGCACCTTGTAGCCCGACCATCATAATGACTGTTGGGATCTTAGGTGATTTATTCAATGGTGTAGCTTCTTCGCCCATCACCTTGACTAATTCTTCATTAACGATCTTTACGATCTGTTGTGCTGGCGTTAAGCTTTCTAACACCTCAGCACCTACAGCTCGAGTACGCACGGTCTTAACAAAGTCTTTGACCACTTTAAAGTTAACGTCAGATTCTAACAAAGCCAAACGGATCTCACGCATTACCTCTTTGACGTCGGATTCGCTGACCTTTCCCTTACGCCGTAATTTTCCGATCGCATTTTGGAGACGTTCTGTTAATCCTTCAAATGCCATTTAGTGCACCAACTTTCATTTTTCTTCTAAAATTTCTAATTTTTCGACCAATGCTAATAACTTTTCATCAGTCGGATATTTTTTAGTCACATAAGCTAAAAGTTCATCCGTTTTTTCGCTTTGCTGTAAAAAATCACGGTACAGATGCAATTTCTGCTCATATTCTTCTAAAATTTTTTCAGTCCGTTTGATGTTATCGTAGACTGCTTGCCGTGAAACTTCATAATTTTCGGCGATCTCACCTAACGAAAAATCATCGCGATAATACAAAGCGATGTAATTCATTTGCTTTTTAGTCAGCAAAGGTTCATAGAATTCAAACAAAGCATTGATCCGATTGGTTTTTTCAATTGCCATTTTCTTACCCTAATCTTTCTTAGGTGTAACCAGACCCTTAAATAAGCCATAGACAAATTCTTCAGGTGAAAAGTCGCGAAGATCATCCATTTTTTCGCCTAGGCCCACTAATTTCACTGGTAAATGAAGTTCGTTTCTGATCGCTAACACGATCCCACCACGTGCAGTCCCGTCTAACTTAGTCAAGACGATCCCGGTAACATCAGTAACTTCTTTAAATTGCTTAGCTTGCGTCAAAGCATTTTGACCAGTTGTTGCATCCAAAGCCAATAACACTTCTTGCGGTGCATCAGGTAATTCACGCGTAATGACACGCTTGATCTTATCTAACTCGTTCATCAAGTTGACTTTATTTTGCAAACGTCCCGCCGTATCGACTAATAAAATATCGTAGTTTTCTTTTTTAGCCTTGACCACAGCATCGTAAACAACAGCTGCCGGATCACTTTTTTCTGGCTTAGTAACCACATCGACCCCGACCCGGCGGCCCCATTCAGCTAACTGCTCGATCGCACCTGCTCGGAAAGTATCACCAGCAGCTAACAAAACTTTTTTACCAGCTTGTTGGTAACGGTGGGCTAATTTACCGATCGTTGTTGTTTTACCTACCCCATTGACCCCAACAAACAAGAACACAGTCGGCTCAGTTGGATCTTTAGCAAAATGTAAGCTATTGTCTTCATCAACGCCTTCGCTTTCATAAATGTCGACTAAGCGTTCAATGATCGCATCAGAAACGTCAGAGCGACTTTTAGCATTACGCAATTTTACTTCAGCTTGCAATTCATCACTGATCTTCATCGCAGTCTCAAAGCCAACATCGGCTTCGATCAGGGTTTCTTCGAGTTCTTCAAAGAAATCCTCATCTACTCGTCTAAAATTAGCCAATAAAGCATTTAATTTAGCACCAAAACCCTTACGCGACTTAGCTAAGCCCTTGTCATAACGTACGGTTTCAGACGATGTTGTCTGTATTTCCGGTTCCTTAGTTTCTGCTTTAGTTTCTTTTGGCTCATCACTTTGTTGTTCTAGCGACTCTTCATCAGCTTTTTTAGCGATTTTTACTTCGTTATTTTCTGATGTTGTTTCAATTTCTTCAATAACTTCTACTTTTTCTGGTGTTTGCACCACTTCTTTGGCATCTTCAGCTTCTTTAGCGACTGGTTCAGCCTCTTTTGCTTCAGCAGTTGTTGTTTCTGCTACTTTAGGCTGATCATCTTCTGGTGTAGCCGTTGTTGCTTCATTTGTCGCTGTTTCCTCAGGTTCTTGGTTTTCTTCTGAGGTCGAAACAATTTCGTCTTCTTTTTTTGATTCTTCTTCAGGTTCACCCGAAAAAGCTCGTCTTAATCGATCAAAAAGGCCCATGCCCATCCCTCATTTCTTATTTTGTTTTATTTTATCAAATTCATTTGTATTTTCCAAAACACTAGGCTAATTCATCCAATGATACCGAGACCATCTTTGAGACCCCTGATTCTTGCATAGTAACCCCATATAAGACGTCAGCATTCATCATCGTCCCTTTCCGATGGGTGATCACGATAAATTGCGTTTGTTCGTTAAAGCGTTGGAGATAACGCGAGTAACGGATAACATTAGCGTCATCCAAGGCAGCTTCAGCTTCATCCAAGACCACAAAAGGCACTGGGCGGACCTTTAAGATCGCAAACAATAATACGAGCGCAGTCAAGGCCCGTTCCCCACCTGAAAGTAGATTCAAATGCTGAAATTTCTTACCTGGTGGCTGGGCCATGATCTCGACACCTGTAGTCAACAGATCGGCTGGATCAGTCAAGCTAAGCATCGCCTTGCCTCCTTCAAAGACTTGCGGAAAGATCGCAGAAAAGGCGGCCGCCACTTCATCAAAGGCTTGTTTAAAACGACTTTTAGCTTCAGCATCCATTTCATCCATACTTTGAACTAATTGCGCTTTTGCTTCTAAAAGGTCGGCTTGCTGTTGTGTCAAGAATTCATAACGCGTATTGATCCGTTCAAATTCACTGATCGCCCCTAAATTGACTTCACCTAACTCTTCGATCCCTAACTTCAAAAGATGGACTTTATTTTTGACAAATTCTAGATCTGTTGCTTGATTTTCTTGTTTAGCCATTTCATAACTCAAGCCATAGTTTTGAGCTAATTCATCTAAGTCACGCGCTAGATCTGCTTTAAAACTTCCTAATTGTGCCTTGATATCGCTCTTTTCATCCAGACTAGCCTGACGCAATTCATTTGCCCGTTTCAATTCTTGTTGTGCATTTTTAAGACGTACTGCTAAATCTTGACGTTTTTGTTTTTGAGCTGTGATCGCTTGCTCAAGCTCTTCATAACGCTGTTCGACAGCTTGACGTTTAGCTTCGATATCAGTATCGCGCACCTGATTTTGTTTTTGATTTTCTTTGATCTCAGATATCTTAGATCGCGCTTTTGTGATCCGTGCATGAGTCTGCTCCAATTGCACTTGACTTTCTTTGACTTGAACTTGTAGCAATTGCGCTCTTTCTTTGGCGATCGCTTCTTTTTGCTTGAGTTCATTTAAAGTCGCTTGCTGTTTTGCTTGAGTCGCACTGGTATCTTTTTGTAAAGCTACGCGTAATTTGATCTCACTTTGCTTAGTTTCGATATCTTTTGTTAAAGTTGCTTGCTGCTCTACCAAAGCTTGATACTTACTTTCATACTGACTTTGATCAGCCTCACTCATGCTAGCTATTACTTCTAGCTGTTTGACTTGATCAGCTTGATGTTCAACTTCAAGCTCACAGCGTTCCAAATTCTTGAGCGCTTGTTGTTGGGCTTCTAATGCCTGTTGTTCGCTAGGCTTCAATGCCTCAAGTTCTTTAACTAGTTGTTCGACTTTTTCTTTAGTCTGACCGCCTTCAAATTCGATCTGCGATAGCTTTTGTTCCATCACAGTAATATCAGCCGCCAATTTTTCAACTTGTTGCTGCTGCTCTAGAAGACCAGTTCGCTGATTTCTATCTTGTCCCCCAGTCATCGAACCTCCAGCATTGATAACTTCACCTGCTAAAGTTACGATCTTGACACTATAATTGAGCTTTACAGCAAGCTTAGTAGCAGCATCTAGATCTTGCGCGATCACGATCGCCCCTAATAAATATTCGACAACAGGTTTATCCAAAGGATCGTATTGGACCAGATCTTTAGCAAGCCCGACAACACCTACTTGTTGTTGGACCGTCTGTAAGTGACCTTGTGCTAAAAAACGTGGTTTGACAGTCGTACGGGGCAAAAATGTCGCCCGACCAGCTTTTTTCTTTGTCAAATAGTTGATCGCCGCTTTAGCACTTCTTTCATCGGTCACGATCACATTTTGTAGTTGTGCGCCTAATGCCACATCGATCGCTTTAGCTACTTGGGCTGGGACCTTGAGACGTTGGGCTACCGAACCTACTACACCTGTCAGATCAGCTTGTAAGATCGCTTTGACGCCATGATAATAACCGGCATAATTAGCTGCAATATTTTGCAACGATTCATGCTGAGCACGTGCCTTTTGCAAGATCTCACTTGCCTTGAGCCAGCGTCTTTGTTGGTCTTCTCGCAAACGTTGGGCGGTCGTTTGTTGTGTTTGAAAATCAAGCACTGTTGCTTGAACTTTGGCATACGCCGTCTTTGCTTCAGTTGCTTGCTCACTTGCGCTTGCCTGTTTTTCTTTGAGTGTGGCTAACTGTGCTTTAGCATTTGCGATCCGTTTTTGATCAGCTTGTTTTTGCTCTGAATTACGCTGATTTTCCTGTTCTAAATAGGCTAATTCGTTTTTAGTCGAAACTTGTGCCTGCATTAGATCGATCAGATCTTGGCGTAACTTTTCGACCTGATCAGCCAACGTCTCAGGATCATCGACCAATGCCGCCTGGATGTCTCGGATCTGCTTAGTATATTTATTTTGCAAGGAAGCTGCTTTGGCTTGCTGTGTTGTCAATTCATCGACTTGTGCTTGTAGTTTTGCAACCAAACTTTCATCGCGCTTGATATTTTCATTGAACTCCGCGAGCCGCTCGTTAAAGAGATCATCATCATGCTTTGAGATATCCTGACGCCCGATCAGTTTCTCACGTTGCCCCGTTAAAAGATTGAATTCTCTTTGATCTTCATCTAATTTTGCTTCTAATTTTGCTTGCTTATCTACTAATTGTTGCGATTTTTGCTCCTGGAGCTCAGCATGCTTCGTATGAGTCGCCAGCAATTTTTCGATCTCGGAAAGTTTGGCTTCGATCTGCGCTTTATTTTTAGCACGTTGCTCGATCTCTAAGACTAACCGACTTTTCTCATAATGGTCAAATTCTTCTTTTTGAGCAACATAGTCTTTAGCTATACTTGCTTGTTCTTTTAAAGGTTCTCTTTGTTGCCGTAATTCGGTAATAATATCTGCTACCCGATCTAGATGATCCGTAGTTTCTGCTAATTCCTGTTGCGCCTTTTGCTTTTCTTTTTTGTACTTGACCACTCCGGCGACTTCTTCGATCAAAACACGCCGATCTTGAGGTTTACTGTTAAAGATAGCCTCAACTTTGCCCTGTGAGATGATCGAAAATGATTCCCGCCCCAAGCCAGTATCCATAAATAATTCTACAATGTCACGCAAACGAACTTTGGCATTGTTGATCAAAAAATCACTGTCACCATTCCGATAGATCTTACGCGAGATCACAACTTGATCAGCATTTAGATCTAAAAAATGGTCTGAGTTATCAAATTCTAATTCAACTTCGGCATGATTTAGCGGGGCCCTTGTCTGAGAACCTGCAAAAATAACATCTGGCATTTTCCCCCCACGTAGGCTCTTAGCAGATTGCTCCCCTAAAGCCCAACGTAAAGCTTCAATAATGTTACTTTTACCACTCCCATTTGGTCCAACGATCCCAGTCATACCATCTTGAAATTCGATCTTGGTCTTGTCAGCAAAGGATTTAAATCCGTTTAGAGTCAACGACTTTAACTTCATGCTGAATTTCTTCCCTTCAAATAAACTAATTTTTTTGGAGTGCTTTTAGTGCTTGGAAAGCCGCTTGTTGCTCAGCGGCTTTTTTTGACATCCCTTTTCCTTCACCGATTTTTTGCCCATCAGCATAAACTGCCATGGTGTATTCTTTTTCATTATCAGGACCATTTTCAGCAACTTTAACATAAGTGATCTTGCAGTCCCCATGTTGTTGCAATAGTTCTTGGAGTTCAGTTTTATGATCTAAGTAGTGATCAAACCAGCCGAGATCAAGCTTAGGAAAGACGACCCGACTGATAAAACTGACAACGACTGCTTTACCTTGGTCAAGATATAACGCCCCGATAAAAGCTTCAAAAATATCACAAAGTAATGATGCTCGATTACGCGCGTTGGCTTTTTCTTCACCCTTGCCTAAGCGGATATATTCATCAAAATGACATTCCTTAGCAAATTTGCTGAAACTATCTTCACAGACCATTGCTGCACGCAAACGTGAAAGTTTTCCTTCTGGCAAAGTAGGATAGCGTTTAAATAGGTATTCTGAGACGCAAAGTTGCATCACAGCATCACCTAAAAATTCGATCCTTTCGTAATATTTTAGTTTTTCACGTGGATGTTCGTTTACATAAGAAGCATGAGTAAAAGCTTCGTCAAGTAAAGCTGTATTTTTAAAATCAATGCCAAAATCATCCTTTAGCATTTGTGTTAGTCCAATTATCAAAATGATTCTCCTCACTTTATTAATGCATTATCCATTATAGCAAAAAAGACCAGCATTGTTACAGCTGGCCTAAGATAATTCTATCCTTGATGTGAAGCGATATAATCTACAGCATCTTTAACCGTCACGATTTGTTCGGCGTCTTCGTCAGAAATTTCAGCACCAAAAGCATCTTCTAATTCCAAAACAAACTCCACCAGATCGATCGAATCGGCATCAAGATCTGTCTTAAAGTTTGTTTGTTCTGTCACCTTATCAGCTGAAACATCAAAGTGATCCTCAATAATTGTTGTGATTTTTGTAAAAATTTCGTTTTCTGTCATGGATATCAACCTCACCTATCCTAGTTTTTCGCAAACAAGTATATCATACTATTCAGCGTCTTTGCTATCTAAAACTTCTTTGGCCTGTTGGACTTGCCAGTATTTGGTAAAATTAGGCACCATTTCTTCATGAATCATAGTTCTGATCTGCTTTAATGTGTAATACACTGTCAGATCATCACTTGACCCATGAGCTTTAACGACCGGCGCTTTGACTCCAAGTAAGACTGCACCACCATATTGCGCCTGGTCCATTCGACCTTTGATGCTCTTTAAGTCATCTTTTAATAACAGTGCACCTAATTTGCCCTTAGCACCAGCATTAGCGATCGTGTCTTTTAACAAACTCATTACAGCTAGTGCAGTTCCTTCGATCGCTTTTAAAACAGCATTACCTGTGAAGCCATCTGCAACGACTACATCACAGACACCTTTCATCAGATCTTTAGACTCAACATTTCCGATAAAATTCAAATTTTCATCAGCTGCTAAAAGTTGGTAAGCTTCTTGCGTTACTTTACTTCCCTTATGTGATTCAGACCCATTATTCAATAGCCCGATCCGTGGTGCTTTGATCCCTCGAACGTTGCTAGCATAATACGTCCCTAAAAGAGCATACTGATAAAGGTGCTCTGGTTTACTATCTGCATTAGCCCCACTATCAAGTAAGTTAAATGCTCCATCCTGCCCTGAAACAACAGGCAATGTCGATAACAAGCCTGGGCGCGTGATCCCCTTGATCCGACCGACTAGTAAAAGTCCCGCTGTCAAAAGAGCTCCCGTGTTACCACAAGAAAACAGCGCATCGGCTTCTTTAGCCTTGACCGCATTAGCTGCTACGACCAAAGACGAATCTTTCTTACGTCGGATCGCTCGGACTGGTTCATCATTCATATCGATCACTTCAGTCGTGTTAACGATCGTGATCCGAGTTGGATCAGTTATATATTGCTCGATCGCGGTCTTATCACCATATAAAATAAGTTCTAGGTCGCTAAATTCATCGCGTGCTTTGAGCGCACCCTTAACAACACTTTCGGGTGCATTGTCGCCCCCCATTGCATCGATCGCAATTTTCATTTCATACATCCTCTCTTTAGTCAAAACTAGTAAAATAAGTAAGCTCTTGATTCAAATAACGCATCAAACCTGCATTTTCCTGGCGATAACGGAATTTTTCGTCAGTCAAAAGTTTAGCCACTTCTAATTGCGCTACTTGTAAAATATTGAAATCACTTACTGGATCACCGATCTTAAAATCTGGCAGACCTGACTGTTTCTTACCTAAAACATCCCCTGGCCCCCGTAGTTCTAGATCTTTTTGCGCGATCACAAAACCATCTGTCGTTTCGACCATTGTTTTCATTCTTTCGATCCCATACTCACTCTTAGGATCAGCTACCAATAAACAATACGATTGCTTACTGCCTCGTCCGACACGACCACGCAATTGATGTAACTGCGCTAAGCCAAAGCGGTCAGCATCTAAGATCACCATGACCGTTGCATTGGGAACATCGACCCCAACTTCGATCACTGTCGTCGAGACTAAAATATCTAGCTCACCTGCTTTAAAATGATCCATTACTTCATCTTTTTGTTCAGACGTCAGCTGACCATGTAATAGTCCCACCTCATAACGCCCTGCATAGTGAGCCTTTAACTTTTCATAGATCTCCGTAGCATTTTGAAGATCTAACATTTCTGACTCAGCGATCAATGGTGAGATCACATAAGCTTGTGAACCATTTTGCAACTGTTGTTCCATAAAGTCAAGTGCTTGCGTGAATTGCTTTTGGCGTAACCAATTTGTTTTGATCGTTTGCCGTCCCTTAGGTAGTTCATCAATTATCGAAACATCCATCTCACCGTAAGTCGTGATCGCTAGTGTCCGTGGGATCGGGGTCGCTGTCATCGCTAAGGCATCAGGGAAATCCCCTTTTTGGCGTAAAGCTTGACGCTGACCGACCCCAAAACGATGCTGTTCATCAGTAACAACTAAGCCCAACTTTTTAAAGTTGACATTGTCTTGGATCACTGCATGTGTCCCGATCAACAAATTTATCTCCCCACTGGCTAAATTATCCAACAAGGTCTGCTTTGCTTTTTGATTGCGAGTTACACTACTAGTCAATAAAGCTACATTGACCTCTGGTATAGTTTCAAATAATTGGGCTAACTTTTGGGCATGCTGTTGCGCTAAGATCTCAGTTGGTGCCATCAAGACCGTTTGATATCCTGCTGTGATAGCAGCATACATAGCTAAAGCCGCAACGACCGTTTTTCCTGAACCCACATCCCCCTGTAAGAGACGATTCATGTGTTCTGGCCGATGTAGATCCCGGCAGATCTCGTTAACGACTCGTTTTTGAGCACCTGTCAGTTCAAAAGGTAACTGTTTGATAAATTGCCGCAATTTATCGTTATCATATTTGATAATGATCCCGTTTTCTTTACGATGTTTTTGCTTAAGCAGTTGGATCCGTAATTGAAATTTGAAAAATTCTTCAAAGATCGCTGAGCGCCGAGCTGCTTTTCCTTGAGCCAAAGTCACTGGAAAATGCATATCATGGATCATTTGGCTACGTGTTTCTAACCGAAATTTTTGGCGCAAACTATCAGGAACGATATCAAATATCAAATCATGATAGTTTGCATAGGCTAGTGAAACAAGATCTTTGATCGTTTTAGCCGTGATCTCCTTTGAAGCCCGATAAACACCAGCTAGATCTTCATCTTTAGCCTGATACATCACTTTCATCCCAGTCAGGCTCTGCCGTCGTTGATCATACTTACCATAGACCGCGACCTCTTGACCAGTACTCAATCGTTTAGCTAAATAACCTTGATTAAAAAAAGTCACTTTAACTAGGTCATTTTCGACCAACAAGCCAAAATTCAACCGCGTTTTAGCCCGGCCAAAATGAGAAACGACTGGTGGCGCAGCAATGACACCCTTTAAGACGACTTTTTCGCCATCAGCCACATCACTTAGCTGCTTGACTGTCAGATCCTCATAGCGAAATGGATAATATGTCAATAGATCTTCGATCGTATTTATCCCTAATTTGTTCAACGCCTGTAATTTTTTTGGACCCACGCCCTTCAACACTGCAGGTGAGTCCGTCAATGCTCGTGCCATAAATAATCCCCCTCAAACAAATAAATTCTAACTTCTATGCGCGCTAGAAGTTAGAATTTATCGTGCATTATTCGACTGAGATCAAGTATGGATAAACTGGCTGGTCACCTTCATGGATCTCAATTTCGATCTCAGGATCTAATTCTTCAAGCTGAGCTGCAATTTCATTTGCTTGTTCTTTTGAACCATCTTGACCATAGATGATCGTTACGATCTCACTATCTTCGTCTAACATCACCTTAGCCATCTCGATCGCAGCTTGTTCACAAGTTGGTTGCGTGACCACGATCTTACCATCAACGATCCCCATGTAATCATCTTTCTTGATCGGACGCCCTTCGATCGTTGTATCACGTACCGCGACCGTAACTTGCCCTGAAAGAACTGCATCCATTTCTTCAGTCATCGCTTCGGTATTTTCTTCGATCGAAGCCGCATCATTAAAGCCAAGCATCGCACTCATACCTTGAGCGATCGTCTTACTCAAAACTACAGCAACTTGAGCCTCGGCTACTTCAGCTGCTTGTTGCGCTGCTAAAAAGATATTCTTATTATTTGGTAAGATGATCACTTTCTTAGCATTAGTCTGTTCGATCGCCTCAACGATATCTTTAGTACTTGGATTCATCGTTTGACCACCGTTGATGATATGCGTTACACCCAAGTTTTTGAAGATATTAGCGATCCCTTCACCCGAAGCGATCGCGATCACACCGTATTCTTTTTGAACTTCTGGAGTAACAGGAATATTAGGTGTTGGCATTTCATCATCTTTTTCCAAGATCGTTTCATGTTGTAAACGCATGTTATCGACTTTGACTTTGATCAAAGAACCAAATTCCTGACCATAAGATAACACTTTACCTGGATGCTCTGTATGGACGTGAACTTTAACAACTTCATCATCGGCAATAACGAGTAATGAATCCCCGATCTGCGATAGATGGTTTCGGAATTCATCATAATCAAATTCCTTGTCAACTAAGCGACCTGCTCCTAAACGGACCATGATCTCAGTACAGTAACCAAATTCGATATCTTCAGTATGCAATTGGCTTTGGGCACTCTTATGGTGTTCTGCATTGACCATTTCATCCATTTCGATCGGACTTGGTGTATGAACTTCATCTTCTTGGCGTTCATTACCAGCTAAAGCATCATAAAATCCTTGATAGACAAAAGTTAGTCCTTGACCACCAGAATCAACAACTCCAACTTCTTTTAACACAGGTAAAAGATCTGGAGTTGTTTGTAATGCAGCATCTGCAGCTTCATAAGTCGCTTTCATAACTTCAACGATATCAGTAGTTTGCGCAGCTGTTTTTTTAGCTGCTTCAGCCGCCTTCCGTGCTACCGTTAAGATCGTACCTTCTTGTGGTTTCATAACCGCTTTATAAGCCGTTTCGACCCCGCCTTGAAGTGCTGTAGCAAGCTCAGCGGCACTCAAAGTTTCTTTTTGCGTAATACTTTTTGAAAAGCCTCGGAAAACTTGGGATAAAATAACACCCGAGTTACCACGTGCCCCCATCAACAGACCCTTAGCTAATGCATTGGCTAATTCCCCAACATTACTTGAAGTTGACTCGGCAACATATTTTTCACCGCTCGCAAAGGAAAGACTCATATTTGTTCCTGTATCCCCATCGGGCACTGGAAACACATTCAATGAATTGATAAATTCTGCATTATTAGTCAATCTTTTCGAACTGACCAGAATCATTTTACGAAATTCTGTTTCAGTAATATTCTCCACTTTCAAGTTACTAACTCCTCCTTGGTTATTTCGTGGTACTAATCGTTGATAACACGTACACCTTGAACGATAACATTCACAGATTCAGCGGTAATGCCTAACATTGAATCTAAATTGTACTTAACTTTATCTTGTACATTGCGGCAAACTTCTGAGATCTTTGTACCATAACCGACAATAATATACACATCCACAGCGATGCCTTCATCTTCTTGACGAATCACAACACCTTTAGAGTAATTGTCACGCTTTAAAATTTCATTCAAATTGTCTCGAATCTGGTTTTTGCTGGCCATACCAACGATCCCGAAAATTTCAGTTGCGGCTCCACCAACAACAGTTGCGATCACTTCATTGCTGATATCGATATTTCCAAATTGATTTTGAATTTTAACAGCCATTCTATACAGCCTCCTTAACTATTAAGACAATTCCCTTTTCCAATAAAAATGGAAAAGAAATATCAAATCGATGTTCAGTTTTTCACTGCTCGATCAATACTTGTCCTTTCATTATACCATGTTTATCGCAATTGCCCAAAAACAGTTGGTCATTTTATCTTTTTTGCCCTTTAAATGCTGGCATTTCCCCTGTTTGATTGCCAAAATTGGTTTAGATAAAAATTTAATTTTTGAAAAACCTTATATTTTAGGCATTTATAGCTGTCAAGCAAAATTACTTTATAGAAAACTATTGCAATCGCGCGCTATCTATGATAATTTTATTTAGTGAATGAGCAAGACCCCTTGCTCCTTAATTCGAGATAAGGGAGGATATAATCATGGCTAAAGATTTTGTAACTGGTCGTAAGACAACTTTTGGTAAGAAGCGTTCCCATGCTTTGAACCAAACAAACCGTAGCTGGAAGCCAAACTTGCAAAAGGTACGCATCTTGGTTGACGGCAAGCCTAAGAAAGTATGGGTTTCAGCTCGTGCTTTGAAATCTGGTAAAGTTACACGCGTCTAATCGAGGCGTTTACAGGCCCCAACTTGAGGGCTTTTTATTTTACCTCAAAAATATATAAAACTCCCCGTAGGTAGCACTAGGCTATTTACGGGGAGTTTTACTTACTCAACGATATAAACTTCTTTCCAATTATTAGTAGCACCTGCCGAATTTTGGATCAAACCTTTAACAGTCACATTGGTCAACTGCGGTACATTAGTTTGATAAAGTGGGGCCACGCCTTGTTGTTCACTTAAAACTTTAGATGCTTGGATCAGATCAGCAAAACGCTTAGCTTTATCACTCGCATCAGTCGTCTTAGAGGCTTCGATCAAACGGTCGTATTCCGCATTTTCCCACTTACCAAAGTTATAAGAATTATCTTTAGTAAAAAGATCTAAGAAACTGATCGGATCAGCAAAATCGGCCGACCAACCACTTAACTGGACATCAAAGTCGCCTTTTTCACCGCGGGCGATCCGTGTTTTCAACGGAACACTTTGCACTGAAACTTTAACATCAGATAAATTTTCTTCCAACTGACTTTGGATAAATTCAGCCACTTTCTTTGAAACATCGTCATCACTACTCATTAAAGTAAATGACAATTTATCTTGACCTAATTCAGCCAAACCTTCTTTTAATAATTCCTTGGCTTTTTTCTTGTCATAGCTGACGCCAACTGTGGTTTTGGCCGCTTGTGCAAAATCTTGGCCTTTGTATTGGGCTAGACCTTGAGAAACGATCCCTAGGCTTGGTTGAGAACCACCACCAACAATATTTTTAGCTAATTCTTGCCGATCAACTGCATAGGATAGGGCTTGGCGGATCTTTAAATTCTTAAAGCTTTCCTTTGTCTGGTTGAATTCTAGATAGGTAGTCCGTGCTTGCTTTAAGGCACTATATGCTGGATCTTTTGCCAATTGCTTAGCTTGTTCATTGCTCAAAGTCGTGTAGTCGAGCTGTTTACTTTGATAGAGATTATACGATGTCGTCGTGCTCTTATTGACCTTAAAGTTGATCGTTTCGAGTTTGACTTTCTTTTTATCCCAGTAATTTGGATTCTTGTTTAGTTTCCAATTCAAGTTAGAACCAGTCCACCCCTCAACTACGAACGGTCCATTATAGACCATTGTTTTAGCTGAAGTTCCATACTCGTCACCAAATTTTTCGACTGCTTTTTGATTTTGTGGTAAGAATGGTTCAAAACCTAATAATAATTTGAAATACGGGATCGGTTTCTCCAAAGTCACCACTAACGTATGCTCATCTTTAGCTGTGATCCCCAAAGTTTCAGGTTTAGCTTCCCCTTTGATGATCGCATCAGCATTTTTGACCCCACTATAGAGATAAGCGTACGGTGAAGCTGTTTTTTGGTCAACAGTTCGGCGCCAACCATAAACAAAATCATGCGCTGTCACCTTATCGCCATTAGACCATTTGCCATTTTTTCTTAATTTAAAAGTATATGTCAAATTATCATCTGAGACCTCTGTTTGTGTCGCTAATCCTGGTTCGATCTTGCTATTTTTCCCTAAACGATATAAACCTTCCATCGAGTTATTAATGATATCACCACTATAGGCATCCGAGACCTTCGAGGGATCAAGCGTGGCTAGTTCAGCCAAATAACTCCAATCCAAGACTTGTTTTGGCGCTACCTGCCCCGTAGAATTTGCTTTTTGCTTACTTGAGCACGCTGTCACTAATAAACCTGTAGCAGCTAAAGCTAATGCTCCAGTCATCAATCGTTTAAATCTCATAATACTCCCCCTCATGCTATGTATTGTTTAAGTATTAATTAATGTTTCATTAATTTTAATTTAAAACAAATCAAAAAGCAATATTTTTTCAAAAAAATATGATCGCCAAATTATTGGCGACCATTATTTCTTTGATCATCTTTACTTTGAATAACACACAATACACCACTATCAAAACTAAAACTAGCACTTTCGCCAACAAATTCATTGCTGACATATGCAGTCGGTAATGAAAGATCTTGCTCAAACAATTGATATTTTTCATCGGGGAGTGTCAGCTTAGTTACTGGTGTCAGCGAAATAAATGAGAGATAACTCATTTCCTCTAATTTAGTTAATGTATAACTTCCAGGTAAATAAAAACGAATTTCATTTTGACAGTCTTTGAAACAAACTTTGGGTACAAACGTCGGAAAATCTAACCGCAAAACACTAAATAAATTAGCCAAAAAATGATCGCTTCGTCCCCCAGTAGCCCCATAGACTATGATCTGCTCTGGATGATACCGGCGTTCGATCTCTAATAAGGCTACTTCGGTATCAGTATAGTCTTTTTTTGCTGGTAAACTACAGATAGCTTGACTGGTTTCTTTGACTAATTTAACTTGTTCTTCAGTAGCAGAGTCAAAATCACCAACAGCTAATAAAGGCTTGATCTTTGCTTGACACAAGCGGACTGCTCCCATATCTGCTCCGACCCATCGTTCATTTTTTTTAGCTTGCAAAAGCCCTGGTGGCAAATACTCCACTGGACCTCCGACTAATAAGTTCAACTGCATCCTATTTAGCAGCTTCTTTTAACGCTGCGATCTGCATTGCTGGATCTTTTGCGTTAAAAACATATGAACCAGCAACTGCAACTGTTGCTCCCGCGCAAGCAACTTCTTTGATCGTTTCAGCATTGATCCCACCATCGACTTCGATCTCAAAGTCAAGTCCATGTTCTTTTTTATAAGCTGCCACTTCAGCTACCTTGGCTACTGTTTCAGGGATAAAAGCTTGGCCACCAAAACCTGGATCGACTGTCATGATCAACACTTGATCGACTAGCGGTAAAATCTCAGCTGCTGCCATAACTGGAGTCCCTGGATTTAAAACAACTTCTGCTTTTAGACCACTAGCTTTGATCTGACTCAAGACCCGATGGATATGCGGTGTTGCTTCTAAATGGACCCCAACGATATCAGCTCCTGCTTGTTTTAAGTCAGTAATATATTTTTCTGGCTCATCGACCATCATATGACAATCAAAAACCAGCTTTGAATGCTTACGCAAAGCCTTTACTACATTAGCCCCAAACGTTAAGTTATCGACAAAATGGCCATCCATTATGTCAATGTGTAAATATTCAGCTCCTGCCTGTTCTACAACAGAAACATCATCTTTTAAGTTTGCAAAATCTGCACTTAAAATTGAAGGTGCAATTTTCATATTAAATTCCTCCATTATCTATATTTAGGTTTTTGATTTATGATCATATCGTGGAACAACTGATAATTAGCATAGCGACTAGACATGATCTCACCTGACTCTACCGCTGCCTTGACTGCACATTTAGGTTCGTTGATATGCAAACATCCCCTAAATTTACATTCAGCTTGATAAGCTACAAGATCTGGAAAAAGTGCTGGGAGTTGTTCTTTAGTGATCTCTAATAATTCAAAGGATGAAAAACCAGGCGTATCGGCTAATAAGTTGTCTCCGATCGGCAAAAGAGAAACTTTACGTGTCGTATGTCGTCCACGACTCAAAGCTTTAGAGATCTCGCCAGTTGCTAGCTTCAAAGTTGGCTCTAGCTGATTCAAAAGCGTTGACTTCCCCGCACCAGTTTGTCCCATCACAACGATGACTTGATGATGGAGTTTGGCTAGCATCGTCTTTAACGTCTCTAAGCGAGCTGGCAAGCCTCCCCGATAAACCGGATAAAACTTAGCATAGTAGTTTAAGATCGGATCAAGTTCTGCTTTCTTTTCTTCAGTGAGAAGATCATATTTTGAGAAATACAAAACTGGTGAGACATCATTTGCTTCTAACATCGCTAACTGACGGTCAAGTAAATTACTGGAAAAATCGGGCTGAATACAAGCTGTGACTACAATAGCCGTGTCCAAATTGGCCATTGGTGGTCTGACCAACTGGTTTTTTCGCGGATAGATCTCTAAAATATAGCCTTCATCAGCTTTTTGCGCCTTAAACTCTACCCAATCTCCCACTAGCGGAGTTTGCTTTTTTTTACGAAAATTTCCCCGTGCTCTAGTTCGATACTCTATACCATCAGTAGTAACTACATCATAGTAGCCACTCAAAGATTGTCTGATCTGTCCTTTTGTCAATTACTCTATCACCTTTCATTTCTATTCTACTTCATAATTGTAGAGAATATTTTCATTCTTCCTACCCAAAGTTATCTCTAAAACATCACCTTCATGCAAAGGTGTCCCTACTGCTGGCTCTTGGGCGATCACAAACGTCGCTTTTTTCTTTGAACTTGATGCTTTTTTCACAACTAGCTCTAAGCCACATTCCCTTGCGTATTCCTTAGCTTCACTCAATGTATAGCCGGTTAGATCGATCATTCCCTCAAAGTTTTGTCCTTGGCTGACTGTAAATGTTACTGTTGTTTTTGCAAATGCAACTTTCTTTTTAGGTGAGATCGATTGAGCGATTATTTCACCACTTGCTACACTATCTGAATACTGTTTTTCTTGTTTGACCGTGACCCCTTGAGCTTTCAACTTACGCTTAACATCACTAAAATCACGGCCACGATAATCTCCAAAAGCTTTTTTAGGCAGACCTTTAGATAAGATCAAGTCGATCTTAGTGCGCTGTTTGACTGTGGTTCCCTTACTTGGAGAAGTAAAGGTCACACAGCCTGCATCATAGCGAGCATCATATTGATAAGTCACTTTGCCTAGACTCAAACGTTGACTTTCCAATAGCTGGACAGCTTCTTTTTTATGCATCCCCTTTAAATCAGGGACCGATACATCTTTTGGGAGTGTATAAATAAGCGCCCCTAGAACCACTAATATCAATAAGATCATTAGCAGCCAAATTTTTAACCGTTTAGGAGTTTTTTTCACTGCTTTTTTAGGTTCTGGTGTAATTTGTATCGTCTTAGTTAAGTTTTTATCTTCACGAGCTACCTCATCATAAAAATTAGGTAAGATCTTAGTCTCTTCTTCCACATGTGTCCGCGGACGCCACTGTTGCTCAGCTGCTCGTTTTTCATCTAAACAAGTTGCTAGATCAGCTTGCATCTCCTCTACATTTTGATAACGATCAGTGCAGTCTTTAGCCGTAGCATGCAAAACGATATTTTCTAAGGCTTGCGGGATATCTTGCTTAAACGAGCGCGGGGATGGCATCTGACTGCGATAATGTTTCAATGCGATCGAAACAGCTGTTTCACCATCATATGGAACGCGACCCGTCAACATTTCAAATAAAATGATCCCTAATGAATAAATATCAGATTGTTGAGTTATCATGCTACCACGTGCTTGCTCGGGGGAAATATAATGAACTGATCCCATCAGCGTATTCGTCTTAGTCATGGTTTCTTCGGCTAGGGCGATCGCGATCCCAAAATCAGTTATTTTAACATTTCCCGCTTCATCTAATAAGATATTTTGGGGCTTTAGATCGCGGTGGATGATCCCATGACTATGTGCTTCTTTTACTGCTGACAAGATCTGCTCCATGATCTCGATCACTTTAGCATAGGCCAACGGTTTGTACTTTTCGATATAGCGCTTGAGATCCATCCCTTTAACATATTCCATTACCAAATATTGCATGCCATGATCTTCACCAACATCGAAAATATCAACGATATGTGGATCATCAAGCTCGATCAACGAATTAGCTTCACGTTGAAATCGCCTGATCGCAGCTTTATCGTCGCTTAGATCTAAACGCAAGAGCTTGACTGCCACCTCACGTTCTAAGATCAGATCATAAGCTAGGTAAACATTTGCCATGCCACCTTCACCTAAAGAGCGGATGATGCGGTAGCGACCATTGATCGCATAACCGGCTCTCATTTTTCATCGTCCTCCTCATCTGACCAAATTATCAAAACTGTGATATTATCCGAGCCTCCAGCTAAGTTAGCTTGCTCAATTAGTTTTTCAGCTTTTTCTTGCAAAGACAGCGCTGGTAACTCTAAGATCTGTTTGATCTTTTCATCATCTAACATGTTCGTCAAACCATCCGAACAGAGTAAATACATATCAGTCGGCAATAACTTCAAAATGCTCGAATCGATCTTAGCTTGTTTAGAGACACCTAACGTCCGTGTAATAATATTCTTGTGCGGATGATGCTTAGCTTCTTCTTTACTGATCTCACCACGCTTGACCAACTCATTGACATAAGAATGATCTTCTGTGATTTGCTCAAATTTACCTGCATGTAACAAGTATGCTCGACTATCACCGATATTTGAGATCGCGATCTGGTCGTTAAAGATCATCGCACATACAAGTGTCGTTCCCATTCCAGCTAGATCTTGATACTGATCAGCTCGCTTCAAGATACTATTATTTTCAACGATCACTTGATCTTCAAGCCATTTTATCGCTGCTGTTGCATCACTTAATTCTGTCTGTTCAAATAAGTAGCCAAGATGAGAAACTGCCATTTCAGAAGCAACTTCTCCACCTAAATGCCCACCTAAGCCATCTGCCACGATCGCAAAGCTAAAACCAGCTTTATTTTTAAATGTTGCAACGCGGTCTTCATTGACTTGTCGGACTTGGCCCACATCACTCGTATATGCGATCTTCATCTGTTACACCTCAGTTCTTTTAACTAATGTTGCAATATAAAATCCATCCGATAAGTAATCATCAGGATAGATCGTCAAGCCCAGTTCTTTTCGATCTGCTTTGAGCTCAAAGGCCGTTTTTGTTTTGAGCTGCTCAAATTCTGGGTGAGCTTTTAGAAACGCCGAGACAGTTTGTTGATTTTCACTGTCTAAGATCGTACAGGTACTATATGTCAGCGTACCTCCGACTTTTAGTAACGGCGCCACCGCATCTAAAATGCTAACTTGAATCTGGTGAAGGTCTAGTGAGTCTTGATATTTTTTCTCATACTTGACCTCAGGCTTACGCCGTAATAGACCGATCCCGGAACAAGGAGCATCTACTAGTATTTTATCAAAACTTGCCTTTGCGAACTCTTCGGACGCCTTGCGTGCATCCAGTTGTAAAGCCCTCACTTGTGCTTTAACATGGGTCCGGAGCGCATTTTGCTCTATCAAAGCGACTTTATGCTTATGGATATCTAGACTAGTGACTTGTCCGGTCTCTAACTGGGCAGCAATCTGTGTGGTTTTTCCACCTGGGGCTGCACAAGCATCTAAAACTTGATCATCTGCTTTGAGCGCCATCGATTCAACTGCCAACATCGCACTTTCATCTTGCACGATCGCTTGACCGGCTTTAAAAGCTTCTGTCGCTGGAATAAAGCCAGTGTTGACTTGCAAAGCTAACGGTGTGACTGAACTTTTAGTCACTTCAAGTTTTTCAGCCTCTAACTGTTCTGTTAACGCCTTAGCTGTCGTCACTTTAGTATTGACACGGATCGTTTGTTTTGGAGCTTGATTGACCGTTTCTAAGATACTTTTAGTTTTGGCTACACCGACCTCTTTTTGCAATTGTTCGACCAACCACTGCGGTGTACTAGTTGCAATGCTCAAAGCTTCGATCGGATCAGTGATCGCATCTAAGCTCGGTAAGCCTTGGCGATCGATCGCATGCAAGATCCCGGTAACAAACTTCCGGACCCCGGCATGACCTTTAACTTTAGCGATCTCGATCGTTTCATTAAAGATCGCACGTTTAGGAATATTATCCAAATATATCTGTTGATAAAGTGCCGTTAAAAGTAGTTGTTTGACCCAACTTTGTAATTTATTTGGTCGTTTGATAAAAGGCTTTAAATAATATTCCAAAGTAAGCTTATGTTGGATCACACCATAGACGATGTTAGTCAATAAATGTGCATCTCGCTTTGACAATTCGTTTTGCTTGATCGTTTGGTTGAGTGCTAAATTTGAGTACGCACCTTGCTTTTCGACTTTTTCAAGCAATTCAACCGCTAAATAACGCGGTGTCTTATTTATCTTCTTTGCCATCTGAAATTACCTTTTGCCCTACTTTTAATCCTTGACCGACACCATTTAAATAATCGGTGATCTTTAATTTAGGTTTACCTGCTGGTTGTAAAATTTTGACACTATAAGTCGTATTTTCAGCAGCAGCTAAGATCAGTTCATGTTTTGAAACTTCGACTACCGTTCCAGCTTCAAACTCAGTTGTTTGCGCTAGTGGTTCGATCTCCCATAACTTAGTTCGCTTGCCTTTAAGATCAGCAAAGTAAGCGCCTGGAGCTGGTCGTAATGCCCGGATCTTCCAATCAAGTTCTTTAGCCGTCAGCTCTAAACTCAAACTCTCTTCTGCCGGTTTGATCGTTGGTGAAAAGACGACTTTTGATTCATCTTGTTCAACTGGTTTGATCTCACCTGCGATCAAATGTGGTAGCATTTCTAGTAAAGTATCGCGCCCTAAGAGGCTCATCTTTTCAAAGATCGAAGCTGTATCATCTTTTGGTCCGATCGGCATCTCTTTTTGAGCTAACATTGCACCAGCATCCATCTGTTTGACCATATAGATGATCGTGACACCTGTCTTATCATCTCCATTCATGATCGCATACTGTACTGGAGCTCCACCACGGTATTTAGGCAATAGTGAGCCGTGAACATTGATCGCACCGATCTTGGCTGCTTGGATCAATTTAGTAGGTAAAAATTGACCAAAAGCGGCTGTAACGATCAGATCTGGTTGTAGTTCGATGATCTCTTGCATCTCAGGACTACCTGAGATCTTTTCTGGTTGTAAAACCTTGATCCCATGTTTTAAAGCCATTTCTTTAACTGGTAAAGCCGTTAAAACTCGTTTACGTCCTGTATAACGATCTGGTTGGGTCACAACGGCTTTTACATCATATCCATTGGTCACTAGACCTTCTAAGATGGGGGCAGCAAATTGTGGCGTTCCCATAAATACTACTGATGTCATTTCACTTATCATCCTCTTTACTTAACATTATAAAAAATTGACAGGTTCACGATCGATCACGACCATGAGCCCTTTTTTCTCACCGCTTTGGCTTTGTAAGAGCAGTTCTTGTAGATACTTTTCCAAAGCGGGTTCTTGTTTATATTTTATCACTAATTGGTAATAAAACCGATTCTTGATCTTTAAGATCGAACTTGGCGTTGGACCTAAAACTAGTGCTTGTGGACTCAAGCATTGAGCGAGTCCTTTTTTGATCGCAAAGCTTTCTTTAGCGGCTTCTGCCTCACTTTTAGCACTAACTGTGATCTTGATCGTATAGTAATACGGTGGGTAATTATTCAAATGGCGTAAATTCATCTCGTAAAAGAAAAATTGCTCATAATCTTGCCGACAAGCTAGTTGGATCGCATAATGCTCTGGATTATAAGTCTGAATAACTACTTGGCCAGTCTTATCGGCACGCCCAGCCCGTCCACTTACCTGTGTCAAAAGTTGAAAAGTCCGTTCACTCGAACGATAATCTGGCAAACTCAAAGCTGTATCAGCATTTAAAACACCAACTAAAGTCACATCGGGGAAGTCTAATCCCTTAGCGATCATTTGCGTTCCTAATAAAATATCAGCCTCATGCGCCCCAAATTTAGCTAATAACCGTTCGTGTGCGCCCTTTTTACGGGTCGTATCAACGTCCATCCGCAAGATCTTTGCTTCAGGTAACAACTTTTTTAACTCCTCTTGGACTTTTTGAGTTCCGGTCCCATAGTAACGGATCTTTTGACTATCACAACTTGGACAGCGCTTTGGGATCGCTTCTTCATGGCCACAATAATGGCACTTCATCGAGTGCGTATCCATGTGTAAAGTCAACGAAACATCACAATTCGGACACTTCAAGACAAAGCCACAATCACGACACAAAACAAACGACGAATACCCCCGTCGATTCAACATCAAGACGACTTGTTCTTTTCTGGCCAAACGTTTAGTGATCTGATCAAGTAGTATCTGCGAAAAATCTGGAGCGGGGGCAGTCTTAACCGCTTCACGCATATCGACTAAAGTGACCTGTGGTAAAGAGCTACCATTGATCCGTTTAGTTAAATTCAATTGTTGATAAACACCCTTTTTTGCGCGCGCTCGTGTCGCTAGATCTGGCGTTGCCGAACCTAAAACTACGGGGCAATTATGATATTTTCCACGCCAAAGCGCTACATCCCGTGCTTGATAACGTGGCATATCTTCTTGTTTATAACTTGCTTCATGCTCTTCATCGATAATGATCAACCCCAGATCATCTAAAGGTGCAAAAATAGCCGAACGCGCACCAACTACGACTTTGGCTTCCTTGCGCTCGATCCGGCGCCATTCATCGTAACGTTCACCGTCTGATAACGCACTATGCAACATCGCAACCTCTTTGCCGAAACGCTCTTTGACTCTTTGGACCATTTGTGGCGTCAATGATATTTCTGGCACGAGCATCAAAGCCGAACATCCCTGACTTAACGCATGAGCGATCGCTTGAAGATAAACCTCAGTCTTACCACTGCCAGTCACACCTTCCAATAAAAATGTAGTTGCCTTTTTAGCTGTTATCGCTTGGTCGATCTGTTCGACTGCTCGCTGTTGTTCAGCCGTTAATTGCTTAGGCGTAGTCGCTTGGAGCGTCTTATCACCATAAGGATCTCGATAGCGTTCTTGCTTGGCTAACTTTAGCCATCCTTGCTGAGCCGCTTTTTTTAATTGACTTAGACTGAGCTGTAAACTTGCTTGCAGCTTTGTTTGCAAAAACTTTTGGTGCGAATTTTGATATAAAAATTCTAACAACTCCAATTGCTTATGCGCGTTTTTCCGCACTTTAGCTTTGAATTGAGCATAGTTTTTTTCATCAACTAGCGAAGTCACCACTCCGACTAGCTTGGCTTTGGCCCGATCTTTAACATGATAGACCACTTCTAAATGCCCAGCTTGGCGCATTTGTGCCAGCTTATTCAATTGTTGGGCCGATAATTTACTTTCATCAAATTCGATCTCTGACTTTCCGGCAAAAAGCGAGTTCAATTCTTGGGGTAATTCATCAGCTGAAAGCAAACGTAAACTCTTGGAATAACTTGCACGCATAGCATTTGGTAACATCACTTGTAGACAACGGATCTTAAAGGAAAATGTCTTTTGGGCTAACCAATCGGCTAATTGCAAAGCTTCATTATTCAAAACCGGAGCTAGATCCATTAAACTTATAACTTGCTTAGGTGTTATCGAAAGCCCATATTCGTCAGTTAGACCGACGATAAAACCTTGGATCTGGCGTTCTCCCTTACCAAAAGGGACGATCACTCGCATGCCTACCTGAGCTTGAGCTTGTAATGCTTGAGGTAACTCATACGTATATGGGCGATTAGTCTGCATAGCGGGCACATCAACAATAACTTGCGCATAACGTGCCATCAGTACTCACCTCGTAACTGCAAAGCAAAACTCAAGATCAGGTCAGCTAATTGCGTCTTTTTTAGCTTACCAGTAGCTTTAGGCGCGTTTTTTCTTGTCAACAGCCAGGCTTCGTTGTCGTCAGCACCAAAACCGATATCTTTTCGCGAAACATCATTTGCAACTAAGAGATCTGCATTTTTTTGCTGTAATTTTTTAGTTGCATAGTGCAAAAGATCGGTCGTTTCAGCCGCAAAACCAACTAATATTTGATCACGCTTTAATTCGCCCAATCGCTTTAAAATATCCGGATTTTTTACCAGCTCTAACTGCCATGTTTCAGCATTTTTCTTGATCTTTTGTTCTGCAACTGTTTTAACTCGATAGTCCGCCACTGCTGCTGCCATGATCACAATATCTTGATCGGCATAATGGGTGAGCATCGCTTTTTCTAATTCCGCAGTAGTCTGGACCTCATATGTCGTGACGCCTGCTGGTGGTGTTAGCTTAGTCGGGCCAGTGACCAAGATAACTTCTGCACCTCGCACTAAAGCGCGTTTAGCTAAAGCATATCCCATTTTTCCACTCGAACGGTTGGCGATATATCTGACCGGATCGATCGCTTCTCGGGTCCCACCTGCACTTATCAAAACTTTTTTTCCTTTAAGATCTTGTTCGATATTTTCTACTTCAGCGATCCAAGCATAGATAGCTTCTGGATCAGGCATCCGGCCTTTACCAGTATAACCTTCAGCTAATAGGCCTGTCACTGGTTCTAAAATTGCAACCCCATCGTCTTGTAACCGTGCAATATTGCGCTTGGTCGCTGGAGCGCTCCACATTTTATCATTCATAGCGGGAACAACATATTTAGGCGCTGCCGTCGCTAATAGGGCAGTCGTTACAAAGTCGTCAGCTATCCCATTAGCCATCTTAGCGATCACATTAGCTGTAGCCGGTACTACCACAGCTAGATCAGTCCAATCAGCTAATTCGATATGTGGCACAGGTGAATCATTTTCAAAGAGATCTGTATAAACTTCTTGATGGGTCAAACCCTTAAATGTCAGTGGTGTAACAAAAGCTTGAGCCGCTTTAGTCATTGCGACTTTGACCTTTGCCCCTTGTTTAACAAAGAGTCGCGCCAAAATAGCTGCTTTATAGGCTGCGATCCCACCGCTTATATAGATCGCTACATGTTTTTCCTTCAAAAAATCAGCCCCTTTAATTATCTATCCATATTTTAGCATATTCCTCAAAATTAATATTTTTAGTTGTTCAAAAAAAATGAGACCAAGGTCAACCTCAGTCTCACTCTGCTATATTAGCCTTCTTCACCTTCAGATTTGATCTTAAGGTCACCGGCAACGATTTCTTCTAAAGCTCGGCCAACACTTTTTACCGATTCATATTCGCTTAACATTGGATGTGCACCAGCATCAAGTTCGTGTGCACGCTTAGATGCAAGCATGATCAAAGAGTAACGTGAATCGACACGTTCTAAAAGTTCATCCACTGATGGGTATAAAATCATTGAATATTCTCAACTATATGAATGTGAACAAGTCAAAATAACTTGTGAAGAATATAGTCTCTTCCTTTCCTAGATTTATTGCGCTATTGCCTCACATTTAAACTTCTTAGCTCTCGACTCAAAGCGGTCAGTCGACCCCTAATTGTTTCTTATAATCAGGCAAGAAACGTTTAACACGCCAACGTTCAGCCCGAATGATAGTTTTGATCTTTTCTGCTGCTTTAGTAACTTCATCGTTTACGACCGCGTAATCGTAATTTTGCATCATTTCGATCTCATCTTTTGCCTTTTCCATACGCTTATCGATCGTTTCTAGATCATCAGTCCCACGATTGATGATCCGTTGGCGAAGTTCCATTAGGTCAGGCGGCGTCAAGAAGATGAACAAGCCGTCTGAAACTTTTTCACGTACTTGCATCGCACCTTTGACTTCGATCTCCAAAAAGACATCTTTCCCCGCATCGAGCATCTCATTAACGTATTTTAATGGTGTTCCATAATAATTGTCAACATATTGAGCATATTCCAACATGCCTCCATCGGCGATCTCTTTTTCAAACTCTTCTTTTGAAACGAAGTAGTAATCTTTACCGTTAACTTCGCCTGGTCGCATTTGTCTAGTCGTCATTGAGATCGAATAGTCAAAGTTGTTTCCTTCTTGTGAAAAGATCTCCTTTCGCACAGTACCCTTCCCCACACCAGAAGGACCTGAAAGGACGATCAACATTCCTCTTTTAGCCATGCGCTTTATAACTCCTCAATTTATAAGTTTATATACCATTGTGCACTTTTTTAAGGCTTTTTTCAAGTCGTCATATCCATTTTTGCAGATTTTAATTAAATTTTCTCAAAAAAATCTAGGGCTTTTCATGTCATGAGCGATCCCCTAATCAAGAACCACTTATTATACATAGGACACTATGCTGTAAAATGTCTATTTTCCTTCTAAGTTGTATCAATATATTTTTATTCAAACTTTTTCTTGCTTTATCGAACAAATGTTCATATAATATAGATATCAAACAAATGTTCTAGGAGGGTATTTACCATGACACTTAAAAAATTCTTCAGCCCTGAAAATTTGAGCAAATTCACTAAAAATCTCCATACTAAAGCACAATCATTCTTTGAACTCGAACAAACAACGCCTACTCCACGTACAACCGATTTTGCAAGTATCCCACCAAAGCAACTTGCACTTTTCTTACAACAAGCGATCCGTTCGCAAAAAACAGCTACTCTCACTTTAGCACTAAAGGATGGCACGACTGAAACACTTAGCGGGAAACTAGATTCGATCCAAAATCGTTTTGACGCTGTAACTCTCAAGATATCAGACAAACAGACCCGAGTCGTCTTCACCAAAGATATCGTTCATCTTGGTTTAGAACGTTTCTCTGTCAAAGATACCACACTTCATCATCCAGTCCTCATCAGTAAATAACAAAAAACCTGTCGTAAAAATGACAGGTTTTTTAGCTAATGTTTTAGCTTAATAAAGCTCTAGGTATTGATCACGTTCCCATTGGGATACTTCTTGGCGATATGCCTCCCACTCTAAACGTTTAGCTTCAATAAAGTTGTTGTATAGGTGTGGCCCCATCGCATTGATGATCACTTCATCAGTCCGTAAGGCTTTTAGCGCATTATGCAAGGTCGATGGTAGATCCTCGATCCCATTAGCTTTGCGCTCTTCTTCGCCCATAACATAAATGTTACGGTCAACTGGTTTTGGTGGTTCGATCTTATTCTTCAAACCATCTAACCCAGCAGCTAAGACAGCAGCTACCGCAAGATATGGATTAGCTGATGGATCAACACTGCGTAATTCGACCCGGGTAGATAAACCACGAGCGATCGGTACACGGATCAATGGTGAACGGTTATGACCAGACCAAGCTACGTAAACTGGAGCTTCGTATCCTGGAACTAAACGCTTATAAGAGTTGACCGTTGGATTCATAACAGCAGTATAATTACGCGCATGCTTGATCAAGCCACCCAAGAAATAGCGCGCTTCTTGAGAAAGTTGCTCTTCAGCATTTTCATCAAAGAAAACATTGCCTTTTTCATTGAAAAGTGACATATTCAAGTGCATCCCTGATCCATTGATCCGATCAAGTGGTTTTGGCATAAATGTTGCATGTAGCCCATATTTTCTAGCTACAGTTTTAACAACTAGTTTGAATGTTTGGATATTATCACAGGCATGTAGTGCATCTGCGTACTTAAAATCAACTTCATGTTGACCAGGAGCAACTTCATGGTGTGAAGCTTCAACATCAAAGCCCATCTTTTCTAATTCCAATACGATATCACGTCGACAATTTTCGCCTAGGTCGACTGGAGCAAGGTCAAAATAACTTCCCTTGTCATTTAGATGCGTGGTTGGTTTACCTGTTTCAGGATCTAATTTGAATAAGAAAAATTCTGGTTCAGGCCCAATATTGAAGTCAGTAAAACCTAATTCTTTCATTTCGTCCAAAATGCGGATCAAATTATTTCTTGGATCCCCATAAAATGGTGTTCGATCAGCATTATAAACTTCACAGATCAAGCGTGCAACTTTCCCGTGTTCACTTTCCCACGGAAAGATTAACCATGTTGATAGATCCGGGTAAAGCCACATATCGCTTTCTTCGATCCGTACAAAGCCATCGATCGAAGAACCATCAAACATCATCTTGTTATCTAATACTTTGTCAAGTTGGCTGATCGGAACTTCCACGTTTTTGATCGTACCGTAGAGATCAGTGAACATCAAGCGCAAAAATTGCACATGTTCATCTTTTGCCAGTTTACGAATTTCATCTTTGGTGTAGCTAGGTTTTGCCATACTGATTGCTCCTTGTAATTTGATTAGAGACCGTTATTTCGGAAAGAGAATTGATTTTGCTTGCTCAAACCGCTGACAGCAACGAATTCATCGCGCAAGATCCGTCTAACATCGGCATCCGTCAGTGATTTTTCACGTTTAGCTTGGCGTTTTGCCTCTTCTTGGGCACGCTCAGCATAGATCTGTTTGATCCCAGCCATATTGATACCCTCAGCTAAATAATCTTTGACTTCTAATAATTTATCAATATTGTTCAACGAATACATCCGACGATTACCTTCATTTCGTTCAGGTATGACCAATCCCTGTTCCTCATAATAGCGGATCTGCCGTGCAGTTAGATCAGTAAGTTTCATGACCGTCCCGATCGGCAAAACAGCCAATGAGCGACGTAACTCTTTTTCCTTCATAACATCCTCCTTTGGATCACTCCATTATCATAGCAACTCTAAATTATATTGTCAATCACTTATGTTACATTTTATAACATAGAATGATAGATATTTATTTTTTTAATAAAAAAGTCGAGTATAAACCCGACTTTTTGACTGCTCAATCTTTATAAAATGCTTCTTTAGCGGCTGCCGTGACGGCTAATTTAACATGTGCGTAAGATAGACCACCTTGAATGTAGAGACAATATGGTTCACGCAAAGGACCGTCAGAGGAAAGTTCGATCGTTGATCCTTCTGTAAAACTCCCAGAAGCCATAATAACTTGATCTTCATAGCCATCCATATAACTTGGCACTGGATCAACAAAAGCATTCATTGGTGAATTATGCTGGATCGCAGCACAGAACTTGATCATCGGTTCTGGCTTTCCAAATGTGACCGTTTGAACGAGGTCTGTTCGCGGTGCATCCCATTTAGGCGAAACCTCCATTCCAAGTTCTTCTAATAAGGCCGCCGTATAGATCGCACCTTTGATCGCCTCTCCTGTTGTATGTGGTGCCATAAAGACTCCTTGATAGAAATCACGTAGATATCCCCAAGTTGGCCCTTCAGCCTTACCTAAACCAGGAGCATAAAGTTGCGCAGCTGCCTGAGCCACTAAGTCTTTACGTCCAACGATAAAGGCACCACCCTTAGCGATCCCCGCACCAGCATTTTTGAATAACGAACCTGCCATCAGATCTGCCCCGTAAAATGTCGGTTCTGTTGGTTCTGAAAATTCACCGTAACAATTATCGATGAAGATCACCGCATTTGGAGCATATTGTTTTACAAATTCGATCATTTCTTTAACTTCATCAACAACGAAACTGTCGCGGGTCGCATAACCACGTGAACGTTGGATCGCGACCATCTTGATCGACTTATCATTTTGTAATTTTTCTTTGACCGCATCATAGTCAACTTTGCCTTGCTCATTTAATGGAGTGTAATCAAAATTGATATCATATTCTTTGAGAGTTTTAGGATTATCGCCCACAACCCCGATAACTTGTTGGATCGTATCATACGGCATCCCCGTCATATAATAAAGAGTATCTTTAGGACGTAAAACACCGTAAAAAGCAGTTGCGATCGCATGTGTCCCCGAAATAAGTTGTGGTCGAACTAAAGCGTCATCGACTTTAAAATAGTCAGCAAAGATCGCTTCAAGTTTTTCACGTCCCATATCATCAAAACCATACCCCGTTGAACCAACTAGATCTTCTTCAGCGACCCGGTGCTTTCTAAATAAGCTCAATAAGCGTTGTTGATTGTAGAGCACTTGTTCATCGATCTTTTGCAAATGACCACTGATCTTTTCATCAACTTTTGCCACCTTTGCGATCAGATCTTCTGGTAAGTTTTGTTTCCATGAATTTAACATTGAAAATCCTCCGTTATTTTGCGAGCCAGTCCGTAACTAACTCAATAATTTTTTCTTTTTGTGCTGGATGTTGTACGATATCAAACCAATTAACATCCATTTTATTGCGAAACCATGTCAATTGCCGTTTGGCATAGCGTCGTGAATTTTGTTTGACTGCTAAGACAGCCTCTTCAAGTGTGATCTTATCCTCAAAATACGGATAAAATTCCTTATATCCGATCCCTTTTCCCGGGGGTAATTGGACCCCGCCTTTTTCATAGAGAAAACGAGCTTCTGCCAACAAGCCCTGCTCTAACATCAGATCGACTCGTTGATTGATCCGTTCGTATAGTAAAGCCCTCTCTGTTGTCAAACCAATGATCAAGGCATCATAAGCCAAACTTTTTTGGTCAGCTTGACTAGAAAAAAGATTTCCAGTTTTTTCATAGACTTCTAAAGCCCGCACGACCCGTTGTTCATTTTGAAATGGGATCTTTGTAGCTGCCTTAGGGTCGATCTGAGCTAATTTTTCCCATAACTTTTTTTGCCCATGTTCAGCTGCAAAAGCATGCCATTTGTTACGTGTAATCTCAGCTTGAGCATAACTATCTTGACCCAACTTAAAATCATTTAATAACGCATGAAGATAAAAACCAGTTCCCCCGGCTAAGATCGGCAATTTATCTTCTTTGGCGATCATTTGGGCATCTTGTTTACACTGCGCAATAAAATCAGCTACAGAAAAGCGCTGATCGATCTCATTTATATCAAGCATATAATGCTTGATGCCCTGCATTTCTGCGGGTGTTACTTTAGCTGTCCCAATGTCTAGACCGCGATAGATCTGCATCGAATCCCCCGAGATGACCTCACCATTGAATTTTTGGGCTAATTCAACAGCTAATGTCGTTTTCCCCACTGCAGTTGGCCCCACGATCAATAGTAGCTTTTGTGCCATTATCTTTCCTTTCTACAAGACTAATTATTCACATGATTAATACTATCATATTTTTTAGCCAAAAGAGTTAAATACTGGATATTTTTTGGCTAATCATTCATAATAGGAGTAGTAATTCAAAAAGGAGGAATCCCCTATGAAGACATTTGGTAAGGGCTTCTTAGTTGGCACGTTAACTGCTTTTAGTGCAGTTGCAGGTTGTGTTTATGCATTCAAGAAGACTGTAGTTGAACCGATCGAAGAACGCGAAGCCGTGTTGGATCAACACCGTCGTCGTGCATTGCGCAAACGCCGTTCTTCCCATCAAGGATAATAGATAAGCTACCCGCTCCATTTTTTGAGAGCGGGTATTTTTATTTACTTTATTACGTCCTGATGATATCATAATGATATCGTAATGCTAAAATATTTTTTAAGTGAGGATCCTTATGGACAAAGATGAAATGACGACCTTCTTATTTCGGTTGCCAGCTTCATTAAAAGAAAAACTAAGTAAGAAGGCTAAAGAAGAAAATAAAAGTGTCAATGCAACATTGCAATCGATCGTTGATGAATCCTTAACTAAGCCTACTAGTTCTGAGTCCTTGGAGAAACGAATGTTTTTAGGCAAACGCGTTTCGGCTAGGCAATTTGATGAACTTGATGGTCTAGTCAAAGTTGATGGCATCTATTATCGCTACTTGATCGAAAGTAACCAACCTTTAAAACTCGGTCACGACTACATCATCATCGAAGCAGTGGGGAATATCTTAACTTTACGACCACTTAATAATAAAGAGGAGTGAACCATTATGTTTGGTATCAAGATCGTTCGCCAAAACTGTAAGGGACTCGTTGAGACCTTAGGCAAATATTCACGTTCAGTTGATGCTGGCTTACAATTCTACGTTCCTATTTTTCAAAAGATCCGGACAGTCGAATTGGCTATGCATCCACTGCGTCTACAAAAATATTCTGTTATCACGCAAGATAATGCCGAGATCGAGGCAAGCGTCACTTTGAACTACCACGTTACTGATGCTAAAAAATACACTTATGAAAACTCTGACTCTGTAGAATCTATGGCTCAATTAGTTCGCGGTCATCTACGCGACATCATCGGACGAATGGATCTAAACGCAGCGTTAGGTTCGACCTCTAAGATCAATGCTGAGCTCGCACATGCGATCGGGGATCTGACAAATATTTATGGAATCAATGTCGATCGGGTAAACATCGATGAATTGACCCCTTCAAAAGAGATCCAAAAAGCTATGGACAAACAGTTGACCGCCGACCGCGAACGGGTAGCTGCGATCGCTCGAGCCGAAGGGGAAGCCCGCAACATCAAATTAACGACCGATGCTAAAAATAAAGCCTTAGTTGAAACTGCACAGGCTCAAGCCCAAGCGACAAAAACACGGGCTGACGCTGAAAGTTACCGGATCACCAAGATCCAAGAAGCTTTAAAAAATGTCGATGAGAATTACTTCAAAGATCAAAGTATCACTGCTTTTACCAACCTCGCTGAATCAGATACTAATCTAGTCGTACTTTCGAAAGAAGATATTACCGAACTAGGACAAGTACCTGTTATTAAAAAAATGTTAGACCAGTAATGTTTCCTAACATATTAAAACCGCTATGATGTATTTTGGCATCATAGCGGTTTTTTAGCTGCTAGGAGTTAGGTATTTTTGATGTTTTGAAAGCCAAATAAAGCCTTATGTCACAGCTATATTTTTACAAAAATATGGGCGACAACTTTAGCGCTATCACCCATACTTACTAAATTTTTTTAGTTTTTTTCTTACCATCCCATTTAGAGTAGCCACCCTTTAAAATGTAGATGTCGTTAAATCCTTCTTTTTTCAAACGAGCTGCGATCCGGATCGGCATTGCTTTAGTCGTATCATACAGATAAACCGGTGCATCTTTACGCAATGCGTTTTCATAAAGCTTGAATTGTGCAAATGGCATATTTCTTGCCCCTAAAATATGTGAGCGCCCAAACTCGGCACTATCTCGTAGATCGATAACTTGTCCTTTACGTAGACCTTGTTTGAACTCATCGCTTTCAACGATATGAGCAACTTTTTTGCCCCGATACCACCAATATAATTGTGTACCAAGCATCCATAATAAGATAATGACCAAAACAAGGTCGATCCAAAGCCATGCTGAAATTTCACCCAATACTAAATTCATCAAAAAACCTCCTAGACTAAAACAGTCTCACCTAAAAGCGAGACTGTTTAATTGATCAATACGTTTATTTAAATTCCAAAGCTAACGAAGCAGCCCCGATAACCCCAGCAGAGTTACCTAATTGTGCTAATTTTAGTTTTGTCGTATTCCGGATCGTTGGGAATGCAAATTGCTTAAAGTAAGCTTCAACTTGATCCAATAAGAAATCACCTGCAGCAGACACACCGCCACCGATAACAACGTATTCTGGATGCAAAATACTACTGATGTTGGCACTTGCCAACCCTAAATAATAACAAACACGGTCAACAACACGTTTAGCCAAGATATCATCTTGTTTAGCTAGGTCAAAGACCATCTTTGAGCTGATCTCTTCACCATTGTCTAAAGCACGCTTCAATTCAGAATCGCCTGCAAATTCTTCAGCCATATCACGGGCTACCCGGACAACACCAGTAGCTGAAGCATAAGTTTCTAAACAACCTTTGTTACCACATGTGCAAAGGTAGCCATCAGGTTGAACGTTGATATGACCAACTTCACCCGCTGCACCTAAACCGTGCAACAAGTTGCCATCAGCGATCAAACCGCCACCAACACCGGTACCTAAAGTGATAAATGCAACGTTAGCAGCATTTTCACCCGCACCTTTCCAACGTTCACCTAAAGCAGCAACGTTAGCATCGTTATCAAGTGCAAACTTGATCCCTGTGCCTTTTTCGATCTCAGCTTTAACATTTTGAACTGTCTTCCAGTTCAAGTTGTAAGCCCCAACGACTGTGCCCGCTGCTCGATCAACGGTCCCTGGGGTCCCCATCCCAATACCGATAAATTGGTCTGGTGTCATTTCATATAAATTCAAGTGATGGTTGATCGATTCAATGATATCAGGTACGATATGCGAACCTTCATCTAAAATGTTAGTTTCAATACTCCATTTTTGTTGGATCTCACCATCTGCGGTTAAAATTGCAAATTTGATCGTTGTCCCACCAAGGTCAACGCCGATAAGTTTCTTGTCCATACTAATATCTCCTCAAATCTAAATATCTTTAGCTGCTTCATATTGTTCCTCAATGCGGTGTTCCCGCGTCAAGACTAGTTTGGCACTCAAAAAGACTTGTTTATCGATCGCATCAGCTTTATATAAATTGTCCAGCTCGATCGCCATCAATTCGATATCCCAAAGCCTTTTACCAACATACACAAAGATCCCAAAATGCTTCAAAAGCTGTTGAACATCATATAACGTCTTCATGAAAACCTCTCCCTCAAAATTATACTGGATATTGCCAGTGATTGAAACCGGTTTGCAACAATAATCCATATACAACTACTAGAGCAACAACACTAATGATCCGCTTTATCCTTGGAATAGATCCTATATTAGGTACCCCAACTGCATAAGAAGCCAGGAAACCGGCTAAGAGTCCACCTAAGTGTCCCCAAATATCTATACCTCCCGCAAAGAGGTCAAATCCAAGATTAAGTACGATCAAAACTAAAAATTGCCGTGAGATCATTCTGATATACTGGTTCTGTCTAAATGATTCTCCCAGCATCAAATAGGCGCCAAAAAAACCAAACAGCGAAGTACTTGCCCCTGCTGAAATGTTGCTTGAGAGCGCAAAACTCAAAATGTTGCCTCCCACGCCACTTATTAAATATAAGGCTAAAAAACGCCATTTGCCGAATAGCTGTTCTAGCTGTACTCCCAGAAAATACAATGTCAATAGATTTAAGGCCAAATGCTCTAATCCGATATGAATAAACATCGGTGTGAACAAGCGCCAAAGCTCACCTTGAATGATCAAAGGGTTATATTTAGCCCCCCAAGCGATCAAGTTGACTACATTTTGACTCCCGCCACTTAGGGTCATTCCAATAAACACTAAAAGATTGACAGCGATCAGTCCGTAAGTAACGATCGGCTTTTTGCGAAAGCTGTTCATAACTGGTCCCCCAATTTAGTCTGGTTTATCCTATTTTAGCACAAACCACAGCTGCGGTCTTGCCTTTATGCAACCGGTTCATCAAACTTTCAAAAAAAAACAACAGGGTTTTAAACCTGTTGTTATTTTGTTTCACGATGTAAAGTAACCTTGTGATCGCGTGGGCAGTACTTCTTAAGTTCAAGACGATCTGGGTTATTACGCTTGTTTTTGTTTGTCAAATATGTTTGTTCATGACATTCTGTACATTCTAATGTAATATTTACACGCATGTTCTAAACCTCCCATACATATCAGTTCCTAAAAATGCCCTTGGCATCTTCAACGTTTAATATCATATCATTTTTTGGCATCAATTACCAGTATTTTTTGGCTATTTGTTAAGGAAAATTCCTTGACAGTAAAAAAAACGACCTTAAACACGCCTATTGCCTGCTTAAAGTCGATCAAAGATCATTTATTTAAAACCATCACTAGACTGGACCGTTTTCCAGTAAGCTTCATAGATCTGCTTGACTGTCTCAGTATTGATCTTACTGTTAGAGTCAGTAATATTAGGGAATGCAACTACAACTACGACTTGTGGATCATTAGCTGGCGCATAACTGATCGCACTTAATGTCTCAGTCTCGATATTGTTATAAAATGTTTGCGCAGTCCCTGTCTTAGCTGCGATCTCAGGTTTTACCGAAGCCATTGAGCCCCCGGTCCGATAGGTATTAGAGCCATGGACTACACGCCAAAGACCGGTCTTGACAACATCCCATTGATCTTTTGTCCCATCAACGACATTTAAAACATTGGGTTGCATTTCGTATTTTACTGGTCCTAAAGAGCCATCCTTATTCGTCTTGCGGATCGACTTTAGGATATGTGGCTGTAAACGATAACCTCCATTAGCGATCGTTGATGCATATTGTGCCAATTGGATCGGGGTATAGGCATCGTAGTTCCCAAAAGATAAGTCTAACGCATTACCGATATGTGACTGATCAGCAGCCCCTTCAAATCCACTAGCTTCACCTGGAATGTCGATCCCAGTTTTGACACCTAGACCATATTGTTTAAAGTTTTGACGTAATTTATCAAAGATCGAGGTCGGTAAATTGAGCGCAGCCCCCGAAGTGTACTTAAAGCCCCCTTCTAGCATCGCCAATTTCATCATATACGTGTTAGACGAGACTTGTAAGGCATCAGCTGCAGTAAGACTCATGTTAGCTGCTCCTGTCTTATTGAACCAAGATGTCTTAGCAGCAGTACCAGCTAACTTGATCGGTTCTTCAAGCAAAGTATTGTTGGTCGGGGTGATGACACCATCTTTCAAAGCCCCCATTACCATCGCACCTTTGACAACAGACCCCATTACAAAAGTCTGATTGATCGTTCCAAGTGCATTTTCCGTCACTTCACCTGTTGAAAGATCACGATTGACCCCAGCCAATGCATAGATCCCGCCAGTCTTAGGATTCATCACAACGGCATAGCCTCCTGGAATATACGGATTACTACCAGCAGCATTTTTCACATTATCCTCAACGATCTTTTGGACTTGATTTTGAAACTCTGCATTGATCGTCAATTGTAGATTATCCCCTGGACTACCGCCATATTGCTTGACTTCTTTGATGATCTCATTATTTTGCGTTTGAACATTGATAACTTCTTTTGTTCCCTTGAGCGCATTTTCATATTGAGATTCGATGTAACTTGAACCTACACTATCATTACGCGAGTAGCCCTCAGCCAGTAACTTATTGATCTGATCGCTAGGAAGTCCCTGTTTTTCTGATGTCACAGTCCCAATGACACTCTTGACTGATTCGCCATTAGGATAAGAACGCGACCAACTAGTCCCGATCTTAACACCTGGTAATAAAGACAAATGCTCACCAACTTCAGCCATTTCGCTATCACTGACATCACTTGTCTTAAGATAGACCGTCGACAAAGCATAAGCACCTGCCATCTTAGCATATAACACAGCTGCTTGTTCTTGTTTTTCTGACATCTTCTTGACTAAGTTGTGCTTTTTAACGTAATTTGTCTGTAACTTAGTCAATTTTTCATTATCTTGCATCGTATCAGCATTGGGAATATGCTTATTGACTGCTGCAGTGTGTTTTGGATCAGCTAAATAGTAGTCGACCTTATTACGCTCGGTCAAAGTATCAGTTTCAACACTGACATAATTAACTAAATTATTAGCGACCTTATACATCTGACTTGAAGCCACATTCAGCGGTTTGGTATATGTGATCGCACGCGAAGTATTATTGGCGACTAATAATTTTCCCGTTGAATCGTAGATCGTTCCCCGTTGCACATTTCTAGTTTCGGTCTGATTATCACTACTAGTTGCTTCTGATTCAAACTTAGGACCATGAATGATCTGCAGATAAGCTAATTGTCCGATCAAGGCTGCAAAAAGTAAAAAAACGATCAAAAAGAGAAAATTTAATCTAAATGGTATTTGCGAACGCTTTTGCTTATTTTGTGCATTCGCTTTTCTTAAGAATCTCACCACAATTCTCCTCTACTAATATTATTAACACTACGAACTATCCTAGCACAAATCAACTAAAATCTGTACCTTAGATACTACCTTTATATTATATACGATATGCGAGCGATTAAATACTAAATTTTTTAAAAGACCACTTAAAACAAGCACTATTCGAAATCTTTTTCTCGTTGTGGTATCCTATAAGCTGATAATATTCAAAAATTCGAAAGGATCACGCTAGATATGAAAGAATATCTCAAAAAACACTATCCCCTCGGCTTGAGCTTTTGGACTCCAGTATTGCTCATGCTTGGGTATTTTATCTACCGTGGCTTTTATCCCTTTGGCAGCTCCAGTGTGTTGACAGTCGATCTAGGACAGCAATATGTCGACTTTTTTGCTTATTTTCGCCATACCTTGCTGCATTCTCCGAGTGAACTATTTTACTCATTTTCAAAAGCCTTAGGGGGCCCGATGATCGGTGAAGCTGCCTATTACCTATTGAGTCCATTTAATCTCTTATTTGTCTTTTTTCCCGGCAAATATTTAACAGCTGGATGCTTGCTTATCTTACTGTTAAAATACGGGTGCGCTGGCTATACTTTTGGGCGGTTACTCAAAAATGAACTCAAATTAAATAAATGGATGATCCCCGCTCTTGCTACCAGCTATGCTTTGATGGGTTGGATGATCGCTAACCAATTGAATATGCTTTGGCTAGATGCACCGATCTTTTTACCGTTGATCATCTCAGCTTTGTATCGTCTCTTACAAAAAAAGCGCAGTCTCGCCTATGTCTTATGGTTGGCAGCAATGATGATCATCAATTATTACATGGCATACATGATCTGTCTTTTTTTAGTTTTATTTTTTGCTTGGTACCAAACAGCATACTTTTCGGGTCTCAAAAAGTTTTGGTCACAGCTTTACCTTTTTATAAGTCGTTCCCTTCTAGCGGTTGGCATCTCGGCCTTTGTCCTTGTGCCAACTTATTATTCGTTGGTCACTAGCAAGGGACAATACACCGAAAAAAGTTTCCAATCACACTTTGAATACGTTCCGCTAAAGATGCTTTCAAAATTTGTGATCGGGGCATTTAATTTTGAACAAATGCCTAAAGGATTCCCGAATCTTTTTATCGGTAGTCTTGCTTTGATCGGAGTATTTCTATATTTTATCAGCTTAAAGATCAAGTGGCGTCCAAAATTAGCTGCCTTTTTAGTGAGCGTATTTCTTTGGCTTTCTCTATGCTTTGAACCACTTGATCTATTGTGGCACGGGATGCAATTTCCCGTATGGTATCCATACCGTTTTTCATTTATCGTTAGTTTTTGGATGATCTTCTTAGCTGCTTTGGCTCTCAAAGAAAATCAATTTCGCCTTAAACCCCACCAAGCTTTGATCTGCTTGGGGATCTTTACAGCTGGTTTGAGCTATGTTTATTTTAATTCTAAGAGTTTTGACTATGTATCAAAACAAGTCATATTATTCACAGCTCTCTTCAACGTTTTGCTCTTGCTTGTCTTGACGGTCAAAAAGACACCGCTCAATCAACGACTAACACCATTAGTCATCTTTTTATTGGTATGCTTTGAAATGTTAGCTAATACAACTTATTCGCTCAATAATATCAGCTATTTGACCCAAGCTGAGTTTGCCGGGCCAACTAAAGTCATCGCCCAAGACCAAAAAAAGTTGACGCAATTAGATCCAGGCTTTTATCGGATCGCCCAACTCTATAGTCGGACTAAAGACGATGGCCTTGCGCATGATTTAAAAACAGGTTCCTATTTTAGCTCTGCACTTGAAAAAAGCATCCCTGATTTTTATGGTCAATTGGGGCAACCCGATGGCGACAACTATGTGGGTTACTATAACGGGACTTTGATCAGCGATTCGTTGCTCGACATGAAATACCTCCTTCAAGCTAAAGATAAAGCTGAACTTGTCTTGAGCTCTTCAGCTAAGGTCGACCTTAATGTTACTAGTTATCGTCCCGATACCAAGCTTTATGCCTTACGTGCCCAAACTGCTCAAACCAGGATCTATCAAAACCCTTATGCGATCGGACTTGGCTATAGTGCTGATAAAAAATTAAAGCAGCTCAAAGTTCTCTACGATCAGCCATTGACCTATCAGACCAATTGGCTAAATGCAGCGACTGGCTCAGCTAATACGACTAAATATTTTTATGCCGCTAATTTTAATGAAGTCGTCTTTCAAAATACTAAAAAGCAGACCAACCTTACTGGCGCCTTTTTCAAAAAGACCGACTTGGCTAAACCAGCTCAGATCATCTTTAAATTCACGCCTGAGACTGATGACCCCTACTACTTGACACTTGGGGCTAGTCTCGACGGTGATTCTGCTACTTGGTATTTAGGTAGCAAGGAATATCCTTACTATAAGACCTTCAGGCATACAGTCGTTTTAAATCCAACCGTATCTGGTAGTGATGATGAAGTCGTTATTACCGCTAAATTCAAGAAAAATAGCCTTTGGTTGGAGAATTTCGTTCTCTATCGCATGGATAGATCCCTAGTTGAACAAAAACTAAAGCAGCTCCAAAAAAACTCTTGGCAGCTTACAAAAGCTACCGCTCACAGATTAACAGGTAAGATCGATATCACTAAGTCAAACCAGCTCTTTGCTACAACGATCCCTTATAGTAAAGGCTGGCAAGCAAAAGTCGATGGAAAGCCCGTCAAAACTTATAAGATCCAAGATACCTTCGTTGGTTTTGACATCAGCCAAGGGAAACATCAAGTAACTTTGACCTTTACTCCACCAGGCTTATACTTGGGAATCGTACTTAGTTTAGTTTCATTAGTGCTAGTTTTCACATTATATCTACGAGAAACTAAAGCTTAAAAAAACGCATCTAATCCAGCGAAAACAACTTGAAGTGAACCCCCTAAGTTGGACAAAGGAATCTAACTTAGGGGGTTTTACTA
>ERZ778516.101-NODE-101-length-69096-cov-18.118538_pt1 | contig 69096 bp, 64 predicted proteins | sample MGYA00510342_ERZ778516 | MGnify/ENA primary metagenome ERZ778516 (study PRJEB29527, sample SAMN07138961) | mouse gut metagenome | material: feces | host: mouse | place: China:Nanjing | collected 2016-01-25 ...
TTGGGCTGAGGACCTTTTATTGGTTGTATTGTTTGCGCGCAGATTGGGGGTGTTCTTTTCGCTCGCACCAAATGAATAAGGAGTACTGCGGAATGGCCGGAATTCACCCGAATTTGCCGTTTATTGTATTTTTACAATGACGAGTGCCAGAGCGTGCGGAGGGGGCAAGACAGCGTTGCTGCGTACTTGGGCCGGTTGGCTGTAGTGCGACTGTGGGGTATAATGATTCGGGCCTGCTGGTCGGAGAGGCAAAAAGCAGTCATAGATGCTGGACGCAGCGCACGGAAAGTCCGTAGGACCGGTTCGGATTGTTCAGCGGATTCACTACGCCCGCTTTGAAGAACAAGTCTGCCGCGTTGATGTTGCCGGCCGCGAGAGTCGACGAGGACCAATAGTCGCCGGTGACGCCGGCATTGGCCAAGGCCCCCGTCTCCCGGTTGCGGATGCCCGCAGCAGGAGAGAGAAGCAATCGCTGGAATGAATGCGCCGAAGAGGTGGCAGGGCTTCGGTGCAGACTGGGATGGAGAGCTGGCGGTGCACCGGAGCGGCATTTCCTACCGGAGCACGGGCCGTCAGCGGATTGCTGAATCTATGCGACCGCACTGACGGAAGCCGTGGCCTTCGTCATTCCGGGTCGTCGACTGCTGTTTGCCGGATCGAAGATAGCAAAATTTTGAATCAGACCCGCCACTCTTTTTTCGGAAGCAGAAGATTGTACCGAAACTGGCTGGCGCATGAAAATCCCGCGCACAACTAAACGCAAGGATCGGGCGAGGGAATACGTGCGGTGGTGCGGTCTGATGCGGGGCTTGAATGTAATATACAATAACAGCGAGTTGGCTATATTTCGGCTTGCCGGGCGCGGGTGAGTTCCGGGCAACTCGGCGGCCGATCGTTTGGTGCGGCGACCGGATTTCCCTATCTTTGTATCAGTGTGGCTGCGTCCGAGCACGAGCCGGACGGAATGGGCTGTTGTTTTAGACCTGCGCTTCCTTTGTCCATGAGAGGGTTCCGCGGAATGCGGCTGCGGTCGTTGCCGGGGCGTCGTCCGATGACAGCCGGCTGTTGATATGAATACGATAATCCAAGATAGAATGAAACGCTGTTTTTCGCATGTCGTCCTGCCGTTGTTGGCGGTTGCGATGACGCTGGCGTCGGCGGGTTGCTCGTCGACGATGGGGCCGGAGGAGGCCGCGCAATGGATCGAGGCCTATACGCCCGAGCGGATTTTGTCCGGTTCTTCGATCCGCATCGACTTCGTGTCGGCGGTGGGCGCCCGTCCCGATTCGATGGAACTGGCCGACCGGGTGCTGGCATTCTCACCCTCGGTCGCCGGGCAGGCGCAGTGGGAGAACGACGGCAAAACGCTGCTTTTTCGGCCCGACAAAGGCGCGCTCAGGCCGGGCCGGAACTACAAGTGCCGCGTGCGGATGGGGCGTCTGTTCGACCGTCCGCTGAAGGATTTCGTCTTTTCGTTCGCTACGGGCGAAAGGGAGGCCGTGCTGGAGATCGTCGGGGTCGGGAGCGCTTCGGATGCGTCGATGGCCATCGTCTCGGGCCGGCTGCGTTTCAGCGAGCCGGTCGACCGGTCGCTCGTCACGCCCGATCTGATTCGTTGCGACCTTGCTGGTTGCGAGCCCTCGGTCGATATTTTCCCGACGGCCGACGGCGCAATGTATGTTTTTGCGATTAGCGGCTTGAAGCGCGACAGGTCCGATACGCATGCACGCGTGTCGTTCGACGCCGACCGGATCGGATTCGGCAAATCGCTCCAACAGAAGATCGTGGTGCCGGGGTGCGAAGCCTTCAAGGTGCTGTATGCCCGCATGACCGACGATTCGGACGGCATCGAGATCGGTTTTTCGGCACCGCTGGACGAGAAGCAGGAGCTCGAAGGTCTGGTTGCCGTCGACGAGCTCCGACGCGTCAGACTGGAGCGCGAGGGCGCGACCGTTCGGGTGCGCTTCGACCAAAGCGGACGGGGCCGCTTCACGCTTCGCATCGCCGCTTCGGTGCGCAGTGCCGAGGGCATGCGGCTCGGCCGCGAGTTCAGCCAGCAGTTCGACAACAAGCCCGTGCCGCCGGCGGTCGAGATTCCGTTGAGCGGGACCATTCTGCCCGATGCTTCGCATCTCATTCTGCCGTTCCGCGCCGTCAATCTGGCGGCCGTCGACGTGCGGGTGGTCAAGGTCTATGCGGACAACGTTCTTTCGTTTCTGCAGGAGAACGATCTGGACGGCAGCTACGAATTGCGGCGCTACGGGCGCCTGGTCTACCACCGGACCGTGCGTCTGGACGGCGATCCGAAACTCGATCTGAGCCGGTGGCAGAACTTTTCGGTCGATCTCTCCGGCCTGTTCCGCCAGGAGAAGGGGGCCATCTACCGGGTCCGGTTGTCGTTCCGCCAGGCCTATTCGCTCTACGGCGCGGAGGATGCCGCACAGCCGGCCGGATTCCCGATGGCCGTTGCGGTCGGGGCCGAGGAGAGTGCGGAGTGGGACGAGCCCGAGGGCTACTACCACGCCACGCCCGACGACTACGATTCCGAGCTTTACCAGTGGAAGGAGTCGAACGACCCCGCCAAGCCGAGCTACTACATGCGTTCGTCGCGTTTCCCCGAATACAATCTGTGCGCTTCGAACCTGGGGCTGATCGTCAAGAGCGCCGAAAGCGGGCACTTGTGGACCGCCGTTTCGGACATCGTGACCGCGCAACCTCTCTCCGGCGTGCAGGTCACGGCCTACGATTTCCAGCTGCGGCCCCTCGGCGGCGCCCGGACCGACGGCAACGGATTCGCCGATTTCGACGTCTCGGGCCGTCCCTTTGTCGTGACGGCCACCCAGGGCAAGACCGCGGGCTATCTGAAAGTGACTTCGGGGCGCGAAAAGTCGCTCAGCCGCTTCGATGTCGGCGGCGACAAGGTGCGCAAGGGACTCAAGGGCTTCGTCTACGGCGAGCGCGACGTGTGGCGGCCCGCCGATACGGTCCATCTGACGCTGCTGGTCGAAGATCGCTTGCGCAAGCTGCCCGACAACCATCCCGTCACCATGGAGGTCTACAATCCGCTGGGGCAGTTCTTCGAGCGGCAGACGCTCAAGGGCGGCACGGACGGATTCTATACCTTCGCTTTCGTTACGCGCGAGGAGAGCCCTACGGGCAACTGGGAAGCGCGGTTCACGGTCGGCGGCGAGACGTTCCGCAAAGCCGTGCGCATCGAGACCATCAAACCCAACCGGTTGAAAATCAACCTGACGACCGGCAGCGAAGTGTTGCGCGCCGGCGATACGACACGCATCGACGTCGAGGCCCACTGGCTCACGGGACCGGCCGCCGCCGGACTCCCCGCTTCGGTGGAGATGACGTTGGGGCGCAAGCCGAAACCTTTCGCCGGTTATGCCGGTTATCTCTTTTCCAATCCGTTGGTCGATTTCGCGGCCTTTACCCACGATTTGGGGAGCCGGAAGCTCGACAGCTGTGGCCGCATGACGCTTTGCCCGACCCTGCCGCCCGCCCAGGATGCCCCGGGGCTCCTGTCGGCTGATCTGGTTTGCCGCGTCGAGGAGGCCGGCGGCGATGCAAGCATCGTCTCCCGGCGCGTGGACTGTTCGCCTTTCGAGGCCTATGTCGGCGTGCGGTTGGGCAGCAGCGATTTCGAGACCGACACGGAGCTCCGTTTCCCTGTCGTGACGGTCGATGCCGCTGGGCGCAGGCTCGACGGCCGCAAGCTGAGTTACACGATCTACAAGATCGACTGGAGCTGGTGGTGGGAGCATAACGACCGCAACCGCGACCTCGGTTCTTTCGTGCAAAGTTCGTCGGCCCAGGTCGTGGCTTCGGGCGCGCTGGTCAGCGGCGAGCGGACCGAACTGCCTTTCCGGGTCGACTATCCCGGGTGGGGCAAATACCTGGTGCTGGTCAAGGACACGGAGGGCGGCCACCTCTCGGGCGGCATCATCTTCATCGACTGGCCCTCGTGGCGCGGCCACTCCGACAAGAGCGATCCCAATGCCGTGTCGATGCTCTCCTTCTCGCTCGACAAGCGGACCTACCGCGTGGGCGACGAAGCCTCGCTCTACATTCCGGCGTCGGCCGGGGGCCGGGCGCTCGTTTCGCTCGAGAACTCCGCCGGCGTGCTGTCGCGGGAGTGGGTGGCTACGGCGCCCGACCGCGAGACCGTGCACAAGATCCGCATCACGCGGGAGATGACGCCCAATTTCTATGTGCATGTCACCCTCTTGCAGCCCCATCGTCAGACAGCCAACGATCTGCCGGTCCGTCTCTACGGCGTGCAGCCCGTGACGGTTTCCGATCCCGAATCGCTGCTCGAACCTGTGCTCGAGGTGCCCGACGTCGTGCGGCCGCAGGAGCGTTTCACGGTCAAAGTGAAAGAGAAGCAGGGCCGGCCGATGACCTACACGCTGGCCATCGTCGACGAAGGACTGCTCGACATCACCGGTTTCCGCACGCCCGATCCGTGGGGTGCCATGAACCGGCGCGAGGCGCTCGGAGTCAGAACGTGGGACCTCTACGACGAGGTGATCGGCGCCTTCGGGGGCAAGTTCTCCAAGGTGCTGAGCATCGGCGGCGGCGATTTCGGCGGAGTCGAACTGGCGCGCAACCGCGAGAAGCGGTTCAACCCGGTGGTGCGGTTCATGGGGCCCTTCACGTTGAAGGGCGGTGCTAAGAGCCACCGCATCGAGCTCCCCATGTATGTCGGCAGCGTCCGCGCAATGGTCGTCGCCGGCGGCAGGGGTGCCTACGGCAATGCTGAGAAGACGGTCGTTGTGCGTGCTCCCCTGATGATCGTGCCTACGTTGCCGCGGCGCCTGGCCTGCGGCGAGCAGGTCGCATTCCCGGTCAATGTCTTCGCCATGGAGCCCGACGTGCGCAATGTGCAGGTGAGCGTCCGGGTCGAGGGTCCCGTCGAGATCGACGATGCACCCTCGCGCAAACTCACCTTCACGGCGCCTGCCGACCGGATGGTCGACTTCTCGCTGCGCACCCACGCTTCGCAGGAGGGAACGGCCCGGGTCACCGTCACGGCCCGCAGCGGCAACTTCACCGCGACCGAGACGATCGCCATCGAAGTGAAGAATCCCAATCCGCCGGTGACCGTCTCTTCGTCGCGCGTGCTGAAGGCTTCGGAGAGCTGCGATTTCGAATGGGCGCCTTTCCGCAGCGATGCAGCCGGCAGCGCACAGCTGGAGATCGCCGCTTTTCCGGCCATCGACTTCGGCGGCGTGTTCGAATATGTCGGCGCTTACTCCCACTTGTGCTCCGAACAGCTCGCTTCGCGGGCGCTCGGTCTGCTCGGCACGCGCCGCTTCCTTGATGCCGAGCGGCAGCGGGAGGCCGAAACGATGATCCGCGCCATTCTGCGCGAGCTTTGGAGCCGACAGCTCCCCGACGGCGGATTCGTCTATTGGCCCGGCAGCGGCGCCTCCCATCTGTGGGTGACTTCCATGGCCGGGCAGGTGTTGCTCGCCGCGCAGGAGGAGGGCTTCTCCGTGCCCGCTCCGGTGCGCACTTCGTGGCTCGCCTACCAGCGGCATGCGGCCCGCAACTACCGTTCGGATGCGCGCCGGCATTCCGATCTGGACCAGGCCTACAGGCTCTATACGCTGGCGCTCGCCCGCGAGGCCGACGCCGGGGCCATGAATCGGCTGCGCGAGTCGGGCAGTCTCTCGGATCCGGCCCGGTGGTGTTTGGCTTCGGCCTATGCGGTCGCCGGTAAGCGCGACGCGGCCGTCGGGCTGGTTCGTACCCCGGCGGTCGGCAGCACGTCTGGTTCCTATGCGACGTTCGATTCGCCCCTGCGCAACAAGGCGTTGAAACTGACGGCTCTGGCGCATACGCGCAGCGTCGACGAGGCCTTGGCGCTCGCTTCGCAGATCGCCGACGAGTTTTCGACAGAACATTGCACCACCCAGGAGATGGCGTTCGTCTGCATGGCGATGGGGCGGCTGGCCGACATCGTTTCCGCTGCCTCGGGGGAGATCCGTTTCGTACAGCCCGGCGGCCGTGCGCAGCAGATCGAAGGACTTCGTGCCGTGGCCTGCTTCCGGCTCGATCCGGCGGCCGGCAAGGTGCATGTCGACAACCGTTCGGCGGGGACGCTCTCCGTGCGCAGCGTCGTCTGGCGGCGCCCCGATGTCACCGTACCCGTTCCTGCTGCTTCGGAGGGCGTGGCGCTGACGGTGGAATACACCGGTCTCGACGGTTCTCCCATTGATGCCGGCAACCTTCGCCAGGGCCAGGAGTTCAGGGCCGTTATCACGGTGCGCGAAACGGCCGGCAACGGCTCGTCGGAGTCCATGGCGCTGGTTTTCAGCGTTCCGTCGGGGTGGGAGATATGGAACGACCGCCTCTATGCGCAGGCCGCTGCCGACAGCCCCTGCGACTACAAGGAGATCCGCGACGACCGCGTCGGCTGGTATTTCCCGCTGGCTCCCGGGCAGCAGAAGCGTTTTTCGGTGCGTTTGCGCGCTGCCTATTCGGGCCGCTTCCTTCTGCCTGCCGTCGTCTGCGAAGACATGTACGATACGCACCGCTGCGCCAATACGGCCGGCGGCCGGACCGAGGTGACCTCAAGATAGGGCGACGATGCGGTGGCGCAAACCGGTTTTTCAGGTGGTGGGAGCCCTGGCGGCGGCTGTAGCGTTGCTGTGGCTTGTCGCATTGCCGGACGATCCGTTCGGCGGTGTTCCGTGCTCCACCGTGGTCACCGACCGCCATGGCGAGTTGCTCGGTGCCCGCATTGCCGATGACGGACAATGGCGTTTTCCGCTTTGCGATTCGGTGCCCCGCAAGTTCGCCGTGGCGCTCATCGAGTTCGAGGACCGCACCTTCTACCGCCATCCGGGAGTGAGCCTGCGGGCCGTTTGCCGCGCTGCGTGGCAGAATCTGCGGGCCGGGCGCATCGTTTCGGGCGCCAGCACCCTCACCATGCAGGTCATCCGCATGTCGCGCCGCAAGCCCCGCACGCTTTGGCAGAAAGGCGTGGAGATGTTTTTGGCCACGCGACTCGAGGTGCGCTGTTCCAAGGAAGATATTCTGCGGCTCTACGCTTCGCATGCGCCTTTCGGTGGCAATGTCGTGGGCATTGATGCCGCCATGTGGCGTTACCTAGGCAACGACGGCTCCGACCTGTCGTGGGCCGAGGCCGCGACGCTCGCCGTGCTGCAGAACGCCCCGTCGTCGATCCATCTTGCGCGCAACCGGAGCCGGCTGCTCGACAAGCGCAACCGCCTGCTGCGACACCTGGCCGACAAAGGCTATCTTTCCGTCGAGGATTGCGCCCTGGCCGTCGAGGAACCGCTCATCGGGAGTCCGTTGCCGCTGCCCAACCATGCTCCCCATCTGGTCGAACACTACGACAAGATACGCCACGGACGGAAGACCGTGACGTCCATTGATCTTGCGCTCCAGCGGCAGACCGCGGCCTGCACCGACCGCTGGAGCCGCGAACTGCGCACGCGGGGTATCAACGACTTGGCGGCCGTCATCGTCGACGTGGCGAGCGGCGGAGTCGTGGCCTATTGCGGCAATGCCGATCCGGCGCATCTCCGTCCGGGAGCCTGCGTCGACATCGCCCGGGCGCCCCGCAGTTCGGGCAGCATCCTCAAACCGCTGCTCTATTGCGCCGCCCTGCAGGAGGGCACCATTCTGCCGCGGACGCTGCTGCCCGACGTGCCGCTGCGCTTCGGGAACTTCGCGCCGCAGAATTACGACCGCAAGTTCGTGGGCGCCGTACCGGCCGACCAGGCCCTGGTCCGGTCGCTCAATGTGCCCAACGTGTGGCTGCTCAAGGAACACGGGCTGTCGCGCTTCGTCGGGCAGCTTCGCAAGGCGGGCTTCACTACGGTCGACAGCCGTGCCGAACGCTACGGGCTGACGCTTATTCTCGGCGGTGCCGAGGTCACGCTGGCCGATGCGACCGGTGTTTATGCTGCGTTGGCGGCTTTCTGCAACGGCTCGCACGGTGAGCTGCCGGCCGGGTTTCCCTTTTTTGACAGGGTTGCCGTTTACGAGATGTTCGAGGCGATGAAGTGCGTGGACCGTCCCGACGAACTCGACATGCGCATGGTCACTTCGGTGACCGACATTGCCTGGAAGACCGGCACCAGCTATGGCTCGCGCGACGCGTGGGCCGTGGGGGTTACGCCGCAATACGCCGTGGGCGTGTGGGCGGGCAACGCCGAGGGGCAGGGGAGTCCCGACCTCACCGGAACCCGTGTCGCCGGGCCGGTGCTGTTCGATCTGTTCGATCTGCTGCCGCGCGGCGGGTGGTTCCCGGCTCCGACGGCCGGAGAGGGGGTGTCGGCTTCGGTCTGCCGGCAGTCGGGCATGCTTGCCGGGCCCGATTGTACAGACACGCTTAGGTTGCTGCTGCCCAGCAATGCAATGCGCAGCCGCGTGTGCCCCTACCATCGGCAGGTCCGGTTGTCGGCCGACGGTCGCTATCGTGTCGAAGATCCCGGTGAACCGGCGCGGACGGTCTCCATGTTCATTCTTCCGCCGGCCATGGCGTGGTATTACAAACAACAGCATCCCGAATACGCCCCGCTGCCGCCGTTACGCCCTGCGGCCGATGTCGACGAGCGTTTCGAGATCATGCGTTTCATCTACCCCTCGCAGGGGAGCGTCGTATCCATCCCGCGCCATCTCGACGGTGAGGTGCGCGGCGCCACCTTCACGCTGGCGCATGTCGCGCCTTCGAAAACGGTGTTCTGGCATCTCGACGGCGAGTATCTCGGCACGACGTGCGACCTCCACAAGTTCCGGATCGCACCGCCGCCGGGGATTCATCGTCTGACGGTGGTCGATGAGGACGGCAATACGCTTTCGGTGGAATTCCGGGTTGTCTGATCCGAGGCCGAGCGGGCGGGTGTGCCGTTTTTGCGCAGTCCGATCGAGGATGCACGTCCGGCGGTTCACTTGGAGGAGCAGCCATGAAAAACACCGCCCGACCAGAGGTCGAGCGGTGCCCCGAAGGATGTGAGTTGCGTCTTCATCCCAGTGTCCGAACGTCCAGCGTGCTGTTCGGACAATGCAAAGATACAAAAAATCCCCCCCCCCCAAATTTTGGACTGAATTAATTATTAAAAAATCCATTTGTGTTATAAGTATAACAGAAATGGATGATCCGATGGTGTAAAAAGTTCCTCGGAAAGGTAAATTAGAACACTTGTCAACACCCCCGGCAGCGCTTTTTGCCGGCGATGGGCTTCGTCGTTCGAAGGGTGTTTTGGCTTGCCTGCAAGACTTGAGCCAGAGGTGTTTCCCGGTTGGTGTTTGTTCTGTTTTTATTATCTTCGCTTTCGGCAACTTCACACCCGGAGTGACAGGGGTTAAGGCTCTTTGTTAGCGTGGTTTGTAGATTCAGCAATCCGCTGGCGGCGTAATGACGCGGATGGGTTTATAAGGAAATTTTTGTTTGTGGGGCAATTCGTAGAATTGCGCGAGTTGAGCCGCAGTCGAGTCCGGTTTCGATAAAGGCGTAGCAGATATTCTCGTGCCGAAGCCAGCGGGGGCGAGTTTTGCGAGCCTCCGCGGGGCGGGGCTTCGGCTCGCCCGGCTAAAGCCGGTTTTCTCTGCAACCCGAACACTGAACAACTAATTCCCACTTCTCAATCTGCGTTGCCGCCAGTTGCATATTCCAGTCTGCTGCGGAGCTGGTAAGAATTCAAAATGCAAAATGCAAAATTCACAATTATGGCAAGCATGTCCCGCAGGTTCTTTCTCTTTCTGATCGGAAGACCTTGCGCCCGGAGCCGGCTCGCGCCCACAGGCGCGACCCCCGCAGCCGGCCCGGGCGAGCACACGAAGAATAAATACTGCTGATTAATAGATTCTTCGTCGCTCTGCTCCTCAGAATGACAAATTATTTCTGAATTGTGAATTGAACTTGTTCCCTCTCCGCCGCATTCCTTCAAGCGATTGCTATTCGCGCCTGCTGCGGGCTACCGCTACAGCGCGACGGGAGCCCTGTGCGTCATCGGTGCGCGCGGTTACTATTGGAGCTCGTCGAGCTATGCCGCTGGCAACCTCAATGCTGGCGACATGGATTTCACGGAGGTGCGCGTTGTCCCGTTGGGCTATCCGAACCGAGCGTCGGCTCTTGCCGTGCGCTGCGTCCAGCATCTGCACGAAGTTGTTTCTAACGTTCGGCCGCCACGAATTCCAGCAGTGCCTGCGCGCAGGCTTCGGGTTCTTCGAGAAAACCCATGTGCCCCGAGTTTTCGAGCCAGACGACCTGTGCCCGGGGATGGGCGGCGACCATCTTTTCGGCGGCTTCGGCCGGTATGTACCCGTCCTTGCAGCCAAGGATGAAAAGTTGAGGAACGGTCGATTGTTGCAGCAATGCGTTGCGGTCCGGCCGTTCGATCATGCCGTTCAGCAGGGCGATGATTCCGTCGTCTTCGGTGATGAAGACCTGTTCCCGGAGGTCCTCGATGGCATCTGCCATGCGGCGGCGGTTTTCCGGTGCGAAGCCGGCGTCGGGAGCCACGCGGGCCAGCGCATCTTTCTTCCCGGCCCGTACGAGGGCGATTTCACGGCGGCGGTTTTCGGCCTTTTCGGGGGTGTCGGCATTGGGCGTCGAGCTCAGCAGAACGATTCCTTCCAGCATCTCGGGATGGCGTTCCAGCAGGGCCAGGGCCGCATAGCCGCCCATCGAGTGGCCCACGACCGTGAAGCGTTCGATGCCCAGGGCCCGCATGCCGTCGGCTACGGTATCGGCCAGGAACTCCATGGTGTGCATCTCGCCCCGGATTTCCGAAATGCCGTGGCCCGGCAGGTCGAGCGTCACTACGCGCACCTGTTTGTAGAGCAGCGGTACGAACTCCTCCCATACCAGGAGCGATTCGAGGTATCCGTGCAGCAGGACCACGCATCGTTCGCCTGCCTCCGAGTCGCAGACGTGCAGGGCCGTCGGACCGGCCATGATGAATTTTTCGGTCATAGTTCGTTTCTCTCTTTTCGGCGTTTTCCCCGGTCAGAACGGTGTTTGCGGGAATCACGGTGCAATGTTATGCTTTTTTTTCGGAAACTCGGGCCGTTTCGAGCAAAATAGTTGCGTCTCCCGCTCCGGAAGATTCGGCCGGCTTCTCAATATTGGCGGTCGAAATTTTGAGAGAGACCTTTTTTATTTGTATTTTTGACCTCGATTTCCATCGGTTTTCGGCCGGACGCCGGACCTGCCGTGCAGAGACGTGCCGTCCGGATCGGGGGCCGCTGAGCGGTCCGATTTTCGTTGCCGGCCGTGGATTTCCGATTCCGAAAAGTTAGTTATGCGTGAATTCGATCATATTGTCTGCCATGGTTCGGGCAATCGCTTCGTGCTGGTCGACGCCGTGGCGCAGCCTTCGATCGCCGAGGAGGCCGATCCGGCGATTTTAGCACGGGAATTGTGTCGCCTGCACGGTGGGTTGGACGGGTTGCTGCTGCTCGTGCGGGTGGGCGAGGAGTACGGCATGCGCATGTACAATCCCGACGGTTCGGCCGCCGAGATGTGCGGCAACGGCATCCGCTGCGTCGCACGGCTCGCCTGCGAACGCTATGTCGGTGAGCAGCGCTTCGCTCTCTGGTCGGGCGGACGGCGTTACCGGCTCTCCCGCGAGGAGCCCCTGCCGGGCGGCATTCCGGCTTTCGGGGTGGTGATTCCCATCGGGTTCGCTTCGGACGATTTCGTGTGCGACGGGCCGAGGCCGTTTGTCGGCGGAGCGGTGTTGCCGCTCGATCGCGACAGGCGGTTCACCTACCTCAATCTGGGGAATCCGCACCTGGTGTGCCGCACCGACCGCATCGATCTCGACGAGTTGGAGCGTGCAGGACGCCGCGTGACCGGGCTGCCCGAGGTGTTCCCGCACGGGATCAACCTCAGTTTCTACCGCCCGTGCGGCCAACAGCGTATTTTCGTCGCCACCTACGAGCGCGGCGCCGGCATCACCCTTTCGTGCGGTACGGCCATGACGGCTTGCAGCACGGCGGCCTGCATCGAGGGTGTCTGCCGTTACGGAGAACCCATCGAAGTGCTCAATCGCGGCGGCATGGTGCGTTGTCTGTGCGTACAGGAGCAGGGCGAGACGCGCACGTCGCTGATCGGAAATGCTACTTTCGAGGGCGAAGGACTCTTCGCGTTCGATGCCGCAACGGGCAGGGTCGCCCTGCACGGAGCATGGCGGCCGCGCCGGGAGGAGACGGACGCTTATGCGGCCTTTCTTGAAAAAATGAAGAACTGTTAGATTTTATTGTTTCGAATATGAAAAACATGCTTTTCAAGCATCGTTCCATACGCCGGTTCCGCCCGACGCCCATCCCCGAGGAGGTGCTTACGGAGTGTCTTGAAGCCGCCGCGCGTGCTTCGACGTGCGGCAACATGCAGCTCTATTCGTTCGTAGTCACGCGCGACAAGGCCGTGCGCGAGCAGTTGGCGCCGTGCCATTTCAACCAGCCGATGGTGACTCAGGCACCCTGCGTGGTGACGGTCTGCGCCGACGTGCACCGCTTCACCATGTGGTGCGAGCAGCGGGGCGCCGATCCGGCCTACGACAATTTCGGGTGGTTCCTGAACGCCAGCACCGATGCGGTGCTCGCCGCGCAGAACTTCTGCGTCCAGGCCGAGATCCACGGACTGGGCATCTGCTACCTCGGCACGACCATCTACACGGCGGCCGACATCGTGCGCATCCTGCACCTGCCCAAGGGGGTGATTCCGCTCACCACCGTGGTCGTGGGCTATCCCGACGAGTCGCCCGAACCGACCGACCGACTGCCCCTCGAAGCGGTCGTCCACTACGACCGCTACACCGACTACACGGCGGCCGAGATCGACGAGCTGTGGGCCGAGCGCGAGGAGTCGGAGCTCACCAAACGGTTGCTGGAGGAGAACGGACTGGACAATCTGGCCCGCATCTTCACCGAGCGCCGCTATGTCCGGCGCGACAACATCGCCATTTCGCACACCTATTTCGATCTGCTCAAGGAGCAGGGGTTCTTCAATCAGTAGGGGCATGTTTCGGGTGCGGCGTATAGGACTGATCGTGCTGCTGGGCCTTGCAGGCTCGGCGTGCAGCGTCACGCGCCGTATTCCCGACGGCGAATATCTCCTGCAGAAGGTCACCGTCGAGCCGGACCGCTCGGCGCCGCGCAAGCAGCGCATTCCGGCCGAGGACCTGGAGAAATACGTGCGCCAGACCCCCAACAAGCGCTTCCTGGGCACCAATTTCTACGTGTGGCTCTACGAGCAGGCCGACCCCGCGAAGAACAACAAGTGGAACGAGTGGAAACGCCGCATCGGCGAACAGCCCGTCATCCTCGACATGGACCTGACGCGCAAGAGTGCCGAGAATCTCAAGGTCTACATGGATACCAAGGGTTTCTTCGCGTCGCACTCGTCGTTCGAGGTCGACACCGTTTCGCGCCGCAAACGCGCCAGGGTCACCTACCGCGTGCGGCAGGGCGAGCCCTACCTGATTGATTCGGTCTCCTACGACTTCCGCGACAAGTTCCTCGAGCAGATCCTCGCTCCCGACACGGTCAACACCCTTGTGCGGCCCGGCCGGATTTTCGACATGACTATGCTCGACAGCGAGCGTGAACGCATCGCGGCCTACCTCAAGGAGCGCGGCTACTACAACTTCTCGGTCAACAACGTCGAGTTCCTGGCCGACACCCTATCGGGCGACCACCGCGTGGGGGTGCGCATCGTCATCAAGCAGCATCTCACCGGTTACGACGAACGCGGACAGGCCGTCATGGACAACAATATGGTCTACCGTATCCAGCGCATCAACCTCTTTCCGGATTACGATCCGCTGGCTTTCCGCAACGATTCGACGCTTGTTTCGCGCCTCGACACGCTCTATTACCGGGGTCTGAATATCATCTACGAGGGGCGGCCCAACCTGCGGCCCTCCATCCTGCGGCAGGCCGTGCCGCTCTATCCCAACTACGTCTACAACTCAGCGCAGGTCAACCGCACCTACACCGACCTGATGTCGATGGGTTATTTCCGCAGCGCCCGCATCGCCTTCGTCGAAGAGCCCCAGCAGGTCGATGTCACCAACTACGTCTCCTACATCGGTGCTTCGGCCGATTCGACCCGCACGGACTATACGCGCGAGGGCTACCTCACCTGCAACATCCTATGTACGCCGGCGCTCAAGCAGAGTTTCAAGGCCGAGCTCGAGGCGAGCACCACATCGAGTTTCTACGGGCTGAAAGCCACCCTCGGCTATCAGAACCGCAACATCTTCCGCGGCGCCGAGTCGTTCGACGTCTCGCTGACGGCCGGTTACGAGTTCATGAAAGCGCGCGACGCCAAGAAGAAGCGCGCCACCGAGTTCGGAGGTACGGTCGGGCTGACCTTTCCGCGCTTCCTCGTGCCGTGGCGTACGCGGCGCTACCGTTCGGTCAACCAGCCCAAGACCAAGGTCGAGTTGTCGATCAATTTCCAGGATCGTCCCTACTACCGGCGCACGCTCTCCAGTGCCGGCATGACTTACCTCTGGACCAATTCCCGTTATTCGTCCTTTTCGCTGCGGCCCATCAACATCAACGTGATCGACGTCGGGTATCTCGACCAGAGTCTCCTGGAGAACACCCACAACGAATATCTGCGCCACAGCTACGAACCGCAGTTCATCGGCGGTCTGTCGTTCGGCTACGGCTACAACAACCAGTTCAAGCATCTGGGCGGCAATGCCACGGTCATCCGTTTCAATGCCGAGACCGCCGGCAATCTGATCGACGGCGTGGAGCACCTTTTTTATAAACCGGCCCCCGGCAAGGACTATTATACGATCTTCGGATTGCAGTATGCCCAGTATGTGCGTGCCGATCTGAGTCTGAGCCGCAAGATCATGCTGGGCGAGAAGTCGGCCGTGGCCTGGCGCCTTTACGGCGGCGTTGCCATCGCCTACGGCAATTCGACGTCGGTGCCTTTCGACCGTCTGTTCTACGCCGGCGGCAGCAACAGCATGCGCGGCTGGTCGCCCCGTACGCTCGGTCCCGGTTCGGTGCCCATCACCGACACCGAGTTTCCCACGCAGTTGGGCGACATGAAGCTGGAGGCCAACCTGGAGTTCCGCTTTCCGATATGGGGCATCGTCCATGGCGCCACTTTCTTCGACGTGGGCAACATCTGGTATGTGAAGAACGACCCTTCGGAGTATTCGACCGCTGCGGTCTTCCACTTCCGCGATTTCTACAAGCAGCTGGGTTTCAATACGGGTCTGGGTCTGCGGTTCGACATCAAGTTCGCCGTGCTGCGTCTCGACTGGGGCATTCAGCTGCACAATCCCAACAACCCCGCCGGCAAGCGGTGGATCCGCAATTTCCGGTGGAAGAATACGGCGCTCAACTTCGGTGTCGGGTATCCGTTCTGATAAGGCGGGAAGCCAGTCGGGCGGCAACTTTGCGGATACTCGAGGGCCGAAGCCATTGTCAGACGGATTTTGCCGGATCGGAGCAGTCGGATGACTTTGCAGCCGGGGATGATTTTATGTTCGGGCGTGTGAAAGGGCGCCTTCTACCTTGGACTTTTCACCTTTCACCTTTCACTTTTCACATTATCAGTACCAGCCAAGGAATACCCCCCCCCTTCATTCGGGCTGCCGGAGGCCTTGTACTGCGAGGGCGACATGCCGGTGTTGCGCTTGAAGTAGCTGCCGAAAAACGACTGGTTGGGGAAGTTGAGCGTGTAGGCGATCTCCTGCACGCTCATGCCCGAGTATTTGAGCAGGGTTTTGGCTTCGAGGATCACGTAGATCTCGATCCATTCCGAGACCGACCGGCTGCTGATGCGCTTGACCAGCGTGGTCAGGTATTTGGGCGTGATGCAGAGTTCCCTGGCGTAGAATCCCACGCTGCGTTCTTCCTTGTAGTGGATGCTGAGCAGCCGGAGAAAGCGGCGGAAGTAGGTGTCGGCGCGGTTGCGGACCTGTTGTTCCGCTTCGGGATGCCTTGCGAGGTAGTGTTGCAGTGTGTTGCCTATCTTGTAGAGCGTAGCCATGAAAAGCTGGCCGATGATCTGTTCCGAGAATTGGGCGGCCTTGCCTTTCGTCTCGTTTTCCATCAGCGCGATGAAGTTGCGCAGCTCGCGGCTCTCGTCGTCGGATATTTCGAGGGTGGGATGCGCGCCCAGTTGCAGCATCAGCGGCATCAGTTGTTTCGAGTCGATGTCCAGCCGTTGCATGAACTGCGTCGAAACAACGATCGTATCGCCGCGCAGCGTTCCTCCCGGTTTGGTCTGGATGATGCTTTGCGGACCGATCAAGAAAAGGGTGTTCTTGCGCAGGGTGTATTCGTTGAGGTTGATCGAAAGTTCGGTTCTGCCCTCGGTGCCGAGGCCGAGGATGAATGCGTCGATGCGGCACGGGAAGCGCAGTTCCTCCAGCTGTGCGACGTTGCTGTGGGCGATGACGAAATCGGGCGTCGGCGTGCGGTCGGGTCTCTTTCTGTGGATCAGCTCGCCGAGCGAGAAGTTGGCGATGGAGCTCGGGGCTTCTTGCAGTTTGGTGTCCATGGCTTCGTGGTTTGGCGACAAATGTAGTAATATTTTGTTATGTTCGGTCGTAAAAGTTGGATTTTCGGACTTTTCGAACAATACACAGGAGAGGTTCGGGAGTGACGTTGCAAAATCCCGGGGCTGGCAGCGTGTTTCGTCGTTCGGCGGCGGCTGCAGAACGGTTGGCCAGATCGAGTGCCGCGCTTCGAGCAATTTTCGTTTCAGCCTTTTCCGTTTAACTATTCATTCTTACCTTTGAATCGGCAACTTCACACCCGGAGTGACAAGGGTTACGGCTCTTTGTCAGTGTGGTTTGTAGATTCAGCAGTCCGCTGGCGGCGTAATGACGCGGTGGGTTTAAGGAATAGTTGTTTGCGGACGGTTGTTCGATCGCTGGTTTTTGTCGTTCTGCGGTTTTGCAATTCGCAGAGTTGCGTGAGCCGCAGCCTCCCGGCGCGGTGGATCGCCGCTTCGGCTGTCGCCGGGCTCGCTGCTCCGCAGGCTGCGTTCGCTTCGTTCAGGAAGAGTGCACGCTGTTTAAGTTCGCAAGCTCTGCTTCGGTCGGCGCTGTGTTGTTCTCGTGCCGAAGCCAGCGGGGCGAGTATTTGCGAGCCTCCGCAGGGCGGGGCTTCGGCTCGCACGGCTGAAGCCGGTGTTTATCTCTGCAAGCTGCGGCCGCTCCGAACATCTTTTCCTTCCACCTTTCCGCGTTGCCGTCAGTTGCATATTCCAGTCTGCCGCGGAGTTTGCGAACAATTCAGTAGTTCGTCATTCTGAGGAGATCGGAAGATCGACGAAGAATCTGATTCCCGATTGTCCTTCATAGATGTTTGACTGCACTGCGTTTGTCTTTCTCTTCCTTGCGAGGCATAGTCCGCAAGCGATCTCTGCGCTCGCTGCGTTCGTCGATTTGCTCCGCTCAGAATGACAATTATGGCAAGCATGTCCCGCAGGATCTGTTCTCTTTCTGATACGGAAGACCTTGCGCCCGGGGCCGGCTCGCATCAAAGATGCGACCCCCGCAGCCGGCCCGGGCGGGACCAGAAATGAATTCCCGACCAATACAAAGACAGTATTGTCATTCTGAGGAGATCGGAAGATCGACGAAGAATCTGTTACTTTATTGTTATAGATTCTTCGCTCCGCTCAGAATGACAAAGTAGGGCTTGATATTCGGGGTACGCTTGCGGGCCTCCGCCGGCCAAGGCTGCGGCCCGTACCGGAGAGCCGCCTGACGCATGGACAATCGCAGCAAACCATTGTTCCGCACCCTCCGCCGCATTCCTTCAAGCGATTGCTTTTCAGCGCCTGCTGCGGGCCACCGCTACCGTGAGACGGGAGCCTTGGGCGGCGCCGGCACGTACGGCGAGTACTGGGGCTCGTCGTCGAACGCCGCCGGCAACATCTACGCGAGCTCCGTATACTTCATTGCAGGCGCAGTGTACCCTTTTGGCCACCCGCTTCGGGCGAGCGGCTTCGCCGTGCGCTGCGTCCAAGCATCTGCAGAAGTTGCATGCTTGTCTCCGGTCATCTTGCCGCCGTCGCACGCTGCCGGCTGGCGGGTGCGTTGTCCCGATCGGAAAGAAGACCGGCCAACAGAAAACGGCACCCGTCGAAGCGGGTGCCGTTTGAACGGGCCGCCTGCGCGGCGACCCAGGGTATTGCAAGGGTTACTGCGCGGCAGGAGCGTCGGCGATGCCGAGTTCCTGACGGACCTGGGGTGCAAGGTCGGTAAGCGCGGCTTCATCGTACGAAGCCAGCGAGCCGGTCTCGAAGACAACCAGATAGCCGTTCTCTTTGGTAACCTTGTCGATGGCGGCCTTGGCCTTCTCGATGATGGGCGTCAGCAGCTCCTGCTGTTTTTTCTGATAGTCCTGCTGGGCCACCTGCTCGAACTCTTCGCGGCGGTTCTGCAACTCCTGCAGCTCCTTCTGCTTGAGCTGTTTCACAGCGTCGGAGTAGGTGTCGAAGTTCTTCTGGAAGTCGAGGTATTTCTGGTTGAATTCGACGGTGATGGTCTCCAGGTTGTCCTGGAGGTCTTTGCCGTAGGCCTGCATGTTGGTCTCCATCTCCTTGGTCTCGGGCATCGCCAGCAGAATCTCCTGCGAGTTGATGCGGCCGAATTTCTGAGCGAAGAGCGACGAGGCGCTCAGCATGAGCGCAACGGCAAGGGTCAGTTTGATTGCCTTTTTCATAGTTGGTTGTTATGCGTTAAGTTTTGATGTGCTATTTTCTGAGGGCGGCGATGATCTGTTGCGTATGATCGGCCGCCGGGTCGGTGTAGAGCAGCGTGGGGTTGTTCGACGAGTCGATTACCACCGTGGCGCCGATCCGCTTGGCATAGGCTTCGATGACGGCGAAAACCTGTTTCTGGATGGGCTCGATCAGCTCTACGCGTTTTTTCATCAGCGAGCCTTCCTGTCCGAAGAGGCTCTGTTGGTATTCGTTGGCCTGTCGTTCGAGGTCGAGGATGGCGTTTTCGCGGGCTTGGCGCGTCGAGGCCGGGAGCGAGGCTTTCTGCGCCATGTAGGTGTTGTAGTAGTTCTCCACCTCCTCGAACTTCTCGTCCACCTGTTTCTGGTAGATTTCGGCCATGTTGTCGAGCGTCCGGATGGCGGTGTTGTAGGCGTCGATCGACTTGAAGATTTTTTCGCTGTTGACAACGATGCAGTTCTGGGCCGAGAGCGCAGTGGCGCTCAGAACGAAAGCGGCGAGAAACAGAAGACGTTTCATGATCCTTGTTTTTAGTGTTATACCGTAGTGTAAATATAACTCTTTTTCTTTCAAATTTATTGCCAAGCGCCTTTTTGTTGAGCGGGCCGGTCGCGTTCGCGGTGTTTTGCGTCCGGCGGCAGGCTGGTTTTCGGCTTGCCGTTCCGTTTTTGCGTCCGTCCCCGTGTTCGGAGGTTCCCGGCGTTGGTTGCCTTCGTGGCCGGGGTTCTGCTCGGGGCCGTCCGCTTTTGAGAGCCGTTTTTGGCAGCCGGCCTGTGAAACGGCGTCGGCTCGCCCCCTCCCTTGTCCGTGCTTAGGCCCCTTCGTTCGCCGCCCCGCAGCCGGCGGATTTAGAACTGCTGGCCCATGACGAAGTGGAACTGGCTGCCGCTCTTCTTGGTGCTGTTGGCCGGGGGATCGAAGCCGTAGCCCCAGTCGATGCCGAGCATGCCCACCACCGGGAGGTAGAGACGCACGCCGAAGCCGGCCGAACGCTTGATCTTGAAGGGCGAGAAGTCGCGCCACGAGTCGAAGGCGTTACCGCCTTCAAGGAAGCCCAGGACGTAGATCTGCGACGAGGGTTTCAGGATGACGGGGTAGCGCAGTTCGGCTGTATACTTGTTGTAGCCGCACGAGTAGTAGTTGCCCGGGTCGAGAGCGCCGTCTTCGTAACCGCGCATTGCGATGATGTCGATACCGTACATGTTGTAGCCCGTCATGCCGTCGCCGCCGACCTCGAACCGCTCGAAAGGCGAGACCTTATGCTTGTTATAGCTGCCCAGGTAGCCCATTTCGGCGCGCAGCATCAGCACCAGGTTGGAGTTGCGGGTCAGCGCCTGGAACCACTGCGCCTTGAACTGCCACTTGTGGAACTCGATCCAGCGGTAGCGTTCCTGATCGCTCATGGTGGGGCTGCTGTAGTTCTTGCCGTCCCACAGCGAGTAGGGGAGCGTCGCCTGCACCGAGGCGCTGAACTCCGATCCGCGGCGCGGGTAGATGGGCTGGTCGACGGAGTTGCGGGCCAGCACAACCTTGAACGAAAGCAGGTTGGAGGAGCCGTTCTCCATGATGAACGAGTACCAGTTCTTCAGCGAGTAGCGTTCGTAGCTGGCCTCAGCATAGAGCGTGAAGTAGGGGTCGGGCCACGTGAGACGTTTGCCCAGACCTGCCGCTGCACCGTAGGTGCGGAAGTGGCGCGTGCTCTTCTGCCATACGTAGTAGGCGTCGTTCTGGTCGGAGAAGTGGGCTTGCAGGGTGAAGGAGTTGGGCTTGCGGCCGCCGAGCCAGGGGTCGGTGAAGCTCAGCGACAGGGCCTTGTAGTAGGTGCCGTTGGTCTGTCCCGAGATCGAGAGGCGCTGGTTCTGGCCCATCGGATAGGGGCGCCAGGCGCCCTTCTTGAAGAAGTTGCGGATCGAGAGGTTGTTGAGCGTGATGCCCACCGAGCCCACGAAGGTGCCCGAGCCCCAGCCGCCGGCGATGTTGAACTGGTCGGAGGCCTGTTCTTCGAGCGCCCAGTTGATGTCGACCAGTTCGTTCGAGACGGGCCGGATGTCGGGTGCGATGTTCTCGGGGTTGAAGTGGCCCATCGAGCCCAGGAGACGCAGCGTGCGCATGAGCAGCGAGCGGTCGTAGAGTTCACCGGGGTAGATGCTCATCTCGCGGCGGATCACCTCGTCATCCACGCGCTGGTTGCCCGTGATGCCTACGTTGTTGATGGTGAACTGCTTGCCTTCGAAGACTTTCACCTCGATGTCGATCGAGTCGGGCCCGACGATGGTCTCGGCCGGTTCGATCTGCGACATGAGGTAGCCGTTGTTCTGGTAGAGCGACGACACCGACATGGCCTCCAGGTCGGTCTCCTTCTGGATGCCGAGGCGCTTGTGCATCGTCTTCTTGTCGTAGGTCTCGCCTTTCGAGATGCCGAACATGCGCTGCAGCTCCTCGGTTTCATAGACCGAGTTGCCCACCCACGAGACGTTGCGGATGTAGTATTTGTTGCCTTCCGACACTTCGATGTCGATGCCCAGGCGCTTGGAGTCGATGGGGTAGATCGAATCGCGCACGATCGTGGCGTTGCGGTAGCCGTGGGAGTTGTAGAAGTCGATGAGGAGCTCCTTGTCGTCCTCGAAGTCGGATTCGTTGAGCTTGGTGTTGCGCAGGAAGTTGATCGACTTCTGGTGGGTTTTCTTGAAGGTGCGGCGCAGCCGCTTGTCGGTGAACTGTTCGTTGCCCCGGAAGTTGATCTTGCCGATCTTGACCTTGTCCTTCTTGTCGATCTCGAAGATGACGGTCACGGCCTGCGGACGGACCGAGTCGTTCTCGATGCGCACGTCCACTTCGGCGTTGCGGAATCCCTTTTTGGCCCAGTAAGCCTTGATGAGCTTGATGTTCTTGTCGATGATGTAGTCCGACAGGGCGCCGCCGCGCTTGAGCTTGAGTTTTTCGAGCAGGTCTTTCTGCTTGCCCTTGGTGATGCCCTCGAACTTCCAGTTCATCACGCGCGGGCGCTCCTGGAGGAAGACCTGCAGGTCGAGGTTGTCGCCCTCGATCTCGGCGCCGATCTTCACGTCGGAGAAGAAGCGCTGGCTCCACAGGCGCGAAATGGCGTTGGCGATGAAGTCGCTCGGCAGGTAGACCGAGTCGCCGGCGATGAGTCCCGCCGACGACTTGAGGATCTCGGGGTTGAGATACTTCACGCCGTGGATCTTCACATCGCGGATGTAGTAGCGGCGGGGCGTTCCGTCGAATTGGAGCAGGGGCGCGTCTTCGGGAAACGCCGGCTCGGCTTCGGCCGGTTCCGCGGGTTGTTCGGCGGCCGGAACGCCGGTCGTGCGTTCGGTTGCCGGAACGGCTTGCGCGGGCTGCTGCGCGAATGTGTCGCGGGCCGCCGGCGCCAGCAGCGCCCAAGCCAGGAATAACTTACAGAGTTTATTCATCTGTTTCATCTTCATTTACTTCACAAGTCCGAACCGACGGTCGCGCCGCGCATACTCTTCGATCGCGCGGTCGAACTCCTCTTCCGTGAAGTCGGGCCAGAGCACCGGCGGGAAGTAGAGTTCGGCATAGGAGGCCTGCCACAGCAGGAAATTGCTCAAACGGCATTCGCCGCTCGTGCGGACGACAAGATCGGGATCGGGGTAGGAGGCCGTGTCGAGCGTTGCGGCGATGCGCTGCTCGTCGATCTGCTCCGGCGCCAGTTCGCCCCTCCGGACCTGGCCGGCAAGCGTACGCACCGCCCGTGCGATCTCGTCGCGCGACGAGTAGTTGAGGGCCAGGATCAGCGTCAGCCGGTCGCAGCCGGCGGTGAGCTCCTCGGCCCGGGCCAGGTGTTCCTGCACCTTGGCCGAAAAACGGCTGCGGTCGCCGATCATGCGGATGCGGATGCCTTCTTTCTGCATCGACGGGGTTTCGTGGATGACGCACTGGCAGAAAAGTTCCATCAGCGCGTCGACCTCTTCGGCGGGCCGGCCCCAGTTCTCGGTCGAGAAAGTGTAGAGCGTCAGGTATTCCACGCCGTGGCGGATGGCCGCCCGCGCCGAGGTGCGCACCGGTTCGATGCCGGCCGCATGGCCTTCGTGGCGCTCCAGACCGCGGAGCTCGGCCCAGCGGCCGTTGCCGTCCATGATGATGGCCACATGGCGGGGTATGCGTTTCTCCTGACTCATAATAGGGTGCAAATATAGGGATTTTGCCGGGTTATTCAAAGGTGAGCGGTGAAAAGTGAAAGGTGCAAAGTGTTATTGTGTTCGCTGTCTTGCATTTTCGCAGTCTTCATGCCGGCGGTCCGCCGCGGGAAGAACGGTGCCGGGCGCGGAAATCGCAGCTGCCGGTTCGCGGTTCGCGGTTTCGCGGTTTCGCGGTTTGCGGCGACGCGGCGGTGCGCTTGGCCGGGAAATCCGCCGCCTTTCACTTTTCACTTTTCGCTTCTCGCAAGTCTATGCCCCACATCATCTTGTTACGTAACGTGTCGTAGAACGATATATTGTGCGGGATGGCCAAAAAGAGGCGTTGTTCGGCGCGCTGCACTTCGAACCGGGCGTCGGGTCCCACGCGGTAGCTGCGGTTGTCGAGCGTGGCGAAGGAGTCGGAGCGCCGTTCGTGGACTCGCAGTGCTATGCGGCTCGTGTCGGGAATGACTACCGGGCGCATCGTCAGATTGTGGGGCGCCAGCGGCGAGATGACCAGGCAGGCGCACGCCGGAGCTACCACCGGGCCACCGGCGCTGAGCGAATAGGCCGTCGAACCCGTGGGAGTCGATACGATGACGCCGTCACCGTGGTAGGTGGCGACCATCTGCCCATCGACGTAGGTTTCGATCGAGAGCATGTCGGCGCCGTGGCGTTGGATCGTGAATTCGTTGAGTGCCAGGTTGCTCTCGGGACGCTCCGCGAAGTCGCCCTCGACGCTCAGCATCGTCCGCGGCTGCACGGTCAGCGCGCCGCGTGCGATCCGGCCGAATATCTGCTCCAGGTCTTCGTTGGGGGCTCCGGTCAGAAAGCCGAGGTGTCCCGCATTGATGCCCAGCACCGGTGTCGGGGCGCCGCCCAGGCGGTGCACGCCTTCCAGCAGGGTGCCGTCGCCGCCGTAGCATACCATCGTTGTGCCGGCGGGCTGTTCTCCGATGCGGGCGCCGTAGGTTTTCGATGCGGGAATGTCGCGCCCGGTCAGCGTGCGCAGCTCGGCGGCGAACTCTTCGTTGACGTCGTAGTCGAGGCCGCACCGGTCGAGCGTATCGAGCAGGCGGCGAAGTTCTTCGGCGCTGCGGCCGGGCTGGCTGCGGGAAAAAAGTAGGATTTTCATCGGCGGAGTTCCGAAAAAATAAGTAACTTTACCACGTCGCAGCGTTGGCGGCGGCGCGTTGCATCCGTGCAACATGCAAATATAGTGTTTTTATGACAAAGTTGAGTGTCAATATCAACAAGATTGCCGTCATCCGCAATTCGCGCGGCGGCAATTGTCCCGACGTCGTGCGGGCCGCTCTCGACATCGAGCGCTTCGGCGCCGACGGCATCACGGTCCATCCGCGGCCCGATGCGCGGCACATCCGCCACGACGACGTGCGCGCCCTGAAACGGGTGCTTGCGACCGAACTCAACATCGAGGGCAACCCCGTGCCGGCGTTCGTCGATCTTGTGCTGGAGGTCGTTCCCGCGCAGGTCACGCTGGTGCCCGATGCGCCCGATGCCCTCACGTCCAATGCCGGCTGGAATACCGTTGCCCACCGCGATTTCCTCACGGAGGTGACGGCCCGTTTCCACGAGCGGGGCATCCGCGTTTCGCACTTCGTCGATCCCGATCCCGCGATGGTCGCCGGCGCCAAGGCGTGCGGCGCCGACCGGGTCGAACTCTATACCGAGGCCTATGCACGCCTCTTTCCCGCCGGCCGTGAGGCCGCCGTCGCTCCTTATGTAGCGGCCGCCGAGGAGGCGCGTCGGCAGGGACTGGGGCTCAACGCGGGTCATGACCTCTCGTTGGAGAATCTGGCCTATTTCGTCGAACGCATTCCGTGGACCGATGAGGTCTCGATCGGTCATGCCCTCATCAGCGATGCGCTCTACTACGGGCTCGAAAATACCGTGCAGCTCTACAAGCGTCAGCTCAAAAACAGCCGTTAGCCGCGTGCCGCTCTCCGATCCCATATTCCGCCGCATTTCGCGCCTGGCCGACGAGCAGGGCGTGCGGGCGTTCGTGGTCGGGGGCTATGTCCGCGACCATTATCTGCGGCGCCCCTCGACCGACATCGACGTGGTGGTGGTCGGCTCCGGCATCGCGCTGGCCGAAGCCCTGGGCCGCGAACTGCATGCCAAAGTATCGGTTTTCAAGACCTTCGGCACCGCCATGCTCCGTGCCCGGGGCATCGAGGTGGAGTTCGTCGGTGCGCGTCGCGAGTCCTATTCCCACGATTCGCGCAAACCCCAGGTCGAGGCCGGAACGCTCGAAGACGACCAGCGGCGCCGCGATTTCACCATCAATGCGCTGGCCTGGTCGCTCAACGGCGATTCGTTCGGCGAGCTGGTCGATCCTTTCGGCGGACTCGACGATCTGGACGCCTGCATCATCCGCACGCCGTGCGACCCCGACGTCACCTTTTCGGACGACCCCTTGCGCATGATGCGGGCCGTGCGCTTCGCCGCACAGCTGGGTTTTACCATCGAGGAGGAGACTTTCGACGCCATCTGCCGTAATGCTCCGCGCATCCGCATCGTCTCGCGCGAGCGCATCATGACCGAGCTCAACAAGATCGTCCTTTCACCCGTGCCGTCGATGGGTTTCGAGTTGCTCGAACAGACGGGACTGCTGAAACTGATTTTTCCCGAACTGCAACGCCTCAAAGGGGTGGAGCGCCGTGGCAAGCATGCCCACAAGGACAATTTCATCCATACGCTCAAGGTCCTCGACAACGTGGCGCGCCGTTCCGGCGATCTGTGGCTGCGGTGGGCCGCCCTGCTCCACGACATTGCCAAGCCGCAGACCAAGGCCTACGATCCGCGCGTCGGCTGGACGTTCCACGGGCACGAAGTGCTCGGTTCGAAGATGGTGCCGGCCATTTTCCGGCAGCTGAAACTGCCGCTCAACGAACACATGAAGTTCGTGCAGAAGCTGGTGTTCCTCCATCTGCGCCCCATCATTCTCTCCGAAGACCTGGTCACCGACTCGGCCGTGCGGCGCCTGCTTTTCGAGGCGGGCGACGACATCGAGGCGCTCATGACCCTTTGCGAGGCCGACATCACCTCGGGCATCGATGCCAAGGTCAAGCGCTACATGGCCAACTTCGAGCTGGTGCGCCGCAAGATGAAGGACCTGGAGGAGCGCGACCGCATCCGCAACTTCCAGCCGCCGATCACGGGCGAAATCATCATGAAGACCTACAACATCGGTCCCTCGCGCGTCATCGGCGAGATCAAGGAGGTCATCAAGAACGCCATTCTCGACGGCGAAATCCCCAATGATTACGACGCGGCCTTCGAGCTCATGCGCCGTCTCGCCGCCGAACGGGGATTGGTTTTCCCCGGCCCGGAAGAAGCATAGGCTCTCGGAGCCCTTCAGCCGATATTCCGTTCAATACCAATTTTTATCCTATGAAAACCGACCTTTATACCAAAGCGATCCTTACCGTCATTGCCGTTTGTCTGGTGCTGATCGTGCTTCGCGACATTCCGTTCGTTACGCCTGCCAAGGCTGATCCGCTTCCCGCTCCTGCCGCTGCGGCCTATTTGTCCAGCGAGGTGGTCAATGTCCGCATCGTCGAGATGCCCCGTGTTGAGGTCTGCGCTCCTTTCAGCGGTTTCGAGGTCGATGTCCGCGACATGCCTGGCCTCGACATCGACCGCATGCCGTCGATCAGCGTGCGGTAGGTCTCTGCACAGATACGCCGAGGGGATAATTCCTGCAAACGGAATTATCCCCTCGTTTTTTTGGCCGGCCGACACTACGCCGCATCTCGTCCTCCCTTGTGCCGGGAGGGGCGCAAAAAACAAGGGGACCGAACTTTCGTTCGGCCCCTTTGGTAGCGGGAGGAGGATTGACTTCGCTTCGCTTGTCTTCGGTCTGTCGTCGTTCGGCAAAGCGCGGACGGGTCCGGCTCTGCGCTCACTCCTAAGACCGTCCGAACCTACGGTTCTCGTCCTCCCTTGTGCCGGGAGGGGTGCAAAAAAACAAGGGACCGAACTTTTGTTCGGCCCCTTTGGTAGCGGGAGGAGGACTCGAACCTCCGACCTCCGGGTTATGAGCCCGACGAGCTGCCAACTGCTCTATCCCGCGCTATATCGTAAGATGAATGTCGTTTCGACACTGCAAAGGTAATACAAAAAACGGGCTTTGCAAAATAAAATTTCCGTCTTATGGGCGCTGTTCCGCATAGGGCGCTGCCATGCAGGAAGTTAACCCGTCGAAAAAAATTATGCCCGGATCTTGTCGGCTACGATTTCGGCCAGATCGTGCACCTTTTTCGTGGCGCCGCGGCCGATGGCTTTCTTGCACAGCGGGCAGGCCGTGACGATGACTTCGGCACCGGTGGCTTCGAGTTCGGTCGCAACTTGCCGCGCGATGGCTTTCTGCTGGCCGTCGTCGATGGCCGTATTGGCGACCGACGAGCCGCAGCAGGGGGCGTTTTCGCGTGTCGCGGCGGGTTCGAGCAGCTCGCCTACGGCTTCGATCACGGCGCGCGGCTGGTCGTAGATGCCGCTGCCGCGCCCCAGTTCGCAGGGGTCGTGGTAGGTGTAGCGCGTGGAGTCGTGCTCGGTGCGGAGCCGTCCGGCCTGCAGGAGCCGTAGGATGTATTCCGAGTGGTGGAGCACTTCGATGCCTTCGAGCGCATAATCTTCGCGGAAGACTTTCAGACAGATCGGACACGAGGTCACCAGCGTTTGGATGCCGTGTTTGCGGAAGAGTTCCGTGTTGCAGGTCATCATCTTGCGGGCCGCATCGGTTTCGCCGGCGAGTTTCAGCGGCCGGCCGCAGCAGACGCCGCCGTCGCGGTCGGCCCACCACACCGCTTCGCCTGCGGCCGTGAAGATGCGCTCCATGGCCGCCAGCGTGCGGGGCGTGAGCAGGGTCATGCACCCGGCGAAGTAGCCCACCTTGCCGGTGCCCTGCGAGCGGTCGAGACCGCGCAGGTAGTCGTAGCGCCGCTTGTCGGGCAGGTTGCGCATGGCGTCGCGCGAGTTGAGGCGCAGGATGTTGAGGTCGATGCCTACGGGGCATTTGGCGGCGCAGCGGCCGCACATCAGGCAGTTGTCGGCCACTTCGGGGCGCAGCCGGCCGTAGCGGCGGTCGCGCAGGAAGTAGACCGACTGCACGTTGTCGATGCTCAGAACGCTCTGCAGCTGGCAGGGGTCGATGCAGATGCCGCAGCGCGAGCAGGCCTCGATCTGGAAGTCGTCGTACGACGAGCGTTTTTCACCCGAACGCAGACCGTAGCGGCGCAGGAAGATGAGGGGTATCTCCGTGAAGATGTGCATGTAGCGCGAGAAGGGCATGGCCACGAAGAAGATGCCCAGGCACGAGGAGTAGAACCACCAGGCCGCGCTCTCGGCATTCATCAATGCCATCATGCCGAACGTGCGGCGCATCCATTCGCCGATCGTGCCGGTCAGGAACCCCCCCCCGCCGTAGAGGGCGCATGTGGCGCTTTCGGCTACCAGACGGGCCGGGAAGATGAACCACAGGGCCGAGAGGGCGATGCGGTCGCCCACGACGTGTTTGGTCGTGCGGCGCATGCCCATGGTTTTGGAGCGGATGCGTTTGCTCCAGGCCAGCGCCACGCCCGAGAGGACGAAGAGCAGCAGCAGGTCCATCAAAAAGTCGAACGCCGGCTTGTGGGGCAGTCCCGTGGCGAAATATTTGAAAAATACGTGTCCCTGCAGCGGAACGGGACGGAATCCCAGGTGCGCCATGGTCTCGATCCAGCCCACGGCGATCAGCAGGAACCAGCCGAAGGCCAGCGACATGTGCATGTAACCCAGCAGGGGATCGACCCGGAAGATGCGGCGGTGGAGCAGCGATTCGCCGACCGTTTCGCCGACGGCCCGGAAGGTGGCGCCGGTGGGAATGCCCCGCAGGATCCGCAGTTTATCGGCCCGCGGCAGCCGGTAGAGCCACAGCAGCCATTTGACTCCCACGATGGCGAACATCGCCGAAGCGCCCAGGATGAACGGCAGGCAGAAAGGTGCGTAGAAAGTCATGTCAGAAGTCTCCCAGTTTGCGTTTGATGAGCATCACCACCCCGCGCGTGTTGATGCCGCGCGGGCACACGAGCCGGCATTTGCCGCACAGCATGCACTTGTTCATCTCCTCGTAGGCGCCCTGGTATTCGCCGCGGCGGACCAGGGTGTGGACCTTGCGGAAGTTGAATTCCGTCAGGTTGCCGGCCGTGCAGACCGCCGTGCAGCTGCCGCAGCCGATGCAGGTCTGCAGCTCGGGCATTTCGAGCAGGATTTCGTCGCTCTTGCGCAGGTTGTTGCGGTCGATGTCGATGGCCCGGGGCTTGGAGATGGAGTATCCGAAATTGATCGCTGCCATGGGCCTATGCTTTGAGGTATTCGGCCACGGCGTCGGCCGCGGCGGTGGCTTCGTTGAGGGTCTCGCCCACGTTCTTGGGCGCTGTGACGGTGCCGGCATAGAAGATGCCCTCCACGTTGCTGCGTATGTTGCCCAGGAAGTGGTCGCGCGGGGCCAGGAAGCCGCTCGGAGCGCGCCGCAGCTCCTCGTTGAGCGTGGCGTTGTCGTCGTTGGCGCGCATGCCTACCAGCAGGACCAGCATGTCGACGCTCATGCGCAGCGGGCGTCCCGTGAGGGTGTCTTCGGCCTTGATTTGGATGCGGCCGTCGAGCGTCGGCGCCGCTTCGGAGATGCGGCCGCGCACGAAGTGGACGTTGCACCGCTGCTGCGCTTCGCGGTACATCTCCTCATAGCCGGGGCCGAACATGCGTATGTCCATGTAGAAGTTGAAGACATCGGCCCCGGGAAAGAGCCGCTTCATCTCCATGGCCTGCTTCACGCCCGTGATGCAGCAGACGCGCGAGCAGTGCTGCTGGCACACCTTTTCGTCGCGCGAACCCACGCAGTGCAGGAAGGCGATGCGCGCCGGGGCCCGGCCGTCGGCGCAGGCCACCCGGCCCTCGTTGAGCATCCGTTCGATGTCGGCCGAGGTGTAGACGTTGTCGTAGAGCCCGTAGCCGTACTCCTCCTTGACCGCCGCATCGAAAAGCGTGAATCCGGTGGCCACCACCACCGCGTCGCAGGCGAGTTCCGTGCCGTCGGCCAGCGTCACGCTCGTGGGCGTCACGCTGCGGACCTCGCTCCGCGTGCGGACTTCGATCTTCTGTCGCTCGATGCGTCGGCGCAGCTCCGTCAGCACCTCTTCGGCCGGCGTGAACGTCGGAAAGAGGGCGTGCCAGCCGCGCAGTTTGCCGCCCGGTTCGGCTTCCTTTTCCAGCAGCAGCGGTTCGATGCCCAGTTCGGAGAGCCGCAGCGCCGTCTGCATGCCGGCCACGCCGCCGCCTATAATAATCGCTTTTTTCATACGTGTTTCTTCCTTTTTTCGGTTGCGGTTGTTTGCCCGGCGCTTCTATTCGCGCATGTCGTAGAGTGTCGCCGGCGGGCAGCCGTTGACCACCGCCGAGCCGGGTTTGCCGATATATTTGCCGTTGCGGCCCAGGTATTTGGCCGCCGGGTCGTAGTCGATGCCCATCTTGTCCAGGAGGGGCTCCACGTCGACCTGGTGCATCTGCATGCCCAGGGCCCAGGGGTCGTAGCCCAGCACCAGACCGGCCATCTCCTCGTAGGTGAGCACCGGGATGCCGTGGCCGTTCTCGCCGTAGGTCGTGCCCTCCATTTCGGCAATGGCGTACTGCCACTTGTCGAGGAACATCGCGCAGCCCGGGCAGTTGGCCACGATGAAGTCAGGCTTGTAGGGCGCCATGCTCTCCAGTTTCTTGTGCGAATTGGCGATCGAGTAACCGCGGTTGGCCTGCACCAGGTAGTTGCGGAACCCGAAGCCGCAGCAGTGGCGCCGTTCGGGGTAGTCGACGCACTGGCCGCCCCACGACTCGATCATGCCGGCCAGCACGTAGGGAAACTCCGAGCCGCCGATGCCCGATTTGGGGAATATCTTGGCGTAGTGGCAGCCGATGTGTTCGACCACGCGGAGCGGTTCGCCCGTGACGGTGTTCACCAGCCGGTGTTTGGCCTTGCGGGCGATCTCGTCGCGGAAGTGGAACATGACGTCCGACGTGTGGGCCAGGCTGGCGGGCTTGCGGAATTCGCGGCCCGTGGCCTTCAGCAGATTCTCGCGCGTCTTCTGTTCCGTTTCGGGAAACTCCTCCCACGTGGCCAGCACCTCGGTGTAGACGCCGAACGAGGTGATGCACGAGGCCACGAAGTTCTCGTAGCCCGCTTCGGTCATCAGGGCGAACTGGCGCGCCACGACGGTCATGATCGTTTCGAGCGGCACGATGTCCGAGTGGTAGCCGATGCCCGTGCACGACGAGTGCTTGGGGTCGTCCAGCAGGTCGCGGCCCAGGTCGTTCTGCAGAATGTCGATGAAGGCCTTTTCGCTGCCCGGGAAGAAGTTCTGGCGGATGCAGCTGCGCGCATAGTAGTAGCGGTCGTCGGCTATCTGTTTCTGGTATTCTTTCCAGCTGTTGCGTTTCATGGTGTCGGTAATGCCTGTTTTATGGTTCGGCGGTCGTTGGGTTTCGTTGCTGTCCGGGGTTTCGGCCCTCCGCTTCTGTCGGGCGGGTCCTATGCAGATGCGTCATCCGTGGGCGGAATGCGGCGGCCGGTGGTGGCAGCGGATATTCCGGAGAAAGACGGTGCCTGGGGTCAACCGTGTTCGTTGCTGTTGTTCCGGAAGACGTCCATCATGTATTCTTGGGTAGCCCCTTCTGCATAGCCCAGTTCGCGGGCCTTGCGGTCGGAGTGGTTTTCGATGGCTTCGAACATCGCCTTGCCGCCGCTCACCTCGAAGATGCGGTCGATCTCGCCGAGCGACTCTTCGTCCAGGCGGCGCAGGGCGCCGGCACCGTGACGCATGTATACCGGAGTGAACTGCGCGAAGATCTCCTTGTCGTGGTCGAAGACCCACTTCCACACGGTGCCCTGTTCGGGGTGGAGCTCGGGCCGGACCATCCGCGGCACGATGCAGTAGCCCGTGCGCAGGATGTTGTCGCCGATGATGCGCTTGAGAGCCAGCTGCTGGCGTCCCTTTTCGCTTTCGGCGAAGAGTCCCAGCTTCTGCGAGAGCGTGCGCAGCGCCTGGATCACATAGCCCGGCGTGTTGCCGCGCGGGCAGCGGGGCCGGCACGACATGCACTCGCCGCAGTACCAGATGGTGTCGCTTTTCAGGAGCCGTTCGATGGCTTCCTCGTCGCGCGTCTGCACGATCGATACGATCTGCCGCGGGTCGTAGTTGTAGAACTCCGCCGCAGGGCAGACGCCCGTGCAGACGCCGCAGTTCATGCAGGCGTTGAGTCCCTCGCGGAACCGCACGTCCTCCATGAGCATGTCGAAATATTTTCCCATGTTCGTCTGAACCTTTGCAGGTGCAAAGGTACTTGTTTCCGGCGGATCGGGCGGTGGTATAAATACCTAAATTGCAGCCGGGTTTCGGGCTGCCGGTTTGGCGTTTCCGGTGTTTGGGGTTATTTTTGCAGAAATTACGGGCCGCTCCGGCGGCCGCAGCTTGTTGGAGTCATGAAACGAATCCTTTTCTTGTTTGTTGTTTCGGGGTTGTTCGATGTTGCTTCGGTGTCGGCGGAGGTTCCGCCGGAGATGAAGATTCTGCCCCGCCGCGTTTCGCATATCGGAGTCGCGAAACCGGAGAAGCAATCCTATGTATTGCATTTCTCCTACGATGGGCAGGGGCGCATCGTTGCCGTCCGCCGCACGAACCGGAGCCGTCGGGACGAAGGGGGTTTCCGCAGGGTCAGGGAGGACGACACCGTGAAGATTGCTTATGCGCCCGACCGGGTCACGGTGACCGATGCCGCAGGCAGAGCGGTTTACGAAGTGGCCGGCGGCCGGGCGGTGGCGGTCGCCGAATCGTGGTATGAAACGATGGAATTTTCCGGCGAAAGTTCCGGAACCTACTCCTACGATGGGTGCGGATACCTTGCCGGCAGCACCTTTGCGAATGAAAACGTCGAATATGCCGAATCTTACGAAATTGCCGGCGGCGTTTTCGCCGGGATGAGGCGCGATGTCGAGGGGCAGGTGCTGGAGGCCGGGCACGAAAACGATCCCGAACGGCTCAACAATCTGAACATCGACCTTTTCGGGCTGGACGAAATCTTCTTTTACGGCAACTTCTCACCGGTGCTGCTGTACGGCATCGGCGGCCGGCGGGTGCGTGCGCTGCCGGAGAAGATTGTTTATCGGTGGGCGGAGAGTGCCGATGAACCCGAATACCGCACCTATGAATACGAGATGGCCGGCGAGTATGTTGCGGCCGTGGAAGTGTGCGACGAACGCGGCGGGCGGATTCGCCTGGAGTTTTTCTACGAAGAATAGCCCATATTGCGGTGAGCGCCCATCGCTGCGGTCCTGTTGCAACGAGGCCCCTGCCGAAAGCAGGGGCCTCGTTCGTTGTAGTTCGTCCGGAAGCGGGTTATCGTCGTTCGTAGGTCTCGAAGACGAACGGGTAGGGGTAGCTTTCGCCATGCGGAAAGGCTTCCGACTCGACGAGCCGCCATTGCGAAGCGTCCCACTCCGGAAAGCGGGTGTCGCCCTCGTAGCTGTGCTCCACGCGCGTGAGGTAGAAGCGGTCGGCCAGCGGGAGCGCCTCGGCGTAGATCTGCGCACCGCCGATGATGAAGACTTCTTTTTCTGCCGGGAAGAGCGCCAGCGCTTCGCCGAGCGAGTGTACCGTTTCGCACCCCTCGAACGTTGTTTCTTGCCGCGTGACCACCACGTTGCGGCGGTTGGGCAGCGGGCGGCCCAGCGATTCGTGGGTCTTGCGGCCCATGACCACGGGATGACCCGTCGTCAGCGCCTTGAAGTGTTGCAGGTCTTCGCGGATGTGCCACAGCAGGGCGTTCCGGTCGCCGATCACGCCGTTTTGAGCTACGGCGACTATGATTGAAATCATGTTGGTGTCTGTGATTTGATTTTTTGCCGGGGCTGCCGGACGGATAATGTTGCGTAACGACGTTAGTTTTGATGAACCGTGCTTCCTTTTTTTGTTATAGCCGCTTTTTGTACCGGCAAAAAGCGGCGCAGACATCGGGGCGGATTTTGATAAGGAGACGTTATTCTGAACAAAGCGACGAATCTGTAAAACAAATGAGAACCCGGACGGCTAAAACGACATCGGGGCCTTGATGGCGGGCCAGGGATCGTAGGCTTCGAGCGTGAAGTCGTCGAAGCGGAAATCGAAGATCGACTTCACGGCGGGGTTGAGCCGCATGACGGGCAGGGGCCGCGGGGTGCGGGCGAGCTGTTCCTCGACCTGCTCCATGTGGTTGAGGTAGAGATGCGTGTCGCCCAGCGTGTGGATGAACTCGCCCGGCTCCAGACCGCACACCTGCGCCATCATCTGCGTCAGCAGGGCGTAGGAGGCGATGTTGAACGGCACGCCGAGGAACGTGTCGGCGCTCCGCTGGTAGAGTTGGCACGAGAGCCGCCCCCGGGCCACGTAGAACTGAAACAGTACATGGCAGGGCGGCAGGGCCATTTCGTCCACCTCGGCTACGTTCCATGCCGAGACCAGGATGCGCCGCGATTCGGGATCGGTCCGGATCAGTTCCGCCGCCTGCGCGATCTGGTCGATCGTGCTGCCGTCGGGCCGCGGCCACGAACGCCACTGGTAGCCGTAGACATGGTTGAGGTCGCCGTAGCGGTAGCCTTCGACGGGCGATTCGCTGCCGGCCGAGGCGAGAAACGTTTCGCGGTCCAGCGGCCGGATGCCCCGGGCCTCGCACAGCTCGCCGTAGTAGCGGTAGGCGTCGTTGTCCCAGATGTGCACGCCGTTTTCGACCAGATAGGCGATGTTGGTGTCGCCGCGCAGGAACCACAGCAGCTCGTGGATCACTCCTTTGAGGAACACCTTTTTGGTCGTCAGCAGCGGGAATCCCTCGCGCAGGTCGAAGCGCATCTGGTGGCCGAAGACGCTTTTCGTGCCCGTGCCCGTGCGGTCGCCCCGCACGATGCCTTCGTCCTTGATCCGGCGCAGCAGGTCGAGATATTGTTTCATGGGTCGAATCGTTTGAGGGTCAGTTCGCCCGCGTCGTCCAGCACCCCGTAAGCCGGGGTCGTTTCCCAGGAGCTCAGATGGAGGGTGTGGAGGGTTTCGTCGCGGTAGTCGCGGGCTGCGTGCATGTGGCCGAACACGAAGTGGTCGACTTCGTGTTCCGCCGCATATTCGCGGGCGTAGGCGATCAGCGGTTCGGCCAGCGAGGGGCCGGCGGGTCCTTCGGTGCGGTGGGCCTTGCGCGATTTGCCGCTCCACCATTGCCCGAACCGCATGGCCAGGTCGGGGTGCAGGCCCCACGCGAAAAGCCAGCGCAGAAGCCGCGAGCGGAAGATGCGGTTGAGCAGCTTGAGGGCCGGTCGGTCGTCGATCTTCATGTTGTCGCCGTGGGCGATGAAGATGCGGCGGCCGCAGAGGTTGACGGTGCAGGGGGCGGTGCGGATCTCCACGCCGCATTCGCGCGGGAGGTAGTCGCCCACCCACATGTCGTGGTTGCCCGTGAAGAGGACCACCCGGATGCCCCGGTCGGTCAGTTCGGCCAGCTTGCCCAGCGTCCGGACGAAACCCTGCGGCACCACGCGGCGGTATTCGAACCAGAAGTCGAAGATGTCGCCCACGAGGAAGATCGCTTCCGCATCGCGCGCCGCCATGTCGAGCCACGCCACGAACTTGCGTTCGGTCGCGCGGGCCTCCTGCGGGATCCCGCCTCCCAGATGGACGTCGGATGCGAAGTAGATCATGCTTGAAGTTCGGAATTCACGATTCGGAATGTACGTTTTGGCGGTGCGGTCCGACAGGTCGAATATGATTCCGAACCTTTTCGGGGGCTCCTTTTTCTTTGTCGGAGAAACACCCGCTGCGACCTTTCGCTGCGCTCGGGGCGTCGGTTGAGGTGTCCCGGGAATCGAACGGACATGCGGGCGCCGTACCCTGCCCCCCCCCTGCGCGGAGGCATTTTTATTTTGTCAGCTGGTCGAGTTTCTGTTCCAGGCTCTTACCGTAGATGTCCTTGGCTACGATGTTGCCCTGTTTGTCGATCAGAAAGTTGGCGGGCAGTTTCTCCAGGTTGTAGAGCCCCACCACCGAGGAGGCGCGGCCGCGGAGGTCGCTCACCGAGATCCAGGGCAGCTGCTGTTCCTGCACGGCCGAAATCCAGGCCGGTTTCGACGTGTCGAGCGCCACCTGGTAGACTTCGAACGGCGTGGGGGCGCCGGCATATTTGGCGTAGGTCTCCTTCAGTTCGGCGTTGAGCGTGTTGCTGTTGCCGAGTTCGGCCGACCAGAAGTCCAGCAGCACCACCTTGCCTGCGAGCGACGAGAGCCGCACTTTCTTGCCGTAGATGTCCGTCAGATCGAGGTCGGGATAGCCCGTCTCCGAGACCTGCGACGTCAGACTGATGCGTGCGTCCATGCGGGCGATTTCGCCCAGCAGCGGCTGCAGGTAGGGGGTCTTCGGATAGCGTTCCTCGATGGCGTCGGCCACCGTGCGGTAGTAGACCACGTCGCTGTCGCCGTTGAACAGGTGGGTGTCGCCCGGCAGCCGTTGGTAGAGGGCGTAGACCGCGGCCAGCGACGATTTGTGCTCGATGATGAAGCGCAGCTGTTCGCGGCGGATGCGGTAGTATTCGGCCGTGTAGCTCTTGGCCAGGGCATTGCGCTCCTCGTCCGTGAGTCCGGTGCGTGCGAACTGCCGGGCGATCTCTTCGAGTTGCTGCGCTCCGATGACGTAGGCCTGGTAGAACTGCCGCAGCAGTTCGGTCTCTTCCGAGCCTTCGACCGTGTAGTTGCGGATGGGGCTGCCCACGGCGCCCACCGTCAGCCGGTCGCCGCCCGCTATGAGCATCGGGATGCGTACGCCGTTGCAGAGCAGGTTGTAGAGCGTCGGGGTCTCGGCCGCGTTTTCCAGCCGGAAGCGGTAGTTGCCCGCTTCGTCGAGGCGGGCCGTGTCGATGACGGCCTGCGACAGGGGCGTGATTTGTTCCAGGTAGATCTCTTCGGCATCCGAACCGACGAAGCGGCCCGAGACGGTCGCCTTCTGCGACCGGCAGCCGCCCAGCAGCAGGGCTGCCATGAGCGTTGCGCAGAGCGTGAATCTCTTCATGTGACTCTCTTTATTGTCTTTCTGTTCCGGCTTTCCGCTTTTCGGCCCGTCGTGCTGGCCGCCGGTGTTTCGGCCGGTCGGCCGCGGCATGCCTTTTCGGTCGTAGCCCGGGCTTCGCGCCGGGTCGGAAAAGGCCGCAGGACCGGGTTCCGAGGCGGAGGGATGGAGCGGAAAATCGCTTTCGAATTTCAAATATAGCAAATTCCGCCGCTCCGTGCAAGTTTATTTCTGCAAATTGCGGCGACCGCCGTTTTTCTGGAAGTTGCGGTTGTTGTGCTGCTGGCCGCGATTGCCGTGCTGGTTGCGGCCCCGCTGCTGCTGGCGCTGCTGTCCGCCTTTCTGCTGACGTCCCGAAAAGTGCTGTTTGTAGTCGCTTCGGAGATTATTCAAGGCCACTTCGTCGATTTTGACCCCACCTCCGGACATCTCCTTAATGTCTTTTATGATCACTTCGTTGCTGGGGTGCTCCTGGTTGTATTCGTAGCTCTTGGTGCGCATGTAGCGGGCCAGATTGTCGACCGTGCGGTTGACCTGGCGGGGATTCTTCATCTCCTTGAGGCGCCGCAGCATCTGCTCCACGTATTTGCCGTAGTGCTTGTGGGCGAAGCGGCTCTGAGGATAGGCCATCCGGTGGGGCGAGGCCGTGAGTTCCTGGCGGCTCGGACGCGGATAGGGCGAATCGACATCGAGCTGGAAGTCAGACATGATGAAGAGGTGGTCCCACAGCTTGTGCTTGTAGTCGGCCGTGTCGCGCAGGAAGGGGAACAGGTTGCCCATCACGGCGATCACGGCGCGGGCTTGGCGGTTGCGGTCGCGGCGGTCTTCGATGCGGGTGAGCGAGTCGATCATCTCCTGTATGTGGCGCCCGTATTCGGGCAGATACAGTTTGCGACGCTTGTAGTTGTAATTTTTTTCCATGTGTTGTTCGTGCGGTTGCCGGCGTTGTTGCGTCCGGTCGTGCGGAGTGTCCGGCCGGTCTCGGGCAGTGGTGCGATTCAGGGGCGTCCGGCCCTCCGGAACGGGGCGGGCGCCCGGGCCCGTGAAATTGGTTTTGCGCTGCGGAAAGCCCTACCTTTGGGCGCAGGCGCAGTCCCGGACCCGATCTCCGCGCGTCGCGGAGCGCTTGCGGCAGAGCGCCGCCCGGCCCGGGTCGGGCACCGGCAAAAGTAGGTAAAATTTCGAAAATATCAAGTATGCCAAAGGTTTTAATTCTCGACCGTTCAAAAAGTATGCGAAACACCTTGCGCGAGCGGCTCGAATACGAGGGTTTCTCCACCGAGGCCGCCGAGGACGACACGGCTGCCGAGGAGTTGTGCCGGCGCGTGCCGTTCGACGTCATCCTCTCCGACACGGGGTGCCGGATGCCCGAGGGCGACGTGCCGTTCATCGTGCTTTCGTCCGAGGCTTCGATCGACTCGGCCGTCGAGGCCGTGCGCTCGGGGGCCCGCGACTTTCTGACCAAACCCGTCGACATGAACCGCCTGCTGAAGTCGATCCGCCGCATCGTCGACGAGCCCGATTCCGACTCCTCTGCTTCCGGTGCGCACGCTCCCGCGCCGGCGCGCCGCCCGCGCCGCGCACGCGCGGTGCAGGTGCAGGAGATCATCGGTTCGTCGGCGGGCATCGAGCGGGTGCGGCAGCTCATCGAGAAAGTGGCGCCGTGCGACGCCCGTGTGCTCATCACCGGTGAGAACGGCACCGGCAAGGAGCTCGTGGCGCGCTGGCTCCATGCCAAGAGTCCCCGTGCGGCGGCTCCTTTCGTGGAGGTCAACTGCGCGGCCATCCCCTCCGAACTGATCGAGAGCGAACTTTTCGGCCACGAGCGGGGCGCTTTCACTTCGGCCATCAAGCAGCGCAAGGGCAAGTTCGAGCAGGCCGACGGCGGCACGCTCTTCATGGACGAGATCGGCGACATGTCGCTGGCCGCCCAGGCCAAGGTGCTGCGGGCCTTGCAGGAGAACAAGGTGAGCCGCGTGGGCAGCGACAAGGACATCGAGGTCGACGTGCGCGTCATCGCCGCCACCAACAAGAATCTGCGCGAGGAGATCGACAAGGGCAATTTCCGCGAGGACCTCTACCACCGCATCGGCGTGGTCGTCGTGCGGGTGCCGGCCCTGCGCGAGCGCACCGAGGATATTCCCGGGTTGGTCGACCATTTCGTGCGCACCATCTGCGCCGAGTACGGCCTGCCGCCCAAGCCGATCGAGCCCAAGGCGCTGCGGGCTTTGCAGGAGAAGCCCTGGACGGGCAACATCCGCGAGCTGCGCAACGTCATCGAGCGCCTGATCATCCTCTCCGACGAGAAGATCGCGGCGGCCGACGTGGAGTGTTATTGTTAGATCGTTGCTTCCCGGGCCGGGGTGTTGCCGCTGCGGGTTTCGGCGCCGGCTGCGGCGTCAGAGCAGGGCGAGTATTTCTTCGGCCCGGTCGACGATATGGTCGGCGCCCGCCTCCTCCAGTTCGGTCCGCGAGCGGAAGCCCCACGTTACGCCAACGGAGCGGATGCCGGCCGCCTTGGCCGTGAGGATGTCGATGCCCGAGTCGCCGACGAAGAGCGCCTGGCCCGGCGGCGTCTCCGTCAGCGAGAGGATCGTCTCCGCTACGGCAGGGTCGGGTTTCAAAGGTACTCCCTCGCGCTGTCCGAAGACCGGGTCGAACGCGATGCCGGGGAAGAAGCGCCGCACTAACTTCTCGGTGCCCGCCTGGAACTTGTTCGACGCCACGGCCAGCCGCAGGCCGCGCTGTGAGAGTCCGGCCAGCAGTTCGGGGACGCCTTCGTAGGGCCGGGTGCGGGCGTCGATGTGCTCCGTATAGTAGCGCACGAAGTCGGCGCGCATGAGGGCCACGTTTTCGGGCGTGCGCAAGGGTTCGGGCAGCGCCCGTTCCACCAGGCGCATGATGCCGTTGCCCACGAAGCCGCAATAGTCGTCGTAGGAGTGCTGCGGCAGTCCGCGCATCGCCAGCGAGGCGTTGCAGGCCACGGCCAGGTCGCCGATGGTGTCGAGGAGCGTGCCGTCGAGGTCGAAGATGACGAGTCGCGTGTTCATCGTTTGCGGTAGATGCGCCAGCCGGCGGCCGCCACCAGGAGCGACATGAGCGGGCTGACAAGGTTGAAGATGCAGTAGGGGAAATAGACGAAGGTCGAGACGCCCAGGACCGTGGCCTGCGTCATGCCGCACGAATTCCACGGCACGAGCACCGAGCAGACCGTGGCCGAGTCCTCGACCGAACGGCTCAGCAGCCGGGCTTCGAGTCCGCGCTGGGCGTAGAGGTCGCGGAAGAGACGGCCTGAAAGGATGATCGATATGTACTGGTCGGCGGTACAGAGGTTGAAGAAGATGCCGGCGCCGACGGTCGACGCCACGGCCGGGAACGGCCGCCGCACGAAGCGCAGGAAGATGCCGGTGAGCGAACGGAGCATGCCGCTGCCGGTCATCACGCCGCCGAAGCACATGGCGCAGAGGATCAGCCACACGGTGTTGAGCATGCCGGCCATGCCGCGCGTGGCGACGAGCTCGTCGAGCTGCGGATTGCCCGTTTCCAGAGCCGTGGGGCCGAAGCAGGTCATCAGCACCCCTTTGAAGCCCGACAGGAAGTCGAGGCGGGCGACTCCGGCGACTTCGGCTACGAGCCGGGGCTGGACCAAGAGCATGGCGATGCAGGCGAAGACCACGGCGGCGAAGAGCGTGACGAGGGCCGGGAGCTTGCGGGCGATCAGAAAGCCTGTGGCCAGCGGTACGAGCAGCAGCCACGGCGTGATGCGGAACGTTGCTTCGAGCGCTTCGGCGTAGCGGAGCGCATGGGCCCCGTCGAGGTGGTCGAGCGAGAATCCGGCGACGGTGAAGACGATCAGCGCGACGGCCATCGAGGGCACGGTGGTCAGCAGCATGTAGCGGATGTGGTCGAAGATGCCGACGCCGACGGTCGACGAAGCCAGCACCGTGGTGTCGGAGAGCAGCGAGAGCTTGTCGCCGAAGTAGGCGCCCGAGATGATGGCGCCGGCGATCCACCCCTCGGGGAATCCCATCGCGCGGCCGATGCCCATCAGGGCCACGCCGATGGTGGCGATGGTGGTCCACGAACTGCCCGTCATCAGCGAGACCCCGGCGCAGATCAGCGAGGTGGCCACGAGGAAGAACGACGGGTGGAGGACTTTCAGTCCGTAGCAGATCATCGTCGGCACCACGCCGCCGACCATCCACGTGCCGGCGATGGCGCCGATGAGCAGCAGGATGATGATGGCCGAGGCCGAAGCCCGGATGTTGTCGATAACGGACTCCTCCAGTACCTCCCACCGGCAGCGGTAGACGCCGATGGCGATCATGGCGCAGACCGAAGCGGCCGAGAGCAGGGCGATCTGACTGCCTCCGTCGATGGCTCCGCCGCCGAAGCAGCGGATGACGATGCAGAGCAGCAGCGCGAGCACGGCCAGCGGTATGGCCGAAAGCCAGGGCGACGGGGTTTTGGTAACTTGGTTTTCCATAATTCGCGACAGTTGAACGAACGGCAAAAATACGAATAAGCGAGAGCAAAAGCAAGCTTGCTTGTTTTTGCCGAGCGGGAGTATCTTGGGCGCAAGCCAAAAATACGAATAAGCCGAGCGGAATGTCAAATTTATTTGAACATTCCCGAGGCGAAAGTATCTAAGACGAAGTCAAAAATACAAAATAAATCATGTTTCCGACACTCCGTTGCATCGTCCGTTTCTATGCGGAGGGTTTCCGCGGCATGACTGCGCTGGGGCGGACGCTGTGGATCGTCGTGCTGGTGAAACTTTTCGTCATGTTCGCCGTGCTGAAACTCTTTTTCTTTCCCGATTTCCTGGCCGGCAAGAGCGACGGGGAGCGGGCGGCATACGTGTTGGAGGAGCTGACCGGGCAAACGACAGAGAGCGGGTGAAGACCGGCAGACGCTGCATCCCTATACCCCTCCCCTGCGAGGGGCTTGACCTTGGCTGCGTCTTGGGCGGCGGCGCCTCGGCAAAGCGCGAAGAAGTTCGGCTTTGAGCTCGGCTTGCACCGTCATCGCTCGCGTACGGCAAAACACCTTTCACTTTTAACCTTTTACCTTTCGCTTCGATAGAATGGATTATTTGCAAACAGTCGACTGGTCGCGTGCGCAGTTCGCCATGACGGCCGTCTACCACTGGTTCTTCGTGCCGCTGACACTCGGCCTGAGCGTCCTGGCGGCCATTATGGAGACCATGTACTACCGCACGGGCGATGTCTTCTGGCGGCGGACCACCCGCTTCTGGATGCGGTTGTTCGGCATCAATTTCGCCATCGGCGTGGCTACGGGGCTCATCCTCGAATTCGAGTTCGGCACCAACTGGTCCAACTATTCCCATTTCGTGGGCGACATTTTCGGGGCGCCGCTGGCCATCGAGGGGATCATGGCTTTCTTTCTGGAAAGCACCTTCATCGCCGTGATGTTCTTCGGGTGGGACAAGGTGAGCCGCGGCGCTCACCTCGCCGCTACGTGGCTCACGGCCGTCGGCGCCAACCTTTCGGCGCTGTGGATCCTGGTCGCCAACGCCTGGATGCAGTATCCGGTGGGGTGCAGGTTCAACCTGCAAACCGTGCGCAACGAGATGACCTCGTTCTGGGAGGTGGCCCTCTCGCCCGTGGCCGTCAACAAGTTTTTCCATACGGTCGCTTCGTCGTTCGTGCTCGCGGCGCTTTTCGTCGTCGGTGTGAGCGCCTGGTACCTGTTGCGACGGCGCGAGGAGCGGATGGCCCGCGGGAGCATCGCCATCGCATCGTTTTTCGGTGCGGTTTTCGCCGTCGTCACGGCGGTCACGGGCGACCGGTCGGGCGCTGTGGTTGCGCGCGTGCAACCCATGAAGCTGGCTGCCATGGAAGCGCTTTACGACGGCGAAGCGGGCGCTTCGCTCACGGTCGTCGGGCTGTTGCGCCGCGACAGAGCGGACGACGACGGGCCGTTCCGGTTCCGGATCGGCATCCCGAAGCTGCTTTCGTGGATGAGTTTCCGCGATGCCGAGTCCTATGTGCCCGGTATCCGCGACCTGGTGGCGGGCAATGCGGAGCGGGGCATCCTGTCGGCCGAGGAGATGATGGCGCGCGGCCGCAAGGCGGTCGTCGAGCTGGGACGCTATCGGGCGGCCCGCGAAGCCGGCGACCGTGCGGCGATGGCCGCCGTGGAACGCAAGTTCGACCCGGCGGCTCCCGAGGGCGAGGAGTTCCTGCGCGAGTACTTCGCCTACTTCGGCTACGGTTATCTCGAATCGCCGGTGCAGACGGTGCCCAACGTGCCGCTGCTCTTCTATTCGTTCCGCGTGATGGTCGGCGCCGGGGTCTTCTTCATCGTGCTGCTGGCCGCCGTGTGGTGGCTCAACCGGCGCGGCACGCTCGCTTCGGCGCGCTGGCTGCTGCGGCTCTGCGTGTGGATGATTCCCGTGGCTTATCTCGCGTCGCAGGCCGGGTGGGCGGTGGCCGAAGCCGGACGTCAGCCGTGGGCCATCCAAAACTTGATGCCGGTGGGCGTTGCGGCCTCGAAGATTCCGAGCGCGTCGGTCAGCACGACGTTCTTCCTCTTTCTGGCGCTGTTCACGGTGCTGCTCGCCGTGGAGATAAGCATCCTGCTGCGGCAGATACGATTGGGTCCTGACGGGGCGGAGATTCCCGAACCGGAGAAACTGTGACCTCTTTTTCGGCGGCTCTCGGAGCCGCGCGGGCCGCAGCTCCCCCGGCGCAGGCCCGCAACCGTCCGGCTGGCGCCGGGCGTGCCCTGCAGGCTGCACTTTGCTGCCAACCGATGGGCCGAACGCAGCATCGACTGGGGGGATCGAACGAATATAAATAACAATAATGGATACGCTGACAATCTTACAACACTACTGGTGGTTCGAGATTTCGCTCCTGGGGGCGCTGCTCGTGTTTCTGCTCTTCGTGCAGGGCGGGCAGGCGCTGCTTCCGTGTCTGGGCCGGACCGAGGAGGACCGCAGCCTGGCAGTCAATGCTCTGGGCCGCAAATGGGAACTTACCTTCACCACGCTGGTCACTTTCGGCGGCGCTTTCTTCGCGTCGTTTCCGCTGTTCTACTCCACGTCGTTCGGCGGGGCGTTCTACGTGTGGATGGCCATTCTGCTTTGCTTCGTGCTGCAAGCCGTGGCCTACGAATACCGCCGCAAACCCGCCAACCTGCTGGGCCGCCGGACGTTCGACGTCTTTCTTACGATCAACGGCATCTTGGGCCCTTTGCTCCTGGGCACCGCCGTCTCCACGTTCTTCACGGGGGCGCCCTTTACCGTCGACCGGCTGAATCTGGCCGATGCGGCCGGGGGTGCCGGTGTCGTGATTTCGCAGTGGGCGACTCCGTGGCACGGGCTCGATGCGCTGGCCAACGGCTGGAACCTCGTGCTGGGCGCGGCGGTAACGCTGCTGGCCATGATGCTGGCCTGCCAATACTTCATCGGCAGCGTGGCGGACGACGCTTTCGTGGCCCGTGCCCGCAGGCGGATGCTGCCTTGTGCGCTGGGGTTCGCGGTCTGCTTTGCAGCTTGGCTCGTACGTCTGCTTTTCGCGACGGGGCTGGCGGCCGATCCGGCGACGGGGACGATCGTGGCGGTGCCTTATAAGTACCTCCGTAATTTTTTGGAAATGCCTTTCGTTGCGGCGTTGCTGCTGGCCGGAGTGGTAGCGGTGCTGTGGAGCATCCGGCTCGGGTGGCGCGGCAGCCGCCGGGCGGTCGGGTTCGGGGGCGGCGGCACGGTGGCGTCCGTGTTGGCGCTGCTGCTCTGTGCCGGCTGGAACCGTACGGCCTACTATCCCTCGCTGGTCGACATGCAGTCGTCGCTCACGATCGCCGGTTCGTCGTCGAGTCTCTTCACCCTGCGGACCATGGCGTGGGTCTCGCTGATGATTCCTTTCGTGGCGGCCTACATCGCCTGGGCATGGCGGGCGATCGGCCGCCGGCCCCTGACCCGCGAAGAACTCGACGGGGAGGGACACCAATATTGATATTGAACGGGTCGGCCCGCCGGGCGAAGACCTGACACAGAAAAGGCGGAATCCCCGTTTTCGGGGGTTCCGCCTTGCTTTATGCCTTGCCGGCCCGGGAGTTACTCCTCCTGCTGGCCGAAAGGATACTGGTTCTGGTGCACGTCGTCGAAACGCATGCCCTTTTCGTAGGTCTTCATGGCGCGGCGCGACATGCCCATCGACGAGAAACCGCCGTCGTGGAAGAGGTTCTGCATCGTTACCTTGCGCGTGAAGTCGGAGAAGAGCGTCAGCACGTAGTCGGCGCAGTCTTCGGCCGTGGCGTTGCCCAGGGGCGACATGTTCTCGGCGAACGACATCAGATCGCCCAGTCCGAGCACGCCGTTGCCTGCGGTGGTCGCCGTGGGCGACTGCGACACGGTGTTGATGCGCACGTGCTTCTCGCGTCCGTAGATGTAGCCGAAGCTGCGGGCGATCGATTCGAGCAGCGCCTTGGCGTCGGCCATGTCGTTGTAGCCGTAGAGCGTGCGCTGGGCGGCGATGTAGCTCAGCGCCACGATCGAGCCCCATTCGTTGATGGCGTCCTTCTTGCGCGCCACCTGGATTGCCTTGTGGAACGAGATGGCCGAGATGTCGAGCGTTTTCGAGAGGTAGTCGTAGTCGAGGTCGTCATAGGTGCGGCCCTTGCGCACGTTGGGCGACATGCCGATGGAGTGGAGCATGAAGTCGAACTTGCCCCCGAAGTGCTCCATCGTCTTGTCGATCAGGTTCTCCAGATCCTCGACGCTGGTGGCGTCGGCCGGGATGACCACGGTGTTGCACTTCTCGGCCAGCTCGCCGATGGTGCCCATGCGGATCGATACGGCGGTATTGGTGAGTACGATTTCGGCGCCCTCCTCGACGGCACGTTCCGCCACTTTCCAAGCGATGGACTGCTCGTTCAGAGCTCCGAAAATCAGACCTTTCTTTCCTTTGAGTAATTGTGATGCCATGTTGTTTTCCGTTTAAATCGGGGCAAAAGTAACAAAAAAATCGCAATTCCGGCGAATCGGCACCAGAACTTCACGTCGAAGCAGTGCGCCGGTCGGGCGGCGGTGCAGAAGAAGGCGCTTTCCGGAACTCGGCGGGAAAGGTGTAAGAATGACAAAAATATACTACTTTTGCAAAAAAAAATTACCCATGCAGGAAATCGATCCCCGAACAACGACCCGCGCCTATGCTTTCGAGATGTGGATGCAGGCGCCCATGCCGATGGTCTCCTTTTTCCGGACGCTCGACGTCTCGCGTCTGGTCCGTCTGAGCCGCCGAAAAGGTCTGAAATTCAATATGCTGATGTGCTGGTGCATCGGACGGGCGGCCGCAGGCATCAAGGAGTTTTATATGCTTCCCGTCGGCGGCAAGCTTATGCGCTACGACACGATCGCCGTCAATACCATCGTCGCCGATCGGCGGGGCGAGGTGAGTTCGTGCGACGTTCCCTTTTCGGACGATCTGCGGCGGTTCAACGACGACTATCTGCGGCTTACGCGGCAGGTGGCCGAATCGTGCGAGAACCACGACCTGACAGACAGCATGGTGATCGGCACCTCCGCCCTGGCGCAGTATGAGATCGACGGTGCGGTGGGCATGTACAGCGGTATCTTCAACAATCCGTTCATGATCTGGGGCCGATACCGGCGGCGGTTGTTCCGGACGACGCTCACCGTCTCGTTCCAGTTCCATCATACGCAGATGGACGGTGCCCATGCCGCCCGTTTTCTCGACGCCCTCCAGCAGGAGATAAGGCAGGTGCGGGGGTAGGAGCGTCCGTTCGTCGGCCCTGCGGGATTTTGCGATTGTTTTTTTTGCTGTAACCTGCGGAGGGTACGGCCAGTGGCAGCCGGATGTTTGCGGGATTTTTGTAGCGGTAGCAGAGGAATTACGTCGCTTTGCTCCGTGATCCCTTTGCTGCCGCAGGCCTCCGTGCAAGGGAACCGAAGTGCGGAGCACTCGCGGGACGACCGTTGAAAATAGGAATTCAGTTCGTCCCGCAACCCCTGTTATTTGTGAGCAGGGCCTTTTCCCGAAAGAAGATTGCGCCGAGCGGAGCGAGCGAAAAAGTCGGCGCCGGGCTGAAAAATTGTTTTCCAAGGCCGGCGCCGACAAAAAAACGGCAGAACTGATGTTCTGCCGCGCAATCTTCGGAAGCGGAGAGAGAGGGAGATGAACTTACAATTCAAATCCATCTATATCAGAATCTTACAAATACTCTCAAATCAAAATACACCGAATAGGCCACAGCCGATTTGCATCGTTTTATCCTGCGTTGCACTTGGTTAATGCAAAGATACAAATTTTGTCGCAAAAATAAAATTCGCTTTTATATCAAAAGCATATGCATTTAAGCTAATTTTAATTATTTTATTTCATTATACAACGACAAACCCTTGGCTGTCAAGAGATATTTCTGCCTTGGATGATTGGGCTTATCGGGATACAGCACTTTGAGAATGCCGGCTTCGAATGCCGGCTTTATATAATTCTCTAAAAAAGTCGGACGATGCTTCAAACCGACCTTTGCCATTAGCTCTTTCAGCGATAATTGCTTGTTTGATAAGGCAAACAATAAAGTGCGAACTTGTTCGGTAGGTTGTTCGGTACTTGTACGGTCAATATACCGCGTCGGCTCTGCAACCAGCTTTTCGGGAGCATTGACAACCATATACCGATTCCGTAACTCGTTGTGCTCACCCAATAACAGATTGCGGAAAAAGCGCTCCAAATACTCGGAGTTACGCATGATGCCTTTTTGTATGTTTTGGTAATTGGCGCGTACCAAAGCATTACGAAAATACCACGAGTGATTGGCGAACAAGTCGTTCGTTACATCGAAGCCCATTGAACGGAGGTAAAGAATCGTGAACACAGCTGCAGTCCGGGTATTTCCTTCTCCGAACGGATGGATTTGCCACAATCCCGATACGAATTGAGCGATATGGCTCACAAGCCCGTTTCTATCCACTTTGGAATAATCGAACAGACGCTCCTGCTCCAAATCGTATTCAATCGCCTTGCGAATATCGTGAGTGGAAACATACAACACAGTGTCTCCGCGTAGCACCCATTCTTTTTTGGTGATGTTATAATCACGAATCTGCCCTGCGAATTTGAATATGCCGTCGAAGATCCGACGATGAATTGATATTAGCCCGACAAGCGTAAAGGCAAAGGTCTTCTCGGTAAGGAGCCGACGAATATTAGTCGAAGCCGTATCTGCTTCGTGCTTTTCGATATCTTCCGGCGTATGCGAATCTTTCGACTGATAGTAACTCCGAATAAGCTGTTCGGCTTCGTCAATCGTAATTTCGCCCTCGATATCTTTGCAGGCGGTCTCGATAAGGTAATCGGAAGGCTTCAAGCCATCGACCGCCTGCAAACCGATAGCGGTTTGCCAAGCATAGCCTTTCTCTCGCTTTTGCGGTTCACCTTGGCGTATATATTCGTCGAAACTAATCATGTCGCAGTCATTTAATTCCTAATTTATGATAGAGTTCTATCATCGATTCTCTGAGATACGAGTAAGATTGTGGCGCGCAAATCTGATCTTTCAAATCGGTTAGCGGTTTCGGAGATAACAACTTGTGTACGGCTTTGATTTTAATCGCATAGGAATTTTGATAATTTGCGAAATAGTGCATAAAGAAATCTTCGGATATTCCCGCATGTTTTTTTGTCTTTTTCCAGATTTCCTTCGGAGTTCCTTTGATGACCGAATCGATTTCGATAAAGGCAACAATCATTTTGATCGGAGCCGTTGCATACACGACAATGTATCGTATATCCGTAGGAATACGCTTGCGATATTCGTATCGCTTCTCTCCTGATAGTATTTTTTCAATATGATTCGGATGAATGGATAATATGATTGTTTCAGTTTTCATGTACCAATGATGAATATTGTTCGTTACTAATTTTTCGTATGCTCTGTATGTTCCCTTCAATTTCGGATTTGGCAATCTGTTGACGGGATATTTCTTTGTCGAGCGCTTTATATCGGAATAGGATAACTAAAGTCCGTTTCTTCAAAATATTTTGTATGTCCGAATATTTGTAGACCGTTCTCTTGGCGATTGCGGAAAATACCTCGTCGATGTTTTCTGAAAACAGAATATCTTCGACGATTCCCATACATTGTATGGATTTTCGGTCTTTGCTTCGGTAAAATAGGATAATATCCCCTTTCCGAATCGTTTTGATTTTGGAATGGCACAAATACGCTTTTTTGATGGTATTGCCTTGGCAAGTATATAATGATTGGTCTTTCTCGAATAAAGAACCTTTCATGTTGCTGAAGTCCGGAAATAGGTCTTCGTGAAATTGCGGTTGAATAGGTATGATGAATTTCTGAACGGATTCATTATCCTTGAAGTAAGGATAATATTTTATCAGAGATTCCAGACTGTTGCAACCGTCATCCATTAGTTTCATCGGCTTGATATAAACGTCGTCTTGTTTATATTTGCCAAGAAAGGAAAAGCCATAGTCGGTGCATAAGCCGACAAGCGTTTTCTGTTCTTTTCCGAACGTATGTAAGTAGACCCAGTCCAAATCGTTCTTTACGCAGTAATCGAATGCGATATATAAAAGACGCTCGCCCAGCTTCTTCCCTCGAGCCTTTGTGTTGACCTTAAACGTACAAAGTTTCAGAATGCGACCGGGAGTAATATCTCCATTGTCAGTCAGTCGTGCATCTTGCTCGTGTTTGTAGATGCAGATTGCTACGATGTTGCCGGTTCCGTCTTCAATACACCAGCATTTCCGCTTGTCTTCCGCGCATTTCTGAAACCACTTGTCAAAACCGTTATACGACTGTCGTAAAGATTCGAAGAATGGCTGATTCTTGTTTATTTCATACAAAAAACGTTCTTTAACTCCGGTGTAATCGAATACAAATGATTCTGTCGTATATCGCTGGAGTAGAAGTAAACATTGCCCCAACCGATATACTTTATCTTGCAATCCGATTTTCGCGGCCTTCCGGTGAATGCCTTCGTCGTTTGTAACAAGAAGGTGCACGGCTCCCCGATACAAAGCGAACAAAACGTTATTGTCTACTTTGTCGTTGTCATTGGATTGCGACAAACCGAGTTCATTGCACTCTCAATCAGAAAGAATCGGAGGATTTTCTATCTGCGAATATTGTTTTAACCGAGATAATACAATTTTTCGTCTTTCCGGATTCTTATCTCGGTTAATATCTTCAAGTTGCATCGGATGAATATACAGACAATGATGCTGCTCTGCGGAGAGTTTCCGCAGTTCGGCAAAGGAAGAATCGAGTATTTTACTCGTATCTTCCAATGGAATGATAATATTTGTGTCTAAAAGTATATTCATTTCGCTCTTTATCTAATAACAGTTCAGTAATATGCCGTCATCATTTATTTATTGTAATATTTACAAAGGTAACAAAAAACAGGAATTTAGCCTCGACGTCTCAAGTGAGAGTGCTTGATTTGTAAGCATCCTTGAAATCTCAATAAATAGAGCATGAACATCTGTCGGATTGAATCAATTTGTTATCATACGGATTATTAAAAGTCACGGAAAGTATGATCGACGAGGCGATAAACCGAGTCAACGACCGAATTGCCGACAAATACTCGCTGTAAATCGTTGATAAGCAATCGGGCATCATGGAAAACATTGAATTCTATGATGCCCGTTTTTTTGTCCTCCATCTTTGCACTATCAAAAATTGCAAAGTATGAACGAGAACAGAGACGAACAGATTAACCGGATTCTGAATATCGTGATGGAAATTCTGGAAGACGTGCGAACGCTCCGCACCCGGCAGAATGTTCTGATGGGCGACCCGATGCTGGAGTTCCCCGAGGTGTGCGAAAAGCTCAAACAGAGCGAGCGGCAGGTGCGGCGGTTGCGCGAGAGCGGCGAGCTGGTCGGCTTCACCATCGGGCGCCGGAGGATGTACCTGCAATCCGAGGTGGACGAGTTCATCGAGCGGTCGAAGAAACAAGGCAAATCCAATAAATAATATCGCTATGGAAGAGAAGAAAAAAGAGGCTTATGTCCTGATCGGCGTCGAACGGATGGAGGAGTTGCTGAAAACTCAATTCATGATGAGCCAAAGCGTGCTGTTGTTCGAGTATCTGTGCAGCCAGAGCCGATACCCGCTGTTTCTGTCGGCCAGGTCGGCCTGCGAGGTGCTCGGCCTGAACCCCGAGACGTTGGAGCAATGCCGCCGCAAGCGGACGATCCGTGCCCGGGTCGTCGGGCGGCAGTTTCTCTACAATGCCTACGACTTGATTGCGCTGTCGTGCAAACTCAACCAGCGGAAGATTCAACGGGTGCTACGCAATATCCCGAAGGTTACGGTCCATTAGTCAGTAGACCATTCCGGAGATCAGCTTCGGGATGTTTTCATTATAGACATGGGTCCGCAGCGACGGTCGGCCCTCGGGGCAATGTAGCGACCGGCTCCGATACACCTTACAAAATCTTTTCCGCACAATCTCCACCCCTGCGGGTCGTATTGCGCGGAAAAGATTTTGCCGGTGTCGCCGGTCGCACGTGCTCGTCCCGAAGCCGACCGTTCACTATCGCAGTGCGTGGTCGGGAGATTGTTTAATCAAAACATGTACGACCATGAAAACTCGAAAATTCGAGATTGCGGTGGCAGGCTATTCCGACTACCGCTTCAAGACGCTGGCCCGGGACGGAGTGGAGGCTGTCGTCAAGATCAAATGCTTTCTGCGAAAACCGAATGCGGAGTGTACGATTCTGCGTCCTTTGTCGAACGACCACCTGCGGGAAAACGAATCCTGCCGCGGGCAGGTGGCTGCGCGATGATGAAGTGGATCGACCAAACGCTCTTCGACGACCTCATTCTTACGAACAGCGACCAGGCGGAACAAACGATACGGGACATTCAGCCGCTGATGGAAGAGGTCTTGCCGTTTATTCCTGACGCGACCCTATGGTTTCATATCTATCACGACGAATCGGATCACACTAATTGTTTGGACTGTGTGAGAGTCTGTTTCGTAAGAAATGCGATTCTTTTCAGCATATCCAAACAAACTTACCCGAAAATCACATACCGGATATTGTGTTGCAACGACGATGATCTGCAATATACCGACAATTACTCCAGAACAATCGCACACGAGGGGTTAGTCGAACCTCAGCGGATCGGGAAACTCTCGAAACGAAAGGTCGAGGAGTGGGTCGAATATCAGACGCAGTACTATTGGAATCTGGAACGGATCAATGAGGAAAACGCCCGGACGATTCGCGCGCATATCGCCCGACTGGAGCAGATCCCGGATGTGCTTTGGGGCAAGGACCAGCAGTCCGGGACCATCGAACGCTGTGGCCTCAGTTACTCGTTCCAGGTCGAGCGCACGGGTGTTTCCGAAAACATCAGGTTGTTGCGCTCCGGTCATTCGCTCGATGCGTTTCTGGAGATGGCGCGTCCCTATGAATCGGAGCTGCCCGGCAAATCCGAAGCGGCAAATTAGTTTTCCCGAAAAAGCGATTCATGAAACGATTCGAAGTAAAGGTCCGATATACTTTCGACGGATATTATGTTGTACGGGCGGCATCCGAAGCGGATGCTGCCCGTATGGTTTCTCATCAATGCGGGCTGACGCTCGGCGGGGGTATCCATACGGCCCTTGACGTTACAGCATGCCCGGATTGGGAGTTTCCAATTCATCCCGATATGCGGATTTTATCCATAAAAGACAAAAGTGATGGCACGTTATGATTTTTATCAGGACCGAAAATATACGGTCTGGGAGCGGACGCTTTTTACGGTGGAGGCCCGAAGCCGGGAAGAAGCTATTGCAAAGACCGGTTCGATCATTCAGAATGATGTTCATACCGTCGACGACGAAACGATCTGCGTCGGTAACGCTGAAATATTATACGATACGCTTGAGGATTTGTCGGTTGAAGACAATGGCGGCAATGCTACAAGAGAGATTTATATGGTCGCACCGTACCAAGATGCGCTGCTTGCCGACAATGCGGATGAGGCCGTGGCAGCTGCCTCGTAGGGCGTGAGGCGACGCATCGAGCCGCCAGCCTATGGCAAGGCTCCGGCATCGGTTCCGTAAGCCTAAAATTATCAACGGATTCGCAGGCCCGGTTTTTGCTCCGCATAAGAAAAAAGCATCATGCCGTCCGATCCGAAAATACTGAAAATCTTCCGGCCCGAGACCGACTCTCCGGCCCGGATCCCTTTGGCCGAAAGCCCAGTCCATGCAGGGTTTCCCTCGCCGGCCGAAGACTTTCTCGAAGGGTCGCTCGACCTGAACAGCTTGGTCATCAAGCACCCCGAAGCCACGTTCTTCGCCCGCGTCCAGGGCGATTCGATGATGGGTGAAGGGATCGTCGAGGGCGACATCCTCGTCGTAGACAAAGCCGTCGAACCCTATGACGGTTGTCTGGCGGTCGCCTATATCGACGGGGCGTTTACGCTCAAGCGCGTGCGCATCGAACCCGGGCGCATCCGGCTCGTTCCGGCCAATCCGAACTATCCCGTTATCGAAATCGGCCCTGACGAGGAGTTCGCCATCTGGGGTGTCGTGCGCTGGGTCCTCAAACAGGTCTGAACCATGTACGGGCTGTGCGACTGCAACAACTTCTACGCCTCGTGCGAGCGGGTGTTCGACCCCTCGCTCGAAGGCCGCCCGGTCGTCGTGCTGTCGAACAACGACGGCCGCGTCATCGCCCGTTACTTCGAGTTACATGATAACCTTGCCTCTTAATGAAGAATAGAGATTTGTTAGATTTAAGAGAGGCATTGTTTGCTCGATATACTAAGTTTCGATAATTTTGTTCTCCGGCTATTTGTGCTTCTGATTTACCTTGAGGATTGGCGATTTTAGCTTTCAGTTTGTCGGTGATATCGATATAATTATTGCCGACTTTCGCACCGGTAATTTCAGGATGATTGGTTCGGTAAGTCGTTTTAGTATGACTGATCGTGTATCCGTCGTGTCGAATGATATCGAGAATCTCCGGTATCAGCTCCTGAAAATCGAAAGGGCCGGAGATGGTCATATCGTCCACATAAGTAGAAAATTTCAATCGGTATTGCTTGCAATATTCGGCAAGGATGTTTCCGGTCTTGGTGAAAACAAGATTGGCAACCAAAGATGAAGTCGGTGCACCTTGCGGAATATGCCCCTTATACGTCGTCAAGCGTGTCAATATCGAAGCGACATCCGGAGAAAATCCGAACCGAACAAACATTCGATAGACTTCTTTGCTGGTAATGGATGGGAAAAATCCGCGAAGGTCGGTTTGGAAAATATATTTATTGCCTTGATGAAACCGGGCATTCATCACGCAACTGCGACCTTTTGTCGAGCCGAAAGCATACGTTGCAGGCTTAATTTTACTATTCAGTAAATTGCAAATTTTCTTTTGGACGATTTTGAGCGTTCTGATGCTGGGATTGATAACACGAACCTCGGGAGTTCCGAATTTTGTATATTTCAACTCTCCTTTTTTGTTTCGCTTCTTCTTCTCATATTCGTAGTAACAGGCATTCATGTCAGCGAGAATGGTCGCTATCTCGCCCCGCTTGATGCCTATGGCACGACATAATGATTCGGGGCTATTTATCATCGTTGAAGAAAGTGTCTAATAATGATTTGAGGGAAGGAGATATCATGCTGTAAGTCTCGCGCTTATTTTCCGGGATATCCTCATTTTCAACTGCCATGAATAATAATACCGGCAAAGGAATGGCGAGATTTTCGGCAATGGATTTTATGGTTTGGATGGTCGGTTCTTTCTGATTATTCTCGATCTGCGAAAGATACGTTTGTGTGATGTTACTCAACCTGGCAAGTTGGGTTTGCGTAATTTTCTTTCGCTTGCGTATATTCTTTATGGCCGAACCAATTTTCATATCTTTAAATTAAGGGGGTGGAGCGTTAAATCAGGTCTTTGAATTTGTCATAAACCTCGAATAGCAACAAGAGCCATTTGGTTACTTTCTCTATTGAACCAAGAACATCTGCATTGTCAGATTGCATCTGTCTCAGTTCAGTGAGGCATGACTTCAAAAGAACTTCATCTTCGCCGGTAAGTGGATAACGGCCCTTTGAGAGCAGATCTTCGATACCTTGTATCAAATCTGCAAGTTTTTGATTTTTTTTCATGTCTAAAGACATTTAAGTGGAGCGACATTGCTCCTGCTGCCTAAACAATTAGCCCACACTTAAAGTCCATAAACGTTATCCCGTATCCACCCCCGTTTGCTGCTGCGAACCCCAATGCGATAATCGTATGCAAGACGATTATCGCATAAAATGCAACTTCTCTGCTTGTAGCACCACACAACTCGACGTTTAGAAACCGTATGTCTCCGTTTCGCGTCGTGTCATTCGTAAACTCTGAGGTCATCGTTCAATCTTATAGAAGAGAGACGAAGAGACGAACAAAGCCGTGCCGCCGCCGAGTACCATTCGTAAATAAATGGCGTACAGAACTTAATCTGCTTCAGGCATCTGGATTTAAGTCTGGAAAACAAAAACCTCTCAAAGAACTACGATGCAAAGATATGTATTATTACTCAAAGTTAATAATAATCATCTCTATATTTTCAACAAGTTATTAACATTCCTTCCCTATTTCCTTCCCTCGTCGGTTGCCCTCGGGGAAGATAGGTGCGCGCCCGGGGGGGGCACCCCTCGCCGGCTGCGGGCGGAAAAATCATCCTCGGCGCCTTGCGCGCTGCGGTATTTTTCCGCCGCTACGCCGCCGTCGCGCACCTGCGTTTCTCCCCGAGGCAACCGACCCGTTCGGGAATAAGCCCTCATAACATATTCGATAATTTCCTGCACAACGAATAATAGAATTTGTGCAGGAGTTGAAACGTGAGACACACGGTAAAAACTGTTATGTGTTATGCAAATCGCACAAGTGAAATCGGAACGGTCGAAGAAAGAGAAAGCGCGCAAGGTCGCCGTAGAGCAGCTGGTCGGGGCACCCCAGCTGAAGCCCGAGCTGCATTCGGCGGAGCCGGAGCACGGGGTCGAGCGACCGGCCGAAACGGTTCCGGCAGCTTCGGGTTCGGAGCACGCAGCGAGCACTGCCCCGCAGCCGTACCCTGTGCTGCTTCTCGATATGGAGAAAATCGTCAACAGTTCGTTCAACCCGCGCAAAAGTTTCAGCGAAGAGTCGTTGCAGGAGCTTGCGGACAGCATCGCGCAGGTCGGCGTGCTCCAGCCCATCTGTGTGCGGCCTAAGGACGAGGAGTTCGAGATCGTCTACGGCGAGCGTCGTTACTGGGCTGCCGAGCGCGCGGGGCTGAAGATGATTCCGGTCGTGGTCCGCGAGCTGAACGACGCGGAGGCCGAGGACGCCGCCATCACGGAGAACCTGCAACGCGAGGACGTCAAGCCGCTCGAAGAGGCTGCGGCCTACAGCCGGGCGTTGGATTCGGGCCGGCATACGGTCGAGTCGCTCGTCGGGAAGTTCGGCAAGTCGGAGGCCTACATACGTTCGCGGCTGAAGCTCTGTGCGCTGATCGACCCGCTGGCCGAGCTGCTCGACCGGGAGGAGATTTCGGTGGGCGTCGCCATCGAGATCGCCAAGTACGACGACAAGATCCAGCAGGAGGTCTTCGACGAGCACTTCTCGGAGAGCTGCCGCTCTTCGTGGAAGAACGCCCGCATCAAGGAGGTCGCGCGGCGGCTCTACCAGCGTTATATGACCCAGCTGGACACCTACCGCTTCGACAAGTCGGAGTGCCGGAGCTGCATGAGCAACACGGCCAATCAGGTGCTGTTCCGCGACTGCACGGACGGCTGCGCCGGGTGTCAGAACATGGAGTGCATGATCCGCAAGAACGAGGCGTTTCTCACGCAGAAGGCCATCGACCTCCAGCACAACGATCCGCGCACCATCATCGCGGGCGACGACGATGCCCCGGCCTCGGTCATCGAAGCGCTGCTCGAAGAGGGCTATCATGTGGAGCCGCTGGAGTATTCGTACTATGAAATGACGTCGGGGCCGCAGCAGCCGACGCCGCCCGTGCCGGAGGCGTACGACGAGATCAAGACGTACAACGACGCGATGGCCCGCTACCAGCAGGCGCTCGAAGTCTTCGAGGAGGAGAGCCGCGAGCTGGAGTTCGGGATTTCCGAAGGCCGCATCTTGAAATACGCCGTGATCGGCGCCCTCGACGTGGCGATTCTCTACGCCGAAGCCGCGGGGCAAAACGACGGGGAGTATCAGACGCAGAGCGGCGACCGCACGGTCCTCGTCACACGGGTTCCCGAATCGCCGCGCGAGGGGCTGCTGCGGAAGGACCACCGCAACCGGCAGCTCTGCTACGAGCGCATCACGGGCGATCTGAAAAAGATGCTTCAGGAGGTGAAGGTCTCCAACAAGCCGCTGGCCAACTCGGAGACGCAGCTGTTCCACTACGCGGTGATGCGCCAACTCGGCGACCGGCAGGTGCTGCAATGCGGTTTCAAGACGGAATCGAAGGGGCTGGTGACACGCGAAGAGCGCTACGCCGCGGCCGGCCGGCCGACAGAGAAGCAGCGGGCGGCCCTCATGCGGCAGTTCATCGTGAGGTTCCTGTGCCAGACGGCTCCCGACTACAACTGTACGGACGAGACGCTCGACACGCGGCTGCTGTGCGAATTCGTGGAGATGAATTTCGCCGAGCAAACCCGGCCGATCATGGAGAAATACAAGGAGCTGTACGACAAGCGCAAGAGCCGGCTGGACGAGCAGATCGACGCACTCGATGCGCTGGAGCGCGAGCGGGAGCTGCGCGCGTCGCTGGAGGCCGCGACCGATTCCGAGCCGGTCGAGATTCCCGAGGCCGCGCCCGACGAGGAGCCGACCGTCTACGAGCCTGCGGTAGTACCGTTAGAGCCGGAAATCGACTTCGACCGTAGTCTGCGACCGGCGCACGCCGAGCTTCCGGCAGCCGCATAGGCGGCCAATCAGATGTTTAACCGACGGGGCAATCGACCAGGTTGCCCCGTCCCATTTTTACGACCATGAACAAGACGATTGAGACGATCGCTCCGCGACTGACGGAGCTGATGATTCGAAAAATAGAGACCCTGACCGAGGAGTGGCACCAGCCGTGGGTCGCCGACACGTCAGGGCTGCCGCGCAACCTGCGCGGGACCCCGTATCGTGCGGGCAACATCCTGCTGCTGGCGATACTGACCGAGCTGGAGGCCTTCCGCGCTCCCGTATTCATGACCTTCAAGCAGGCGAAGGAGAACGGGCTGAGCATCCGCCCGGGCCAATCGGCCTTTCCGATCTACTTCTGGAAAATGTACATCCGCCACAAGGAGACGCGCAAGCAGATCGACATGGAGGTCTACCGGCAGCTCTCCACGACCGAGAAGCTGCAATACGACCTGCGGCCGATTCTGCGCTACTATACGGTCTTCAACATCGACCAGACCGACATGGGGGAGAAAGATCCTGCGCGCTATGCGGAACTTACGAAAACCGCCGGGCCGGAGGACCGCTCCGACGGCTTCGTCAGCGCAGGCATCGACGCCCTGCTGGAGACGGAGGGATGGCTCTGCCCCATCGAGCTGGAATACAGCAACAAAGCGTTCTACAGCCGCATGTACGACAAGGTCGTCTGCCCGCTCAGGCGGCAGTTTCCCTCGGGCGTGGATTTCTACAACACGCTGCTGCACGAGGTCGCCCACAGCACGGGGCATCTGAACCGGCTGAACCGGCCCGCGCACCTGATTATCGGGGATTCGGCCTATGCCCGCGAGGAGCTGGTGGCCGAGCTGACCTCGGCCCTGTGCGGCGCAATACTGGGCTTCTCGGTCGCGCCGAGGGCCGAGAACGCTGCCTATCTGAAGCACTGGCTCTCGCAGCTCAAAGAGGAGCCGACCTATCTGTTCGACATCCTCGTCGACGTGAACAAGGCCGCGCGGATGATTATCGACCGCATCGAACCGGACACGCGCCAGGAACCCTACGCGGCGGCGGCATAGGCGACCGAAACCTGTTTATCAACCGGTCCCGCGGCATCGCTGTCGCGGGACCTTATCATTTACCGTTATGAGCCATCTGATTATCAAATTCATGGGCATTACCCAAGACGACCGGGTCATTATCGAACGGGCGTCGAACAACCTCCGGCCGCTGGAGTTCCGCACGTTGGAGATCGAACCGCTGACCGCCGTCTACCGTGAAAAGGGGCTGAAGGCATTGGAAGAGGAGCTTCTGTGGCTCTTCTTTCAGGGCATCTGGCAGCAGCACCACGACGGACGCTTCGCCCGGGCCATCGAACACTACGGACAAGCGGAGCAGGTCGATTCGCATTCGGAGTACCTGCGCTGTTCGGAAGACGACGCGTATCGAAAGCAGCGAATGAAATACATAGCGGATAACTATCTGCAAAACATCAATATAGAATGAAAGCAAAAGTATTGCACTATGCAGCGGATCGCGACGATAAGATCGTCGCGACCTACAAGGAGGTAACCTTCATCGGCAAGCACGTCGGCTGGTATGTGGAGGACAAAGACGAGAAGCACGAAGGGCGGGACAACATCGCCATCGTCGAGCGTGTCGACGGGATTTGTTTCGTCGCGGAGTTTCTGTCGAGAAATGCGGCGTTCGACAAGGAGCACCTTGCGGCCGTCGAGGCCGAGGCCCGCAACCTGCGGGCGGCCATGCAGGAGCGGATTGCGCAAAAGCAATGGATTCCCCTGACCTACGTCGCGGCATACGAGGCGCTGGGATGGGACGCGCGGCCGCTCAAGGAGCACCGCGGCCTTCACGCGCACGACGTTCTCGGCTCCGTCGGCCTTGCCGGCGAGGAGGTCCATCGAGCCGATGTCGATGTAGGTCACGGGCGCGGGGAAGAGCAGGTGTACGGTCTTGGTGTAGCCGACCTCGATCCGAACGGGCCGAATCGGCTGCGGGGCGTCGCGCTCGGTGGCGGCCGCGGCGCTCTGCACGATGACCAGCCCCGTCAGCAGGGCCGGATAAAAGAGGGTTCGTTTCATAGGTTACTGTTCTTTGGATATGAGCAATAGTTGATGATTGGCTTTGAGCGTCATCTTGACCTCCTTGAGCTTCTCGGCCACGTAGCGGCTCGAAGCCTGCAAGGCTCCGCGCGAGAGGTCGGAGACGATCTGCTGCCCGGCCGAGCGAGTGACGTTGATGCTCGTCCCGGCGGTCTGGCCGATGGAGGCCAGCGCCTCCTTCATGGCCGCTCGCTCCTTCGAGTTGGGGACGTTCAGCCCCGGCTGGCCGTCCGTGTCGTAGGCGATAGCCTCCACAGAGAAGATATGCCCCGCATATTCGATGCTCGACACGACGACCCGCAGCCGGGCGTTGTCGATGGTCGCCTGCCCGTAGAGCGGCGTGTTGCGCGGTATGACGATGCCGTCGATGCGCACCGGCTCCGACAGCCGCAGCCGCACGGTGCCGCCCACGCGCACGACCTGCGTCTCGGCGATGCAGGCCCGGACGGTCGGTGCGGAGTGCGTCGCCTCGGCCCGGCCGGCCGTGATGAACCCGACGTTGCGCTCGGCCGAGAGGTCGAACGAGGGATCGAGCGTCGAGGCCCGCAGCCCGCCGTCACGCACGGGACGCATGACCGACTTGCGGGTCTTGTCTTTTTTCGGCTCCGGCTCTGCCGCGTCGCCGCCCCCGAGGTACTTCTGCGCCAGCCGGTACTGCTGCTCGGCCAGCTCCAGCGCATCGGGCTGCCGCCGCTCGGCATCGAGCTGCGCTTGCAGGGCAGCGACCTGCTCCTTGAGCGCGTCGACCTCGGCGTTGCGCTGCGGCGCGCGGTAGAAGTCCTGCACCTGCGCCTGCATGGCGCGGTTGGCCGCCTCGGCCCGCTGTGCGGGATTGTCGGCCGGAGGCTGTTCCGCGGCTTGCAACCCGTCGTCGAGCAGCGAGAAGGTGTTGTCGCCGAGCGTCGAGAGACGCGCGCTGTGCGCCTCCTCCGTGCGGACCCGCTCCACGGCTTTCTGCTTGCTGCCCTCGATGGCCTGCGCCTTGCCGTCGGGCACGGTGACGTTGATGCCGCCCGCGCCCTCCGCCTGCTGCATGGGCGTCGGACGGAATATCAGCCACAGGACGACCAGAAACAGGCTGCCCAGCACGGCCGAGAAGAGCATGACTTTCTGCCGGCGCTGCCGCTCGAAGTCGGCGGCGGGGTTCTTCTTTTCCTCTTCCATTGCGATTCGTTTTTTAGCGGTCGTAGGTCGCGATGTCGCGGTTCTCGACGATGTTCAGCTCCTCGACCATGAAGCCTTGCGGGTTGTTCTCCGAGCGCACGGTGTTGACCAGGCGGCAGGTCGTGACGAGCGTCCGCTCGGTGACGTTGCTCTCGCGCAGGATGCGCTGCCGGGCGTAGGTCTTCACGTCGTAGGGGTACTTGCCGAAGTCGCACACGATGCTGTCGACCTTGACCATCTGCGAGATGTTGCCCGCAATCAGTCGGTTAAAGAACCCTTTCTCCTGTAAGACCTTGTAGTAGGACAGGGCGCTGCGGTCGGCCATCAGCAGCGCGCGGCCAATGTTGGATTCGATGGCCGCCTTGTCGGGCGAGAGGGTGAAGAAAAGCTCGTGAAAGCGCCGCACATGCTCGCGGGCCTCCACGGGGCGGTTCTGCGCCAGGTCCTGCGAGAGGGCCACCATGAGCGAACGCCCGTTGTCCAGCACATAGATCTTCTGCCGCTGCCGCTCGGCGAAGCGGTACGAGAGGACGACCGACACGACCGTCACCGCGGCGCAGATGCCGGCGAAGACGAAGCAGTAGAGCCGCAGCTGCCGGAACGAGGTTTCGATGTTTTTCAAACACTTGAATTCCATAAGAGGTCTATTTTTTAAGGATGAGTTTCGCCGCTTTCGACAGGCTGCTGCCCGCAGCGCCTGCCGCTTCTTTTGTTCCGGCCCACGCACGGCCGGCCACGGCTCCCGCGCCGCCGCTGAGGATGGAGGAGAACTGCGCCACGGTTCTGTTGTAGGCCGAGAAGCCGTTGGCCTGCACGATCCACGTGGAGATGGTGGGTATGCAGAAGAAGCCGCAGATGCCCACCAGCATGAAGACCAGGTAGACCGAATTGCTGGCATCGAAGTAGTAGCTGTAATCCTGCGCCATCAGCTCGGCGTCGTGCCTGAGGGCGAGCGTCTGCAAGCGTGCGATGATGGCCGAAAAGAGGTCGGAGATCGGCAGCCACAGATAGATGGAGATATACTTCGAGAGCCACTGCACCAGCGTATTCTGGAAGCCGTCGAAAACCGAGATGGCGAAGGCGATAGGCCCGAGGATCGACAGGACGATGAGATAGAAGGTGCGCAGCACGTCGAGAATCACCCCCGCGGCAGAGAAGAGCAGCTCCAGGAGCCATGCCACGGCTTTCAGCAGCATCCCCTTCACCGACCACGACGACCGCTCGCGGTTCATGTTGTCGAGCGTCGTCTGCGTCGCCTCGTCCATGCCCAGCTCGCCGAGCCGCCGCTCCATCTCCTCATCTTCGGTATAGTAAGAATCCGCCGGAAAACGGTCGCGGCTCTGCGCTTCGAGGTCTTGCCGCTGTCTCTGCCAGGCCTCCATGTCGAGTGTCTGCCCGACCATAAGCGAGTGCGTGGCCTGCACCAGCGGCGAGAGGATGCCGTTGAGCGTGCCGAGCACCAGAGGCTGGAAGAAGAGGATGCACAGAGCGATGGCGAAGGGCCGTAGCAGCGGAAAGAGGTCGATGGGTTCGGCCTGCGCCAGCGACTGCCAGACCCGGTAGGCGATGTAGAGCAACGCCCCGATGCCGGCGATGGCCGTAGCGACGGAGGTCATCGGCTGGCACAGCACGAGCATCTCCTCGTAGAGCAGGCGGAGAATCCGATGCAGATTGTCCGCCACGGAAAGCATCTGTACCATTTACCAGTAGCGCTGTTCATCAGTACCGTAGAGCGAGAGAATGCGGTCGACGTTGCCCCGCTCGCGCGAGCGGAGAAGCGAGATCGAAATCTGCTTGCGCGTGTAGTAACGCGCCAGGTCGCGGTGCCCGCGCAGCACGCCGTAGACGCGCTCCACCACGTCGATGCGGTCCTTGTCCGTGAGGCTCAGGTCCGTGGGGTTCACGATGTCCTGCAACTCGCGCAGGGCGCCCGCAGCGTCCTCGATGATCTTGGCATATCCGACGGCGATGGCGCCGAGTTCCGCGGGCGAGAAGTTCTCGTCGGCGAGCATCCTGCGATAGCCGTCCATGTAAATGTCCGAAATCTCGCCTACGAGCAACATGCACTGCTGTACCTTGCGGGCATTGCGCACGAGGTTGCTCACGGCTTTCAGCGCGTCGTAGTACTTCTTCGACTGCTCGTAGATTTTGACCGTCTCCTGAAAGCTCTGCAACATCGTCTGCCCGTTCTTGGCGGCTTCGGCGATCTGCTGGGTGGAGTTGACGATACCTTGTGCGAGGTTCGAGGGGTCCGAGACGACCCACTGCGCGCGGACCGCGCCTGCCCAGACGAGCAGCACGGCCAGCAGCGGAATGATTCTTCGGTTCATGGTCTCTATTCGTTGAAGGGATACTCGTCGGCCGGGATGGCCTCGTCATCGTGTGCGGCAATCGTGTCCTCGGCGACGAAGCGCCCGTAGCAGCCGATCGTGAGCGTGTCGCTCGCCGCGTCGTAGAGGATTCGGCTGCCCTCGTCGGTGCCCAGCCAGAGCCGGTGGCGGCGCAGGGTCACGAGGCCCTCCTGCACCACACGCTTGTAGCAGAGCGCGTGGTCGTAGACGACGGCCCGCCACATGCCGGACCCGAGGCGCCGGATGACGGCCGAGAGCCGGTTCTCCGTCGAGAGCCACGAGCCGCAGATGCGGTCGGCGTCGAGCTGTTCTTCGAGGTCGGCGATGGCCCGCACGATCTCTGTGCGCGCCTTGATTTCCCGGTTCAGAGCGGCTGCGGCACTGCCGGAATAGGTTTTGTTATTGTTCATGATTTCGGGATTCGGTGATTCGGGTAAAGGTTCGCCCGCCCGGCATCAGCAGCAAGGCATCCGCCGCGGGGGTGTAAAAGAGATCTACGCGCGCTCCCGCATCGTCCGTGTAGTGGATGCAGAACGCGTAGCGCAGGCGGTAGGTCCGACCGCGGCGCGGGCCGTCCGGGCGCCGGACGGTGATGCGGTAGCCCTCCTCCGCCGGAAATATCCGCAGCAGCGCGCCGTTGGGCGCCGTGGCGCGCCACCACCCGACGAGGGGTTCGATCTTGCGCCGCTCGGGGTCGTCGCACAGCCGCCACACGACGAAGGGCGCGGCGATGAGCACCAATGCGACCGTCAGGGTCTTCAGCAGCTTCTTCATCGTCGCACGGTGTCGGTTTCACGCTCGCGGGCCAGCTGCCGGATTGCCGCCTCGATGTCGCCGCCCAGCTGCTCGGCACGCGCCATGACCTGCATCTTCTCCGTCTCCTCGGTCGTGTAGCACAGATACTCTTCGGCCGAGACCTCCGTGGCGTAGACCGCCGACTGCACGCCGCCCAGACCTATCCACACCTCCTTGTAGCGGCGCGAGGGGTCGTTCGAGAGGTTGATGGAGAGAATCTGCGACTTCTCCTTTTCGGTCAGGCCCAGCAGCGCCTGAATCTGGTCGAACTTGTTGGCGTACTTGCGCTGGTCCAGCAGGATCTTGCAGTCGGCGTTGTTGATGATCGACTCCTTGACGACGGGCGACGAGATGATGTCGTCGACCTCCTGCGTGACGACCACCGCCTCGCCGAAATACTTGCGGACGGTCTTGAAGAGGTACTTCACATAGCCGGCCATGCCCTCTTTGGCGATTGCCTTCCACGCCTCCTCCAGCAGCAACACCTTGCGGACGCCCTTCAATCGCCGCATTTTATTGATGAAAGTCTCCATGATAATGATCGTCACCACGGGATAGAGCACCTTGTTGTCGGCGATGTTGTCCAACTCGAAGACGATGAACCGCTTCTGCAACAAGTCTAACTGCTTGGCCGAGTTGAGCAGATAGCCGTACTCCCCGTCCCGGTAGTAGGGTTCGAGGACGTTCAGGAAGTTTTCCAGATCGAAATCCTTCTCCCGCACGCGCTTCTGCCGGAGCAGCTGCCGGTAATCGCTCCCGACGAACTCGTAGAACGTATCGAACGACGGCGCGATCCCCGGGTCGGCCTTGAGCTTCGAAAGGTAGAGGTTCACGGCATTCGACAGGGCCACCTCCTCCGAGCGCGTCGGGGCTTCGTCGTCGCGCTTCCACAGGGTCAGAATCAGCGTCTTGATCGACTCCCGCTTTTCGATGTCGTATACCCCGTCCTCCGTGTAGAAGGGATTGAATGCGATGGGGTTCTCCTCCGTATAGGTGAAGTAAACGCCGTCCTCGCCTTTCGTCCTGCGGTGGATCAGACTGCACAGCCCCTGATAGGAGTTTCCCGTATCGACCAGCACGATATGCGCCCACTGCTCGTAGTACTGCCTTACGAGGTGATTCGTGAAGAACGACTTGCCCGAACCCGAGGGGCCGAGCACGAACTTGTTGCGGTTGGTGATGATGCCCCGCTTCATCGGAAGATCCGAGATGTCCAGATGCAACGGGATGCCCGACATGCGGTCGACCATGCGGATGCCGAACGGCGAGAGCGACGAGCGGTAGGAGGTCTCTTCATTGAAAAGGCACAACGCCTGATCAAGAAACGTGTAGAAGGTCTCCTCAGCGGGAAAGTCGGCCTCGTTGCCGGGGATGCCGGCCCAGAACAGAACCGGCACGTCGACGGTGTTGTGGTGCAGTGTGCAGCCCATCGTCGCCAGCTGCGCGCCGACCTCGTTGCGGATGCGTTTCAGCTCCGCTCGGTCTTCCGACCACGCCACCACGTTGCAGTGGCAGCGCACGGCCTGCAATCCCTGCGAGTGCGCCTCGTTCAGGTAAAGGTCGATCCACTCCCGGTTGATGGCGTTCGCGCGCGAGTAGGCCGACAGCGAAGTCATGTTGCGCGCCGTGGCCTCCAGCTGCCGCAGCACCTCGTCCGAATCCTCGATGAAGATATACTGGTTGTAGAGGTGCGGGCAGCCGAGCAGCAGCCCCGCCGGCGCGGCGAACGAAAGCCGGCAGTCGCTCCGGTCGGTCGAGAGCCGCTCGTAGCGCGCATCCGTGGCGACCGTCTGCGGCAGGTGATCCAAGTCGGAGAGCGTATGCAGGCACAGATACTTGTCGCCGATGCGCATCTCGCCCGCATCGAGGCGGATGTCCTCGCTGACGGCCGCCTGCCGCTCGTCCGACAGCGCGAAGTAGCGGGCCAGCAGCCCCGCGTCCTCCTTCGTGCCGACGATCTCGTCCGCCGTGAGCCGTTCGAGGGTCAGCAGCCCCGAATCATTCAGGATGCGCTCCATCTGTCCTACGGCGTCCATGAAGCGCGCGACGGCATCCCCATCGCGCATCGGCTTCGGAAGCATAACGCCCCGACACAGGGTAGAGAAGTCGCTTTGGCGCCGCAGCTGCTCCCGGGTGGTCATCGTGACGAACAGGCAGCACGTATGCTTCAGGTAGGGCCGCTCGTTGAAGTGCCGCTCGAAAGAGCGGTCGAGGAAGCTCCGCTCGCGCCCGTCGTCGGAGAGCGCGTAGCGCTCCTCGGTGAAGCGGTCCTGCTTGTGCACGACGGTATGGGGCGGCAGCACCTTCAGCGCCTTGAGCCACGCGGCATGGAGCGCCTCGTACTCGGCGCCCGTGACGGTGAACAGCTCGGGCAGCGTGACGCGGAACGCCACCGTGAGGTCGGCGTTTTTCGACAGGATGCAGTCCTGCTCGACGGCCAGAAGCGGAAACTTCGCCTCCAGCGTAGAGGTTTTCAATCGTCCTCGCATGGTCTTAACGTGTTGGGATGAGACGCCGGATGCGGCGGCGGTGGATAATGCGGCGCGGGTGCCGCTTCGAGGCCCGGAGTTTCATCAGCCCGTGCGGCCCGAAGGTGCGGTTCAGGTAGAACGTGCCCCAGACGAGGCCCGTTCCGGCAACCGCGGCCAGGAGGATGCAGGCCGTCTGCGACACGCCGCTCATGTACATGACGACGAAGAGCAGGAACACGCCGACCAGCCCGCCGACGAAGAGAAACAGATATTGCGCCGTGAGGCCCTTGAACTCGACCTGCCGACCCACGCCCTTGTTGATCCGATACTCGGCCATACGTCAGAGGAAGAACGAGCGTAAGACCGTGGCGGCGACCACCAGAAAGATGCAGGCGAAGAACCACCCCGCAGCGGTCTTCGAGACGTCCGGGTCGCCCGACGAGAACTTCGAATAGACCTTGATACCGCCGATAAGGCCCAGCACGGCGGCCACGGCGTAGGCCAGCTTCGTGATCGGGTCGAAATAGGAGGTGACCATGTTGGTCGCCTCGTTGATCCCGGCCATGCCGTTGCCCTGCGCTGAGGCGGAGAGCGCGGCGAAGAGCGCCGCGAGGCTCGGAACGATTTTCTTTTTCATGTCGTTGTTGGTTTGGATAAGGGTATGAAAAGGGCCGCAGGCTGCTTTCCGAAAGAAGCTGCGGCCGGCTGTAACGTCGTTCGTATGTGGGGCTGCATCAGCCGTATTCGTTATCCCATCTCATGCGATGCGGTGTTTTCGGATTTATACGTAATTGCGCATGTCGAAATTCTCGATCGCGCGCATCTCTTCCTGCGTTGCGTCGCCCGTCAGGAGCCGCTCGCCCTCCTCCAGCGTGCCGAGCAGCGAGACCACCTCCGGGTCGCGCAGCTCAGCCTTTGCGGTCGGAGGCTCCGCCGGGTAAGATGCCGGCTCTTCGGGTTCGATCATTTCGCCCTCCTCGCCGATGGCGGGGTGCACGACAAGATCGCTCCAACCCTTCATCTGCGGCTCCGAACGGGCTTGCCGTGCAAATATAGCGGCCCCTTCGACGGATTGTTTCCCGGTGGCCGCTGCCGGCCGCTTATGGCCGTTCGCATAGCGGCGCATGATGACCAGCGCGGGCGGGGGCATGGCTTCGGCAGGCTCCGCGCGGTCCGTTGCCGACGGGCGGCCCCTGCGGCAGAGAAAGGCCTGCGCCCCGTCGATGAGGATCGACAGCAGCTGCCCTTTGAAGAACATCCGGTCGAGGCAGACCAGGCACGCGGCAGCAATGATGAATGAAGTCATGGCGATTCGTTTTTCAGATGATGTTTTTCGAGTTCTGTTCCTTGTGGATGCGGTTGATGTCGTCCTTGTAAAGTTCCAGATGATGCCGCAGAATGTTGTCCACGTAGGCTGTAACCGTCATATGCTCTTGTCCGATCTTCTTCACTACCTCGGTGATCATTCGCTTGATATGGGCGCTGACGTATATCGACGACCGGCTCGTGCGGGTATTGTCCTGCGGCAAGAGAAAGGTCTTCTCGAAGTCGGGCAAGGCCGCACGGCGACGGCGCGGCTCCGCAGCCGATGTGGCCTCCGGCGGCGGAACATCCTCGGGGTGCGGCTCGGCGTCCGTGTCCACGACCACGTTCTCCGTCAGCGGGGCCTGCCCGCCGATCATCTGCCGCACCAGCTCCTCGTCGATGCGGGGATTCTGCTTTTTAACCATTGTCTGTCATGTTCAGAATAGAAAGGATTTCCGATGCCAGTGCGTCGAGCTGCGCATCGGCGGCGAAGGAGCGTTCGGGAGCCAGCAGCGTCGAGCGGCCGACGCCCGTGCCGTCCGCCAGCAGCTCCTTGTTGAACTTCGACCGATACGGCACATGGGTCCGCATAAGCGGCAGGCCCAGCTGACGGATCACCTCCTCGTATTGCCCGTAGAGCGGCGTGCGCTCCCGACGGTCGATCATCGTCCAGAACAGATGCACCCCCGCAAGCCGCACGGCGCCGTTCTGCACCAGCGTGAGGTGAAGCGTCCGGGCAAACGACAGCGTGCTCTCCATGACGACCTTGTCGGCCTTTATCGGTACGAACAGCCGGTCGAGCGACGAGAGGCTGGCGATGACGCCCTCGGCATTGACCGTGCCCGGCAGGTCGTAGAGGATGATCGACGGCCGGTAGCCGCTGCTGCTCAGGAAGCGGCCGACCTCCGTCCCGGCATCGGCGGGCATGCACCGCACCACGGGCCAGAGCTTGCGGCCCGTCAGCCGGAACTGCCGCACCATCATCAGCTTGT
>ERZ778516.105-NODE-105-length-68521-cov-6.225849_pt1 | contig 68521 bp, 38 predicted proteins | sample MGYA00510342_ERZ778516 | MGnify/ENA primary metagenome ERZ778516 (study PRJEB29527, sample SAMN07138961) | mouse gut metagenome | material: feces | host: mouse | place: China:Nanjing | collected 2016-01-25 ...
TAATTCTACTCTATTAAAGCTTTTCGATTCTGCTTATATTTTAGTGCACAAAATATCATAAATAGAATACCCCTATTAACAGTGTATCATCTGCTTCTATCTCAATGAGATAGTTACCGGTGCTTTCACCGTTCAGGTTTATATTAAGGGCAGCAGGGTTACTACATGTCTCTGAATAGACCGTTTCACCGGTAGATTCATTGGTGATAGTGACATTGACAACTGCAATGTTTTCATTGAAACTAACATTTACCACATTATTATATAGGTAAGCATAGGCCGGCTGAACAATGATACTGCGTGGAGTCCCGGCTTTGTCCGGTTCTACATCTTGTTCATGTCCTATATGTCTCGTGTCATCTTTGGTCGCAGTGAGTGTAATTTCTCCATCATTATTAGCAGGCTCTTTGGCGTTGGATATTGCTGTACTCATTATTATAAAGAATACGATTAAAGCGGTAAGATACAAGATTCGTTTCATGCTTTTTGTTTTTTTGTTTATGGTAAAGTTAGCGAAATTTTCATCTATTGCACAAAAAAGCATGTCTCACTTTTGATGTGAATTGTCTCATTTTTGCATGAGACATGTCTCATACATCAGTAAGAGTACTGTTTATTATGCTTTTTAGCAGTTTTTGTAATTCATTTGCCTGATAAGGGACATTCATCTTCTTGCAAATTCTCTGCTCAGTCCGGTAGAGGGTAGCATGGGCAATCTTCAGAATCTGCATTCTTTCTTTGATGGAGAAGTCAGTAAATAGTAGATAGCAATAACGGGTTTCGTTTTTACTGAATTTATATTCAACAGCCAGTTTTGAGAGGATGCCCGTTTTCTCTATTTCTGCCATAAATCTAATCCATTCATCGTCTGTCAATGTCACCTTAGAGATTCCGTGTTCCTTACAGTCCGAAATGATTTTCTTCATTTTGTTGTAGACATCCGAATATTCTAACACCTTTTTTAGTAGTACAATGTGTTGTTTATTCAATTTCTCCAATTCCTTTTGCATTTGTTCCTTTTGAACTTCGTCAATATACTGTTGTATTATTTTTTGTTGCAGGGCGGCTATTTGTTCCTCTTTTTGTTTCGTTTCTTCTTTCACAGAAAGGTATTGTCTGCGTAGTTCTTTTTCTTTTAAAAGAGCTTTTTGTCTTTGCTGATGGAATTTCTTGAGATAACGTTTCCGCAATAGATAAATGCTTCCAATGCCTATGAGTATCGAACAGAGAATGTAGTAGCGATATTCTTTCAGATAAGATTCGTACAGTGTCTGTTGGTGTAGCATCTCTATGGTCTGCTCTGTTTCGATGATTCCGGTTCTCTGCTGAGATAAGTTTGCGCTGTCCTTATAGGTCGAATATAGCTGTTCCATATTGAGAGACCGGGAAATGTCGCCTTGTGCTCTTGCTATATCGGCCAGTCGCATATAGGCTGCTTCTTTGGTGCTATAGCTTGAGGATGCGAGGCTTTTCCTTATATATATGGTGGCAGAGTCATATTGCCCTGCTTGATAATAGGCATCTCCTAATTCCAAGAAGGTACGGTAACAGTGCAGGGTGTCTTTTTGTAGCTTGAAGTTTTGCTTGGCATATCGCAGTGCTTTTGTGCTCTCTCCGGTTCTGACATACAGTGCGCCCAGAGCTGAAAAAACGTTTGCTTTTATGGCATCTTGTCTGACTTCTTTCAAAAGAGATTCTGCCTGTAGCAGTTTCTTTTCTGCTTGCTGATATTTTTTTTGGTAAAGTTGTATGTTTCCTTGCATGGCGAGACTTGAAATCTGCAGGGAAGTATCTTTCAGCCGGATACTGATTTGCTCGGCTTGCCGATAAATGGAATCTGCTTTTGCATAGAATTTCTGCAGGTAATAAATATAGCCCGCATTGGCGTATATTCGTCCCAGCAGTACTTCGTCTCCTGCTTTTTGTGCTAAATCGGTCGCTCTGATGTATTTTTCTATAGCTTCTGTCTGCCTATTCTTGTCTCTGCAAACACTGCCCCAAAGGTAGTAGACTCGCGCCTGCATTCTATTGTCTCTCATGGAGTCATAGTAGCGCACGGCTATTCGTATCAGTGAATCATCCGTCTGCACTATGTAATTCTTGTCCCGTGCCTGCGTCAGCAGCAGGGCATGGTAGGCACGGTCTGCTTTTGTTTTCAGGCTCTCGGCTGGGATGCCTTGCAGCATGTGCAGTGCGCTGTCCGGATGCGATGCCATCAGCGAGTCTGCTTGTACCAATGTTGTATTGTAGCCTGTCGTTTCTGTGCAGGCTGCCAATAGTGCGGTCAGTATGGCTATGAGGGCTATGGTTCGTTTTCTCATGCAGTTTGCAGCTTGATATACTGCAAAAATAATGTTTTTTGTTTAGCTTATCCTTGTCCGGTCGTGTTTTTTTCAAAGGATGCATTCCCGTTTGAACCATATTCATCGTGTGCTGTACAGGGTTTCTTTGTGTTCCGCATACGTGTTTCTCCCGAGAAACCTTTTGATTTGCCAATGCTCCACTATAGTGAACAAGTCAGACCACTAAGGTGAACAAATCAGCTCACTTAGGTGAACAAAGCAGACCACTAAGGTGAGCCGTTGTCAATACACTGCGTTTGGCACAAGAAATATATATGCTTTTCTCAATAAAGGACGGGGGAGAGATGGACGAAAGCCCGTGCGTCTTGAGGGGAGTGATAGTAAGCAACAGGATAAAGCCGAAAGGGTGAGGGCAAATTTTGCCCTCACCCTTTTTATTTGCTCTCACTCACCGCTGCAATGCCGATGAACAGGGCGTTTCAGGAAAGGGGTGAGGGTGGTGAGGGCAGGTTTGCAAACTTTCTTTTCTTTCCTTCTTGCTCCCATTGCTTTAAACGCTCCTACAGATGTAATTTCTCATATTCTAAGTATGTTCTCTTATTTATTTTATATTATTGTATCTGTCTAAGGGAACGTAGTGAAGAATCTACTCTCTTTATGAATACGCAGAGAAGAGATTCTTCGCTACGCTCTGACTATACCTTAATGAAATAATCAGAAGAGGTTTTGAGCGAAGCTAATGACAGATAGTATAAGCTAATTATGGCGACATACTTATTCTGTATTTAGCGATTAAACATTTATTCATCATGCTGTATAAATCCGATTCTTCTGCGTGGTTTTTCTTCCAGTTTCTTCTTGGCTTGCAGTTCTGCCAATGTTTGATTAATGAGTTCCAACTGCATCCGCGTATCGTCATTAATATCGTTGTAATCGGCGAACACTTCTTCTATGTAGTCTTTCAACTCTTTCATTTGTTGTTCCAATTGTCCTACTCTGTCTATTTGTGGGGCTGCTGTAATCAGTTGTCTCATGGCAACAAAAGCACGTACAACCAAAACACTTGTTTGAATGGCAATATCACTTCTTAGTACACTTGAAAGCATTACTACTCCATGCTCTGTAAAAGCCAGTGGCATAGCGGACTTAGGTCGTTTCATTCGTGATGTCATCACAAATTGTGATGAGATAGAGTCCCATTCCTCTAATGTAAGTTGAAACATAAAGTCTTTAGGAAAGCGTTCTATGTTACGCTTGACTGCTTGGTTAAGTACACGAGTTTCTACTTGGTACATTTCTGCAAGGTCGAAGTCAAGCATTACTTTCTGACCTCTGATTTCATATATCTTGCTTTGAATTACTTGTAATTGTTCCATTGATTTAATCTTTCGTGGTGCAAAGGCAACCAACTCTGTATAATATAAATAGAATGCACGGATAAAATTTCAGTATATGGCATAAAAAATATTCCTGCATGGTTAAGGCTCTTAAGTATGTTCTCTTATTTATTTTATATTATCGGTATCTGTCATTCAGAGCGCAGTATCAATATTCAGAGCTGCTGCAACTTGCCTTTGAAGCATGTTATGCTCCTCGCGCATTTTTTTATTGTTTCTTGGAACTTCATCTCTATAGACTTTTGGCAAAAATAGCCATTAAATCCGAGAGCAAAGTATTAATTGACCGAAAATGTCAGGACAAAACAAGTCTAATCAACGTGAATTCGACGAATTCAGATGCTCTGCTAATTCGCCGAATTCACGTTATGATTACTCGAAATGCAGTGCACCGAAGAACTCCGGACAATGGAAGTTCGGCTTCTCCAGTTCAATCGGATTCCAGGAAAGGAAGTGGGGGGTCTGAAGCTTGTCACCACACTTATAGAAGTTGGCACGAATGGTCTGGCCATCCAATGAAGTGATGCGGTGCAGGAAGAAAGCGGAATAAGGGATGACCAGAGCCACTTCCCAACTGCACTCTCCTACTCTTTCCGCGAACGATTCGCGACCCAAAGAAGCCCAGCGCTGTACCTTGTCGAGCACCTCCTGCGGGGCATGCTGGCGGTTTTCACGTCCGGCACCTGCACCGATAAGCAGCGTTCCGGCACAATTGCACTCCATGTTGTAATACACTCCGTCACCGGCGGGCACAGAGAAGAACTCCACGCATGCATCTTCCCACACCGGGCCGTTGTCGTGTCCGGCAACCGCAGCCACACTGCCTTCCTTTACCTTGAAATGGAGCAGGATGGCATCGGAGGTATGGGCTATGCGGAACTCCACATCAGGACAGTAAGGATAGTCTGCCCAGTTCACTGTATTGACCGGCTGAAAAGCCACTTTTTCTTTATCCAAGAGAGCCGGCACCGATTCTACGGGCACATTGGCCACACTCACCTTCTTTACATTCAACTCTTTCATTTTACTATTTTTGGGATTAATTGCAGACAGCGGCAGCATGCAAAGGGCGGCCGCTATCATCATCAGATACTTTTTCAGATACATGAGTCAATGAACTTTTTCATCTCCGGCGTATGTTCCTCCACGCTCTGCAACAGTTTGAACTGAGCTTTGGTACGGACGAGGTTATGCTCCGGATACTGAATCTTATAGTAAGTATCACCGTTGATATAATCTGCCAGGAAGCGTACGCACTGCATATACGGGAACAAGGCAGCCGCATACGGCAGGTTCTCAATCTCTATCGGCAGCAGGAAGGACTTGGCCGATTCCAGATAACCCTTGGTGAATGCCTTGAATATCTCCATGTTGAAGTTCACGTTGTTCAGGTTCTTGTCGTCTTCCAACCCCGTGTTGGCACCCGAGCGGAGGAAATCGCCATAATCGGAGAAGATGAAGCTGGGCATCACCGTGTCCAGGTCGATGACACAGAGCACCGTACCGTCTTCGTCGAACATCATGTTGTTCACTTTCGTATCACAGTGGCAGACGCGCTTGGGCAACTTGCCTTCACGGTGCAAGCGCTCTGCCTTGCACATTTCCTCGGCACGCTTCTCTATTTCATCCAGAAAATACTGCACTTCCTTCACCCGTCCGGCCGCATCGGCTGCCACCGCCTCACGCAATTGCTTCAAGCGGAACTCCATGTTGTGGAAATCGGGAATAGTCTCGCCCAGTGTATCCGGAATGTCGGCAAGCATAGCCTGGAAATTGCCAAAGGCCGCTCCTGCATAGTAGGAATATTCAGGATTTACAGTTTCGTAAGTCTTGGCACGGGGAATGAAGGTCATCACGCGCCAGTAGCTCTCACCGTCATGCCAATAGGTTTTTCCATCCGCCCCGGGAACGAAATGAAGCACTTTCCGCTCGATGTCGGATTCGCCCTTTTCTTCCAGTTTCTTGCGTATATGTCCGGTCACTGACCCGATATTGGCCTGCAGCATCTCCACATTCTGGAAGATGGCATGGTTGATACGCTGCAATACATAATCCGGAGCATCGGCTTCGGAGGTGGTCACTTTGTACGTGTCGTTAATTAGTCCGGCACCTAAGGGCTTGATTTCAACGACCGTACCTTTCAGTCGAAAATGAGATACAATAGATAAAAGGTCTTTCATGACAATTTATGGATTAATTAGTTTACAAAAATGCTCTTTTGCCTTATGCCAAAAGGCAAGTATGGTCCACCGAGCATCCAAAATTATACATTTAAACGGACATAACCTCAAAAAGCTCCGGATAAATAAGAAGTCTTGCATAAAATATACCTATATTTGTAACTGAAACCTTAAAAACCACCAGAAAAAGTGCGAAAGTCTACCATCCGGCTGCTTCTTGTATTACTGAGCATGGTTGCCACAACCCTGCAAGGTCAAAACATCACCTTCAACCATCTGACAACCGACGACGGTCTGTCACAATTCTCCGTGAACAGCCTTTACATCGATGAAAACGGTGTCTTATGGATTGGAACCCGAGAAGGCTTGAACCGTTATGACGGAGAAGACATACAAACTTACAAGCTGCAGAAGAACGACCCTTACAGCCTTTTCTGCAACACCGTGCTGCGCATGGCCGGCAACCGTAACGGAAAAATCTACCTGCTCTGTACGGAAGGAGTAGCCGAGTTCAATCTCGCCACCCAAAGATTCACCACCCTGCTGCAAGGAAATGTACACAGCATATATTACAAAGAGGCCCTTTTCATCGGAAAACAGAATGAAATCTACCGCTATAACGAGCAGACCGGGAACTTTGATCTCTATTACCAGCTTCCCGGAAAAAGTCTGGAAATCTGCTGTATGCATCTGGACAAAGGACAAATGTGGATTGGAACGACCACCGACGGAGCATACCGCCTGCAACTGGACAAGAACGAGCTGACCCACCCCATCCTGAAAGGCAACATCACCAGCATATACCAAGACAGCGAAGGCGAGTTATGGATTGGCAGCTGGGAAGAAGGGCTGCACCATGTAAAGGCCGACGGGGAAATCGAAGTCTTTGAGTATGACGCAAAGAATCCATGCAGTATCTCTTCCAACTTCGTGAGAGCCTGCTGTGAAGACAATCTGGGAAACATCTGGATTGGAACATTCAACGGGTTGAACCGCTATGACAAAAGTACGGGACTCTTCCAGAACCATACTGCCAGTGATGCCCAGAACGACGGACTGACACACTCTTCCATCTGGTGCATTGTGAAGGACAACCAAGGAACGCTGTGGCTGGGGACTTACTTTGGCGGCGTCAACTATTTCAACCCCGAGTACGAGATATACAGCCGCTATATGTATTCGCCCATCGAAAAGAAGGGGCTGAGCAATCCGGTTGTAGGCCGCACCATAGAAGACAAGGACGGCAATCTGTGGATTGGCACCGAAGGGGGCGGACTGAACTATTACAACCGCCGTACCCGTGAGTTCAAATGGTTCCGCCCGGAAGACAGCCCGAACAGCATCTCACACAACAATATCAAAGCCCTCTACTACGATGCAGCCAAAGATGTCATCTGGATAGGAACACATCTGGGAGGACTGAACAAGCTGGACATACGTTCGGGACGCTTCACACACTACCGCATGAAAGTCAATGATCCGGAAACACTGCCGTCGGACATCATCCGTGACATCGCCCCCTACCAAGACCAACTGGTGATAGCCACCCAAAACGGCATCTGCCTTTTCAATCCGGCTGACGGGAAATGCCGGCTATTGTTCCAAGACAGTAAAGAAGGCAAAAAAATCAAGATGGTGGCAGACATTACCTTTGACAACAATGGCACACTCTGGATTGCAGCCACGGGCGAAGGTGTGTTCAGCTACCGCTTCGATACGAACGAACTGACCAACTACCGGCATGACGCTGCCGACCCGCACAGTATCAGCAACAACAATGTAAACAACATTACCCAAGACAGCAAGGGCAATCTGTGGTTCGCCACCTCGGGCAGCGGGCTGGACTTATATCATCCTGCAAGCAACGACTTCGAGAACTTTGACCAGGCGAAAAACGGCCTTTCCAGCGACTGCATCTATGAAACCCGGGAATCTCCCACCAGCGGCAAACTGCTGCTCATCACCAACGAAGGGTTCTCCATCTTCGACTACCGGCAAAAGGCATTCATAAACTACAGCGCCGAAAACGGTTTCCCGACGACTGCCGTCAACGAGAATGCCCTTTGCGTGACCCGTGACGGAGAGATATTCCTGGGAGGCACGCAGGGAATGATTTCCTTCCATGAAATGGAGCTGAACTTCACGCCGAAGCCCTACAAAATCATCCTCTCCCGCCTCATTGTGAACGGAACGGAAATACAAGTGGGAGATGAGACCGGCATCCTGCAACAAGCCTTGTACTGCACCCCCGAGATTACGCTCAACGCCAATCAGTCCATGTTCAGCATAGAGTTCGCCACTTCCAACTATGTAGCCGCCAACAAAGACGACATCATCTATAAGCTGGAAGGCTTCTCCAACGACTGGAACAGTGCCCGTGGATTGCACAACATCACCTATACCAACCTGAACGCCGGAACCTATAAGTTGATTATAAGGCCCAACGGAAAAGACGAGAGCCTTTGTCCGCAAGTCCGCCTGACCATTCACGTGTTGCCTCCCTACTACAAGACTCCCCTTGCCTATCTTATTTACCTGATAGTGACGGGAATCCTGCTCTGGTATCTAGTGCGTACCTACAAGTCGAGAATCAAGCTGCGCGAATCGCTGAAGTACGAACAGAAGCACATCCGCGACGTAGAGGCCCTGAACCAGTCGAAGCTGCGTTTCTTCACCAATATTTCCCATGAATTCCGCACCCCGCTGACGCTCATCGTGGCACAAGTGGAAACGCTGATGCAACTCCAGAACTTCACGCCTGCCATATATAACAAGGTATTGGGCATCTACAAGAACAGCATACAGCTACGGGAACTCATCACCGAACTGCTCGACTTCCGCAAGCAGGAACAAGGGCACATGAAGATAAAGGTCAGTCCACACAACATCGTGAACTTCCTATACGAGAACTATCTGCTTTTCCTGGAATATGCCAGCGCCAAACAAATCAGCCTCCGCTTCGAGAAGGAAACAGACAGCCTCGAAGTATGGTATGACCAAAAACAGATGCAGAAAGTAATCAACAACCTGCTGTCCAACGCCATCAAGCATACCAAGGCGGAAGACAGCATCACCCTCGGCATCAAGACCGAAGGCAGCAATGCCGTCATCCGCGTGACCGATACCGGCAGCGGCATAGATGCCCGGGAAGTGGACAAGATATTCGACCGCTTCTACCAAATAGACCGGACGGACTCTACGGATGCAAGCAAGACGGGTACGGGCATCGGCCTGGCATTGACGAAAGGTATCGTGGAGCTCCATCACGGCACCATCCGTGTGGAAAGCGAACTGGGCAAAGGTAGCAGCTTCATCGTAAACCTGCAATTGGGGAACGCACAGTTTGACGAAGAGCAAATAAACAAGAATGCAGACAGTGTGCAACAAATAGAAATTCCCAAACCGGAAAACGATGCCCTGCTCAAGGCGGAGCTGGAAGAGAGTGCTCCCATCAAACGACTCCCGGATGCAAAAATCCTGATAGTGGAAGACAACGACTCCATCCGCGACATGCTGGCAGGTATCTTCAAGCCCTTCTACGAAGTGCTGACTGCGGCCGACGGAACGGAAGGACTTGCACTGGTGCGCAGCGAAATGCCCAATATCGTAGTCAGCGACGTGGTGATGCCCAACATGTCGGGAACGGAACTGTGCAAACAGATAAAGAGCGACTTCAACACCTGCCATATTCCCGTGGTACTGCTCACGGCACGTACTGCCATCGAACAGAATATCGAGGGACTACGCATCGGTGCGGACGACTATATCACCAAGCCGTTCAACACCAATCTATTGATTTCGCGCTGCAACAACCTCGTGAACTCGCGCATCCTCCTGCAGGAGAAGTTCAGCAAGCAGCCGCAAGCCTTTGTACAGATGCTTGCCACCAACCCCATAGACAAGGAGATTCTGGGCCGTGCCATGGCAGTCATCGAGCAACATCTGGACGATACGGAATTCAACGTCAACGTCTTTGCCCGTGAAATGGCAATGGCACGCACCAATCTGTTCACCAAGCTGAAGGCTATCACCGGACAAACTCCGAACGACTTTATCCTGACCATCCGCCTGAAGAAAGGCGCTCTAATGCTGCGCAACAATCCGGAGCTGAATATTACTGAAATTGCAGACCGGATCGGTTTCAGTTCTTCACGCTATTTCTCCAAATGCTTCAAGGACATTTACCATGTCAGCCCACTGGCCTACCGCAAAGGAGAGAATGGAGGAGAGGAAAGTACGGAAGACAGTGAAGAGACATCTTAATATTGTACATCAAGCCATCGCATGATACGGTTTGTACTTTTTCTCCCTTCCCTTGTACTTCCTTATACACCCGATTCCATAAAACCTCTTACCTTTGACCTCAGAATTACAATCTAAAGTCAAAGAACTATGAAGCATTTTTCCCCCTTGTGGTCTCTGATTCCCGGTGCAGCCCTGATAGCGGGATGCGGAAGCCAACCTAAAGACAAGACTTCGGAGCACTCGCCGCAGAAGCCCAATGTAGTATATCTGATTGCTGATGACCTGGGTATCGGCGACCTGAGCTGTTACGGTGCCACCAAAGTAAGCACTCCCAACATTGACCGCCTTGCCGGACAAGGCATGCAGTTTACCAACGCTTATGCCACTTCTTCCACCAGCACTCCTTCCCGTTTCGGCCTGCTGACGGGCATGTATCCCTGGCGACAGAAGAATACCGGCATCGCTCCGGGCAATTCCGAACTCATCATCGATACCGCCTGCGTCACTATGGCCGATATGTTCAAGGAAGAAGGCTACGCCACTGCAGCAGTGGGCAAGTGGCACCTCGGCCTGGGCCCTAAAGGCGGTACAGACTTCAACCACTCCATCAAACCGAACACCCAAGACATCGGCTTTGATTATGAATACATCATCCCCGCCACCGTCGACCGCGTCCCCTGCGTCTTTGTAGAGAACGGGCACGTGGTAAACCTCGACCCCAACGACCCTATCACCGTGAGCTACGACCACAAAGTAGGTGACTGGCCTACCGGCCTCGAAAATCCCGGACTCGTCAAAATGAAGCCCAGCCAAGGACACAACAATACCATTATCAACGGCATTCCCCGCATCGGCTGGATGACCGGCGGCAAATCCGCCCTCTGGACCGACGAAGACATTGCCGACGTGATTACAGACAAAGCTAAGAACTTCATCACAGCCCATAAAGACGAACCTTTCTTCCTTTATATGGGTACGCAAGATGTACATGTTCCCCGCGTGCCACATCCGCGTTTCGCCGGCAAGAGCGGTCTGGGTGCGCGCGGCGATGTCATCCTCCAGTTGGACTGGACCGTGGGCGAAATCATGCATACCCTGGACAGCCTCGGCATTGCCGACAACACCATTTTCGTATTCTGTAGTGACAACGGTCCCGTCATAGACGACGGTTATCAAGACCGGGCACGCGAACTGCTGAACGGCCACACTCCCATGAAGCACTACCGCGGCGGGAAATACAGCGCCTTCGATGCCGGCACACGCATCCCTTTCATCGTACGCTGGCCCGGCGGCATCAAGCCCGGCAAACAACAAGCCCTTTTCTCCATGATTGACGTCTATGCCTCACTCGCCGCCCTGCTGGACTATCCGCTGAAAGCAGGCACCGCTCCCGACAGCCGCGACCAGCTCAACAACTTTCTGGGAACCGACACCGCCGGATGTGACTATATCGTACAGCAAAATCTGGACAATACGCTCTCCATTATCGAGGGAGACTGGAAATACATAGAGCCCAGCGACAAACCCGCACTGGAGTATTGGACCCAAACGGAAATGGGAAACGCCCCGCAGCCCCAACTGTACAATCTTTCCGTCGATCCGTCTGAAAAAGACAATGTGGCAGATGCCCATCCGGAAAAGATAGAAGCGCTCTCCGCCCTGCTGGAAAAGGTTAAGGGCGCAAAGGACTAAAACGGAGGCACGGCCCTCTCATTTAAAGGAGTTAAAGGGCGATAACTCCTTCTAACTCCCTTAAATGAAAGAGCCGTGAAACGGAGGGAGATAAAAGTACAAGAGTGTTGCCGTCCGCGGGTTTTGTACGAATTCGTACTTTTTGCGAACTATTAACGGATATGTTTGTATATTCCATCCCCTACATTTGCGATGTGATTTCACCCCAAAGTGAGTACAAGACGAAGAAACAACCTTTATTATTAACTAATTAAATTAATATTTATGGAACAAAAATCCAGCTTCTTTAAAGCATTAGGTATTATGTTACTTGTCCTATTTGCCACGCAGGCCAATGCACAGGAACTGACCGTCTCCGGAACGGTGAATGATGACTTCGGTCCGATCATCGGTGCGTCAGTCCTCGTGAAGGGTACAAGCAATGGCAGTATCACCGATATGAACGGAGAGTTCACTTTGTCCGGTGTACCAGCCAAAGGAACTCTGGTTATCTCATTCATCGGCTATCAGACACAAGAAATTCAGGTAAACAATCAGCAGAAACTTTCCATCAATTTAAAAGAAGACTCACAACAACTGCAAGAAGTAGTGGTAGTGGCAGTGGGTTACGGCGATGTCCGCCGCAAAGACCTGACAGGTTCCATCGCGAAAGCAGACATCAAGGAATTAGTCAAAACTCCGGTAAACAATGTTGCTGAGTCTTTAGGAGGACGTATTGCAGGTGTGCAGGTTTCATCGACGGACGGCGGACTCGGTGACAACTTCAACATCGTGATTCGTGGTGCCGGTTCATTGACCCAAAGCACAGCGCCTCTATATGTTATCGACGGTTTCCCGCAAGAAACCTCTAACATGGGTTCTTTAAACCCGAATGACATCGAATCCATTGACGTTTTGAAAGATGCTTCCGCCACCGCCATCTATGGTTCGCGTGGTGCTAATGGTGTAGTTATCATCACTACGAAAAAAGGCAAATCTGGAAAACCGACCATCTCCTACAACGGAAGTTTCACGGTAGGGCTGGTGAACAATACCCCCGAAATGATGGATGGATATGAATTTGTGAAACTCCAACAAGAAGTCATGGGTGCAGAGGATTTCAAGAACATGTATCTGAAAGATGGAAATACTCTGGAGGATTACCGCAAATTCAAATCCTACGATTGGCAGAAAGAGATTTACCGCACAGCCATGAGCCATAACCATCACGTGCTTTTGAATGGCAATGCCGGCGACTTGAAATATTCTACTTCCGTATCCTACAATGACCAGGAAGGCGTCATCATCAATTCTGACTTAAACAGATACCAGGCACGTGTCAACCTCAGCCAGCAATTCAACAAGAGACTGAAGGTAGATGCCAACGCCAACTTTGCCAGTACAACACAGAACGGGCCCAATCCCTCGAACAACACCAGCGCCATGTCTACCGCATTCATGTACAGTGTATGGGCTTACCGTCCCGTATCTCCGTCAGGCGCCGACTTAAAAGACGAAATTTACGATACCGATATAGACATGGCAGAAGACTATCGCTTCAACCCTGTATTGTCGGCCAAGAACGAATATCGCAGGAACACTACCAACACATTGCAAGCCAACTTGAGTGCAGAGTATGAAATCATCAAGAACTTGAAGTTTAAAGTTGCAGCAGGCTATTCGAGCCGTGACATAAAGGAAGAAGAGTTTAATGGTCCTAATACCCGTACCGGTAATTCTCACCCTTCCAATACACAAAGTAAAGGTATCAATGCTAAGTTGTACCAATATGAATTCAGAAGCTATCTGAACGAAAACACATTGACCTATCAGTTCAATAAAAAACTTCACAGCATGAATGTACTGGCAGGTTTAAGTTTACAGAAGAACAGCAATTACTCCCACTCCGTAGCAACCGAACATATCAGTAATGAGTCTTTCGGTATGGCAGGACTAGATAAAGGTACCAACCAAACCATAGAGAGCAACCAGGGAGAAAGCAAGATGATGTCCTATTTCGGTCGTATCAACTATAACTATGATTCAAGATACTACCTTAACGCCACCATGCGTGCCGACGGTTCTTCTAAATTCCCGAAAAACAACCGCTGGGGATATTTCCCTTCTGCATCTGTGGCATGGGCTTTCGGTCGCGAAGCTTTTGTATCGGAAAATGCTTCTTGGCTGTCTAATGGAAAACTACGCCTCAGCTACGGCCAGACAGGTAACAACCGTGTGGGCGACTTTGACTACATGGCCAAACTGATTACAAGCGACAACGTGTATAAATATCCTTGGAATGGTTCATTTACCCCAGGTTTCCATATTGCCAATAAAGCCAATTCACAACTCAAGTGGGAAACTACCGAACAAATAGACTTCGGTCTGGATTTAGGTTTCTTCGACGGACGTATCAACGTGACTGCCGATTATTATATAAAAACCACTAAGGATTTGTTACTCAGAGCTGATGTTCCAGGCAGTTCCGGTTTCTCCAGTGCAACGCTCAATGTCGGTAAACTCAAGAACAAAGGTTTCGAGCTTACTTTGGAAACTATTAACCTGAAGAATAAGAAGTTCTCATGGACTTCCAACTTCAATATAGCATTCAACTCCAACAAGATTACCGCATTGACGGAAGGAAAAGGTGAAATTACAAGTTATGTAAGCTGGGACAACAAGTACAAAACCATGCCCGCATACGTCAGCCGTATCGGCGAATCGGCCGGCAAGATGTATGGTTTCATTTATGAAGGTACCTACAAAGAATCGGACTTCAACATCACTACGGACGACAAAGGCAAGAAAGTGTACACCCTGAAAGAGGGTATCGCTTCTTACGTGAAAGGCTGCCAACCCGGTGACCCCAAATATAAAGACATGCCTACGATAGATACCAATGGCGACGGTATTCCTGATACAGGCGACGGTATCATCAATGACAAAGACCGTACCACCATCGGTAACGGCCTGCCCACATGCACCGGCGGTTTCACCAATAGCTTTACCTATAAGAATTGGGACCTCAGTATCTTCTTGCAATGGAGTTTAGGAAATGATATTCTGAACGCTAACCGAATGGTCTTTGAAAATCCCGCCAAGAAGAAGAACACTAACATGTTTGCATCCTATACCAACCGTTGGACTCCCGAAAACCCGTATAGCAACATGCCCCGTGCAAATGCCCTCGGCTCCAACGAGTATAGTTCTCTCTATGTGGAAGATGGTTCGTTCTTGAAACTGAAATCCATCTCTTTAGGTTACAATTTTCCGGCACAGATGCTGAGAGAAGCATTCATCAGCTCTGCCAGAGTATTTGTTTCCGCTGAAAACATCGCTACCATTACAGGCTATTCCGGCTCAGACCCAGAAGTATCTACACGTAATTCGGTATTGACTCCCGGATTCGACTGGTCTGCATATCCACGCTCTTTCAACGCATCTATCGGAGTGAACCTTACTTTCTAACAACAAACGTATAAAACAAAAACAATGATGAAAAAGTTCTATAATATATTCAAAAAAGCCCTTGTCCTCATAGGAGTAGTCTCTATGACTTCATGTGACTTCTTAGGAACCGAACCATACGATTTCGTTTCACCAACCACATTCTATAGAAACGAGTCTGAATGTACCATGGCACTTGCCGCAGTATATTACCCAATGGCAACCGCCAACTTATATGGTAATTTCTATTCCACAGAAATGACCAATATAGATGACCTGAGCTACTATACGCGCAACAGCAACTTTTCCGGTAAGCTATGGGCAAACGACTATACCAGCACCACTCAAGAAATATGGAATATCTGGGAAGCACTATACACCGGCATTAAAAACGCCAATGGTTTGCTTGAGAACATAGACAAGGCAGAAATGAGTCAAATCGCCAAAGATAGAATCAAAGGGGAAGCTAAGTTCCTCCGTGCTTACTATCACTTCTTACTTGTACAGGCTTTCTATGAGGTGCCTATCCGCAAACAATCTTTAGATGACATCAATGCCGCCAGTATGCCTGCCACCTCCAATGCGGAAGCATTAGACTGGATTATCAAAGAAATGGAAGATTGCATTCCCTTGGTTGACAAAAAAGAATATGACAAAAGCCCATCCCACGTGAAAGAAACTTCTGTATATGGCATCCTAGCACGCGTATGCTTATGGAGAGCAGGAAAACCTTCCGACGGTGGAGAAGCCTATTATAAAAAAGCGGCTCAATATGCCAATGAAGTCTACAAATCCAAGAAACATGACTTAAACCCTGATGTGTACGCCATGTGGAAGTGTATGGCAACAGATAAATATGACACTGAATATAACGAATCCATCTGGGAAGTAGAATTTATAGGTACTCGCCTTGACAATAATTATACCGAAAGCCGTATTGGTAATACCATCGGTAACGCCCAAAGAAATGGTAACGCCACGGGTAAAGGTTATACCTATGCTTTCTATGCAGGTACATTAGTCCTTTGGGATTTATTTGAAAAGAACAGTACAGACAAACGTCGTGACCTTTCCATGGCACCTTATTACTTGAATGCGAAAGACGTGCAAGTAAAATGGAAAGACCATGAAATCACCATGCGCCGTTGTGGTAAGTTCCGCCGTGAGTGGGAAACAGCCGAAAACAAGAACAAGAACTGGACTCCCGAGAATTATCCGATTCTGCGCTATGCCGACGTATTGCTAATGCTGGCCGAAGCCGAAAATGAAGTGAACAAGCAACCTACGGACCTGGCTTATACAGCAATAAATCTTGTACGCAAGCGCGCCGGCATTCCGGAACTCAAAAACTTGTCATACGACCAGTTCCAACAAGAATTACGTGATGAACGCGCCCGCGAACTTTGCTTCGAGTCCATACGTAAGTTCGATTTGGTACGTTGGGGAATTTACTTGGAAAGAATGCAGAATACACTGGGTACGGCAGCAGCCGACAAACGCTGGAACTCACAGAGTGAAAATGAAGCCAAGGCCGACAAGACCGGTGGCAAATATGACTTCGCCGCTACTGTAGCAGCCAAAACAGAAGAAAAACATCAGTTCTATCCCATTCCCAACAAAGAACTGTCCGTGAATACTAAACTAAAACAGAACAAATGGTGGTAATAAAACCGCAAGACTTCTAACCTTATTATCTCTATATCACAAATAATCAAATAGACCTTAATTAATTTTATTTGTGCAGAGGAGGGTAATCGAGAGATTACTCTCCTCATTTTAATGAATGATTTTACCACTTGTTTTGTACAATCCACACATCTTATGAAAACAATATTCCGTAATTTTGTAACACAATCAATTAATTACCTTATTTAACCTGATAGTTATGACACGAAAGTTTTTTCAGTTGCTATTTATTTTGACCTATCTTAGTTCATCCGCTTTTGCACAATTCGTAAGTTTCGAAGAAGAAATCCCCTGTAACTTCAAAAGTTCCGATAAACAAGAGTTGGCGTTATCATCATCATACTATAAAGAAGGAAGCAAGAGCCTGGAGTGGAAATTCTCTCCTAACAGCATATTGGACATTCCATCCGAATCTGTTTTTACCCTGGAGGGCGACAATGGAATCACTCTGTGGATATACAATGAAAAGCCTCAGCAAGACTCCCTGCGTTTTGAATTTTACTCTCCCAACGGACATGTTTCCCATCACTTCGGATTCCGACTATACGCTGCCGGATGGCGCGCCTGCTGGATAAGCTTCAAGCACATGCAAGGAGACAAACAAGATAAGAAAATTGCCGGTTACCGTATCATTGCCCCCAACCGCACCGGACGAGTCTTTATAGACCGACTGACCTTCCCGGTAAAGAAAATCAATGACCGTACTACCCCCGATTTGCAGATGCCGACCAATAACTCGCTGACCTATCGCGACCTGTGGCATTGGTGCCGCGTCTGGCAATGGGAACAATATCAATACGACCTACCTTTGAGCGAATCGTTAACCACCGACGAGAAACAAGAACTGGCCACTGTAGAAGCACGGCTGACCGCAATACTCGACACCCCAAAAGCACCTAAAAAAGGAATATCAAAAGCCTACAGCACATTCAAGGCGGCCAATATCCGTCCATCCAGTAACGGTTTCACCGGTGCTCCCGTTGTAGCACCCGATGAACTAAACCGTCGAAAAGGCGAACTCTCTTGGAACGATCTGGAAGATATGCTCTCGGGGTTTGCATACGATGCTTACTACAACCATTCTGCCCAATCGGCAAAGAATTACTTCCTCGTTTGGGACTACGCTATCAACCAAGGTTTCGCTTTTGGCAGTGGCATGGGCACCAACCATCACTACGGTTATCAGGTACGAAAAATATATACTACGGCATGGCTGATGCGCGACGCTATCTGGAAAGCTCCCAATAGGGATAATATTCTCTCAGCACTTATCTTCTGGTCAGCATTACAAGAAACAAGGATACCTTTCCAATACGGACGGGACGAATTACTGGATAGCTGGCACACCCTGCTGATGGCAAAAACCGTATCTGCACTCTTGTTTGTGGACGAAAGGGAAAGAGCACGGGCCCTTGCCGGACTCTCCAGATGGCTGAGTGGTTCCTTGCAATACAGTCCGGGAACCATTGGCGGTATCAAGGTAGACGGAACAACCTTCCACCACGGAGGATTCTATCCTGCCTATACCACCGGAGTGCTCGCCATGGTAGGGCAGTTCATAGCACTCACCAGCCATACCCGGTACGTGCCTACCATGGAAGCACGCCAGGTGCTGAAATCCGCATTCATATCTATGCGCAATTATTGCAACATCTATGAATGGGGTATCGGTATCAGCGGAAGACACCCTTTCGGAGGTTCCATGAAAGAAAATGACGTAGCTGCCTTTGCCTATCTTGCCCTTGCCGGAGATTTATCAGGAGAAAGCAATACCTTCGACCACCACTTAGCAGCAGACTATATGCGGCTTTGCAACAATGATACTCCCGAAGCCATCTATTTCAGAAAAGAAGGAATTACCCCCGCAAAAGCTCCGCAAGGCTTTTTTGTATACAATTATGGTTCGGCAGGCATTTTCCGCCGAAACGACTGGATGGTAACCTTGAAAGGCTATACTACCGATGTATGGGGATCCGAAATCTATAGGAAAGATAATCGTTACGGACGTTACCAAAGTTATGGTTCCGTCCAAATCATGGGTTATCCGTCGCGCAAAGCCAGCGGTTTCGATGAAAACGGATGGGACTGGAACCGTCTGCCCGGAACCACCACAATACATTTACCGTTCGACTTACTAGACAGTCCTCTGCCCGGTACCACCATGGCACATTCCAAAGAGAACTTCTCCGGCAGCAGTTCCCTTGAAGGTAAGAACGGTATGTTTGCCATGAAGCTGATGGAACGTAACTTGAAAAACTTCACACCCGATTTCGTTGCCCGCAAATCTGTGTTCTGTTTCAATAACCGTATGATATGTCTGGGTACGGGTATCAGCAATAGCAATGCTTCTTTCCCAACGGAAACAACGCTCTTTCAAAGTACCTTCCAAAAGGGGAAAAGCGACATCTATGTAGACGGCAAACTAAAGGACGTGCCTTTCCACCAAGAATTAAACGATGGCAAACGTCATTGCATCCAAGATGGATATAACAATTACTATCTGGTGAATGGAGATAACGTGCAGATACAGATTGCCCGGCAAGACTCCCACCATGAAAAAACCCGTGCCAAGACACAAGGAACTTTTGCTTCTGCCTATATCAATCATGGGGCAGCGCCACAAAATGCCGGATACGAATATATGGTATTGATACAGCCCAGTCCAAAAGAACTGGATGCCGCCCGACGGAAAGCACCTTACCAGATACTCCACAAAGACAGTATCGCCCATGTGGTTATCGATAAACAGACAGGTATCACTGCATACGCAGCTTTTGAAACTTATCTTCCCCAAAAAGACAAACTGTTCCTTTCCATCCCTGCAGAAACGATGGTAATGCAAAAGCAATCTGGTTCCAACCTCTTGCTCAGCGTATGCGACCCCAATTTGAATATCTCTGAAAAGGCTTTTACCACCAAAGAGCCAAGCCGCCCCATTGAGAAGAAGTTGATACTGAAAGGTCAATGGAAATGTAAAACACTGCAGGAGGACGTAACCGTAGAAGTAGGACAAACAGAAACAGTACTCACCGTGACTTGCAGACACGGGCAGCCTATAGAATTTATCCTGCTGAACAAATAGTTAGCAAGCGATAAAAAGCCGGAGAAAGCAGTGGGGAAAATATAAAATTTCGGCAAAGCAAGTGCTGTTTCGCAAGAAAACATGTATCTTTGCCGATATGAACGAAAACAGATTACCCATCTACTTCGCCCCACTGCAAGGCTACACTGATTCGGCCTACCGCTTGGCACATGCCCGAATCTTCGGAGGTATCAACACCTACTATTCTCCGTTTGTACGTGTGGAACACGGCGAAATCCGTCGCAAGGACATACGCGAAATCCATCCCGACAACAACGGGGAAATGCACTTCATTCCGCAACTCATAGCCCCGACTCCCGATAAATTAGAGCAGATAATGGCCCTTTTCATCGAATACGGCTATCGGGAAGCCGACATCAACCTTGGCTGTCCGTTTCCCATGTTGGTCAAGCGGCACAACGGAGCAGGTATGTTGCCCCACCCCAAGGAGGTAGAGGCGCTGCTGAAAACCGCTGTAGAGAAGTTCCCGGAAATCCGCTTTTCAGTAAAACTGCGATTGGGATGGGAACATGCGGACGAGTGCCTCGCCCTGCTCCCTCTACTGAACGAACTGCCACTTTCACATGTCACTCTCCATCCGCGCTTAGGCATCCAGCAGTATAAAGGTACTGTTGACTGGAATGGCTTTGAAGCCTTCTACAAGGGATGTGACAAACCACTGTTGTACAACGGTGACATACACACGCCAGATGACATCGAAAGCATAGTCGCCCGCTTTCCCCGATTGGTTGGTGTTGTCATAGGACGTGGATTGCTCGCCAACCCTGCTTTGGCCTGGGAGTACCAGCAAGGACATCCTCTTTCTTCCGATGAAATGGCAAAAAAAGTGAGACTACTACACAACGAAGTGTTCAATGCCTACAAGGAACGCCTACAAGGTGGTGACCTACAACTGCTGACAAAAATGAAAAGTTTTTGGGAATACCTGCTTCCCAATGCCGACCGGAAAGCAAAGAAAATCATCCATAAGACAACGAAGCTAAGCAACTACGAAGTAGCCGTCGCTCGACTGTTTGCAGAACTTTGAGAAACCGATTTTGAGCTTACCGAAGTTTCACAAGCGATGCAAACAGTTACAAAATGGAAAGAACATTACTCTGGGATTAGATGTACCTCAGGCCGTATCTGCGCCACACGATGCCGTCTCATCCATTCGCCCAAATAGGCGCGATGCTGCTGCAACACTTCCCGATAATTCTTTTCAAGAGCCAAGTTACGCATCTCTCCGCGGTCGTCCTCCATGTTATAAAGCTGTTCACGATAGTTTCCTTTATCATACAACACATATTTATAACGCGGAGTACGCAAAGCCCAACCACGGGTAATACCTTTGTCGAAGGTGGTTTCTATGACCACATAAGGTTGGTGTGCCTGTTCTGGGTCGGCACTCTCAACCAAGGATTTAAAAGAAACGCCATACAAACCTCCGGGCAGAGGAATGTCTGCCCAGTCGCATACGGAAGCAAAGAAGTCAACACCTGCATTGACGAGCTGCGGCATCTCTTTTCCGGCATTCTTCTTTCCGGGTAGAGTCACTATCAGAGGGATGTTCACCACTTCTTCGTAAAGAGCAGACTTCTGATTCCATTGATGTGCTCCCACACCGTCACCGTGGTCGCTCGTGAAGATAATTACCGTGTTCTTCCATAGATTCCGCCGATCAATGATGTCGACAATCTTTCCGATTTCAGCATCCACTTTTTCTACCAAACGGAAATAAAGACTGCGATAGCGACGCCAGTCATCCGGGGAATAATGACGCGTGGGATAGGTCGAATAGTTCAGCGATTGTTCATAGGTTATCACATCGGCATCGTAAGGATGGCGGGAAAAGTTCAAGGGCAATCCAGGCCATTCGTCTTGAGAAAGTTCAGGCAAATTGCCGTATGGCAGATTCTGCCCACGTGCATATTCACAGATATTGTGGGGATTATCGAAGCCAACTACAAGAAAGAAGGGCCGGGTGTGTTCCCGTTCAAGAAAGGCAACGGAAGCCTCAGCCAATCCGTGGTCGGTGTGCGGATGAAGGACAGAAAAACCAAACTCCCGATCCGGTATGGAAGCGGTATGTACATGCCACTTTCCGGCATATGCGCATTCATATCCGGCATGCTGCATCAGAACTCCCAAGGTCGTTGCCCGCAAGGAATCGGGCATAGGCACATTGTTTCTCGCAAGACCTATTTCATGGGATGTGTGTCCCGTAAACATGGATGCCCTAGAAGGACCGCTCAAGGGAGCAGAGCAATAAGCATTGGTAAACAAGACACCCGCCTGCGCCAAACGGTCTATATTCGGGGTATGCACATCCGTATTTCCCACACAGCTCATGGCAGAAGCCGTTTGCTGATCGGTCACAATATAGATAATATTCGGCAACTCCTTGGCTCCCGACAAAACTGGAACAAAAGCTGTGGTACAAAATAGTACGTCTTTGAATTTCATCATGGTACAAATTTATCGGATTTAAAAATCGATTTCTAAGGTTCACCTTTTCAATTCCACGTCAAGGCTCACTGCATCGCGACAGGTAAAACGAAGTACTGTCTGCTTCCGGTCGGCCACCACCACTTGACAATATGGAGTTTCGGTCACTCTCCACAAACCTTTCAGCGTAATGGTCACGGGAATTTCACCACTGACATTTTTTATCCACGGGCGTGAATAGATACTGCGCTCAATACGTTTTCCGTCTTTGTCGAAAGCCTCGTCGCTCGGGCCACGATATAGGGCAAGGTCAGGTTGGGAGACGGTCAGCAGCAGCTTGTCCTTATATTCGCGCGTCATGACAAGGCACGACGTATCGGCTTTCTGCAACAATCCGCCGTCGGGCAGGGCCTGCGGGGTCTCGAACAGGACGTAAGAAGTAAGACCGTCGGCCGGAGAAGACACAATGTGGGCGTTGCGGTCTTGCCGCAGAATCTTGTAAGTGGGTTTCTTGGCAAATGCCTTCAAAGCGGCGGCATCCGTGTGGGGCAGCACGGCATATTCGTAGGAAGCACCCTTCGGGGCTTTGCCATGTTGCAGCGTCAGGGATATCCAGTCGCCGGAAGTAGGCTCGGTGCTGCGCTCGCCCACGGTCACTTGCGGGAAGTTCTTCTCGTAACGGGCATCCGGGCGTGAGGCTTTGGAGATGTAATAGCCCACGCCGTTGGGGTCGATATAGGTCTGTCCGTCACTCTGATAAGCTTCCCAGTACCGGCGGGTTTCGGGAGTGGTGGCGGCAAGCTGGAACACGGTGGTTTCCGTCGGATACTCGTCATTCAGGTTCTCGATGTCCGTACCGAGGCATACAATGGTGCCGCCGAAGAAGTGGAAAGACTTGCGGGCACGGTGCGAGCCGTTGTACTTGTCATGTTCGTGCAGTACCATACCGAAGTTACCGTTCAGATGTGCCTGGGACAAACCGCCGGCAAAAGCCTCGTCGGAATAGAGCATCTCCTCCATACCGGAGAAGGTATCGACATTCAATACCCGGGCACGCAGTTGGTCGAAAGGCAGATGAATACTCGTGACCCCCGGAATACGATTCCAGTCGAAGCCTGCCTCCTGCCAGCCACTGGTGGCAAAAGTAACCGTTTCATCGGGTTTTCCGGTAAGAATCTGCATGCTGCCATGCGCCAGATAACGGCCATAAAAGTTGGCGGGGAGATAGTGTTCGGCAGCCCAGAGGTAACGGGAATGTCCGCGTACTACGGCAACCCAGTTGTCGCGGCGCTGCACGGATACACAACCATACCCCAAAGCCAGATTGCCTTGCGGAACCGGTTCGGGGCGGAAGCCTTGGGATTCGAGCAGCTTCTTCATCTCCAGCTCGTGGCGGGTAGAAGCCTTCGGCAGATAGTCGGGCGCATTCTTGTCCGGAGCTTCCGTATGGGCAACCAGACGCAGATAGGCTGCGGCCATTTCGGGGTCGTATTTCTGCTTGCCGTCCGGCGTACCGGCAATGGCCATCGTGGCATATTGGATAGGTATCAGACTTCCTCCCCCGTTGGGATGACGGCCCGACATGGAGAGCGGCCATTGCTTCAGGTTGCAATAGAAACGCATGGCGAGAAGCACTTTCTTCACCGTCTCGTGCGCCTGCCGGGACAGACGGAACTCCGTACCGCTCAGCAAGTAAATCATATTGGTGGCACCGTCCAGGCCACCCACAGCGTATGCCGGATAGTTATTGCAATGGTGGAAGCAGGCACCGTCCGGCTTGAAAGAACCGGCCAGTCCCGGCGCAGGAAGGCAGCCTTTGTTCAGCCAGCGGGAGAAGGAACGAAGGTATTGCAGTTTCTCCGGTGTATCCTCCATAATCAGAATGCTGGCTACGCGCCCTTGCAACTTGGTGTTGAACGTATCTATATCAATACCGTTGACGGCAGGTTCGGGATATACCTCATTGGTGATAGCATACCAGTTGAGCGTACGTACCGCCTCTTCCAGCTTACCTGCCTCACGCAACACGTCCTTCATCAGGAAATAAGCCACAAAAAGGCCGCGCATACTATATCCGTAATGGTGGATATTCCCCCAGCAACTGCCGTAGGCAATGCCCTGGTCGGTGGCGTTATCGTACATAGCGATGAATTTCTGCTTCAACTCGTGTTTCAGGGCCACGTCCTGCGTATTGTTATAAGCAATGGCAATGCGTTTCATCAGATTGAAGTAGTCGCTTATCTCTACCCCCAGTTTGGAAAACATGTCCTTGTCCCAATCGGGTACCATACGTTCGTATGCCTCGGACTGACGTACGAAATAAATAGGACGTCCCGCCACTTTTCCGTTCTTATAGGTAATCCGGTAAAAATCATACTTCTTGCGAATGGACTGCATCTCCTTGTCCGAAAGCGCGGAAGGCGTGTAAAGCATGTCGCGGAAACGCTTCTCCATAACCCGTATATCCTGCTTCTGCGCCTCGGTCACGTCTGTCAAGGGGATGTCCGGTTTCCACAAGGAGTGTTCGTAGATAACCAGCCAGTGGTTGGTGGTTCCCTTATTTACGAACGGTACCTGCAAGTCGGCAGTCTGCTGGCGGGCATCTACCTTGCCGGCAGTAATCAGATGGTCGAAAAAGAGCTTCCCCTTCACGTCGGGGGCTACAATGCGGATTTCGTCCATCCCTTCTTCCGGGGTGCCTTGCATATCGCGTTCATAACATACCCATGCTCCGCGCCAACCGGTAAAGTTGATGCCAAAAGGAAAAGAGGTGCATACCTTGCCATCCTTCAGGAACTCGAACTGAATCTGCTTGTCCTGGGCCTGCTCATTGTACACCCATACGATGAAAGCCGAAAGATAGGTGTCTTTCCCCGTCGGATCTTTCTTCTCAAACTTCAAGTCTTTCTTGATGGACAGTGCGGCACCCGGCTCGAAAGTCCAGCTCAAGCTGTGGTCGCCGTCCCTATAATGTTCGTCGCTAATGCCCAACTGCGAACCGGCTGCCGTAGTGACAAACGCCGGAACCTGCTTCTCCTCAAAAGAAAGCAAACGCTCATTCTTCACGATTTGTGCATGTACACTGCCCGGCAGCCACATGCAAACGAGCGCTGCCGCTCCCATTTTCCATTTACTGAATTGCATCATGTCCGTTTATTTAAGGTTATTGATATTCACCGCTTGAAAATCGGCAAAAGAAGTCGTAACCGCATATTTCAATGTATTAGTACGGTACAAAGAAACCCCTCTTTTTGGAAAAAGAGGGGCATAAATCGTACAGAAGAAGGATAAAATAATGATTGAGGCGAATTTCTGCCCCTACTTTCTCAAGGATGAAGTTCTTCGAAAGCCTTGTTTTCCTCTTGTACAGCCTGAATGGTTTCTTCCAGTTCACAGATAGGAAGGTCGAAGTTGTACCAGTCGTTATAGCAGTCGGTGACGTACCACTTGCCGTCTGCCAGTTCAAAGACCACACGAAGGGAAGGTTCCGATTCATCATAGCCTGCTTCGAACTCCTTATGGGCAGGTTCATTGACTGTGAAACGAGATATATAGGTGCCTCCCTCCTCTTCGGCAATATGCCCTTCCTTCAGCGTTTCCTCGTCCAGCAATGCCCACTTCTCGCGGGTGAAGGGAAAAGTCTGTTCCGTCTCACCGTCATCCTTCAAAAGGGCGACGGGAGACTTCAAAGGAAACTTGATTCGGGAATACTGGAATGAAGCACTGGACGTGAATTTCCTGAGAAATGTCTTGAAATCCTCCTCTTCGGCAGCCAGACCATTGGGAATGGTCAGCATAAGTGCCGCAAACAGACAAAGAACAAAGCGGATAGCCTTCATATACTCGGATTATTTTTCAATTCTCAAAGATAATATAAAAGTGATAAACTGCTAAGGCTATGGGGTGATAATTATTATCATCCGTTATGCTTCAGATACTCGTAACCGAACCGGCAGCACAAGCAGTCCTTCTTGTCGCAATACTCCTTTTGAAGTTGGAGCAATGCCTGCGAATCGGCAGCGGTAGATACCGGCAGGCCGGCACCGTCCCACAGACGGGTCACGTGGTTGTTCTCAGCCTTCAAGGATTCAAGGAAACGGGTGGCACGGTCACACAAAGCGTCATCGGCCTTGTGCATGCCGTATGCATAAAGAAACGGGATGACCGTATTGATGACAATCAAATTCAAGGCGCCGTCCCCTACCCGCTTTTCCCTCCGGGGTGAAACCTTTCTGAAGTTGAAGTGCTCCTCCCAATATACGGAAGTATCGGCAGCCAGTATCTTCTTCACTGCTTCCGGCGTTTCAGCTTCCATGACGCGCGAGAAGAGTGCCCGCTCCTTGTGATACAGCTTGGCAAGCTGGGCCAGACGTACATGCGGAAAGTTATCGGGACGAAGACGCAGAAACCGCCACTGTTCAACAGACATAGGAGCTGCCAGCCCGAACTTGTGCTGCAGGTAGCGGAACTCTTTCTGAAGTTTCAAATAGTAATCATCCATCCCTGCCGAGTCTTCCTCCAGCAGTCCTGCCTGCCCCAGGAAGAAAGCCTCCACCTGAAGCAGACTGTCCCGATGCTTGTCTACGGCGCGGAACGGAAGACGGTTTGCCCATGCCTCGAAAGCGTCTCCATTCAGCCCGAAACCGAAGTTACGGGCAAGAGTAATGAAAAAAACATCTTCCCAATGATGATTACAGCGTTCGAGCCGACAGGATATGGCGCGTGCCTTCTGCTCGAAGCGCTCCACCTGCAAGGCGGACAGCCAGGAATGAACGGTGAGCTTCGGAAGGGATGCAAGGATGGAGTAGCAGGGAGGATAAATCTCCGTCTGACGGAGCTCTTCATAACGCCGGCTGACAGTTTCGGGACAAGCGAGCACCATTTGAGGAATCAATTCACCGTTCGTGCGATACACATCACAATTAGATTCGCCCACTACGTGCAGAATGACGTTATCATATGCCTTGTCGCGGTCGTGCCTATGGAGCAACCAGTCTGATGCCCGTGTATGCACTTCGACGTTGCCCACCCAGAGCGTACCGTCTATTTTCAGCTTGGCATTAAAGAAGTCGGGGCCTGCATTGATGTTCGGCAAACCGGGATCTATCACTTCTACCGGCTGTCCGGAGGTTGTTTGGAGTGCCGACAAAGGAAATATTTTGTGCTTCCAAACGTAATGCAGTAGTTGTTCCATGTTAACAAGACGTTAATGTTGAGCACAAATGTAAGAAAAAGATTATCTTTGCAACCTATAGTTTGTTGATAAACTAAATTAAAACAGATAGAAACAATGAAAATCGCATTAATCGGCTATGGAAAAATGGGCAAGGAAATCGAAAAGATAGCCCTCAGCCGCGGACACGAAATTGTAAGCATCATCGATGTCGACAATCAGGAAGACTTTGAATCGGCAGCCTTCAAGAGCGCCGACGTTGCCATAGAGTTCACCAATCCCATGGTTGCATACAACAACTATATGAAAACATTCCAAGCCGGAGTCAAACTGGTATCCGGCAGTACGGGATGGATGGCAGAACATGGAGACGAAGTGAAGAAACTTTGCACCGAAGGTGGCAAAACGCTGTTCTGGTCGTCCAACTTCAGTCTGGGAGTAAGCATATTCTCTGCTGTCAACAAGTACCTCGCAAAGATAATGAACCAATTCCCTACCTACGACGTGAGGATGAGCGAAACGCATCACATCCATAAGATGGATGCCCCGAGCGGTACGGCCATCACGCTTGCCGAAGGTATTCTGGAGAATCTCGACCGCAAAGACAAATGGGTAGAAGGAACTTTCCAAGCTCCCGACGGGACTGTTTCGGGCTCTGCGGAATGTACGGCCGATGAACTGCCAATAAACTCTATCCGCGAAGGGGAAGTACCGGGCATCCACAGCATCCGCTACGACTCCGAGGCCGACAGCATCACTATCACCCACGATGCCAAGAACCGCAGGGGATTTGCCCTGGGAGCCGTCCTGGCTGCCGAGTATACCGCCAAGCACGAAGGTGCTTTGGGAATGAGTGACCTGTTTCCATTCTTAAAAGACTAAAACATCATGAGAAGAGCAACACGTATCCAATGGATTAAATTCAGTATAGTCACCCTACTTTACCTTGCCTTTCTGGTCTGGGTAAAAAGCTGGCTGGGACTGATTGTACTCCCCTTCATTTTTGACATCTACATCAGCAAGAAGATACCTTGGGGATTCTGGAAGAAATCAGAGAACGCTGCCGTACGCAGCATCATGAGCTGGGTAGATGCCATCGTGTTTGCGCTGGTAGCCGTCTACTTCGTAAATATCTATGTGTTCCAGAATTACCAGATACCTTCTTCCTCACTGGAGAAATCCTTGTTGGTAGGCGATTTCCTTTATGTCAGCAAGATGAGCTATGGTCCGCGCGTGCCGAATACGCCGCTTTCCATGCCGCTGGCACAGCATACGCTGCCGGTATTCAACACCAAATCATACATCGAATGGCCTCAATGGGAATATAAACGTGTGCCGGGCTTCGGAAAAGTGAAACTGAACGATATTGTGGTGTTCAACTTCCCGGCAGGCGACACGGTAGCCACCAATTTCCAACAGACAGATTTCTATACCCTTGCTTACGAAGAAGGAAAACGCGTGTATCCCAACAAGGTGAATATGGACAGCCTGACACGCAAGCAGCAACGTACTGTCTATGATTTGTACTACAATGCCGGGCGTAACCTTATCCGTTCCAATCCGAGAATGTACGGTGACATTGTCATACGCCCCGTCGACCGTCGTGAAAACTATGTAAAACGCTGCGTAGGCCTGCCCGGAGATACATTGCAAATCAAGAAAGGGCAAGTATACATTGACGGCAAGGCTACCGAAAACCCTACGGAAATGCAGTTCAACTACTTTGTACAAACTACGGGACCTTATATCACTGATGGTATGTTCCGTGAACTGGGCATCAGCAAAGAAGACCAGACTCTGATGACCGACGGTCTGGGCTGGGAAGAGAATCTGATTGAAATGGGACTGGACCACCGGGATGCCCAAGGCAGGCTGGCGCCGGTCTATCATCTCCCGCTTACCAAAAAGATGTACGAGATCCTTACGGGCAACAAGAAGCTAATCAGCAAGATTATCATTGAGCCGGGAGAGTTCTCGGGACAGATGTATCCGCTGAACCTTTACACCAAATGGGACCGCAACAACTACGGCCCAATCTGGATTCCCGCCAAAGGCGCCACCATCAAGCTGACCGAAGACAACCTGCCCATCTACGAACGCTGCATCGTTGCTTACGAAGGCAACAAGCTGGAGGTCAAGGAAGACGGCATCTACATTAACGGTGAAAAGACCGACTCCTATACTTTCAATATGGACTATTATTGGATGATGGGCGACAACCGCGACAAGTCCGCCGACTCCCGTTACTGGGGTTTTGTACCGGAAAACCATGTCGTAGGAAAGCCTATCGTAGTATGGTTGTCATTAGACAAAGACCGCAACTGGTTTGACGGCAAGATACGCTGGAACCGGATATTCAAGTGGGTGGACGGCATTAAATGAATTAATAATCAGAAACTAAAGAATTAAAGGGGAAGGTGGGAAACGATTGCAAACCTTTCGTTCTTTAATTCTTTAATTTTTTCATTCTTTAATTTCGAACGATAGGATGAAAGGCTGGAAAATAGCAATTGCAATAGTTGGAGTGACACTCGTCGTAGTGCTGCTTCGAGGTTGTGTTGCAACTTCCTATCTTATCCCTTCTTCCGGTATGGAAAACTCACTATACCAAGGTGAGCGTATTCTTGTGAACAAGTGGAGCTACGGTCTGCGACTTCCTTTTATGAAGTTATGGGGGTATCATCGCTGGGCAGACAGTCCGGTACGGAAAGAAGATATTCTCGTATTCAACAACCCGGCCAATCTTTCAGAACCCATGATTGACCGGCGGGAAGTCTTTATCGGCCGTTGCATCGGCACTCCCGGAGACACTTTACTGATAGATTCGCTCTTTTCGGTGATTCCTTCCGAGAAGAATGCGCCCGACCAGAAGTTCCTTTACTCTTATCCCAGACAACGGGAACGACAGTTGGATTCATTGCTTTCCATCCTTTCCATCGCTCCCAACGAACTATTGGGACAGGACTTAATAAAGAATATACGTAGTTTCAGCCGCTATGAACACTACTTGCTGGAACAAGCCATGAACGGAAATTGCTGGATAGAACCGATTGTCAAGGAAGACTCCATGGAAACGTTGAAACCGCTGATAATCCCCAGCAAAGGCAAAGCCATACGCGTATATCCGTGGAACAGAACTTTGCTGCAAAACACACTGGTACTTCACGAAAAGAAGCAGGCTGAAATAAAGAACGACACCCTCTTTATAGAAGGCAAGCCCGTGCAACACTGCTACTTCAGCAAAGATTACTATTGGGTAAACGCCAACAATTCCATCAACCTTTCAGATTCCCGCCTCTTCGGTTTTGTACCCCAAGACCATATAATAGGCAAGGCAAGCGTCATCTGGTTTTCCAAAAAGAAAGGAACAGGACTCTTCAACGGCTACCGCTGGGACAGAATGTGGAAAAGAGTGGAATGACACAAATGAAAGAATAAAAATGAAAGAATAAACAATGAACAGTAACTTCAACTGCAAATCATAAATCGCCCAATCCTAAATATACTGATGAAAACCGTATTTCTTTCTTCCGCCTATCTGGCCCCCGTAGAGTATTACACCAAATTGCTGGCATACGACAAAGTGTTTATCGAGCAGCACGACCACTATATGAAGCAGACCTACCGCAACCGTTGCACCATTGCCGCACCGGACGGTGAATTGGCACTTTCCATTCCCACCGTCAAGCCGGACACACTGAAATGTCCGATGCGGGATATACGTATTTCCGACCACGGCAACTGGCGGCACCTGCATTGGAATGCCATAGAGTCGGCCTATAACCATACCCCTTTCTTTGAGTATTATAAAGACGATTTCCGCCCTTTCTATGAAAAGAAGTATGAGTTTCTGATAGACTTCAACGAAGAGTTGTGCCGTCTTGTCTGCTCGCTCATAGATATACAGCCTGACATGGAACGCACTGTGGAATACCGTACCGAGTTTGCCGCAGACGAGGTAGACTTCCGCGAGCGAATCCACCCCAAAAAGAACTTCAGGCTGGAAGACACGGAGTTCTCACCACAGCCCTATTATCAGGTATTTCAGGAGAGACTTGGCTTTCTGCCCAACCTGAGCATCATAGACCTACTGTTCAATATGGGACCTGAAAGCCTGCTGGTGTTGCAGCAAAGATAAATCGCAGGGAGTATCATGCTTATGTACAAAGGTTACCAGAGAATTGCATTATACTAATAATCAACGGATTCACGCTTTACGCTTCTTTATTCAAAATAAAGTAATACTGTAATCCTAATAAAGTAATATTGTATTTTCTCCACATGAGTCACTTTATACGGAGCAGGCATGTTTCAGACTCCGGTACAAGAAAAGAGGGATTTATTCCGTAACGAATTATTTAAGATATTCATTTAGAAAACTTTTGCAAGAACTCTGCAAGATTCTCCCCCTCACCCAAAGCTAACTTTTTCCGCAAGCGGTAACGGCTGATTTCAACCCCGCGCAAAGAGATATTCATCAACGGGGCTATCTCTTTGGAGAGCAGATTCATCTTGATATAGGCACACAGCAATTTTTCCTTATTACTCAATTCGGGATAAGCCTCTTCCAGCCTGCTGAAGAAGTTGTGATGTACCGAATCGAAAGTAGTCTGAAAAGCCTGCAAATCACCATCGTGCTCGATGTTCGTTTCAATCTGTCCTAACAGACGGAGTGTTTTGCGGCGAAGGGCAACCAGATTCTCTTCACCGACAGCATGCGAGATGCCTAAAACCTCCTTCTTGATATCCATCAGCATCTCATTCTTACGCACAATGTTCAATGTAGTGCGGACCAGTTCTTCTGACTTATGCTGCAGTTCGGCCTGCAGATTGGCCTCTTTCAAGGAGTCAATCTTCTTATCTTTCAAGTCGCTGACCTCCTCGAATGCCTGCTTCTGCCGATAAAGTTCCAGCTCTTTCTGCAACAGCAGACGCTTCCTGCTGGCCACCACCCGCACATACACAGCATACAGCATCAGGCAGGAGACGGCCACGTACAGCATCAGGCTCCACCAAGTGCGATACCAGGGCGGCAGCACCCTGAACGAAAAAGAAGTCATCACAGGTTCGTCATCCTCCTCCGTCAGCAGCTTGACACTGAACAGATAGTCGCCTTCATATAGGCCGGTGAACTCTTTCATGGCGTTCTCGCCAAACTCGCTCCACTCTCCTTCGTCTCCCCCCTTGCCCAGCCGGTAAGAGAAGAGAGCCGAAGAAGCTGTCTCGTAATTGTTCACATTATACTCCATACGAAGAGAGTTGTACTTATAAGGGACCACTACCGGCACATCTTCGTAGCGATAACTGCGACCGTATATCAGCGAATCTTTACGACCGGTCAGATACACATGACGTATCTGCAAGGCCAGCCGCTCCTTGCCAGTTTCCACCATCGAAGGTTTCACCAACGAGAACCCTTCTTCCGTGCCAACAATAGCCCCGTCGCCATAAACCCCTACATGCTCATAATTCTCGATTAAGGAACCCTTCAGAAAAAAGTCACGAGAATTCTTTGTATAAACATTTTTCACCGCATCATAGCGCAACAACTTCAAGGCCCCCCCCGACACATACCAGATGTTATGGGACACATCCATCGTCATATATGTATAAGCCGCCTTGCCATCCAGCATATTCTCCAGCTCCGAGTGTTCTTCCAACGCATCCGTCAACGGATTGTAACGCCACAATCCATGACAGGAGACCACCACAAGCTCGTTGCTCACCCGCGCTAGCAAGGCCTCATTACCGATAGGAAAAGAAACATGGTTGTATTTCTTCAGATGAACCACCTCGCGCAGGTTGTCCGAAAGGCTCACCCTGCAAACTCCCCTATCCTTATTAGTAATCCACACTATGTTTCCCATCCCTTCGGCCATAAGGCTCTTGGCGGCATAAGTAAAATTCTTGAGCCTGCACACCACCTGCCAACTACCGGCAGTCCTCTCCAACAGATACAGTCCGCTATATTTGCCATACGCACCGGCTATCAATACATCCGGCCTACCAGGCAGTGCCACCAGCTGCCTCACTCCCCTGAGCCCGTCCAGATGTTCTACCCTGTCTCCCTCGATTACATAAACCCCATTGTCCGAAGCACAAAACAACTTGTTGTCGTAACGCAAGAACGACCAAACCTGACCGCCCGTCTCAGACAAAAATTCCACCGCTGCTTCCTTGCTCCGTCCCTCGGGCAGAACAGTACGGTAAAGTCCTTGATTGGTGCCCAGATACAGTTTATCTCCATACCGACAAGAGGAGTATCCCGACCCGATGACAGGCTTGCTGCCATATAAAGAATAGACCGGAGAACTCAACCGAATACAATCAATGCCATTATCCAGACCCAGCCAAAGATTATTCTTCCTATCGAAGTTCATGCAGAGAACCGTCTTATTCTGCAAACCATTGTGGATGGAGATTATATCTGTATCGCCTTTCTCCAAGTCCAAAAGGCAAACCCCTTCTTGCACAGAGCCAAGTGCCAGCAACGACTGGTGGAGTGCCGCGCAAAAAATGCGATTGCGACGCATGAAGTCGTCAGCCGCACACGCATACTTGCGGATGGCTTCTCCGTCATAAACAAACAAGCCATTGTAACGAGTCACTATCAGCACCTGGCCGTTATAGGGCAGCAAACTCGAAATCCTTCCCAGCTTTTCTGTTTCCGGAATCAGCCGGAAATGATTATCCTCCATCACCGACATTCCTTCGGGTGTACCAATATAAAATTTATTATAGAGTATTGCTGAAACATTTATTTCATCGGCCGATTCTATATAGTCCACCCGTCCATCTGCCCAACAAAACAGGCCACGGTCTGACTGGAAATATATTTTGTCCTTATCCTGCAAAATATTCCAAATAACACCAACCACCGAATTGCCGGGCAGATTATCCGAAAGGCAGGTATAGTCCAATCCCCCCAACCTATTTGGAGTGAAATAGCCGAAACGGCCAATCCCACCGATGTAAATACGATTGTCTGCCCCAATCTTCATGGCCCGCATCTTGGCATCCGGTATGGGATATAGCTCCCAGGAAGTGCCGTCAAACTCCAGCAACCCCTTGTTATTGGCCACATACAACCAACCGTTCTCATGCTGTTGCAGCATCCAGTTTTGGTTTCCGGCCTTATAGGCATGTCTTGTATAGTTGGTCACTGGCCGTTGCCACTCCGCCTTCAACGAAAAAGCAACCCCGACTAAAAAGGAAAGAATAAAACAGAGTCTGCGTTTCATAGTAGTCCATATTTATTTCGCATAGCAAAGATAATCTCTTTCTTTCAAACCACATTTTCCATCAGCCTCTTTAACAGAATAGATGAGACACCAATAAAATATATATAATCACATATAAACCAATTATTTTACACAATCATGAGAAAACATTGATGTAGTCAAAATAAGGATTCGAAGTAGCCAAGATGTAGTTTCTTTCGGAGAAGACATATAATATGATGATACATTTGCCATCAATTTGCGCAAAGAAGTACAATCTGCCGGTAATAAAAACCGACCGGTATAACCCTAAAAATTTAATGACATGAAACACCTACAAGAAAAAGTTTTTGCTTTCCTATTGGCATCCCTCCTAGCAGCAACGGCATTTGCCCAACAGGCTCCTTCCATCATGAATATCGGTTCACGCCAGACCACCTCGCTCGACGGACAATGGAAAACCATCGTCGACCCGTTTGAAAACGGATACTACGATTATCGACTGAAACCCTACGACGGAGGATATGCCCAAGATAAAACCTATTCGGACAAGACCAAACTACAAGAGTATGATTTCGAAACAGACAAACTGCTATTTGTCCCCGGCGACTGGAACACACAACGTCCCCAATTATACTATTACGAAGGAACCGTGTGGTATCGGAAACACTTCGAATACTCATTAGAACCCGGCAAACGGCTTTTCTTGAACTTCGGAGCAGTCAACTACGAAGCCATCGTGTGGCTGAATGGCAAGCAACTGGGCAAGCACATAGGAGGATTCACCCCCTTCAATTTTGAAATAACCCACTTGCTGAAAGAAGGTACAAATAGCCTGGTAGTGAAAGCAGACAACAAACGGATTCCCGAAGCAGTGCCCACCATAAATGCTGATTGGTGGAATTTTGGAGGTATCACCCGCCCGGTCAGTCTGGTAGAAACGCCTTCGACCTACATCCGCGACTATTATGTACAGCTGAAAAAGGAAGACACACGCACCATCGAGGGTTGGATACAACTGGACGGCAACACCCAATCCCAAAAAGTAACGCTAGACATTCCTGAATTGAAAATCAAAAAAGAGGTTACCACCAATGCAGACGGCTATGCCTCCTTTCAGGTAAAAGCCGCCCCCCTTTTGTGGACTCCGGAGAACCCCAAGCTATATGCCATAACCATTACTTCCGGGGCTGATAAAGTAACTGACGAAATAGGTTTCCGAACCATCCGTACCGAAGGCACCAAGATAATGCTGAACAATCGGGAAATATTTTGCCGAGGCATCAGCATCCACGAAGAAACAGCCTACTACAGCGGTCGTGCCTACTCTAAAGACCACGCACACACCCTGCTGAGCTGGGCCAAGGAACTTGGATGCAACTTCGTGCGCTTGGCCCACTATCCACACAATGAAGAAATGGTGCGCGAAGCCGAACGGATGGGTTTCCTTGTATGGTCAGAGATTCCTGTTTATTGGACTATTCATTGGGAAAACAAAGAAACCTATCGGAATGCCGAACAACAGTTATGCGACATGATTGCACGCGACAAAAACCGTTGCAACATCATCATTTGGTCCATTGCCAACGAAACTCCCATCAGCGAACCACGTCTGACCTTTCTGGCCAACTTGGCCAACAAAGCAAGAAGTCTCGACAATGTGCGCCTGATAGGTGCAGCTATGGAAAAAGAAGAAGTCAGTCCCGGCCTGATGACAGTAAACGACCCATTGGACAAAGTGTTGGACATCATAAGTTTTAACGAATACGTAGGCTGGTACGATGGTGACTCCGAGAAATGCAATCGCGTCAACTGGACGTTCGAAACCCCTAAACCAGTATTCATCAGCGAACTTGGAGGCGGTGCCTTATACGGCCGACACGGGTCACCTCAAGAACGCTTCACCGAAGAATATCAAGAAGACATGTATATACGCCACATCCAAATGCTGAAACGCATTCCAGGACTGGCAGGCACCACACCATGGATTTTGAAAGATTTCCGCTCTCCCCGTCGTCACGTACCCGAAATACAAGATGACTTCAACCGCAAGGGACTGGTATCAGACAAAGGACAAAAGAAGAAGGCATTCTTCGTCCTACAGAAATGGTATGAGGAGCTGAAAGAAGCCTACAAAAAAAATCATTAAGTAAACAGACTATACCAATAACCCCTAAAAAAAAGAACCGCCTATGAAATAACACTCGCAGAAAAATCACCCGACGAGTCGGCACACGCATCGGCTCGCTGCATCTTCCCAAAGAGAACAACACCTCTTCAAAACCATGAAACCAACATTTATTCATTAAAAAAATTTCGTATGAAACATTTATTTGTATTCCTATTGCTATTTATCGGCATTGGAGCCGCTACGGCACAGAATGTCCAGATTACCGGTACGGTGAAAGACAAACTGGGAGAAACCGTCATCGGTGCCAATGTGACCGTAAAGGGGACTACCAATGGTGCCATCACCGATTTGGATGGAAAATTCTCCCTGCAAGCCCCGCCCAACGCCACGCTGGTGGTTTCTTTCATCGGTTACACCACTCAGGAAATCGAACTGAAAGGAAAAAACCATATTGTAGTCACCCTCTCCGAAGACTCACAAGCCTTGGATGAAGTCGTGGTCATCGGTTACGGTACGCAAAAGAAAGTCAACCTGACCGGTTCGGTGTCTGCCGTGAAAATCGACGAGAACATCGCCAGCCGTTCCATTACCAACGTATCTTCCAGCCTCTCCGGTCTGGTTCCGGGCCTGGTGGTAAGCCAAAGCACCGGTTTTGCCGGAGGCGACGGTGCCTCATTGAAGGTGCGCGGTCTGGGGTCCATCAACAACTCAGACCCGCTGATTGTGGTGGATGGCATGCCCGACGTAGACATCAACCGCATCAACATGAACGACATCGAAAGCATCTCCGTGTTGAAAGATGCGGCTTCGTCTGCCGTATACGGTTCGCGTGCTGCCAATGGCGTTATCCTTATCACTACCAAGAGCGGACTGAAAGAGAGCAAGGCGAAAGTGAACTACAACGGCTCCTACGCATGGTCCAGCCCCGTGGAATTCTACGACTACATGGCCGACTACAGCCGCGCGCTGACCATGCATATGCGTGCAGCGGCTTCCGGCAACAACTCTACCAACTTCCGCCCGGCTTCTGCCGAACAATGGCTTGCCATGAGCATGGTAGACCCCATCCTCTTCCCCAACACCGACCAGTTTGATGAAATGTTCCGCACCGGTTCCATCCAGAACCACACGGTATCGGCATCCGGAGGTTCGGACAAGATGAACTTCTATACCTCTATCGGCGTCATGAACCAGGAAGGTTTGCAGATTCACAACGACTACAGCCGCTACAACATGCGCCTCAACTTGGATTATAAAATTCGCGACAACGTGAAGATTGGCGTAAAGACCGATGGCACATGGTCGGAAAGACAGACACCGCGCGGCAGCGGATTGGAGACCGCCGGTCTGAAGTATGTCATCTCGGGTGTACTCAACCGTCATCCCGAGACAGGCGAATACGGCGGTAGCATGGCCTACGGTGAGAACACCTCTGCCGGTAACGCCATTGCCGAATACGAAGCTTATCGCACTAACACCAGCCGCAAGGAGTTCAACGGAAACGCCTACATGGAATGGGAACCGCTGAAAGACCTAAAAGTAAACGTCAGCTACGCACTGAGATACTACAACGAATTCAGCAAGACCGTGCAGAACGTTGTCAAGCAGATGAATTTCCAGACCGGTGAAGTGTCGCGTACCATGCCCGACACCGGCGACCTGATAAACAACGGCAACTACGAAGGGCATAAAACCCTGTTCCAAGGCCGCATCTCGTATGAAAAGGAGATTGCCAAAGGACACCACATCGCCGCCATGTTCAATGCTGCCGAAGAATATTGGTATAACCGCAGCTTATGGGCACAACGCAAGAACCGCCTGCACAACTCTTTGGAAGAAATCGATGCAGCCTCTCCCTCCGAACAAACCAACTCCGGTTCTTCCAACTCCGAAGGTCTTCGTTCATTCATCGGACGACTCAACTATACCCTGTTCGACAGATACTTGTTTGAATTTACGTTCCGCTCCGACGGTTCATCCCGTTTTGCCAAAGGACATCAGTGGGGCTTCTTCCCCTCGGCTGCCATCGGATGGCGTATCTCCGAAGAGAAGTTCTTCGAGCCGTTGAAGAGAACCGTCAGCAACGCGAAGTTCCGCGCCTCTTACGGTACGCTGGGTAACAACTCCGGTGTGGGCCACTACGAACAGAAGGAGACCATGAGCACCACCAACTACGTGGTAGGCAACAACACACTGGTAACCGGCTTCAGCGCCAACAAGATGGTGAACAAAGACCTCTCTTGGGAAGAGACACGCGTATTCAACGTGGGATTCGACCTGGGATTCTTCAACAACCAACTGACTGCCGAACTCGACTGGTACGACCGTTTCACCACCGGCATGATTCGCGGTTCCAGCATCTCATCCCTGCTGACAGGCTACTCAGCTCCACGCATCAACGTTGCCGACCTACGCAACCGTGGTGTGGAAGCCAACATCACTTGGCGTTCCAAAATCCGCAAGTTCGACTACAGCATCAACGTGAACGCTTCCTACAACGTGAACAAGCTAGAGAAATGGGGTGACCACCTAGACCGCGGCTGGACTATGCTCGACATGCCCTATCACTTCCTCTACATCTACGAAGCCTATCCGGGACTTGTACAGAGCTGGGGAGACATCGCCAACGCGCCTTATCAGGGCAACGACCACATCGCCCCGGGTGACATCATGATTAAGGATATCAACGGCGACGGAGTAATCAGCGACCTGGACAAGAAAGCCTATACCAACAAATACCGCGACACCCCGATGGGACAGTTCGGTATCACCCTGACCGGTGCTTACAAGGGATTCGACATCCAAGCACTCTTCCAAGGCAACTACGGACGTACCGACGTGTGGTTGGACGACTTGAACACCAACACGATTCCGCAAGACCGCTTCGCCTTCCAGCAATTCCACTGGACCGACACTTGGTCATTGGACAACCGCCATGCCTCCCTCCCCCGTATCATCACCGGGAACCAAGGCTCACACAACCGCGCAGAAAGCACGTTCTATGCCTACAACACTAACTATTTCCGCCTGAAGAACCTGCAAATCGGTTACACCATCCCCGAACGCTACATGCAGAAGATTGGTTTCAACCGCGCACGCTTCTACCTCTCTGGCGAAAATATCTTCACGTTGACTCCCTGGAAGGGTATCGATCCGGAAAAGCCGCACGGAAACGACTTCTACCCGCTGGTAAAGACTTACTCCGTGGGATTGAACATCGAATTTTGATAATCTGAACTTTAAACAAGAAATATATGAAGTATATCAAATATATAGCATTAGCCGGGCTGACAAGCCTCTCTACCTCTTGCGTGGACGACTTGCTGAACCGTCCCGCAACTACCGAAGTATCTTCCGACCTCTTCTGGAAGAGTACAGACGATGCGCTGACCTCCACTTACGGTGTCTATAACGCCACACGTACCCTGTTCGCGACCGAACACTACTACGATGGACACGGCGAATTCCAAAACACACGCGGCAAGAGCTTGGGAAGCATCAGCGCCTGGCAACCGGCAGGCTGGATTACCAGCGGCTTCTCGTCCATGTGGAACAACGCCTACCGCGTCATCAACCGTGCCAACTACACCATATCCTATGTGGAGCGCATGATTGAAAACGAACAGAACGCCACCATCAAGTCATCGCTAGAAACCATCAATGCCGAGAACTACTTCCTGCGTGCCCTCGCCTACTTCCGCCTGATAGAGAACTGGGGCGACGTGCCCTACTACCGCCACGTGCTGAACGGCGATGCCGAAGCTTGCTCGCTCGTGCGTACTCCCATTGCGGACATCGTAAAAGACCTGCTCGACGACCTGCAGTATGCCGCCGAGAAGTTGCCCGTGAAATACGGTACAGACTATGGACGTGCCACACAGGTAGCCGCCCTCGCCTTCAAGGGAAAGATTGAACTGTACTACGCTTGCTGGAATAAGTTCGGATGGCCCGAACTGGATGGCTTTACAGCCAGCACCGCTACAGCAGACACTTACTACAAGGCTGCCGCTACCGACTTCAAGGCTGTAATCAACAATTACGGACTGACGATTCTGGGCGATGGTGATCCTGGTACTTACGAATCCCCCACGTACGGAAGCCTCTTCCAATATTATAACGAGAACTGCTCCGAAATCATCTACGCCATATCCTACGGAGGTCCTAACCTGGGACAAGGCGAAAGCCTGCTGCGCGACTTCGGTACACGAACCACGGCAAACGCACAATGCTGGATTATGCCCACTTCGTTCCTTGCCGACCGCTACCAGTCCACCATCACCGGCGACTTCCTGCCCCAACTGGTAATGAACAAAGATGCCAACCTGGAGAACGGTGCCCGCAACCGCGCCAGCTATGAGAACCGCGACTGGCGCATGAAGTCCACCATCATGTGGGACGGCGAAACATACGTCGGTATCGAGAACGGCGGTATGGAACTGCGCAGCCAATATCCTGCCTACACCTGGATGTATGGAACCTATAACCAAGGAGCCGGATTCATCAACAACGATGCCAGCGGCCGCACCGGCTATATCTATCGCAAATGGATACGCCAAGAGGCAGGATGGGACCGCACGGACGGACCGCAAGACTTCTACCTCATGCGCCTTGCCGATGTCTATCTGATGTATGCCGAAGCTGTCAACGAGACCAACGGTCCCACGGACGAATGTGTGGCACTGCTCAACAAAATCCGTAGCCGCGGCAATCTGCCCGCATTAGCTGCCGACAAATATGCCGACAAAGAAGAATTCTTCAAGACCATCGAGCAGGAACGTATCGTAGAACTTGCTACCGAAGGACACCGCCCGTTCGACATCCGCCGCTGGAGAAAGGCACACGATGTATTCGGCCCTGCCCAGAGCGATGGTCTTACCCTCTATGACACCAACGGCGCACGTGTACGCGACCAGTTCAAGAATGCCTCCGAACTCGACTTCCAGAAGTATTACATCTACCAAATCCCTGAAGGCGAGCGCAACCGCAATCCGAACCTGACACAGAACACCCCGTGGAGATAACCAAAACAGTATGAACCGAAAAAAGACAAACAATATGAAAAGTATCTATAGAATAGTGATGTTCCTTGCCGTCTGCCTCCTGTCACAGGGTTGCAACGACTATCCGGTAGATGACAACGACCTGCTGATTACCGACAGCGAAGAATGCTACATCTCCTCCTTCATCCTCAGAGGTCCGGACAACCGCGACGTGCTTGCCAGCTACAACATCGACGACGAGGCAAACACCATTACTGGCGTGGCAAAATTCGGTACCAACCTCAAGAATGTGAAGCCCCAGTGCGGTGTGGCAAAAGACTGTATCGTGACTCCCAACATGGGCGAATGGACTGACTTCAGCCAACCACGCCAATACACCGTAATCTCCGGTAACCGTAAAGTAAAGAAGACCTATACCATTACCGTTACTGTGCAAGGTGAGTGATAGAAACATTTAAACATCAAAAAAACAAAAACAAGTTATGAAACTATTGAAATATGCCATGTTTTCCACCATCGCCCTCGCCTGCTTCGCATGCAGCAGCGACGATGAGTCGGGCCTCAAGAACGACATGATAAAGAAAACAACCGCTCCCGCCATTATCGGCGAGAAGATTGAATTCGCTTATGCCATGGGTACTACGGAAGGACGGTTGGCAAAGGCAGAAGCCATTGCCTCCTTTGCCGGAGCTACCGGTACCGACTTCGAACTGTACTCCTGGTTCACAGCACGAGGTGACATCTCCGTAAACGGTGTGAACTACCGAGGTGGTGACGAAGTGCCCTTGCAGACCGTAAAGGATGCCTCGACCAGCGGTGCTACCTCCGTTGCCAACATGATGGAGACCATAGATACCCACTACTTCAACCCGAGTGTCGCCGTGGGCACCAGCCAGTCGGAACTGATCGCTGCCACACTGCGCTACAATTACGTGGTGCCTGCCGAAGCCAAAGGAAAAAGCTTTCACATCACCTTCACGGCAACTTCCACAACCGGAAGCAAGGTCACTTATGAGACTCCTTCCTACCCCGTTTCAAAGATGGATATGAAGCGCCTCATCGAACTGGAGAACGGAGCGGCATGCTGCTTCTCACTCGAAGACATGGCTGCCTATACCACTGCCGAAGCGGCAAGCATGGGGAATAAAATCGACTTCATCTACAACTACCAGGCAAAGACCGATGACGGGTTCGACTACGGACACTCTTTCGTCTCTCCGGCAACCGACCCGAAATTCATCGCCCTCAGCGGTATTATCCCTTCGGGCGCATCCAACGATACACCGATGGAACAACGCGCACAAGTACACGATGCACAGCTGAAAGGTGCTAACCCGGCTGTCTATGTGGATGACGTCGACTTCGAGACACTCGACCTGAGCCGTGCCTTCAACTACGTGCTCAACCTGAAGAACGACGACGGGGTCTTCATGAAGAGCGCCGATGGCAAGTATGCTGCCTTTGTGTATGTGAACCGCATAGACAACAGCGGCAAAGTAACCATCAGCCTCAAACGTTATCCCCTGAAATAACCAACGAACCACGTTTTTGCTGAATAAGGAAGGTACGTCAGAATACGTCCGCCGGACAGTTGCAAACATATTTCGATGTACCCTCCTTATTTTCATTAAGAATCATTATCCTTGTCATGAAAAGACTCGAATCATTCCTTATATGTCTCTCCCTTCTGTTCCTCCTTTCGGCACGGGAGATGTGCTGGGCATACACACCGGCATCCATACTGACTGCCCGTCCGCACGATGCCGAAGCCATTTACTTCACTTCCCAAGACTTCCCCATCACCTCTGATGGGAGTACTGACGTATCCGATGCCCTGCAAGAAGCGCTGAACCGGACAAAGCAAAAAGAAAACGGATGCGGCATCCTCCTCGTCCCCGAAGGCACCTACAAACTCAGCAAGACGATTTACGTCCCCTCCGGAGTACGCCTTATCGGCTATGGCAGCAAACGCCCGGTTTTCGTGCTTGCCAAGCACTCGCCCGGTTTCCAGGAAGTGACCCGCGAAACAGCCAAAGGGAAATACCTCTTCTGGTTCATCGGCGGAAGCTACCACCCCGAAAGACGTGTGGGAGATGCCAATGCCGGAACATTCTACAGCTCGATGATGAACATCGATATCCGGATTGAAGACGGCAATCCCAACGCAACCGCCATCCGTGCGCACTTCGCACAACATTGCTCCATTTCCAGCGTAGCCATCCATGTAGGCAACGGACGTGCCGGCATTGCCGATGCAGGAAACCACTTGGAGAATATCGCCATCTACGGAGGCGAATATGGAATTGACACCAATAAGTCCGCTCCCGGATGGCCCATCATGCTGCTGAACTCATACTTCGAGAAGCAACGAAGCAGCGCCATCCTCACCAACGAAGGCGGACTGACCATTGTCCGCATGCAGGTAAAGAATGTACCCGTAGCCATAAAAATCAAAGACAAAGCCCCCGACCGGCTATTCATGGAAGATTGCATCTTCGAGAATGTGAAACAAGCAGGAGTCATACTGACAGATGCAGGAAATGCAGCAACACAAATCAATCTTAAAGATATTCAATGCAAGAACGTTCCCCAGTTTGCCCAAGAACGTTCCATAGACAAACAGATACCGGGCAAAGGAAAGACCTACCAGGTAACCCGCTTTACATTCGGATTCAATGCCGACAACTTGGAAGATACTCCCCAGATAGTGCGGCTTGCCGAAATAGTCCCCATCCAACGGATTACTCCGCTGGATGCCGGCGATACACCACTACTTCCACCCACGGAACAATGGGTGAATATACGTGATTTAGGTGCCAAAGGAGACGGTTTCAGCGATGACACACAAATCTTCCTGGAGGCGGTGGAAAAGTATGCCCACATCTACATCCCACAGGGCTGGTATGTGGTGAAAGAGCCGCTGGTTCTGAAGCAGAACACCAATCTGATAGGCTTGCACCCCGGCACCACCCTCCTGCTGACACTGGGCGGTAACCCCACATTCAGCGGTTTCGGTGCCCCGCAGGCACAACTCACCACTCCGCAAGGCGGTAAAAACATCGTGTGCGGCATCTTCCTGAATGCCGATGCCTACAACTACCGCGCCGTCAACTGCAAATGGATGGCAGGCGAGGGGTCGTACATGTACGATGTGAAATTCAGCGGACACGACAAGTCCCGCTTCTTCCACAACGGGCAAAGTGCCGCCAATCCTATGGAAAAGCCTATGCCCGTCACTCCCGAAACCCGCGAACTCATCACCCGCGCCTGGGACAACCAGCACTGGAGCCTGTGGATTACCAACGGCGGAGGAGGCACATTCAGAGACATCTGGACTGCCAACGAATACAGCTCGGCTGGATTGTACGTCAGCCATACCGCAACACCGGGACGCATCTACGGCATGTCTCTGGAACACCATTTGCGTAACGAAGCCATCTTCCGCAATGTATCCAACTGGAAAATCTACGATTTCCAATTTGAAGTGGAAGCGGAAGGCATCGACACGCAGCCGCTGGACCTGATAGACTGCAAGAACCTGACTTTTGCCAACTTCTACTCCTACCGCGTATCACGCATGCTGAAGTCCTATCCGTCTGCCATACGCACATGGAACTGTGAGGACATAGAGTTCCTCAACCTTCACAACTATGCACATGCCCGCGTAAAATTCACTTCCAATGCCAGCCTTTACGATGTCAATACCCGCCGAGAAGCACGCCGTTGGGAGTTTGCACGACTCCGCCTGACCGGCAAGGAGAACCGGAAATATCCGCTGAATGAAGAAACCGGGAAAGCAGAACCCATCGCCACCGGCTTTGAGTTCATCGACGGGTTGACGCAGGACAACCGGGGAAATATCTACTTCTGCGAACACCGCATGCGGCGCATCTACAAGCTGGAGGCACAAAGCGGAAAAGTGACATCCATCGCCGATTTCCCATGGAATGCAGTGGCACTGGCGTGCGATACGCAGGACAATCTGCTGGTAGTCACCAAGTACATCTCCCAGCCAGGCTACCATAACGATGATACCCGCAACGGCAACCACCCTCTGTTCGGCTGGAAAGGAGCCGGCGGATTGTGGGGATTCACGTATGTACCCAAAGTCTATGCCATACGTCCCGACAATCCGGATGACAGTTTCCGGGTATTACCTTTGGCAGAAATGAAGAAGGTCTCCACACCCCAACTGGTCTACTACTTGGGCAACAGGACAATCACCCAAAACGAATATTACAACGGGAAACAGCCGGAACAATGCTTCATAGCTCCCGATGGTGTGACCATCATCCCTTATTACGAGGACTTGTTCCGTTGCTCTTCTTTGGTAAAAACGATTCCGAGACATCCGATTTACCTGTTGGACGAATACCACCAACGAGTTATCCAGGCAGATACCGATGCCCAAGGCTTCTTGCAGAACTGCCGTCTATTTGCCGACGGAGGCGACCGGAGCGTGACAACCGACTCAGAAGGTAATGTATATGTAGCCAATGGCAATATTTCCGTCTTCGACCCTGCAGGCAGGCTTATCAGGACCATAGAAGTTCCCGAACGCCCCACTTCTCTACTCATTGCCGGAGGTAGACTCTACATCACAGCTATATCTTCACTCTATCAAATGAAGTTATAATATGCCAATCAGAAGAGAGCAGTTTTTAATAGGTTTATCTTCCAAATCGAGGAAGATTGTAAATTCAGGTTAAACAATGAGGCGGATATTTCTCGTTTTTTTTCATATCCGCCTCTTTTCATTACATTTGGAAGTGATATTTATTTATAACTTAACACATCTATCATGAAAAAAGAGACAATATGCCGACAAAGGAGTTGCCATTGGATAGCCACAACGGTCTTATCCCTGTTTACCCTATTCCCGACATACGCCCAACGCCAGTCCCAAACCATCAACGACAGTTGGAAGTTCCTCCGCGAAGAGTGCCCCGCCGCAGCAGACAGTGCCTTCGACGACCACAGCTGGACAGACATACATCTGCCCCACACCTGGAACACAGACGCCTATACCGAAAAAGACTACTACCGTGGCACCGGATGGTACCGCCGCACCCTGCGCCTGCCCCAAGAGTGGCAAGGCAAGCAGCTGTTCTTGAAACTGGAAGCCGCCAGTAAAGCCGCCACCCTCTACGTCAACGGACGGGAAGTGGGAAGCCACGCCGGAGGCTACACGGCATGTACTTTCGACCTTACGGAATATCTGCACACCGACGCACCCAACACACTTAGCGTCCGCGTGGACAATGCACGGCAGGACGTCGCCCCCATCTCGGCCGACTTCACCTTCTTCGGAGGCATCTACCGGGATGTGTGGCTCACGGCGGTGCCCAAACAGCACTTCCACCTGACCAACTTGGGTTCGGACGGCATCTTTATCTCCACACCCCAAGTCAGCGAAGAGCAAGGCACGGTGTCCGTCCGCGGAGAGGTGAGAAACGACGACCGGAAGAAGGCAAGCCTGGAAGTGATGACCCGCCTCTATGCACCGGACGGCACGTTGCTACAGACACGAAAGAAAAAGATACAACTGAAAGCGGAAGAAACGCTTGCCTTCGAGCAAGAACTTCTGCCGGTTTCGCACCCCATGTTATGGACGCCCGAAACACCCCATATATATAAAGTGGAAACTACGCTCCTCGATGCCAAGAGCAAACAGGTGCTGGACCACACGGAGCATCCCACCGCTTTCCGCTGGTATCGCTTCGATGGTGCCCAAGGTTTCTTCCTCAACGGCAAGCCCTACAAGCTGCGCGGCATCTGCCGCCACCAAGACCAGAAGCCCATCGGCGTGGCCCTGACCGACGAAATGCACCGCCGCGACTTCCGGCTGATGAAAGAGATGGGCGCCAACTTCATCCGCATCTCACACTATCCGCAGGACGAAGCGTTGCTGGAGATGTGCGACAAACTGGGAATGCTGGCCTGGGAAGAAATTCCCGTCATAGACATCGTGCCCGACACACCGGAGTATGCGGAAAACTGCGAACGTAACCTGCGCGAGATGATTCGCCAGCACTACAACCACCCCAGCATCATCACGTGGGGATATATGAACGAAATCCTCCTCGTAGCACAGCGCAAGCACAAAGGCGACGCACTGAAACCGGTACTGGAACGTACCCTCGCCCTTGCCCGCCGGCTGGAGAATGCCTTGAAGCAGGAAGACCCCACACGCATCAGCGCCATGGCCTTCCACGGCAGCAACAGCTACAACGAAACCGGACTGAGCCAGATTACCGACATCGTAGGCTGGAACCTCTACCAGGGCTGGTACGGAGGCGACGTCACAGGCTTCGAGAAGTTCCTCGCCGAACAGCACCGCAACTACCCCGCTCACCCGATGATTGTGAGCGAGTACGGTGCCGGTTCGGACAGACGGCTGCACACACTCGCTCCCCGCGCCTTCGACTTCAGCATCGAGTACCAGCAGAAATACCTGGAGCACTACCTCCCCGTGCTTGAAGAGACGCCCTACGTCTGCGGCGGCACGCACTGGAACTTCATCGACTTCTCATCCGCACTGAGAGACGAATCCATGCCACGCATCAACAACAAAGGGCTGGTCTATGCCGACCGCACGCCGAAGGACGTTTACTATTATTATAAAGCGGCATGGCGCAGCGACATCCCCGTGCTGCACATTGCCAGCCGCGACTGGACACGCCGTAGCGGTGTACAACAGGAAGGCAAGCCGGTGATGCTGCCCGTCAAGATCTACTCCAACTGTCCCGAAGTGGAGCTCTTCATCGACGGGACATCCGTAGGCAAGAAGAAGACGGAGAACTTCACCGCCCTCTTCGAGGTGCCGTTCCTCCGGAAAGAACCTTTCCTTTCGGCACACGCCACCTATCAAGGCAAGCCGGTGACGGACGGATTGCGGGTAGGTTTCACCCCCATCCCCGACAGGCTGGACAAAACCAATCTGAACGGATTGGAACTTGCCGTCAACGTAGGCAGCCATTGCTTCTTCACCTCCGACGAGAGTCACCTGACCTGGGTTCCCGACCAGCCCTACACTCCGGGCAGCTGGGGCTATCTCGGCGGCAAGGAAGCGGGCACGCAGACCGAAATCGGCCTGACGACCGACGGCCCGCTGTTCCAGAGCCTGCGCAACGGCCTTGAAGGCTACCGCTTCGACGTGCCCCAAGGTGTTTACGAAGTAGAACTGCTCTTCACCGACATCTACCGCCGGAACAGCTCCACAGCCTACCTGCTGGGCCGCGAGGGGCAGCAAGAGAACCGCGAGAACGCCTTCCGCATCACTATCAACGGAAAGACCGTGGAAGATGCCCTCTCCCCCTGCCGCACAAGCGGCTACTTCCGCGCCTTGCGAAAGAAATACATCGTCGACAACGATACAGACCATCTCGAAATCAAATTCCATGCCCGAAGCGGAAACAGCTTCCTGAACGGAATCAAGATAAGGCACAAGAATTAAACATCAAGAACCCGCGCCGCCCACAGAAAACAAACTTATAACAAAACCCATAAACCCATGAAACAGAAAGCAACCAAATGGGCACTTGCCCTCCTCCTCTGGATGCCGGGCGCACAAGCCCAGTCCATCTGGAACACCGACCACCTGCAAAGCGTGAAGCAATCCATCGACAAGCCTTTCTATGCCCACTCCTACCAGGCACTGAAAGCCGAAGCCACCCGTCTGCTGGATGCCGAACCCCTCTCCGTGATGATGAAGGAGAAGACTCCTGCCAGCGGAGACAAGCACGACTACATGAGCCAGGCCCGCTACTACTGGCCCGACCCCGCCAAACCCCACGGACTGCCCTACATCAACCGCGACGGCATATCGAACCCCGAACTGAACAAGCTGGACCGCAACCGTCTGGGAGCCACCGCCAACCGTGTCACCACCCTTGCCCTCGCCTGGTACTTCAGCGGAGAAGAGCGCTACGCACAAAAGGCTACGGAACTGCTCCGCGTGTGGTTCCTCAACAAAGAGACCCGCATGAACCCCAATCTGGAATATGCCCAAGTGACACCGGGCCACAACAACGACAAAGGACGCTCCTACGGCCTGATAGACACCTACTCCTTTGTAGAGATGCTGGATGCCGTGGCCCTCTTGGAACCATCGAAAGCATTCACCGCCAAAGACAGCAAACAACTCAAGGCCTGGTTCGCCCAACTGACCCACTGGATGCTCTCCAGCCCGCAAGGCAAGGAAGAGGCGGAATGCAAGAACAACCACAGCATCGCCTACGACGTGCAGATAGCCGCCTTCTCGCTCTACGGAGGCAAACAGCAGCAAGCCATCGACATCATCAACGCCCTGCCCGCACGCCGCATCGCCAAGCAGATTGACACGGACGGCAAGCAGCCCCACGAGTTGACCCGCACACTGGCTTTCCACTACTCACAGTACAACCTGACCCACATCCTCGACCTCCTCACCATGGCACGCAACCTGAACATGGACACCGAAGCCCTTGCCGCACACGACGGGCATAGCTTCTACAAGGCGATGGACTTTCTGGCACAATACATGGGCAAGGATTCGGGCACATGGCCCTACCGGCAGATAAGCGGATGGGAAGAAGCACAACAGAACTTCTGCCGCGACCTCTACCGCACCGCCACCTGGCTCAACCCCACACGCAAGGATTACCTGCGCCTGTACAACGACTGCCGCACGCTGGACCTGAGCGACCGCTTCAACCTGCTCTACGTGCAAGCCACCGAAGTGGACCACGCCTACGCCTTCGCCGCCGGACAGCTGCAACTCGCCATGCAGTGCGCCGACAAGGCACGCAAGGAGCAGAAGAACGCCGCACGCCGCCGCGTAGTGCCACGTACCATTGCCAAAGACGGCTCGCTGGCCATGATACCCCCCCACGACTGGTGCTCGGGCTTCTTCCCCGGCTCCCTGTGGCAGATGTATGCCTACACACACAGCGACTTCTGGCGGCAGTCGGCCATCTCCTGGACCTGGCCCATCGAAGAGGCCAAATGGCACAAAGGCACGCACGACCTGGGCTTCATGATGTACGACAGCTTCGGCAAGGCCTACGAACTGACGGGTGAGCAGTCTTATAAAGATGTAGTCATCCAGAGCGCCCGCACGCTGATTACCCGCTACAGCCCCAAGGTGAAGAGCATCCGCTCGTGGGACCACAACCGCGACAAGTGGAAGTATCCCGTCATCATCGACAACATGATGAACCTCGAAATGCTGTTCCGCGCCACCCAGCTCACCGGCGACTCCGTCTACTGGAAGGTGGCAGTGGACCACGCCAACACCACGATGAAGAACCACTTCCGGCCCGACCACTCGTCTTATCACGTAGTGGACTATGACCCCGAAACGGGCGACGTCCGCCTGAAATGCACGCACCAGGGACACTCGGACGACTCCTTCTGGAGCCGCGGACAGGCTTGGGGCCTCTACGGCTACGCCATGTGCTACCGCTTCACACGCAACCCCGCCTACCTGAAGCAGAGCGAAAACATAGCCGACTTCTTCCTCTCACTGCCCCACATGCCTGCCGACGGCGTGCCCTACTGGGACATGAAGATGGACAACATCAACAACCTCACGCCCGACAACGTGAACCCCGACGTGCCGCGCGACGCCTCCGCGGCCGCACTCATCGCCTCCGGTCTGTACGAACTCTGCACCTACGTGGCTCCCGAGAAGGGCCGCCGCTACCGTGCCACAGCCGACAAGATTGTTGCCAGCCTCAACAGCCACTACCAGGCACAGCCGGGCACGCACTACGGCTTCCTCCTTCTCCACTCCACCGGACACCACCCAGGCGGAAGCGAGATAGACGTGCCGCTGAACTATGCCGACTACTACTATCTGGAGGCACTGGCACGGAAAAGGGCACTGGATGCGGAATAACCACCTCTGATTATCAACAGCTTAACATCAATTGTCAGACACCGGACTTTGAGCCGTCAGAGTCCGGTGTTTGAGCCGTCAGACACTGGATTCTGACACGACAAAGTCCGGTGTCTGACAAATCATACAATATACCCCTATATGAAGACACTCAAAAACCTACTCTGCCTGTTGCTTGCCTGCCTATGGGCAAACAGCATTTCCGCCCTCATCCCCACCGACCGCAAACAACGTCTTACGACGGGTTGGGAGTTCATCCGTCAGGACATGGGCAGCATCTGGGAAGTGATGCGCCCCGTGCCCGGAACCGGAAAACCCGAAGCCGTCCCCCTCTGGCAGAAGGTGACCCTGCCCCATTGCTTCAACGCCGAAGATGCGGTAGACCCCTACACGAACTACTACCAAGGCGCCGGATGGTATCGCACCACCCTCCATATAAACAGCCCTTATCAAGACGGGCGCATCTACCTGGAGTTTGAAGGCGCGGGACAGAACACCGAAGTCTACGTCTACACCACCCTTGTGGCCTCGCACACCGGCGGATACGACGAATGGAAAGCCGACATCACGGAAGCTGTGGAACAGTTCCGCTCCAACCCCGCCTGCCGCGAACGCTTCGGTGGGAAGATACCCGTCGCCATCCGTTGCGACAACAGCCGCGACACGGAAACAATTCCCTCCGACATGTCCGACTTCAACCTCTACGGAGGTCTCTACCGCTATGTCAACTTGGTTTACACCCCCGCACATTCCATCGGGCAAGTGCAGATAAACGCCCGGACAACTCCCGGCGACAAGCTGGGCAAGGTGGAGTGGCAGGTCACTACCGAACGTCCCCTCTCCGCCTCCCCGTCCGAAGAAGTGCCTGAACTGATGATTACCGTCCTCTCGCCCGAAGGAAGGAAGATTTACCAAGACTGCTACCCGCTGCAAGACACCTGCCGCGCCTGGTTCGCCCTGAAAAGCCCCACGCTCTGGAGTCCCGACAGCACCGCCCTCTACCCCTTCCGGGCCCAACTCATTGCGGGAGGCACCGACACCTTGCTGACCCACACGGAGCATTTCGGCTTCCGCCACATCCGCTTCGAGGAGAAAGGACCCTTCTACCTCAACGGGCAACGGCTGTTGCTACGCGGCACCCATCGCCACGAAGACCACGCCGGGGTAGGTGCCGCCCTCACCGAAGAGATGATGATTGCCGAAATGAAGCAAATCAAGGCAATGGGCGCCAACTTCATCCGCCTGGGGCACTACCAGCAGTCGGAAATCATCCTCCGCCTCTGCGACAAGCTGGGGCTTCTGGTGTGGGAAGAGATTCCGTGGTGCCGTGGCGGACTGGGCGGCGAGAAGTACCGCGAACAGGCACGCCGCATGCTCACCAATATGATCGGCCAGCACCGCAACCACCCCTGCGTCATCCTTTGGGGCACGGGCAACGAAAACGACTGGCCGGGCGACTTCGAGGAGTTCGACACGGACAGCATCCGTACCTTTATGGGCGAACTGAACGACCTCGCGCACCGACTTGACCCCACCCGTCCCACCGTCATCCGCCGTTGCGACTTCTGCCGCGACATCGTGGACGTGTATTCGCCCAGCATCTGGGCAGGCTGGTACGGGCGGCGCTTCCGCAACTACCGCGAGATGGTACAAGCGGGCTTCGAGAGCGTGCCCCGCTTCATCCATGCCGAATGGGGCGGCGACAGCCACGCCGGACGCCACGCCGAGGAGCAAATGACAAAACACGGCTCCTCCTTCGACATCGAAGCGGGCGACCGCAACGGCGACTGGAGCGAATCGTACATCGTCCGCCTCTTCGACTGGCACCTGAAAGAGCAGGAGCAGATGCCTTGGCTCACCGGAAGCGCCTTCTGGACCTTCAAGGACTTCTCCACCCCGCTACGCCCGCTGAACCCCATCCCCTACGTCAACCAAAAGGGCGTAGTGCAGCGCGACGGCACACCCAAAGAGAGCTACTACGTCTTCCAAAGCTACTGGAGCCACGAACCGATGCTGCACATCTACGGGCACTCCTGGCCTGTGCGGTGGGGCAAGGCGGGCGAGGCGAAGGAAATCCTCGTTTACTCCAACTGCCCCGAAGCAGAACTCTTCGTCAACGGCATCTCCTTAGGACGGAAGAAGCGCGACAGCCAAGACTATCCTGCCGCCGGATTCCACTGGAACGCCGTGCTGAAGGAGGGAGAAAACGAAATTGAAGCCATCGCCTACCGCGACAACAAGCCCTGCCTGCGCGACAAGATACACCAGACCTACCAGACACAGCCTTGGGGTGCCCCCGCCCAAATACGCCTGACACAGGCCAAGGTGGACGAAGAAACCATACTGGTACAAGCCGAACTGCTGGACAAGGACGGCATCCCCTGCCTCGACGCCTGCCACTTCATCGAATTCGGCTGCACGGACAGCGAAGCATTGCTCCGAAACCAAGGAACCGCCCACGGGTCGCAACTCCTGCAAGCCACGGGCGGACGGGCAGGCATCTACGTCAAGAGCCACGTTCCGGTAGTGGTAAGCGCCCGCTGCAAGGAAGAAATATGCGGCACCGCCTTCATTTCAGTCGGAAAGTAAGGAGAACTCTAAAGAGAATTCCATAATTTTGCAATATCGAACCGGAAAAATACAAAATCAGTAGACAAAACATCGTATGAAAAACCTATTCGACATCAAACACCGCGTAGTGGTCATCACCGGCGGAACGGGCGTATTGGGAAGGGCCATCGCCCTGCACCTCGCAGAGGAGGGCGCCAAAGTAGTCATCCTGGGCCGCAAAGCCGAAGTGGGACACGCCCTCGCGGCAGACATCAAGGCAGCCGGCGGCGAAGCCCTCTTCCTGACCACCGACGTGACCGACCGCGCACGCCTGGAGCAGAACCTGAGCGACATACTCGCCGCCTACGGCCGCATAGACGCCCTGCTGAACGCCGCCGGCGGAAACATGCCGGGCGCCACCATCGCCCCCACGGGCACCATCTTCGACTTGAAGACAGAGGAGTTTCAACGGGTGCTGGAATTGAACCTGACGGGCACCGTGCTGCCCACACAAGTCTTCCTCCGCCCGATGGTGGAGCAGAAGCGCGGCGCCATCGTCAACTTTTCCAGCATGGCAGCCTTCCGCCCCCTGACGCGCGTGGCCGGATATGCCGCCGCCAAAGCGGGTATCTCGAACTTCACCGCCTTCATGGCTGCCGAAGTTGCCAGGAAGTTTGGCGAAGGCATCCGCGTGAATGCCATCGCCCCCGGATTCTTCCTCACGGAGCAAAACCGAGCCCTGCTGACGAACCCGGACGGAAGCTACACGGAACGCGGGCAAGATGTGATTCGCCAAACTCCCTTCGGACGCATGGGCCGTGCCGAGGAGCTTTGCGGAACGATACAATACCTCATCAGCGATGCCTCGGCCTTTGTCACAGGCACGGTGGCCGTAGTAGACGGAGGATTCAACGCATTCGCCATGTAGCATCCCCCCGGAGGGAAACGGAAATTCTTTTCAGCGCTCTTTCGAGAGTCCGTTTTGAAGAATACATGAACAGAACCGAGAAAACATACACTCACCCCTCCTCCTCAAGGGGGCGGGGAGGCAAACTTACATACATTATGATACTTTGTGAACAAACCTGGCGCTGGTACGGTCTCAACGACCCGGTAAGCCTTTGGGACATAAAACAAGCCGGAGCCACCGGCATTGTGAACGCCTTGCACCATATTCCAAACGGAGAGATATGGACGGTAGAGGAGATCGGGAAACGGAAAGAAATGATTGAATCCGTCGGCCTGCGATGGTCTGTAGTAGAGAGCGTGCCCGTGCACGAGCATATCAAGACCCAAACCGGAGACTTCCGGAAGTATATCGACAACTATAAGGAAAGCTTGCGCAACCTGGGCAAGTGTGGCATCAACACCGTCACGTACAACTTCATGCCCGTGCTGGACTGGACGCGCACCGACCTTGCCTACGAACTGCCCGACGGCAGCCGCGCCCTCCGCTTCGAACGCGCCGCCTTCATCGCCTTCGACCTCTTCCTGCTGCGCCGCCCCGGTGCCGAGGCCGAATACACCGACGAAGAAAAGGCCAAGGCCCGTGCCCGCTTCGAGGAGATGACGGAGGCGGACAGGCAACTGCTTGTGCGCAACATCATTGCCGGGCTTCCCGGCTCGGAAGAGAGCTTCACCCTGGAGCAGTTTCAGCACGAACTGGACCGCTACAGAGACATCACTCCGGAGCGTCTGCGCGCCAACCTGATTTACTTCCTGAAGGAAATTGCCCCAGTGGCCGACGAAGCGGGCGTCGTGCTCGTCATCCATCCGGACGACCCGCCCTGCTCCATCCTCGGCCTGCCGCGCATCATGAGCTGCGCTGCCGACTTTCAGGCACTGGTCGACGCCGTCCCCAACAGGAGCAACGGCCTCTGCCTCTGCACCGGCTCGCTCGGCGTGAGCGCCGCCAACGACTGTGCGGCCATCATGCGGCAGTTTGCCCACCGCATCCACTTCGTGCACCTGCGCAGCACGCAACGCGACGCCGAAGGCAACTTCCACGAGGCCAATCACCTGGAAGGCGACGTGGACATGTATCACGTGATGAAGGCTTTCCTTGAACTGCAACAATGCCGTGGCGTCTCCATCCCGATGCGTCCCGACCACGGACACCAAATGGTGGACGACCTGAAGAAGAAGACCAACCCCGGATACTCTTGCATCGGCCGCCTGCGCGGACTGGCAGAGCTGCGCGGACTGGAGATGGGCATTGCAAAGTCGATGGAGGAATAAGATTTCTTTTCTTATATACTCTGCAAGAAGCCGTTGAACTGCAAACAATATTGTAGTTCAACGGTTCCTTTATATAAACAAATACCTTTTCTTGTTTGTCTGAAGCTACCGGAAAATGAACAAGACAACAACAGGCAAACCTATGGCATCAAAAATGCTTAAGATAGGGTACGAGGCACTCTCATCCTACTTGGAAGGTAATATCAGGTGTAAGGGATTAAACGTCTTCTCAAACATACTGAAGCAGCCTTGAACGTAGCATGAAGCAGCTTCCTCTGTATCTCTGCGTTCAATCCCCAATATATCAGGAACGAAACAACAAGAGGGAGTAAATAGCAAGAACTTCAAATCATTCAATCACTCGGTTTAAGATAGTATCTGTATATGTATTGAATATAGCAAGCCTGATAAGCTTATATTCGGGCAAACTTTCCAGAAATTCCAATTCCAATACCAATCTCGGTTCAGTATCCCCACTCTCTTTATAAATTTCCGCCTTGCTTCCAATCCGGGCTATACGGATAAGATAGATATCACGAACCCCCTTACCTTTTATATAAGGCATAAAATAATAAAGCTTATTCAAAGAAATAGTGGACGGAAAAGATTTTGCCTTCCCCGTATAGTACATCTTTGTGGGAGTTCCATTCAAGAAATAATCTTGATTGTCTAATTTGACCAGCCCAATAAGAAGCCGTTTCGTTCCATCAAGGATATATGTTTTCCTTGGAGCATTTGCAGCAATTTTTTTCGTTTCCTCAGTGAATAAATTCAAATCCAACGTCGGATGTGCATCACGTTGTATATGAATAGGACGTGAAGATACAGGCGCTTCATTATAAATGAACCGATAAAGGCTTTTTCCTATTTGTTCAACGATACCACATACAAGTGCATTCCCCATGAGAAAAGCGCGACGTCCATCCGAAACTTCAGGATGAAACGTATGATTATCGGGGAACATATTCAACCGTTCCAATTCAATGGGGATAAGACGACGATACCTCCCGGACGGAGTCTGCACCACATGTTTGAAACGGGACGGGGCAGCTCCTCCTTCACCGGTAATCATCGTACGCGACGGTTTGTCCAAACTATCGGGAAAAGCCATTCCACCTTCAGAAAAAACATACTCATATCCCTCCTTGGAAACACGGTTTATTTTCTTCGCCCCTTTCTCGTACTGCCATTTAGGCAATTCTTCTTCAGAAATAAAAAAGTCTTCCGGAACAAATTCTTCACTGACCAAATTGTCGCCTAATGTCTGGAAAGTACCCTCATACATAGCTACAGCATCTACAGAAAACACATGCCGGTCCATCATCATACCTGCATTGCCAAAAGGACTCTCTCTCTTTCCTTGATTGAAAGTTGCAGAAACTTCCTGGACACTCCCCTTTATATCAAAGGCGGACAATGTCTTCTCTTTCTGTTTGAAAGGAAAAGATTGAGCCATTACTCCATCATATAGTACCCAATCCTCCATTCCTTCAATCCGGTTTGCCACGACCGAACCCTTACGATACCCCACAATATAAGTCCGGCGCCGACGTTGCGGCATTCCATAATCGGCAGCATTGATTACCCGCCATTCCACCACATAGCCAAGGTCGGACAACGATGCAAGAATAATAGCGAAATCACGGCCACGTTGGGTTGCCGGAGAGTTTATCAGCCTATCTACATTCTCAAAGAAAATATAATCAGGGCGACTCTCGCCTTTCTCTTCAAGAATACGATAGATTTGCCACCACAATACCCCCTTTTTCCCCTCAATACCACCGGAGCGGCTCAAAGTGGCAGCTACAGAATAGTCTTGACAAGGGAAACCGCCTACCAAAAGGTCATGATTGGGAATCTCCTCTGTCGGCACTGTATTTATATCACGATTCGAATGCCCTTTACAGCCGAAACGGGCCTTATACACCAATGAAGCATCTTGACGTTTGGTCGATGGTTCCCATTGATTGTTCCAAATGGTTTGATAAGCATCCGACGCACCTTCCAAGCCAATCCGGAAGCCTCCTACACCTGCAAAAAGTTCTACAACACGTATCTGATTACTCATTTTTACCGTTTTTCGTCTTGTCTTTGTTCTACAATCTCTCTTACGTAGTCATTATTAAACCAATAGCAAAACTTCTTTGCACCTTTCCCGTCAGGCGTAGGTGCAATGTCTTTTGCTTTCTGGGCTTTTGGCCGTACATGGAACTTCTTTCTATCGCAAGCTTTCCACCAATAGTCCTCTGAGATATGACTTTCCAAGATATTCTTCTTGATATGTTCCCAATATACCTCAGCACATTCCAGGTCGGATTGGGGCATAGTCCAAAAAAATGCGTCATCAAGCTCATAGTCCCCTTTCCCTTTATGCCGTTCTCTGAAAACAACGAATAAAAATCGACTTGAATATAACTCATAGAGCCTGGATTCATACCAATTCCCACATTCGGCAACCTCCATATAGTCAATATTCTCAAACGACATGGCTTCTTTAATAATACCATCGGCCTGCACTCGGACAGTTTTCATCATAAGCCCGGCTTTCAGAAACTCTTCAGAACGATTGACATTCGAGCATTTGCCAGATGCAACGACAGCATTGGCAATCATTGCAAATTTATTCTTTGGATTATTTGAAATGTCCACCTTTTTATCTTTGGCAATAGCCTCATAGTTTTTACCCATATACGGTTTGAAACGTTTTAAGACAATCTCATCAAAGCTATTTTTACTCAAATCCTGAGAAGTAAGCAATGGATTCTCAGACAATCCGAAATTTGCCACAGCCTTTTCGCCTACATTCACGACATACTGCAAAACAGTACGCATATAGGCCATCTTCAAACTGAAAGCACGTCGTGGAGCGTTAACCTCCGAATTCGGCTGTGCCATCAGGCTATCTCCTTTTTGTCCTTTCCTGCAAGCTCCAAGATACATCGTATCACCTTCGGATAACAAATGTGCCTCACCACGTTTAATCTTATCTACAATCAACTCATAATCATGTCGAATAATCAACAAGTCCTTCTCCGGAAGTTTCCATAATACAGAAAAGACAAACTCCAAATCCAGATTATCATAACCCTTGCGATATAGATAGAATAATAACAACATCAATTGGCATTTGAGATAAAAATGCGAATGTTCAAAATCTTCATTTACAACATCACAATAGTTTATCATATTACAAACAAGGCGTTCCTTGACAAGATAGTCCTTATTCTTTCCGAGCTTCAAGGGAGTACATTTCAATTCCATTCCAGCCTGCGAAAAATCCGCTTCGGGATTATTATTGGTCTCAAGTAAAAAATAAAGGTTCTCAACCATTTGACCAATTCCCCCCTTACCTTTTCTACGTTCATATCCCTTGTCAGCAAATTCACGCAGTGTTTTGCCTAACAGTCCCTTGCTATATTCGAATATACTGGTAGCATTTGCAGCATCATACGGCAGCGCATTTTTTTCCGGACAACTGTTACAATTCATGTTACTAACCATGAGATTTTTTTTGATTTTATATAAGTGCAACCTTTAGTCATCATAGACGAAGCATGCAAAATTAGAGGAATTTTAGTAATTACCTACTATAACCCATCTGTTTCTTTACCTAATATGGTTCGGATTTCAATAGAATCATCTTTCTCTCTAAAATGCAGACGAGATGCAGAAAAGAAAAACGCAGAGACACAAAGGGACTCTGTACCCTAATGTCTCCGCGTTCAATTACTCCGGTATTATATACCCAAAAGCAACCTGCCTTATTTCAATTCGAAAGGAACCACTCCCTTTATATCGGCCGCCGATGCTGCTATGACAGCCTCGAACTTGCCCGGCTCGGCCACCCAGGCATGGCGGGCATCGTCGAAGAAGCTAAGCGCCTCCTTGTCGATGGTGAAGGTGACTTCCTTCGCTTCGCCCGGAGCCAGCCTCACCTTGCGGAAGCCTTTCAGCTCCTTGACGGGACGGGGCAGAGAGGACTTCTTGTCGCTGATGTAGAGCTGCACCACTTCCTGCCCTTCGCGCGTGCCGGTATTCTTTACGGTCAGCTTCACGGTCAGCTTGCCGTCGGTCTGCATGGTGGTGGCGTCGGCCGTCGGCTTGCCATATTCGAAAGTGGTATAGCTCAAACCGTGGCCGAAGGGGAAGAGGGGCTTGAGGTTCTTCTGCTTGTCGGCCCAACGGTAGCCCACGAAGATGCTCTCATTGTACCTGATGTCGATGATGTCTCTGCTCCGCTTGCCGGTATATTGGCCCAGGCTGTGGGCGGGGCAGTCTTCCAGCTTCGCGGGGAAGGTGAACGGAAGCTTGCCGCTGGGATTGACATCGCCCATGAGAATGGCTGCCAGCGAGTGGCCGGCCTCGGAACCCAGATACCAGTCTTGCACGATGGCAGGCACTTCGTCTACCCAGGGCATGGCGATGGCGTTGCCGGAGATGTTGACGACAATCAGGTTCTTGTTGGCCCCAGCCAGTGCGGAGATAACGGCATCCTGACCGTAGGACAAGCCCAGACCCTTACGGTCGGAGTCCTCGCAGTCTTGGCCGTTGCTCTTGTTCAGGCCGCCGATGAAGATGACATAATCGGCATCCCGGGCCTCTTTCACGGCTTCGGCTATCAGCTCTTCGGGAGTACGGTCATCCTTCAGATTCTGTCCGGTCACCACCCCGTTGTATTCGCCGCTTGCATCGCCCACGTAGCCGCGGGCATATACCACCCGGGCCTTACCGGCCACACGCTGCTTGATGCCGTCCAGCGGAGAGAGCTCGCGCTGCACCTTCAGCGAAGAGCTGCCGCCGCCCACGGTCATCATCTTGATGGCATTCTCGCCCACTACCAGGATCTTTTCGGCGCGGTTCAGGTCTATCGGAAGCAGATTGCCCTTGTTCTTCAGCAACACGATGCCCTCTTCACCGATGCGGCGGGCAGCCTCGTAATGTTCCGGAGAGAGCATGCTTCCCCACGGACGGTCGGGGTTCATCACCGTACGGAAGATAAGGCGCAGGATGCGGCGTACCTTGTCGTCCAGCTCCTTGGTGCCTACCTTGCCCTCGCGGATGAGGTTCAGGTAGGGATTTGCCAGGTAATAATTGTCGTATGCGTTGCTGGCACCGTTCGAGAGTCCGTTGGTCCAGCTGCCGAACTCCATGTCGAGTCCGTTGGTAATGGCTTGCCGGGTGTCGTGCGTGCCTCCCCAGTCCGAGATGACTACACCGTCGAATCCCCATTCGCCTTTCAATATATCGTTCAATGTGTATTGGTTGTGACAAAGATGTTGGCCTTTGTATAGGTTGTAGGCACCCATGATGCTCCACGCTCCACCCTCTTGCACGGCCATCTTGAAGGCCGGCAGATAAATCTCATAAAGGGCACGGTCGTCTACAATCACATTGGTGGTATGGCGGTTCACTTCGTGATTGTTCAAGGCAAAGTGTTTGACGCAGGCAGCCACGCCGTTCTGCTGCACGCCCCGGATATAAGGCACCACCATCTTTCCGGCCAGATAGGGGTCTTCGCCCATGTACTCGAAGTTGCGTCCGTTGAGCGGTGTACGGTAAATGTTGACACCGGGCCCCAGCAAGACGGACTTGTTGCGATAGCGCGCCTCTTCGCCGATGCTCTGCCCGTAAAGGAGAGACATTTCGGGGTTCCAGGTTGCTGCCAGGCAGGTCAGGGCAGGGAAAGCCACGCAGGAGTCGTTGGTGCACCCGGCCTGTTCCCACTCATCCCACAGCACATCGGGACGTATGCCGTGAGGACCGTCGTCCGTCCATACATCGGGAATGCCCAAACGGGGCACGCCTGCACTGCTGAACTTGCTTTGCGCATGGGTCAGCTTTACTTTCTCTTCCAGGGTCAGACGGCTCAATGCGTCTTCCACTCTTTCTTCGATAGGTTTGCTTGCGTCCAGATAGACGGGCTGCTGTTGCGCCGAAAGAGGAAGCGCGGCAGCAGCCAGAGCCAAGCCGAATAATACTTTTCTCATTGTTGGATAATTAGGTTGTTGCATTATTAAGTTGTTATATAATCAAGTTGCCGTATTATCAGGTTGTTGCATTATCAGTCCGTACTATTGATAATTCCCAATATAGAAGGGAATATGAATTAGCCCCTACCACATAGGAACTGAGGTCTTTAAGCCTGGGTGTTTTGGGGTACTCAGTCCTATGGTGTGCGCAGCTAGTCCCGGCATCTCACCTCCGGGATTTGATACGTACTGCTTACAGCCTATTTGCAGTCTGCTCACAATATGCTTGCAATATGCTTGCAACCGGTTTGGAGCGAGGCAGCACCCGCTACTTCATTCCCAATGACCGGATATAGCCCTCCTGAACCACACAATTCTTCAGTTTGCATGCCTCGATGAAGTCCGTCATCGCCTTGCGGGCCATGGCCTGCGCGGGACGTGCCTCACGGATTTCCTTGTACGTGGCACGCGGCGCTTCGGAGAAATATACGATGTTTGCCCAGTTTTCCGGCGGAGTGATGCCGACGAAAGAGGAGCCGTCCATCTTCTTGTAGGGCCAGAAGGTATAGCCGATGTTGTTCTCGCGCATCGTCTGGCAGAAGGCGGCCTGCCATTCGTCCGTATTGTGGCCTATCTCACCCATGTACATGGGCAGGTTCACACTGTCGCGGAAGTTGATAATCGTCTGGATGGCAGCCTGGGTGGGTTCGCCTCCGTAACGGTGGCAGGTGTACATTATCTTGTCGTCGAACTTGGAGTCTTTGAAAGGCTTGAAATTGCCGTTCCATTGCGAGCCGCCCAGCAGGATGATGTGGTTGTTGTCTACCTGGCGGATGGCGGCTACTCCTTTCTTATATACATCTTCCAGCTTAGAGTTGAGTTCTTCCATGTTCTCGAAGTAAGGGGCAATGGGCTCGTTGAAGAGTTCGTAACCGAGGATGACCGGTTCGTTCTTGTAGCGGTCGGCTATCCGGCGCCAGATGTCGCAATAGAGTTGCTGGCTGGCTTCGCTGTCGAACAGCCAGGGATAACCGTAGCTGTCGTCGATGTTGTCGCCCGTCTGTCCGCCGGGGGCGTCGTGCATGTCGAGGATGAGATACAAGTCCGACTCACGACACCAGTCTACAAGGCTGTCTACGCGGGCAAAGCCGTCTTGGGCGGTGGTCAGCCCCATATAGTCCTCGTCCGTAAACAGTTTGTAATGGAAAGGCAGACGGATGGTGTTGGCACCCCGGCTCTTGATGAAGCGGATGTCTTCGCGCGTTATGTAGTTGTCCTTGAATGCCTTCCAGAAGTCGGCGGTAAAGTCCGGTCCCACCAGCTGGCAGAACATCTCGTTGATGAAACGGCCCGAGTTGGTCTTGCTGAACCTGAACATGTAGCCTTCCGGATTCAGCCAATTGCCGAGGTTGGTGCCCATGATGAAGAGTTTGGTTCCGTCGGGCTTTATCAGGTCTTGGCCCTGAATGGTTACGAATGCATCTTGAGTTACTTCTTTTGCCGCTTGTTTCTCACTGCATCCCGCAACGCCCAAAGACAGCAAGGCGATGGAAATGCTTGTAGCTAATAGATGTTTCATGGTAATTATTTTTTGGGGTTATAGTATTAGTCGCGATATTTATTTTTACTTCCCCAAAGTTAGGAAAGATAAGAATATCCCATGCCGGCGAATTGGGAATAGGTGGAGAACCGAAAAGGGAAAATAGCATAAATATCTAATAACCAAAAACATAAACTGGGATGGAGAAAGTTAAAAAGTGGATTCGGATAATCTGTCTGACGTATTGTCAACGTATCTGCATCAGCCTCATTTCGAAATCCTCGCGCGAGATACGCGCTTTGTTCTTCACTTTGGCGCGGTAATTATAGATGGTGTTTACGGAGTAACGAAGGAATTCTGCAATCTGCGAACTGTCGTCGATGCCCAGACGAATCAAGGCGAAAATGCGGAGTTCCGTATTCAGCAATTCACCTTTACGAAGCACGATACGTTCTTCCGGTTGCAGCAGGTCGTTGAATTTATCCACAAAATCGGGAAAAAGATGCAGGAAGGCGATATCAAAGTTTTCATAGAGTTCCTTCAATCCGGTGTCCAGCACTTCGCGGGAGCGTACCATTTTCAGCAACTCGTCCATTTGCCCGGCAGAGATTTTCTTGTTGACCATCCGCCGGTAGGTATCCAGGCGGTTGATGTAGATGGAGCAAAGGTTCATGAAACGCCCCACATACTCCTCCTTGATATTGTTTGACAGTTGCAGCTGCTCGTTGGTCTGCTCCAAATTATTCCTCGCAGCAGAGAGGCGACGCATCTGCCGATAGATAAAGACCACCGCCACGGCCAGCAGCACAATCAGGGTACTGATGAGCCAGAGATACAAGCGGAGCCGGTCGTTCTGCCGCTCGCGCATGGCTTGGTAGGTAAGGTCTATCAGCGAAAGGATACCCGCAGTCTGGAGGCTGCGGCTACGGGCGTTGTAGCGGTTGGTCTCGTCCCACGAGAAACGGATGTAGCGATAGGCATGCTCCATGTCTCCTTCTTCATAGAGAAGTTCTGCCAGATTCCAGAGTGAAGCATGGTCTGTGATACTCAGGCGGATATCGGTAAGTGCAGACAAGGCGAGGTAGCGTTTCTCTTCCTCCCGGTTGCCAAGCCGTCGGTAGAGCAATGAGCGCTGATAGGTCACCAGCGCATATTCGGGAGTATTAGGTTCTGCATGTGCCAGGCGCGCGTCATTGATACTTAAGGCTTCGTCCAGGTGGCCGGCAGCAGCCTCCCGCGTCTCCATACGTTCCAGGTAGAGAGGCGACGAAGGCAGAAGTACCTGCATCAAAGAATCGTCATAATGGACAGCCAAGGCTTGATAACGCTTCTTGAAAGAATCGTCCAGCGTATAGAAACTCAGCTCCGTGTAAAGTTTATGATAACAATTGTAATAATCCGGCAGCAGATGAGCGGGAAAGGAGGATTTGTCTATCTGCCTCAAGAGTTCGGCGGCTTCCTCGTACATGCCTGCCGAAGCCATCAGGTGGGCGAGTTCCAGCCTTGTCTCGAGCGCTGCATTCCGTTGGCCATAGCGCTCTGCCCAATTCAGATTGACGTGGAGGTAATGGATGGCCGAATCGCAGACATAGGCCTTGTATTCCTTGTAGATTTCCCCATTCCATCGGAAAAAAGAGAGATTGGTGGTATCGGCATCCAGCAATCGACGCTTCAGCCGGGCAATGCGTCCTTCACGCTGGGCGGCATAGTGCCGGTGCACCTCGATAGCCTCATCCAAAGAGGAGGTGAGTGCAGTAAAGGAGGGCGTGCCGGCAGCCAAAGCCACACTTTGCCATATCACGACGACAAGAAAACAAAAAGTAAATAATCTCCTTTCCATGACCATAAAGTTCATGCAAATATACGAAGAAATCCTGCAAAGAAATAGCATCGGAAAGAATAGTTCCCTATATTTGCATTTAAAAACCCCCAAACAGATTGTCTATCATGAAAAGCTTAACACCCCCCCAACGAGTTGTCGCGGTAGACGTATTCCGCGCACTCACCATGTTCCTCATGCTCTTCGTCAACGACATTCCCGGGCTGAAAAACGTGCCACACTGGCTGATGCATGCCAAGATGGACGAAGACATGATGGGATTCTCCGACACCATCTTCCCTGCTTTCCTTTTCTGCATGGGAATGTCCGTATCCTTTGCCATACAAAACAGGTACAGGAAGGGAGACAACACTCTGCAAGTCGTGACCCATATCTTCCGGCGGACAGTGGCGCTGATTGCCATGGGACTGTTTTCAGTTAACAGCGGAGGAATTGAAGGCGGCCTCTCGCACCAATGGTTCTCCATCCTGATGGTCGTCGGGTTCTTCCTCACTTGGGGGGTATATCCCAAAGCGGAAGGAACGAAAAAGGCCCTTTTCACCGCAATGAAAACGGCAGGCGTGCTGCTGCTCGCCTTCCTCGTCATCTACAAGGACATGAACGGGAAACCCTTCCAGATAGGTTGGTGGGGTATCCTCGGACTTATCGGCTGGACGTATGCGGTATGCGCAGGCATCTACCTGTTCACCCGCGAGAACCTGCGGAAGAATGCCGTTGTCTGGTTTGTGGTTGTATTGCTTGCCGTAGTCAGCCATTCGGACTTGATACCGGGAGAGTACGGCAGCCGGATTATTCTGCTTCCCTTCATTCCGAGCGACTGGACGCTGCATGCCCTCGGTATGTCCGGCGTACTGACCTCCCTGCTTATGCAACGCTATGCCGACCGGGAACGGCCGGGACGGTTCATCGGCATACTTTGTGCCCTCGGCGCAGGAATGCTTGTCCTTGCCCTCGTCTCACACCCGTTCTGGATTATATCCAAGATACAAGCCACACCGACATGGCTGTTCTACTGCCTCGCCATGTTCTTCCCACTGTTCGGTTTCTTCTACTGGCTGACGGACGTGAAAGGCAAGGCCAACCGGTTCGATATCATCAAACCTGCAGGTACGGCAACGCTGACCTGCTATATCATTCCTTACATCTGGTATGCTGTCCAGCAATTGCTGCATCTGCACTATCCCGAGGCATTGGGAAGCGGTGTACCGGGGCTGCTCAAGTCTCTCGTGTTCTCGCTTGTCGTTGTGGGGCTGACCGGCCTGCTGGTGAAAGGAAAAATTAAACTGAAAGTATAATGTTGAAAGTTCAAACACCCAACGGTGACCACAAGGTACTGCTGCATTCGTGCTGCGCACCTTGCTCCTCTGCCATCATCGAGTGTATGCTGGAAAACGGCATACGCCCCACCGTATTCTACTGTAATCCCAACATCTATCCGCAGGCAGAATATGAGATAAGGAAAAACGAGGCTATCCGTTTCGTAACCTCCAAAAACCTCGATTTCATCGATGCAGATTATGACTATGCACACTGGCTGCACTCTATAAAAGGACTGGAAAACGAACCGGAGCGCGGCGGGCGATGCCTGAAATGCTTCACGCTGCGCCTCACGGAGACTGCGCGCTATGCCTCCGAACATGGTTTCTCCGTATTCACCACCACCCTCGCCTCTTCGCGCTGGAAAAGCCTGGAACAAATCAATGAAGCAGGACGCCGTGCCGCCGCGCTCTATCCGGGTATCCTCTTCTGGGAACAGAATTGGCGGAAAGGCGGGCTCCAAGACCGGCGCAACCAACTGCTGAAAGTGTATGATTTCTACAATCAGCAGTATTGTGGCTGTGAATTCAGTATGCAACGACTGGAAAAGAACAAATAACGTTAAACGAAAATTAAAGATAACATGAAGAAACTGACTTTTACATTACTCATCACTCTGGCAGCGGCATGCCTCTTTTCAGTTCCCTGCAATGCCAAGGGAAAAGCCAAACACGTAGTTTTCATCGGTCTTGACGGCTGGGGCGCCTATAGCGTTCCCAAAGCAGAAATCCCCCACATCAAGCAACTGATGGCAAACGGTTCTTATACATTAGAAAAACGGACTGTACTCCCCTCCTCCAGCGCCGTCAACTGGGCAAGCATGTTTATGGGGGCCGGTCCTGAATTGCACGGATATACGCAATGGGGCTCCAAGACTCCCGAACTCCCGTCACGCGTATTGAACCAGCACGGCATATTCCCTACCATCTTCCAACTGCTGTGCGACGCCCGGCCGGAAGCGGAAATAGGCTGCCTGTATGAATGGGACGGCATTAAGTATCTGACGGATACCCTTTCTCTGAGCCACCATGCACAAGCACCCGACTACAACAAACATCCCGAAGCCCTATGCGGCATGGCAGAAAAGTATATCAAGGAGAAACATCCGACCTTGCTTGCCGTCTGCTTCGACAACCCCGACCACGGAGACATTGAAAAAGGACATGGCGGCAAGACCATGCAGGAAATGCAGACTCCCTTCATC
>ERZ778516.118-NODE-118-length-65000-cov-9.709416_pt1 | contig 65000 bp, 46 predicted proteins | sample MGYA00510342_ERZ778516 | MGnify/ENA primary metagenome ERZ778516 (study PRJEB29527, sample SAMN07138961) | mouse gut metagenome | material: feces | host: mouse | place: China:Nanjing | collected 2016-01-25 ...
ATGAAAAACTCCGATGTGACGTGTAAAAATGTTGGAATTAATTTTGAGGTAAAAATTTAAATTAGTAATTTTGATGTTATGATACATCAAGGTATCGTAGAAGAGGGCTTGCAAACTGAGCCAGCACTGCAAATCAAGTTTGAAAGAAGAACATTGAAATCCGTAGTTGAGAATCTCTTATTTGTACGTTTATATTAGATTGACAGATCTGAAGTAGCGGAATTATATCAACAACAGGCATCAGTCACAGGTTAATCAGTGACAGACTCTAAGCAATTAGAGCAGGCATTCCCTCTTAATATCGACGGTCTAGTTAAGCATTACGAGATGACTCTCCAGAGGGAAGGATTTCTTGAAGATTCGCCCTTTATTATTAACCAGTTGTTGGAGAAACTCGGTTGGAAAGTTCCAAGACTTAAACGAAAAGTCCATGTCTATATCGAGTTGACCGGCGACATAAAAAAAACAATTAAAAGAGAAAGAGAAAAGTATAGCAAAAAAATTAGCACGAGGCTCAAAAATTAAATCGATGGATTGTAGTGCAGCAAAATATATCATTGAGGCTACATTATCCAGTTTCGAATGCCGTATAGCAAATCGACGTTTGAATAAAAAAGAAGCAGATGAATTCCTAGGTTATAGTTCGCGGACCATGCGAGACCAACAGAGGATTTATAAGGATCGAATACTAAACCCAAAAACTTTTGAACATCAGATATTTACTGAACTACGCAGAGAGCTAGAAAGCTTGACCGCACAAGATTAAATAAGGCGCATCCTTTTGTGGTGCGCCTATATTTTTATCGGCCTATAAATAAGTCCTAAATCTTAATCTTAATGGCATCTGCTGCGGACTCTTTCTTTTTATCGACCACTTTAGTGTATATCTGCGTCGTGCGGACGTTAGTGTGGCCGAGCATTTTGCTGACGGTGTAGATGTCTGTCCCGTTGGCAAGCTGAAGCGTGGCGAAGGTATGGCAAAAGCAGTGAAAGGTGATGTGTTTGGTGATACCGGCGGATTTGATCCATCGCTCCAGAGGTTTGGAAATCCAGGATGGAGAAGGCAATCCTTCGAAAACCAATCGATCTCCATCCAGACGATCCCCGCATAACAGGTATGCCTGTTCAGAGATTGGTGTGTATTCTACACCCTTGGTCTTTTGCTGGGTGAAGTTAACTCGCCAATGGTCGCCGTCCTTTACCACCTCTTTCCATTTAAGCTTTTGAATATCTACATGACGCATACCGGTCAATGCTGAGAACAGTGCAGCTCGTTTGATGATTGGTTGGTCACATTCTGTTGCGGCTAATTGGTTTAACTCTTCTATGGTAAGGTATTCTCGGCGACTCTCTTGCTCCGGGATGCCTTTTACTTTAGCTGCCAGGTCGACGGTAAGGTAGCCGTCCACGAAGGCTTGCTTCAGTGCCGCCTTAAAAATTGAGAAATAAGTGGCAGCTGTGTTTCGAGACACATTCCCACTCTTCTTTCCACCCTGAGGAGCAGTGAGCATGAACTGTTTGAAATTCTCGATAAAACGGAGGTCAATGTTGCTGAAAGGCACATTATCACTCTCGGCAAATATTTTAATCAGTTCATGAACACGATTCCAGTTCACCTTAATGGACTCCGAGTTGGCTGTGTGCCGTCTCTTGGCCTCCTGCTCAAAATAGTCAATAAAATTAGCCTGGGCGCGTTCACTCTGGGCCGCCAATGCTGCCTCGGTTTCTGTATATAGTTCCTGATTATCATATTCACGCTGTCGAAGTTCACGAACCTTATCTGCATACAAACAGGATTCATTATCAACGGCTGACCGACACATGATAACGCCATTCGCATCACGCCTTGGCTTGTATGTCACGCTCCCATCTGGATGCGTCTTTGCAACATGAGACTTATCCCAAATGGGTGTAGTAACACTCCGGTTGACACCCTCCTTAATCCGGGTGGGCTTCCCATTGGGTGTCTTATACACGGGGTATATGTCAATTATCAGATACCATTCATCACGATATTCTGACTTGCGTAACTTAACAGTGCATTTGGTGTTTGCGAGCTTCTTTTTCATTTCTTCACGACATCTTTATAAATGCGGTCAATTTCTGATTTGGGGGCATAGACGAAGCGCCCTATTTGTCGAATGGGAATAGAGTATTTCCTTATGTGGGAGTATACGGTACTCTCGGCTATAGCGAATTTCTCAGCAATCTCGCCAATAGTATAGCAATCCTCAGGCTCCAAATTATACGGTTTAGGTAGTGTCTGTCTGGCGTCAACGGGTTCTTCACGCAATGGCAGTATGCCCATCAGTTCCGATTTTCGAACTCTTGTAAGCCGTTGTCCTAGATTGATGCTTGACACTTTACCGCTATTTATTAGCCTCCTGATCGTTTTTGCACATACACCAAACACGGCTTCGGCTTCCGTAACGCTTATATAGTCTCGCTTATCCGGAATTTCACCTATGACCTTATCCCATCTTTCGCGTTGCAGTTTCAGTGCATTTCTTTGTTTGTAGCCCTTGTTAGAACAAGCGCGGCTACAATAATAGGAGTCGAGCGACTTTGCAAGAAAGATCGCCCCGCAGCATTTACATTTTCTCTTTATTTCGTATTGTGCTGTTGGCATATTATTACTATTAAGAACCCATAAGAGGACATAAGGGCAAATAAGGGACACCTCATCGCCAATTAAGGGACGTTCCAAATATGGTGCAAATATTACGAAAATAAATCAATTTCAAGCTATCTTGATTAAAATAGTGAAAAAGAAAATGGAGTGTAACCTTTTGAGTCACACTCCATTTATATGGATTTAGATTGTTCTGAATTGAGAGATTATTTGACTTCCTCGAATTCTACGTCGTCGACGTGGCCTTCGCCGGGGTTGCCTGCCTGTGAGGCTCCGGGGTTGGGACCTGCTTGTGCGCCTCCGGCTGCCTGCTGGGCATTGAGGATTTCCTGCTGGATGGCTCCGAAGGTGTTCTGGATTTCGGTTATGGCAGAGTCGATGGCTGCGATGTCCTGGGCCTTGTGGGCTTCTTTGAGCTTGTTGAGGGCGTTGTCGATCTGGGCTTTCTTGTCTGCAGGGATCTTGTCGCCGAGTTCCTGAAGCTGCTTTTCGGTCTGGAAGATCACGGTGTCGGCGTGGTTGAGTTTGTCGATTTTTTCTTTTTCCTTGGCGTCAGCTGCGGCGTTGGCTTCGGCTTCTTTCTTCATGCGTTCGATTTCTGAGTCGGTCAGGCCGCTTGAGGCTTCGATACGGATGCTCTGTTCCTTGCCGGTGGCTTTATCTTTGGCTGATACGTTGAGGATGCCGTTGGCGTCGACTTCGAAGGTGACTTCGATCTGGGGGATGCCGCGGGGTGCAGGTGCGATTCCGTCGAGGTGGAATTTGCCGAGTGTCTTGTCGTCTTTGGCCATAGGACGTTCGCCCTGAAGGACGTGGATCTCAACCGAGGGCTGGTTGTCAGCGGCGGTGGAGAATGTTTCGCTCTTGCGGGTAGGAATGGTGGTGTTGGCTTCGATCATCTTGGTCATTACGCCGCCGAGGGTCTCGATGCCGATTGACAGAGGCACAACGTCGAGAAGAAGCACGTCTTTTACGTCGCCTGAGAGCACGCCGCCCTGGATGGCTGCGCCGACTGCCACTACTTCGTCGGGGTTTACGCCCTTTGAGGGTGCTTTGCCGAAGAATTTTTCTACTACCTGCTGGATTGCGGGGATACGGGTTGAACCGCCTACGAGGATGACTTCGTCGATGTCTTTTGCTGTCATGCCGGCATCCTTAAGGGCCTGTTCGCAAGGCTTGATGGTTGCCTGGATGAGTTTGTCGGCGAGCTGTTCGAACTGCGCGCGGGTGAGGGTCTTGACGAGGTGTTTGGGACCGGTGGCTGTGGCAGTGATGTAGGGGAGGTTGATTTCGGTAGAGGTGGTTGACGAAAGTTCGATCTTGGCTTTCTCGGCTGCTTCTTTGAGGCGCTGGAGGGCCATTGCGTCTTTACGCAGGTCGATGCCTTCTTCTTTTTCGAATTCGTTGGCGAGCCAGTCGATGATCACGTGGTCGAAGTCGTCACCGCCGAGGTGGGTGTCACCGTTGGTTGATTTAACTTCAAACACGCCGTCGCCGAGTTCGAGGATTGAGATATCGAATGTGCCGCCGCCGAGGTCGAAGACTGCGATCTTCTGGTCTTTGTCTGATTTGTCAAGTCCGTAGGCGAGGGCTGCGGCTGTGGGTTCGTTTACGATACGTTTTACGGTGAGGCCTGCGATCTCGCCGGCTTCTTTGGTGGCCTGACGCTGAGAGTCGTTGAAGTAGGCGGGCACTGTGATGACGGCTTCGGTCACTGCCTGTCCGAGGTAGTCTTCAGCGGTTTTCTTCATTTTCTGAAGAATCATTGCCGAGATTTCCTGGGGGGTGTATTCGCGGCCGTCGATGTCGACACGCGGGGTGTTGTTGTCGCTGCGGACCACTTTGTAGGGCACGCGGTCGATTTCTTTTTCAACCTGATCGTAGGTTTCTCCCATGAAACGCTTGATGGAGTTGATGGTGCGTTTAGGGTTGGTGATGGCCTGACGTTTTGCGGGGTCGCCGACTTTACGTTCGCCACCGTCAACGAATGCTACAATTGAAGGGGTTGTGTTGCGGCCTTCGCTGTTAGGAATAACGACTGGGTCGTTGCCTTCAAGGACTGAAACGCAGGAGTTGGTTGTTCCAAGGTCAATACCGATAATTTTTCCCATAATGATTATAATTTTTTATTTTTTGTTTTTTTTGATTTGTCTGTTGTTTCTGTCGGATTTCGGAATGTGGAGCCTGGGGATGGTTGTATACGGCTTGGTTTTCCGGTTCGACATCCAATAATGTAACAAATTTTGTGCCAAAAAGGTTGTGGCAGGCGTAAGGTACTGACGGATACTGATTTTGGTGTGAGGATTGTTGTGACATGAAAACTGACACGGTCTGCCAATACGACAGACTCGTATAGGCAGACCGCAGAACTATGTGTAAAAAAGGTATGTTGGGGTTAGTTTATAATATATAGGTTGTTATGTGTAAACCGGTATCTGGGTCAGAGCAGTTCGATGCCTGCATCGGCACATGCTTTGATCTGATCTTCAGGCCATATTGATGCTTGGACTTCACCGATGTGTGCTTTGTGGAGGAGGAACATGCACAGGCGGCTCTGGCCTATGCCGCCTCCGATTGAATATGGGAGCTTTCCTTCGAGGAGAAGTCTGTGGAATGTCAGAGATGAGCGTTCGGGGCATTCGCGGAGTTTGAGCTGTTCGCGCAGTGATTCGGGGCTTACGCGGATGCCCATTGAGGAGATTTCAAAGGGTATGTCAAGCACGGGGTTCCAGAGTATGATGTCACCGTTGAGGCCCTGATAGCCTTCTTCGTTGAGGCTGATCCAGTCATCGTAGTCAGGCGAGCGTCCGTCGTGGGGCTGTCCGTCGCTCAGAGGAGCTCCTATACCTATTATAAATATAGCGCCGTGTTCGCGGGCGAAGATGGTCTCGCGTTCGCGCGGAGTTTTGTCGGGGTAAAGACGGGCCAGCTCTTCGGCATGGACAAAAGTGATGTCCGGCGGGAGGACGGGGGTGATGTGCGGAAATTTCTCGTAGACTGTCTGTTCGACTTCAAGAAGGGTTTTGTAGATGGTTCTTACGGTCTTTTTCAGATAGTCAAGTGTGCGGTCTTCCTTGCGGATGGTTTTTTCCCAGTCCCACTGGTCGACGTAGAGCGAGTGGATGTTGTCAAGATCCTCGAATGTGCGGATGGCGTTCATGTCGGTATAGAGGCCGTAGCCGGGGGCTATGTCATAGGCTCCGAGTTTGTAACGTTTCCATTTGGCCAGCGAGTGGACCACTTCGGCTTTGCGGCCTCCCATCGCGTCGATGGTGAATGAGACGGCTTCTTCCACGCCGTTGAGATTGTCGTTGAGGCCTGTGCCTGTCAGAAGGAAGAGCGGGGCGGTCACTCGGCGCAGTCTGAGCTCGCGGGCGAAGATGGTCTGGAAGGTGTCTTTGACCATTTTGATCGCTACTTCGGTTGTTTCCGGAAGCAGTTTGCGATGATATTTCTTGGGGATGATAAGTGGCATGGGGTGAATGTTTTGCTGAGGTTTTATTGATATGTGGCAAAGGTAATGGCAATTTTTTGAATTTGCAAGCAAATTGCAATTAAAATTGTAATTTTATTATCAAAATGATAAAAAATGGTCAAATTTAAGCTGCATTTTACCACTGTCGGACTTGTCGTGGCAAAGGTGCTGGCGAAGATATTTTTTGGAATTAGTTTATATATAAGTGGTGTAATAGAAAGAAATAGATTAAATTTGCATACATAAACGTTTCAATCACTCCAGTGCAATGACAGATCTGGCTAAAGATATTTCTTCGGCTGTTGCCGTGCTCCGCAAAGGCGGAATCATTGTCTATCCTACAGACACAGTGTGGGGTATAGGCTGCGATGCCTGTAATTCCGAGGCCGTGCGCAGGGTTTTTGAAATCAAGCGGCGGGCCGATTCCAAGGCTTTGATCACGCTGGTGGCCGATGGAGAGGATGTTGCGCGCTATACATCGTCAGATTTTTCTACGGCCATGAAGCTGATAGGAGAGAGCCGGCGTCCGACCACCGTTATCTATCCGGGTGCCAAGGGACTTGCTCCGGAATTGATAGCAGATGACGGGAGTGTGGGCATCAGGCTGACTTCCGAGGCTGTCTCGGCTGCGATATGCCGAGGCCTTGGCCGTCCGCTGGTCTCTACATCGGCCAATATCAGCGGTTGCCCGGCGCCGGCTTTGTTTGGCGAGATTTCCGAGGAGATCCTCGATGCTGCTGATTATGTGGTCGAGGCCCGGCGCGATGATGTCAGCGCGGCGTTGCCGTCAAGAATAATGAAAATAGAGCCAGACGGCTCCGTCACAGTAATACGGCCGTGAAATCGAAGAGGAGCCGGATACTGAGGACCTGTTATGTCGGCGCCGATTATTTGTCGACTCTCGCCGGAGTGCTTTTGTTCACTCTGGCCCGATTTGTTATGATCGGTCCTCTGCACAATACCTATTCCGGGTTCTGGGCTTTTGTCAATACTCCCGGCTCGCGGCTGACGCTGGCGCTGTTTCCGGCGTTGATGCTGGGGCTGTATTGTGTGTCGGGATACTATGTCAATGTGGCATACAAGTCGAGAATCAGAGAGTTTCTCAATACGCTCTGCTGTGTGGCCATCGGGTCGGTGATCTTCTTCATGGTTGTGCTGCTCAATGACGTTTTGCCGCGCCGTATCCACAACTATGAACTGCTGCTGATTCTTTTTGGATGCCTGTTTGTGACGGCCTATGGCACACGCCTGCTGCTTACCACTCTCATAAAATCATCGTCTGCCCGTCATCATGACCGTCAGAGATTGCTGATGCTCTGTGACAGAACCGGCGATGAGCGCCTGATACGTGACGCGGACAGCTGCCGCAAGGAGGTTGTCGCCACAATCCCGTTTGATAGCTTCGGTTGCTCCTCCGCCGATAGCCATTGTACTCATGGTTATTTCGGCCGACAGCTGAAGAAACATGACGCAGACGGCTTTCTGCTGTCGCTTTCATCGCTGCCGCAGGACAGGCTGCTGAAGATAATATGTGAGCTCTATCTTCTTGATTGCCCGATAATAGTTTCGGCCGATGATTACCGCCTGCTGACTTCAAAGGTGGTGTATGAAAACCTCATGTCAGAGCCGCTGATGGATATTTCGAGACTTACGCTTCCCGACTCGACTGTAGCAGTCAAGCGCAGTCTTGATGTGGCTTTATCAGTCATCGGGCTGATTGTGTCGCTGCCGGTGATGCTTGTGCTTGCTCTTCTGGTGAAAGTCGGCTCGAAAGGTCCGGCCATATATTCGCAGGAACGTATCGGCTATCACCGCATTCCGTTCAGAATCTACAAGCTGCGTTCGATGAAGGCGGATGCCGAAGTGAACGGTCCGGCATTGTCGGCGGAAGATGATCCGAGAATAACACGCATAGGGCGTTTTATGAGGAAATATCGTCTTGACGAGCTGCCTAATCTGTGGAATGTGCTTCGTGGCGACATGTCGCTTGTCGGGCCGCGCCCTGAGCGGGAGTTTTTTCTAAGCCAGATGCGCGAGGCCGCTCCGTACTGCACTCTTCTCCACCAGGTAAGACCCGGACTGACTTCGCTCGGCATGGTCAAGTTCGGCTATGCATCGACAGTCGAAGAGATGCTTTTACGGCTGAAATACGATCTTCTCTATATCCAGAATCTTTCTCTCTCGCTGGACCTCAAGATACTGTTTTATACATTACGCACAGTCATAAGGGGCGAGGGTCTCTGAGACAAGGTAAAAAAGGAAAGAAATGAAACTGTTTTTCACATCCATAGCAAAAAGCTTTCAGGATGCCTTCATGGTGTTTCTGATGTGGCGCGAGCGTCATATAAAGGAAAAGACGTTTGTCATCATACTGGCGTTGCTGGTCGGCATTCTGGCCGGAGTGGCGGCTCTTGTGCTGAAAACGCTGATCCATCTGATAAGCCACGCGCTGACGTCCAACATCAATATCGACGAAGGCAGTCTGCTGTATCTGATCTATCCGGCAGTCGGAATTCTTCTGACCATGCTGTTTGTCAGATATGTGGTCCGTGACAATATATCCCACGGTGTCACAAGAGTGCTTTATGCCATTTCGCAGAACAAGTCGCGCCTGAAGCGCCACAATATGTATTCATCCGTAATCGCCAGTTCGATCACCATCGGATTCGGCGGATCGGTTGGAGCCGAGGGCCCTATAGTCTATACCGGAGCGGCAATCGGTTCGAATCTCGGACGTGTGTTCCGGCTGTCGCCACGGATTCTGATGATCCTTGTGGGCTGCGGAGCCGCAGCAGGTATCGCCGGCATTTTTAAGGCTCCGATTGCCGGTATGCTTTTCACTCTGGAGGTTCTGATGCTCGATCTGACCACGGTCTCGGTGATGCCTCTGCTGATAGCGTCGATAACGGCCGCAACGGTGGCCTATGTCGCAACTGGCTATGATGCAGAATTCTTCTTTCTTCAGAGCGAGCCGTTTGTGACCGGAAGAATACCCTATGTCATTCTTCTCGGTCTGTTTCTCGGATTTGTGTCGCTCTATTTCACGCGGTCGATGAACATGATGGAGGGGCTGTTCAGAAAACTCGGCACTCCGTGGCGGAAAATGCTGGTGGGAGGCTCTGTAGTGGCGCTCCTCGTCTTTCTGTTTCCGCCGCTCTACGGCGAGGGTTATTCGTCGATCATCGACCTTCTCAGCGGCAACACGGAGTCGATTGTCAACGGCTCGATCTTCTACAAAGACAGAGGGTCTGTCTGGTGGATTCTCGGCTTTATCGCCGCGCTTGTCCTTCTGAAATCATTCGCCACCTCGGCCACAAACGGTGGCGGCGGTGTCGGCGGCACCTTCGCCCCATCGCTCTATGTAGGATGTATGGCAGGATTCTTTTTCGCCTATTTCATCAATACGGTTTTCGGTCTGGATCTGTCGACCAAGAACTTTGCGCTGATGGGGATGGCAGGTGTTATGTCAGGTGTCATGCATGCCCCGCTGATGGGTATCTTCCTTACGGCCGAGCTGACCGGAGGCTATGAACTGTTTCTGCCCCTGCTGATTGTCTCGGCGATTTCCTACGGCACCATCAAGTTTTTCGAGCCTTACAGCATCTACACCATGCGTCTTGCTCATGAAGGCAAACTGATCACTCACCACAAGGACAAGGCTGTTCTGACTCTGCTCAAAATCGACAATGTCATAGAGACTGACTTTGTGGCAGTCCGGCCTGACATGAACCTCAAGGAGATGGTTAATGCCATCTCACGCTCATCGCGCAATCTGTTTCCGGTCATTGGCGATGACGGAAAGCTGCTCGGAGTGGTGATCCTTGATGAAATCCGCAACATCATGTTCCGGCCTGATCTCTACAAGCGCATGTATGTCAATCAGTTCATGTCAATCCCTCCGGCCAAGGTCGAAGTTGGGCAGAGCATGGAGACTGTCATGAAGACTTTTGACGCTACCGGCGCATGGAATCTGCCGGTGGTTGAAGAAGGTCGATACGTGGGGTTTGTGTCGAAATCAAAAATTTTCAACTCCTACCGCCGTGTGCTGCGCCACTATTCGGAGGATTGATGAAATTTTGTTGAGAGTTCTAATAATGTGTATATATAAGTCAGGAGCCGGATTGCAGATTAATCCGGCTCCTGTGCTATATATGTGTTGCCGTAATGTTCCGGTCTGAGGTCGGGCGGCCCGCGGTGTCAGAGGACTATCTTCCCAGCATTGCTTTCCTTGATGATGCCGTGGCGGAAAGCATAGAGAAGTTCGGTCAGCTCATCGATCTGGCTCTGGAGTATCTTTCCCTTGTCGGTGTCGCGCACACGGATGCGCTGCGAGGTCTGCTCGACCATTTTGGTTGAGCGTACAATGTCTGTACCGCTCCTGATGGCTTCTTCTTCGGAGATGAACGGTTCGTGCTCTACCAGTTCGAAGTTGCTGCTGTGGTAGATCAGCGTATAGCCGGCTATTCCGGTGGTCTTGTGGTAGGCTTTGGCGAAACCGCCGTCGATCACCATCAGCTTGCCGTTGGCCCTGATGGGACTTTCTCCCTTTTTGGCGCGCACGGGCACGTGGCCGTTGATAATGTGGCGCTGTGAGCCTTCAACCTTGAATTCGTCGAGAATCATGTCACAGACCTCCTCTTTCTGGCGGAGGGTGTAGTAGTGGCCTTTTTCCTCTTTGTGGGCTTCGGGGTCTTTGATGAAATACCGTTCGAAGGTGGTCATCTTACTCTTGTCGAAAAGCGGGGAGTCGGGGCCGCACCAGAGATACCAGTAATAGTCGCGCGCATAGTCCTTGTCGGCCGGAGGGGTATCGTCGTTGAAAGCTGAACGCACGAGCATTCCTATCTGATGGAAGAGCTCGCGTCCGCGGTATTTCTGTCTGTTGACCATGACTTCTTTGAGAGAGCCGTCGGCGTTGAGCGGCATGGAGGCATGGAACAGTAGGTTTGAATTATAGATGCCATACATGCAGCCATGACTGAACAGGCATGATATGTGACGTTTCAGTCCGGTGCTAACCGTGAATGAATGGTGCAGTTTGTTGATCAGTTCCTCCTCTTCCTCTGTCAGGCGGTAGGGATTTGCCGGATCGACTGTCGGGAAGTTCATGTCAGACATTTCATAGTCCTTACCATCGATGTTGACAGTGCCTTTTTCGAAATCTATGCGGTGGAGCAGATTGCGGCCTGTCATTTCCCATTCCGGATGTTTCAGCGTCATGGACCCTTCGAGCTTGAACTGGATTACGGCTATGGCTTTGTGCATCTGGGCCATCAGGCGTAGAGCCTTTTCAGGGTGCTCGGTCTGTTCGGCATCGACTTTCGGAGCGAATTCAATGCATGGATCGTCGGCATAGGTTTCCATAGCCATTGTGGCAAGCGGCAGCAGATTGATTCCGTAGCCGTCTTCAAGAGTGGTGAGGTTGGCATAGCGGAGTGAGACGCGGATCACGTTGGCGATGCAACATTTGTTTCCGGCCGCCGCGCCCATCCAGAGAATGTCATGGTTGCCCCACTGTATGTCCCAGTTGCCGTAGTGGCAGAGAGTGTCCATGATCAGATGAACGCCCGGACCGCGGTCATAGACATCCCCCAGAATGTGAAGCTGGTCGATGCTGAGTTTCTGGATCACCTTGCACAGGGCCACGATGAATGCATCGGCCTGTCCGGTTGACACGATTGTCTCCAGAATACGGTTGAAATAGCCTTGCTTGTCATATTCTCCTCTTGATTCGTGGAGAAGCTCTTCGATGATGTAGGCAAATTCCTTCGGAAGGGCTTTCCTGACTTTGGAGCGGGTGTATTTCGACGATACGCTCTGACACACTCTGATGAGCTGATGGAGGGTGATGGTGTAGAAGTCATACATGTTCTCCTCTGTCGAGTGCACAATCTGCATTTTCTCTTCCGGATAGTAGATGAGAGAGCAAAGCTGGCGTATCTCGCTTTCGCGCATTGAGGTTCCGTAGAGGTCGGTGACTTTGCGCTTGATGTTTCCCGAAGCGTTTTTCAGAATGTGGCGGAAGGCTTCGTGCTCTCCGTGGAGGTCGGCCACAAAGTGCTCGGTGCCTTTCGGCAGGTTTAATATGGCTTCAAGATTTATGATTTCGGTGCTGGCGGCGCTGATATTCGGAAATGTCTGCGCGAGCAGTTCGAGTATGCGGCGGTCATTTTCAACTTGCCGTTCGTTGGTTTTGCTGTCAATTGGCGACATAGTCGTGCTGTTGTGGTTTTAGAATCGGTTCTTATCCCTTGTTTGCGTTGAATGGAGAGCGGTGAGTGTCTACAAATGTAACATAAATAAGTTGAAAAAGTCCCATTGGTGTGACAAAAAAGTTCAGCTATTATGACAGGAAGTCCCAATTTTCTGAATTTTAGAAGTTTTAAGTGCTTTAATTTGTGGGATCGTGTTAAAATTGCTAATTTTACGCCGAATTTTCTTCACGGAACCATGTAAAAACTTATAGATACATATCATATAGAACCTTAGATAAACAACGCTAATATGGTAAATTTTTCACTTGAAGGCAAAGTAGCGCTTGTGACCGGCGCAGCCTATGGAATCGGTCTTGCTATCGCTCAGGCATATGCCGAAGCAGGGGCTAAAATCGTTTTTAACTGTTCGCGCCAGGAAACTGTCGACCGCGGTCTCAAAGCATATAAAGAACTTGGAATCGACGCTAAAGGATATCTCTGCGACGTTACTGACGAAGAAGCCGTCAAAGCTATGGTGACTGACATAGAGGCAACCGTCGGCACAATCGACATTCTTGTCAACAACGCCGGTATCATCAAGCGTATTCCGATGGAGGAAATGAACGTAGAAGACTTCCGCCGCGTTGTCGACGTAGACCTCATTGCTCCCTATATCTGCGCCAAGGCTGTTATCCCCGGAATGATCAAGAAAGGCCACGGCAAGATCATCAACATCTGCTCTATGATGAGTGAGCTCGGTCGTGAGACAGTGTCGGCCTATGCTGCCGCAAAGGGTGGACTCAAGATGCTGACCCGCAATATCTGCTCTGAATACGGCGAACACAATATCCAGTGCAACGGCATTGGCCCCGGCTATATTGCCACTGACCAGACTGCACCTCTCCGCGAAATCCAGCCGGACGGATCGCGTCATCCCTTTGACCAGTTCATCATCTCGAAGACTCCGGCTGCCCGCTGGGGTACTCCCGAAGACCTGATGGGCCCTGCCGTGTTCCTCGCTTCAGATGCCAGCAACTTCGTGAACGGCCACGTTCTCTACGTTGACGGCGGTATTCTCGCTTACATCGGCAAGCAGCCTAAATAAGAGTCTGGTGTCTGTCCATCCGCCTGAATATATATAATATATGTGTAGGCGATGGCAACAGCTGATGCAATATTATCAAAGAGGGCAGAGGTGTCTTTATGGCCTCTGCTCTCTGAATAAAAATCCAATCAATATCACACAACTGTTTAAATGGAACAGGTATTCTCTTACATTATAGGACTTGGCGCGGCTGTCATGATGCCTGTGATCTTCACGATTCTCGGCGTCTGCATCGGCATCAGGTTCAGCGATGCTCTTAAATCGGGCCTCAAAGTCGGTGTCGGCTTCATCGGCCTCTCTATTGTCACCGCTCTTCTCACCTCCGCTCTCGGTCCTGCGCTTGACACTGTGGTCAAGATCTATGACCTTCAGCTTAAAGTTTTTGACATGGGCTGGCCCGCCGCTGCCGCAGTGGCTTATAACACTGCCGTCGGCGCGTTCATCATCCCAGTCTGTCTTGGCGTCAATCTGCTTATGCTGCTTACCAAGACTACACGCACTGTCAACATCGACCTCTGGAACTATTGGCACTTCGCTTTCATCGGTGCGGTGATTTATTTTGCCAGTGAATCACTCGTCTGGGGCTTTTTCGGTGCTATCATCTGCTACATCATCACACTGATTATCGCCGACATGACTGCCAAAAAATTCCAGTCATTCTACAAAGACATGGACGGCATCTCGATCCCACAGCCCTTCTGCGGCGGTTTTGTGCCTTTCGCATGGCTCATAAACAAGGGGCTCGACAAGATTCCGGGCATCGAAAAGCTCGAAATTGATGCCGAAGGCATGAAAAAGAAGTTCGGCCTGCTTGGCGAGCCTCTGTTCCTCGGTGTGGTTGTGGGTGTAGTCATCGGCTGTCTCACATGCAAAACATGGGCCGAGATCGTCGACAAGATTCCTTACATCCTCGGACTCGGAATCAAGATGGGTGCCGTCATGGAACTTATCCCCCGTGTAACTGTCCTCTTCATCGAGGGCCTCAAGCCTATCAGCGATGCTACACGCAGCCTCATTGCCCGCAAATTCAAAGGCGCTGACGGCCTTAACATCGGCATGAGCCCCGCGCTTGTGATTGGCCATCCGACCACACTTGTGGTTTCGCTCCTCCTCATCCCGGTGACCCTCCTTCTTGCCGTCGTTCTTCCCGGCAACCAGTTCCTGCCGCTTGCATCGCTGGCCGGCATGTTCTATGTATTCCCCCTCGTGCTGCCTTTCACCAAGGGCAACGTTGTCAAGACATTTATCATCGGCCTGGTAGTGCTGACTATGGGCCTTTATATGGTGACCAATCTCGCGCCGGCATTCACTCTTGCAGCCAAGGACGTATTTGCCGCTACCGGTGATGCCGCCGTGGCTATTCCCGCCGGTTTCGATGGCGGCAGCCTCGACTTCGCCTCAAGCCCGCTTGCATGGGTAATCTACCAGTGTACCGAAAATCTCAAATGGATTGGTGCCGGACTGCTTGTGCTCATGACCTCAGGCCTTATGGTGTGGAACCGAATGCTGATCATCCGCAACCAGCGCGACATGATCGCCAGAAACTCAGACAAAATCCAAACAACTGAATAAAAACATTCAGCACACGCCCGGCATCTGAAATAAGTCTCTGTGGCGCAGGCTGAAATTATCCAAAGAATAAAAAGCAATTAACGAATATGAAAAAATTATTAACTGCATTTGCACTTATGAGCGTATCTCTCAGTGGCTTCGCACAGACCGATTACACAATACTCCGTGCCTGCCATCCCGATGACGTGAAGCACTATGACACCAAGCAGCTCCGTTCTCACTTCATGATGCCGAAAGTCATGGAAGAAGACAAGATAAACCTTACCTACTGCCTATATGACCGTCTGGTCTATGGCGGCGTGATTCCAGTGGCAAAGGAAATGACTCTTGAAACCATCGACCCCCTGAAAGCCGACTACTTTCTTCAGCGTCGCGAACTCGGCGTGATCAACATCGGCGGCGACGGCATAGTGACTGTCGACGGAAAGGAATATGAACTCCACTTCAAGGATGCGCTCTATGTAGGCCGCGGCAAGAAAAGCGTGACCTTCCGCAGCAAGGACGCTTCGAAACCCGCTAAATTTTATCTCAACTCAACTCCCGCCCACAAGGAATACAAGACCCAGCTCATCACCATCGACGGACGCAAGGGTTCTCTCAAAGCCAATTCCTTCGCCGCAGGCAAGATGGAAGAAAGCAACGACCGCGTGATCAATCAGCTCATTGTCAACAATGTGCTTGAAGAAGGTCCCTGCCAGCTTCAGATGGGTCTCACCGAGCTCAAGCCCGGCAGCGTCTGGAACACAATGCCCGCCCACACCCACGACCGCCGTGTGGAGGCCTACTTCTACTTCAACGTGCCCGAAGGCAACGCCATCTGCCACTTCATGGGCGAGCCTCAGGAAAACCGCATCGTATGGCTCCACAACGAACAGGCCATCATCTCTCCCGAATGGTCGATCCACGCCGCAGCCGGCACTTCGAACTATATGTTTATCTGGGGCATGGGCGGCGAAAATCTTGACTATGGCGACATGGACAAGATCACTTACCTTCAGATGGAATAATTTCAGAGCAGACTCTGAAGATTTTAGAAATTTTGACTGAATATATGAATATAATCAGGAAAATAGTCCGGCATTCGGAATACACGGCCGAGGTGGTGATAGAAAACCCTTCTATCGCCCGTTCGGCCCGTGCCGGTCATTTTGTGATGGTACGTTTCACTCCTGATTGTCCCCGCATCCCGTTTACCATCGTCGATGCCTCTCCCGCCGACGGCACATTCACCATTATAATCCACAAGGGTGCCCGTCTGGCCGACCTGATCGGTTCGCTCCACGAAGATTACCGGATTGGTGATGTGCTCGGTCCTTTGGGACAGGCGTTCGAGATCAGAAACTACGGTACAGTGGTCTGCTGCGGCGACGGTGTCGGTTTCGTGCCCATCATCCCCGTGATCAGGGCCTTGAAGCAGGCAGGCAACAGAGTGGTGACAATCCTTTCGGAATTTACCTCGGAAACTTCGTGCCTCAGAGCCAATGTAGAGCCTTACAGCGATGTGATTCTCCACTCTTCTGAAGAAGCGGCTACCCTGGAACTCATGGACCGGGTGCTCACTGAAGAAAAGGTGGATCTGACCGTCATGACCGGACCTACACCGATGATGAAAGCCATTGCCGAGTGCACACGTGCCAGACAGATTCCCACACGTTGCATTCTCAATATGGTGATGCTTGACGGTGTGGGGCTTTGCGGCATCTGCCGCGTCATGGTCGACGGCAAACGGATGCTGACCTGCATTGACGGGCCTGTCTTTGACGCACATCATGTTGATTTTGACCAATTGCAAAACCGCCAGCGCCATTTTGTATGACAACAATCGAAGAAAACAATCTGATTTCCCGCGATTCCGAGTGGCGTGAAGAGCTGCGCAAGCGTTTCACGACCAAAGAGCGCACAGCTGTGCCGCGGGTCAAAATGCCTGAGATGGACGCGGCCTATCGCGTACGTTGCGACGACGAGGTCAACCAGGGCCTTTCAACCGAGCAGGCGGTTCTTGAAGCGCGCCGTTGTCTCGACTGCCCTGACCCCGGCTGCATGAAAGAGTGTCCGGTCTCAAACAATATTCCGGCCTTTATAAAGAATGTGGAGCGGCGCAACTTCGGCGAGGCCCTGAAAGTGCTCTCGCTGACAACGGTGCTTCCGGCTGTCTGCGGACGTGTCTGCCCGCAGGAAAAGCAGTGTGAGCACGGCTGCATTTACAACAAAATGAAAAAGCCACCGGTGGCCATAGGCCATCTCGAACGCTTTGTGGCCGATTATAACCGTGAACTTGATGAAACCGTAGCCCGGCAGTCATCGGCTCCGGCAGTGCAGGCGCCATCATATTTCGCCGCCATAAAGATAGCTGTTGTCGGCTCCGGTCCTTCCGGACTCGCTTTTGCCGGCGATATGGCCAAACGCGGCTACGACGTGACCGTGTTCGAAGCGATTGACTGTTTCGGCGGGGTGCTGAAATACGGAATTCCACAGTTCTGTCTGCCTAATCATGTGGTCGATGCCGAAATTGAAAAGCTCCGCACCATTGGCGTGAAGTTCGTAAAAGACACCTTCGTAGGGAAAACTCTTTCCTATGACGATCTGCAGGAGCAGGGTTTCAAGGGCATATACGTGGCCACCGGAGCCGGAAAGCCCCGTTTCATGGGCATTCCCGGAGAGAATCTGCCGGGTGTCATGACCGCCAATGAATATCTGATCCGCGTCAATTTCAGCCAGCATGAAATCTACGGTCAGAACGTGGCTACTCTGAAACAGAAACGAGTGGCAGTCATCGGTGCTGGCAACACCGCGATGGATGCCGTGCGCGCAGCCCTGCGTCTGGGAGCCGAGAAGGCCATGATCATCTACCGCCGCGGCGAGTCGGAGATCCCGGCACGCCAGGAAGAGGTGCGTCATGCCAAGGAAGAAGGAGCCGAATTCCTTACGCTTCACAATCCGCTTGAATATATTGCCGATGAAAACGGCCTGCTGAAGGCAGTCAGACTCCAGCGCATGGAGCTTGGCGAGCCTGACGAATCGGGCCGCTGCACTCCGGTGCCGGTCGAAGGCGACATTATTGATGTCGAGGTAGATATGGCCGTGGTTTGCGTAGGCTTCCTGCCTAACCCGCCTGTCTCACTCCCTGACGTCGATCTCTCGCGTAACGGAAATATCCTTGTCGATGGTTCGTCAATGAAATCATCGTCACCGGAGATCTATGCCGGAGGCGATATAGTCAGAGGCGCGGCCACCGTGATCCTCGCTATGGGCGACGGCCGCAAGGCTGCAAAGTCGATGGCCGAGGCTTTCGAGCAGATCATCCGCAACACACGTCTCGACTGAATGCAAGAATATAGAAAATCATCAAATTTTACCTAATTAAATACCATACTTATTAAATTATGAAAGTTGTAACTTTAGGCGAGATTATGCTTCGCCTTTCCCCCGAAGGGAACAATCGCTTTGTGCAGGTAGATAACTTTGACGTCATCTGGGGTGGCGGCGAGGCCAACGTGGCTGTAAGCTGTGCCAACTACGGCCATGACGCTTACTTCGTTTCAAAACTCCCCAAGCACGAAATCGGCCAGGCTGCTGTCAACGCACTCCGCCGTTATGGTGTCCACACCGATCACATCGCCCGTGGCGGTGACCGTGTAGGTATCTACTACTGCGAGACCGGTGCCTCGATGCGTCCCTCAAAGGTGATCTATGACCGCGCAAACTCTGCCATCTCAGAAGCTGATCCCGAAGATTTCGACTTCGATGCTATCATGGAAGGTGCTGACTGGTTCCACTGGAGCGGTATCACTCCCGCTATCAGCGACAAGGCTGCCGAACTCACCCGTCTTGCCTGCGAGGCTGCAAAGCGTCACGGCGTGACTGTGTCTGTCGACCTCAACTTCCGCAAGAAACTCTGGACCAAAGAAAAAGCTCAGTCTATCATGCGTCCTCTCATGCAGTACGTTGATGTCTGCATCGGCAACGAGGAAGACGCCGAACTCTGCCTCGGCTTCAAACCTGACGCTGACGTTGAAGGCGGCGAGACCAATGCTGAAGGCTACAAGGGCATTTTCAAGGCTATGGCTAAGGAATTCGGTTTCAAATATGTCATCTCTACCCTCCGCGAATCATTCTCAGCTACTCACAACGGCTGGAAGGCTATGATCTACAACGGTGAGGAATTCTATGAAAGCAAGCGCTACGACATCAACCCGATCATCGACCGCGTAGGTGGTGGCGACTCTTTCTCAGGCGGTGTGATCCACGGTCTGCTCACCATGCCGACCCAGGGCGAGGCGCTCGAATTTGCAGTAGCCGCTTCTGCTCTCAAGCACACTATCCCCGGTGACTTCAACCTCGTTACAGTAGACGAAGTTATGTCACTCGCCGGCGGTAACGCCAACGGTCGCGTTCAGCGCTGATCACTAAGAACTTTTTGATCAAATATACACAAGCGCCCCTGGTCAATCGAGACCGGGGACGCTTTTTTGTTGCTTTTGTGGTGGGCTATGAAGGGGATTTCACTTTCTTATGATTTTTCTATTGCCTGCCCGGATGGGAGATGATGAAATAGTAACGCCGATGTTGGCTTACATCGGCGTTACAGGCAATATATGAAAAGTAAGTGGCTTTAAGCGGAGAGGAACTTATTTCTTGACGAGGCGGATAAAGCAGGCATCGGAGGTCTCGGCTTTGGCTGCGGCTCCGTTCTGGAAACCTTCGAAGCCCATCGTGAAGAAGTTCATGTCAAAGGCCGAGGAATGGTTGAAGCCGGTATTGCCGTCTGAATACCACTTGTAAGCCCAGTAGACAGCTCCCGGACGACGGTATAGGTCATAGAACATCGGCTGGTATTTGACATTGTCAACATCACTGAAACCGGCTGTGGTTCTAAAGCCGTAATAAGCGCTTCGGCTACTATATCGCAGAGTTCCGGGATAGTCTCTGTTGGCCGGATTTGGGTCCCATTTTCCTTGCCAGTTTGCGGCACCGTCTGGAGTTCCCGATCCTTTCCGTCGTCCAGCTCCTTCAGTGCCGAGCGGGAAGAAGATCTGGGCGGCAGTCTGATTGTTATAGACAATCACACCGATCATGCCCTTTTCCGACTTTCCGTCGGCCGTTTTGAGATAGCCGTAGGCATCGGAGCGTTTGGTCTTCACTTCACGGGCTCCATCGCCATAGACAATTCCGTAGGCTTTGCTGATAGGGAAGGAGAGGTCATTTGTCTCATTGCCTTCTGACATAAGCTGGAAATAGTCTTCAATGGTGGCTATCTGGTAGTCAGTGTTTGTGATATCCCAGGTATGATCTGAAGTCCAGTCACCCTTGGTCTGATCCCATGACATGGTGGTAGCCTTGCCGGAAGCGTCAATGACATCAAAATTGCCCGGCGCATAGCGGTTGTCGCCTCGCGGACGCGGATATTTCGCATTGTTAGCCGAGGTTATGGCGATGTTACTTTTGCGGCGGAAGAGAGAGCCTTCGTCAAGCGGCGAGTTGGTCATTATGGCTTTGCCGTTTTCGAAGTGATCGACATTGAACGAGCTCCATTTTGCATATGGTTCCCCGTTCTTGTCATTGCCCTCGCGTAAGGCTATCGGGTCATAGCCCTCGCGGCAGAAGATGTCATGCTCGCAGGTGTAGTTGTGGTAGCGCACACGCACAATCGCACAGCCGTCGGCTCCGGTGAAGTTGATTTTGAAGTCGATAGGCTTTTCGGTGGCTCCCTGAATGCGCTTCACGTGGACTTGCGGGGCGGTGTCGTCACCGCTGCCTTCGCGGGTTGACGAAAGAGTGACCACTCCGTTGCCGGCGATGACCTCCGCGCTCCAGGCGCCTTCAGAGTTGAACGATGAGAAGTCTGAGTCATCCTTGTCTTCGGTCAGACGGAGCAGAGTCACATGAAAGTCCTCGGTGCTACCTGACTTGCGCCAGACACCATTCGGATTGAGGATGCGTCGCACCTGAATTATATCGAGAATGAAAGTGGTGTCGGCATAGGCATTGATCTCGTCTTTCCAGATTGAGGCCGTGAAGCGTACTTTCTGCTTGCGCGGATAGGAATAGCAGGGGTTGTTGCCGGAGAAACCTGTGCGGGTCACCAGCTCCTTGGCGCGGGTGTAGAGCGGAATCTTGAAGATGCGCTCTGTCGGCTCGCCCCGGAGATTGCGCTTGCTGACAATCACAGTGTGCTGTCCGTTGCCATCGGTTGTATTTGAACCGAATTCCTGAAGGTCATCCGATGAGTCGTTGCCTATCTCATATTCGCGGTCGCCGATGCTGTGTTCTTTGTAGTAATCCTGACTTTTCTTGAGCGCGCTGGCAAACGGCACATTCCATGACGGCTGGCCTTCATATCCGTCAGGGGGCGGAATCTGCGTCAGGCGGGTCTGCTGGAGCGAGAGGAAAGCCTGATGGCGTCCGTCACCATATACGGCATTCTCATAATAATATTTGATAGAAGGCCATTCGGCGCTCATAGTGCCTTTTACTTTGGGGAATGCCTTTGAACCGTCGCCCCAGGGGCGCCAAAGCGATATGCTGTCGGCATTGTATTCCGGATCACCCACATCAATGATATGGGCTTTGAGCTTGGTTCCGGGCTCTATGCGTCCGACAACCTTGATGGTTGTCACCATCTTTTTGTTGTAGAGATAGGAGATATATTGTGGAGAGGTGGCGTAGAGACCGCGCTTTTCCTGATATTCGATGTGCCAGTCGGCATCGTTGCCGTAGCCTTTGAAGGCGAGGGTCAGCTGATAGTGGGTGTTGCGGGTGGCGTTATAGTCAGTGGTGACGTTCTGGCCGAGCATGAAGCGATAGGTGATGGGGCCTGAGCTGACATGACCGTCGGCCGTGGTGCAGCGGTAATAGCCTTTCACTTCCACGTAGGTGCCGAAAGGTTTCTCGTCTTTCCAGCCGGAGCCTTCGGTGTCGATGTCGGGATTTGGAAAGTCGATCTTATTGTCGCTTCCCGGTTCTTTGGTGTCATTGTTGATGGCATCCTGCTGCTTTGATTTGCCTGTGCCCTGCATGTTTTCGTAGAAGAAGAGCGATGGGGCGGTATTGGCGTGGGTAGCATCAATGACATTGTCTTTATCACTGTTGCCGTAGGCTCCGAGGAAACTGTGGGCGTCATTGCAGACGTGCAGGCAGTTTTCGGGGATGATGGAGTTAGGGTCATCGGGCAGTTTCTGCACGGTGATCCTGCCGCCGTCCTCATAGACACCGTTGGGTATGTCATGACGCTTGTCGGCAGAGACTTCACTCCCTTCGCCTGCGGTGTTCGGCTTGCCGAGCAGGCATGTCTTTGGGATGTCTTTCAGATAGATGTCGGTGATGTAGACCTGCACGTCGTTGTAAAGTTCCGAGCCGTCAAAGGCTACTGTCACTTTTGACGCGAGGCGGCGCACCCAGCAGTGGAGCTGCGAGGTGGTGGCAGAGATGACCAGCGGAGAGCTGTCAGATGCCTCGCGGTCGGGGCTGAGTGAGAAGATGCCGAACATCTCGCTGTTGTTGGCCAGCGAAGTTACGTCCCAGGAGCGGGAAATGCTTTTCAGACCGTCGCGTGTCTGTATGGCTGTCTGATATTCATCCTCGCGGAGGGTACCCATGTTGGCCACGGCATAGATGTGGTAATCCTTGCCTGATTCGAGCTTCAGTTTGAAAGTCACTTTGCCGGTGCGGCTGTCAGTGAGGTTACTTTCGTCAGGGTCGAGGCGATTGTCCTGGTCATTGAGGTTGCGGACTTCGGAGATGTCGGAGTGGACAGGTTCGGAGCCGTCGCTGACCACCACATAACGTCCGTGGAGATTTTCGCCTTTATAGACGAGCATCACCAGTGATGAGATGTTTTTGATCCGGTCGCCTTCCTCGCCACCCTCATAGGCGCGGGAGTTGAGCGAACGTGAAGACTCCGCTTCGTATGACAGCTCTACGGCAATGTCAGCCGTGCCCTCGACATACACGTCGGCGCGACGGTCGAAATCATCGATGCATGAAGCCGTCACTCCTGAGAGGAGAAGAAGAAGCCATATATAATATGTGTTGAAGTGTCTGGATTTCATTGCTGGATTGATAGTCCTAATTGTTGTCTGGATCAGGGATTTCGTTTCTATCGGCATCATAGCACTTGCCGGTGGCCGGATCGCGGAAGTAGCGGAAGGTTCCGTTGTCGTCGCGCACAATGTCCCAGCCTGTGGCCGGATCCTTAGGGTTGCCTTCGATGAGGAATGGGTTTTTGATCACTGTAGTGGCATCGGTGTCGTAATAGTTGCCGTTTTCTGAGTTGAAATAACAGATCAGGTTGCCGTTGTCATCATAGACGGGCACGAGTTCCTTGGGAATGCCTATGCCGAAGCCGGGTTTCAGGGGCACATGGGAGTAGGGGACCACCTGGACTTCCACATTGATGTGTTCGGCCAGTTTGCGGACTTCAAACTGATACCAGTAGTTGCGCAGCAGGTCGAAATAGTCGCCTGCAGCGGCTCCTTCCGGCGGATCGTTGTAATATTTGAAGTCTATGAAATAGTCACGGGCGTTATATTCCTTGTATCTGATCCTCAGACGGGCGCGGGTGGCGTCAGTCTCCCTCTGAGAGTTAGGGAATTCGGGCACGTAGACCGTGTAGTGGCCGTCAGCCGGATTTTTCACCAGCGGAAGCGGCTCGGAACTTTCATTTGGATAGGGATAGAGTCCGGAGCCTGCGGGAAGCGAGGGGTAGAGCACATAGTCTTTCTGATAGTCGTTTTTGACATAGTGGTTCTGATGTGTGACACCTTTGGGCATCGGCACGGCTCTGGTGATGTGGCGCGTGAGGGCTACAGATTCGATTTCGTCGGCGCTGTCTGAGTTATCCCAGACTTCAATTTTTGCCAAGGCTCTGAGCAGGTGCAGATTACCGAGATAGGCGGCCATGTCGGGACGCAGGCTGACGTTGTCATACTGGCTGATGCCGAACATGGCTATCTTGTCGGCAGCCGTGAGATCCCATGATGGAAGTCCGGCGGAGTAGTCGATCCAGTAGTCGGCGGTGGAGACTATGTCGAACAGAGCCTGGAGCGAGCCTGCCTCTGCGAGATCGGGGTAGCGGTGATGCCAGTTGGCAAGCACCAGCACTTTGAATGAAGAGCCGAGAGCATCGCGGATATCTCCGCTGACCTTGAATTCGAGGAGATATGTCTTGGAACTTAATGTCTCTGAGACGGGAGTGACCACGGGATTTCCCACTGTGGCTATCCAGCGGTCGTCTGTGCCGTAGAGGGCCACGAGCAGGTCGCCGCCCGCTATGTCAATGTAGTTTTCATAGCCGGCGCCACGGTCATAGTCGCCCGAAGGAGTGGTGCGTGATGCAAGGTCGGATCCTGTCTGCAGGTAAAGACCTATTTTATGTTCAACCGTGACACCGCCCGTGCCGTCCGTTCCACCCGGATCATCCGATCCTTCGGAACAGGCGGCAAATCCAAAGGCTGCGGCCGACAGCAGCAGGGCGAGGAGTGTCCGGATTGAACTTGCAGTGTATTTGTTAAACATTGTGTGTCGAATTGTCTTGTGTGTGGGGGATAGAGAATTGGTTCTTTCAGAGGTCGGATGACTGGCGCACCACCATCCAGCTGTTGATGTAGATGTAGGAGTCGGCCCAGCGGTTTCCTTCGTCGATGAAGAACACGAGATCATATTTGTTTTGTCGGTCAAGATATTCCTGCTCGGTCATAGAGTGCTCATAGCGTCCGCGCACAAGCAGGGCATATTGGATAAGTGGAATGTCTACGATTTTTTCGCCGGCCGGATTGTAGATCTTGACGCGCATGTCGTCGCTGCGGTCGGCCATCAGGCGTGAGACTGTGAGATTGGCCACACAGGCGCTCATAGAGGTGATGACGGGGACATCATCAGCTTCGGGATATTCGATTCCGGCTGTTCCGGCGAGTACCTGCCAGGGCTGATAGGTGATTTCCTCGTCAGGCATGATGGAGTTGTCCCAGTCAAGCGAGCCGTTGGCATCGGTAATGGTGAAGGTGTAGCCTTCCTTTACGATCTCGCCGGAGAGGTGCTGGAGCACAATGTTTACGTCGTTGGTGTTTTTGACGAGTTCAACATTGTAGATGTATGTACCTTCCTCTTCGGGGAAAATCTTGACATCAGTCTTGCCGTGGTAGAGCCTCTTGAGGTCTTTGCGGGAGAGGGCGGCGCCGGTGACAGGATCATATTCGCGGTTGAGGCGGCAGGTGAGCTGGGTGTGGTGGCTTGCATCGGCCGGAATGGCGAAATGTTCGTCACGTCCTTCTCCGCACCAGGCCAGGAGCTGATAGCTTCCGGGGGCCACGTCGAGATCCATCAGATAGCCGTCCTGACGCAGCCGGTCGCCGCGCTCGCTTTTCTGCCATACGATGTCGCCGGTGGCGGGATCGATCAGGTAGAGGGTTACGGCGTTGACTTCCTTTGAAAAGGCATCGGCATAGAGCATGTTCATGTCAAAGATGAAGCGTGCCTTGTAGTGAGGGTCACAGTCTCCTTCTTCGTCATACATGACTCCGTTGCAACTGGCGAGTGACAGTGCGGAGAGCATGATTGCGGCGATTCGCAGGTTGAGACGGCGGAGTTTTGTATCAGGTTTCATTTTACAATCCGTGAATGGCATTATAAAGCGATTGGTTCTTTGAATGAGAGTATGTATGGTGAGGAGGACCGGTGAGATCCTCTCGTCAGTGTCGGGTTGAAGAAGAGGTGAGAGGTGGTATGAATGTATTTTGGTTGAGAGAGAGGTAGAGTGGTCAGTGTATGTTGAATTTGTGTGGGGATGGAGAGGAAAAAAGGTGCGGGACTGAGCGGGGCTCCGCACGGCCCCGCACCTTTGAAGGTGGTTGATAATATTCTCTATATGATGACTGTCAGAATCAGAGGTCTACGCTCTGCTTGACAACCTTCCAGGAGAGGATGCTGATGTTAGCAGCCATGCCGAAGGTTTCTTTCGAGGGATTGTCAGGGATGAGATCTTCAGTGCTGTTGTCGCTGGGATCGAATACGCCCTGGCCGAGACGGAAGACTTTGCCTACCTCGATCTGATACCAGTGGTTGCGGACAACGCCATACTGGCCGTTTTCGCTCACTGTGTAGTCATAGTTTTCACCGGAACCGGCATTTTTGCCGAGGAGGTGTTCAACAGGCACGTAGTAAACGCTTGCACCGCCGGTGTAGGCCATAGGCTTCTCGTTGGTGAAGAATGTGTTGAGCGCGGTTTCGAAAGCTGAAGTCTCTACTGCGGTAGCAGTGTTGCCGTTGATGGCATAGAGCTGAGTGTCAGCGCCGATGTTGGCCACGAGCTTGAAGATACCGGTGCTTGCGCCGTCTTTGGCGAGGTCTACGTTCTCAGCGCTTACCTGAGTGTAGTTGTCGCGGTTGAGAGTGCCGTCGGGGTTGGTTTCGGTCTCGCTGCCGGTTTTGATCCAGTAGTTGAGCTGGTTAGTGGCGTTAAGACGGTTGAGGATGTAGGGAACGAACTGGTCTTTCTTGTAGTAGACACCGCTGAAGAGGATGAGATCAAGGGGTGTGGTGGCTGCTTTGTCGGCGTAGATAGTAGCGGTGAAGACGATGTTGGTGACAGCTGCGGGAGTAAGCACGTTGTTCTCGTTGCGGATCAGGGTGAAATCCTTGGTGGTCTCGTTTGAGTAGACGGGCTTGGTGAGGTCGGTGTTGACCTCGCTGAAAGTCGGGCGGTCAAGTACGGCATTGGCATCGTCATAGCTTACAGACTTGCCCCAGTAGCTGCGGTGGAGCTGGGCAATGTTCCATGTGTCCCAGAGGCCGGTGAGGCCGGTGAGGTTCTTGCCGAGATATGACTTTTCCTCAGTTCCGGTCACGCCGAAGTTCTCGATCTTTACATAAACGCGCTCTGCACCTAACTCGACGTTATTGTTGTTGTCGTTGTCGAGACCGGCGATTGTAACATCAACCGGGAAAGGATTGCCTTCGGGGAGGACGATGGTGTATTTGGCGGCAAGACGCTCTACGTAGATTTTGACAACGTCAGAGGCGGGAACATTGTTGACGTCAACGGGTTCGGTCTTGAGGTTGCTTTCCTGAATGAGGTTGGCATAGTAGACGGCATCGTCATACTGGCCGGGGAAAGCGCTTGCACCGCCGTTGAAGCTTGAAGTAGACATCACGAATGATTCGCCGTTGTTCCACTTGAGAGTGAAATTGCGCACTTCTTCCATTGTGCGGGGAGTCGCGCGGACGTATGCAAGAAGTTCGGGAGTGGCGTTGAGGACAGTGATGAGATACTTGGGAAGGTTTTTCTTAGTGAGATTCTTGAGAACAAGCACGTTGTTGCTCTGGAATTCAACATTGTGGTCCTCGAAGTCACCTGACTGACCGCGGCTCCAGACGTTGGCTTCGGTGACAAACATTTTGTCTTTGTCAAAGAAGAAGAAGTGAGCGGTGTTAACAACATGTTCTTGGGGATCGCCGGGAACGAGATCGCCTTCTTCGGCACGGCCTACAGTGTTGGCATCTGTGATGTTGACGGTCAGGTACATGGTTGCACCTTCGCCGTCGATGTTTCCGTTGCCGCCGTTTTTAGCGGGTTCGTCGCTTGAACAGGCAGCAAACGCCATTGCTGCGGCTGTTGTCAGAAATAAGCTTTTAAACTTCATTGTGATTGATTATTGAATTGGTTTTTAATTTGTTACTAATGAATCTGTGTAGTTTTAAATTGTGTGATGAAATGTATGGCTAAAATTCAGGTTATTGTGACTATTGTCTGATGTCGGTGGAGAGAAGATAGAGGCGAGCGTGGAGGAGGACCTTAGGCAAGCATATTTTGCCTATCGGGCGTTGAGTTTGTCAAGCTGGCGGATGGCGTCGGCCGCTTCGGGGATCGAGGACGATTTTTCAAAGTATGCACGGGCGGCTGAGTAGTTGCCTTTCAAGGCTTCGCGCACACCTCTGATGTATTCGGCTTCTTCTGAAGTTCCTGCCTTGTCGAGGAAGCGGGCAGCCTGGTCGAGATCACCGCGTTCGAGGGCGCAGACTGCTGCGTTGAGGTTGGCTGCGGGGGCGGAGGGATACATGCGCACGGCTGTCTCGAAGACATCGTTGAACTCTTCGCTGCCGGGCTGGCAGTCCTGGGCTAAGAGATAGAACTCGTTGAGGCTGAGTTTCTGCGGCTGTTCCTTCATGATGCGGCGTATCTCGTTGACATCGCTGTAGGTGCGGATGTTGTATTCAATGCGGTAGTCGGTGTGGCGCAGGGCGGGGTAGTAGGTCTGCAACATGAAGCGGTAGTCCTCAGGATAGAGCTTCTTGATGCGGGCCTCTTTTGCGTCAGGCTCCATGTCGGAGTCGATGAGGGCGAGGATTTCGGTGCGGTTGGGGAGGTTTGATCCGTCAACGGCTTTTTTGAGACCGGCCCAGTCTTCAGGCTCGAAATCGGTGGCTATGATGCCAGAGTCGAAGCGGTAGAGTTTCTGGATGTAGTCTTTGAGTGCGGCGGTTCGGCCGATGGCAAGGTCGCGGTTATGGGAATAGGGACTTTCGGGCGAAGCGAAACCTTTGAGCCACACGCGGGTGATGGTCACGTCACCGTCACCGCGCACAGAGTCGATGGTGGCCTGGATCTTGGCCAGCTCGGTGGTGTTGCGGCGATATTCGGGATAGATGACGGTCTGGTCGACTGGGAAGTCAATGAAGGCCGAACCGGAGAGTTCGCGGTGTTTCTCGCCGTTGCCCTGCGGGCGCACGTAGACCCATTTCGGAGTGAAGTAGCCGAAATAGCCGTAAGGGCCTTCGAATGGAGCTTCGGCCAGCAGTTTGCGGCAGCAGCCGAAGTCGGAGCGGTCAAGGTAGACCGAAGAGCCGTTCATCCAGTCGGCATAGGGGATTATCTGTGAGTAGTGCAGGCTGTCGGGGAGTTCTGATGCGCGGATCACGGTCTCGTCTGCGCCTGAGATCATGCCTGGGCTGTTGCGCTGATACTGATAGTAACGCACACGGCCATAGATGCCTACGGCGGGGAGCTTGAGGGTGTCGGAGCCGTTGATAATGCTCGGAGTGAGCAGCACCGCGCGGTTGCTTTCTACCCGGAGTTTGCTGAAATCGAGTGAGAGATCCACGTTCATATAATCGCCGTGGCGCTGGAGTGAGGCGTGGTCCACGCTGACGCCTACCGGAATGGTGCGTGTTTCGGCTGCCGATGTGCCGGCCGAAAGGCCGAGGATGATGGCTGCGGATATGTGAAAGGCGGGAAATTTCATTTCAGTGCGTTTTTGACAGGGTTAAAATACGTACACTACGTTGATTGCGGCTTTTGTCGGGCCAAAGTAGTTGTGAGGGCGGTTTGATTTCAGCTTCTTGCCGCATCCCGCACATTTGAACTGGCTGTAGCGGGTGTAGGAATATCCGAGTCCTATCTCCGCTTCGAGGTTCCAATGACGTCCGAGCACCCAGGCATAGCCGTAGGCCACACCGGCGCCGACAAACCATCCCTGGAAGCGGTAGTCTTTGAGTTTGCCGAAATCGGTGCCGAGCATGGAGAAGCCCATGTCAAGGCCTCCGACATTGTACTGGCCTCCGTGGAGGTGTGCGCCGACAAAGTGGCCTGCGAAGCGGTCGCAGAACCAGTAGCGGGCTTCGGGCTGCACGAACCAATGTTTCCAGCGCTTGTTGTCGCTGAATGTCCAGGCATTGAATTCGCCGGAGAGGTCGAGTGTCCATTTGGGAGCGAGGCCAACTTCACCTCCGATGTTTATGTTGGTGAAGATATCAGACGAAAGGTCGGTCTTGACTGCAAGATCCTGAGCTTTCGACATTTCGAACAAGCTCGCAATCATCATGATTGCAAGCAATACTCTTTTGATCGGCAACATAGATAATCTATATAATTGTTACTATTGCTTATGCCGGCGGGGCAGTGTCAGATGTAGGCGCACAAAAACACTTGCGAATGTCTCACTGATGAGTCAGGCGCAGAAATTCAAGGGCATGGAGAATAAACCCCAGCACTTTTGGCGATACTACTATAAGCCAACTGGTTACGTGGCATAAACGTGTTACTACTATACTAAAATGCGACTATAACTGTGATGTGTGTCATGAAACGGTTTCGTTGGAAACTCATTTTCAACAGCAAAAGTAGTAATTTGCTTTTAAATCTGCAATAAAAAATGGAAAAATAAGTGCGAATTTTCTGCTTTTTTACCAACGAATCACGCAAGTGATTTTTCAGGTGCGTTTTATTTGTCCGGGTCGCGGGAAATGGCTAATTTTGGATGTCGGTTTGCAAACCGGCAAAATCACACTGATACCTATATTATAATATACATATATATTATACAATCATACTATACAATTTTTATTGGCAATGGTAAAACATATAGTAAGCTTCAAACTTAAGGGCACCGCGGAAGAACGCCGCGAGGTTGCCGAACGTTTCAGAAATGCGCTGATGGAACTCCCGGCGCAGATTGATGTGCTCCGCTCGATGGAGGTCGGCATAAATGAAAATCCGTCGGAAGACTGGGATGTGGTGCTTACTGCTGTGGTTCCGACTATGGATGATGTGATGGTTTATGCCAGGCACCCGGCCCACGTTGCAGCGGCTTCGATAATCGGTGCTCATAAGGAGGCACGGGCCTGTGTGGATTATTATTTCTCATGATAAGTCCGGATTTGGGTAAGGTGCCGGAACTGACAAAGGCAGTGGAATGGTCATAGTCTTCGATCTGGATGATACGCTTTATCCGGAGATGGAGTTCGTGAGATCGGCCTATAGGACGATAGCGCGCCAATATGGCCGCGGGTTGTTGCCGGCCATGCTTGCGGCTGCAGACCCGCGCGAGGCTTTTGACTCTACCGGTCTGCCGGTGTCCGACGTGATCGGTCTCTACAGAAATCATAACCCGGACATCAGATTGCCCTGGATGTCGCTCTATGTGTTGAGTTGTCTTGCTCGCACCGGCCACACTCTGGGGCTGGTGACCGATGGTCGCAGCGTCACTCAGCGCCACAAGATAGAGGCTCTCGGACTTGCCCGTTTCATCAGTCCTGACCTGATCATGATTTCTGAAGAGGTGGGGGAAGAAAAGGTGTCGGGCCGTGCTTTCCGCTCCATTATGAACCGTACAGAAGGCAGGGGGGCTTATGTCTATGTCGGCGACAACCCGGCGAAAGATTTTATTGCGCCTAACCGTCTCGGCTGGACTACGGTAGGTTTCCGGAGGGGCGGCAACGGCGAGAATATCACGCAGGCTGATCCGGCTGATTTTCCGGAAGAAAACCGACCGTCAGTCGAGATAGAAAATTTGGGTGAATTGCTCCGTTTTGTTGATTTTTATGAATTTAAAAATTAGTAAAGTTGTCCAAAATGAACATGTATATTGCTGATATATAATATATTGCTAATTTTAAAAATACAGAAAGTTATCCAAAATGGCATACGGTGTGATATAAAAAGTCTAACTTTTATGTTGGACTTTTCTTTTTTTATGCCTATCTTTGCAGTGTCAAAAACGACTAAAAAGAACACCTGCAAAAAACAATATTCCCCCTCAAAACAAAAATCAGATGATACAGACAGTGGTAAAGCGCGACGGTCGCGTCGTGGGCTACAACGAAGAGAAAATAAAGGCTGCAATCCGCAAGGCAATGCTCACCACAGAGATGGGAGAAGACGAAGCCTTGATTTCACGCATCACAGACCGGATCGGAATGATCGGCTGCGAGCAAATGACGGTTGAAGAGATTCAGGACCGTGTGGAACTTGAACTCATGAAATCGCCCCGCAAGGAAGTGGCCAAGCGCTATATCGCTTATCGCGACCAGCGTTCGATAGCCCGCCGCGCAAAGACCCGCGACATGTTTCTGGAAATCATCGAGGCTAAAAACAACGACATCACCCGTGAGAATGCCAACATGAACACGGACTCGCCCGCAGGCATGATGATGAAATTTGCCAGCGAGACAACCAAGCCTTTCGTCGATGACTACCTTCTGTCGCCCGAAGCCCGCGAGGCTGTGCAGAATGGCTATCTTCATATCCATGACAAGGACTATTATCCAACCAAGAGCCTTACTTGCGTACAGCATCCGCTGGACCGCATACTGAAATACGGCTTTGTGGCCGGCCACGGCGAGTCGCGTCCGGCAAAGCGCATCGAGACGGCCAGCATCATAGGCTGCATCTCACTTGAGACAGCCCAGAACGAGATGCACGGCGGTCAGGCCATTCCGGCATTTGATTTCTACCTCGCTCCTTTCGTGAGATATTCATATATAGAAGAAGTCAAGAAACTCGAAGACCTCAGCGGGGAGGATCTGTCGGCGCTCTACGATGTTGAAATAGAGGACTATATCAAGGCTCCGCTTGAAGGTATGACCGGCACCGAGCGCTGGAAACAGCATGCCGTCAACCAGACTGTGAGCCGTGTGCATCAGAGCATGGAGGCTTTCATACATAATATGAACACCATCCATTCGCGTGGCGGAAATCAGGTTGTGTTCAGCTCGATCAATTACGGTACAGATACTTCGGCTGAGGGACGCTGCATCATCCGCGAGCTTCTCAATTCGACTTACGAAGGTGTGGGCAACGGAGCCACAGCCATTTTTCCCATTCAGATCTGGAAAAAGAAAAAGGGAGTCAGCTATCTGCCCGGCGACCGCAACTACGACCTCTATCAGCTTGCCTGCAAGGTGACAGCGCGCCGCTTCTTCCCGAACTTCGTGAACCTCGACGCGACATTCAACCAGCATGAGAAGTGGGATGCCAATGATCCGGAGCGTTATAAGTATGAAGTAGCCACGATGGGCTGCCGCACACGAGTGTTTGAGAACCGCTTCGGCGAAAAGACTTCGATTGGCCGCGGCAACATCAGTTTCTCTACAATCAACATTGTTCGCATTGCAATTGAGTGCATGAATATAGTTGATCAGGATGAACGCATCAGACGCTTCTTCGAAAAACTCGACGATGTTCTTGATATCACCGCCCGTCAGCTCTGTGACCGTTTCAATTTCCAGAAGACGGCTATGGCCAAGCAGTTCCCGCTGCTTATGTCGCGTCTGTGGAACGGAGCTGAGAAACTCAGCCCGACTGACACTATCGAGAGCGTGATCAACCAGGGCACACTCGGCATCGGCTTCATCGGCCTGGCCGAATGTCTGATAGCCCTGACCGGGAAGCACCACGGCGAGAGCGAGGATGCGCAGAAGTTAGGTCTGAAGATCGTGTCACACATGCGCTCGCGCGTCAATGACTACAGCGAACAGTATAAGCATAACTTCTCTGTGCTCGCCACTCCGGCCGAAGGTCTGTCAGGAAAATTCACTTCACGCGACCGCAAATCGTTCGGCGTGATTCCCGGCATCACAGACAAGATCTACTACACCAACTCTAACCACGTGCCTGTCTACTATCACTGCTCGCCGCGCCATAAGGCCAAGGTCGAGGCTCCGTATCACGAACTGACCGGCGGCGGCCACATTTTCTACGTGGAAATTGATGGCGATGCCACCCACAACCCTAAGGCGATCAGCGATATCGTTGATCTGATGGATAAGTACAACATCGGCTACTGCTCGGTAAATCATAACCGCAACCGCTGCATGGACTGCGGATATGAGGATGCCCAGGAGTCGCTTGAAGAATGCCCCTGCTGCCACAGTCACAATATCGACTGCCTGCAGCGCATCACCGGCTATCTTGTCGGCACCACTGACCGCTGGAACAATGCAAAACTGGCGGAACTCAATGACCGCATAGTCCACAAGTAATCACGGTTTTTCATACAGACAGATTTTTTTCAGAATGAGAATTCTCGATATAGTTCCGGGGACGTCGGTTGACGGCCCCGGACTTCGTACGGCCATCTATGTGGCCGGTTGCTCTCACGGATGTCCAGGCTGTCACAATCCGCAGTCGTGGAATTTCGGGGCAGGGCGTGAGATGAGCATCGATGAGGTGATGCTCGAAGTGATAGAAAATGATTTCGATGTCACTCTGACCGGCGGCGATCCGATGTATAGCGCCGAGCAGCTGATACCGCTTGCCGCCAGAATAAAAGAAGCCGGAAAGAGCATCTGGTGCTATTCCGGTTTCAGCTATGAGGCTGTCATGGGCAATGAGCCTATGAGGCGTCTGCTTGAATATGTCGATGTGCTTGTCGACGGGCCTTTCATCGAGGCGCAGCGCGATGTGCATCTGCTTTTTCGCGGCTCGGCCAATCAGCGGCTGGTCGATGTGGCACGCTCTGCGGTCGGCAATGTTGTCGAGTGGGAGTGGTAAATACAGAGACTGTATAGCCTGGTTCCGTTACAGGGTGGCCGGGGTTTACTTCAGCTGCCGGTCGCTGGCGTTTGAGATTACGTAGGCGCGGACTTTCTGGAAGAGGTCGTTGGCGAAAACGAATTCGTTGAGGGCCTCGTTGGACGTCTGATAGATCTGGTGCATGTCACCAACCCATTCGCGGTGGCCCTTGTTGATGAAGATGATGTTCTCGCCGATGCCGAGCACCGAGTTCATGTCGTGGGTATTGATGATGGTGGTGATGTTGTATTCGTGGGTGATGTCACTCAGAAGTTCATCGATCACTATCGAGGTTCTCGGATCGAGACCTGAGTTTGGTTCGTCGCAGAAAAGATATCTGGGGTTGAGGGCTATGGCGCGAGCTATGGCCACACGTTTCTGCATACCGCCTGATATTTCCGACGGATATTTCGAGTCGGCACCTTTCAGTTTCACGCGCTCAAGACAGAACTGCGCGCGGTCTTTGATTTCGGCCGGAGTCATGGATGTGAACATGGTGAGCGGAAACATCACGTTGCCGAGCACGGTTTCCGAGTCGAAGAGGGCCGAACCCTGGAAGAGCATGCCGATTTCCTTGCGCAGGTCCTTGATCTGGTTGGTGTCCATCTTCATCAGGTCGCGTCCGTCGTAAAGGATTTCGCCTTTCTCCGGGCGTATGAGGCCCACGAGCGATTTGACGAGGACTGTCTTGCCCGAACCGCTCTGGCCGATGATGAGGTTTGTCTTGCCGGTTTCGAATCTGGCGCTGACATCATGGAGGATGGTCTTGCCGTCGAATGATTTGGTTATATTCTTTACTTCGATCATTGCAGTAGGAGTTTTGTCAGTACGACATCAAGCAGCAGAATCAGAATGCTGGAAGCAACAACGGCGTTGGTTGAAGCCTTTCCGACTTCAAGAGCGCCACCTTTGACGAAATAGCCGTAGTAGGCTGAGACGGAGGTGATGATGAAGGAGAAGAAGAGCGACTTAATGAGTCCGTACCACACGTACCATTCTACGAACATGGTCTGCAGGCCGTAGATGAAGCGGTTGAGCGGGATGATGCCTGTAAAAATCGAGATCAGCACTCCGCCGAGGAACGATGTGAAAATACAGAAAATCACCAGTATGGGCATATAGACAAGGAAGCCTACTATTTTCGGCAGAACAAGGAAGTTGGCGGAATTTATGCCCATGATATCAAGTGCATCAATCTGCTCTGTCACTCGCATTGTCCCGATTTCCGACGCGATGTTCGAGCCAACCTTGCCGGCAAGGATCAGACAGAGGATGGAGTTGGAGAACTCCAGCAGGATGATCTCGCGGGTGGCAAGACCGGTGGAGTAGGAGGGAACGAGGGGAGAGACAATGTTGAGCTGCATCTGGATGGTGATCACAGCGCCGATAAACAGTGAGATCACTATCACCAGCGGAATGGAATCCACGCCAAGTTTGGTGATTTCGAAGAAGGTGCGTCTGAAAAACGTCTTCCAGCGGTCGGGAACCGAAAATATCTTGTTTATGAAGAGGCAGTATTGCCCGAAGGTGGTGAGTGAGTCGGTTATAACCATGTCAAGAGGTTGAAAATTACATTTACCTCGGCAAAGGTAAGCATTTGTCACCTGTTGCCGAGGCTGTAGTGGGGCTATTGGCCAGAATTCAGGAAAGAAGAGAGAATTTTATCCGGTTTCGGATCAGCCGAGGGCTTCTGTCAGTTTCTCGGTGCTGATTTCAGACTGTTCTCCGGTGGTCATGTTCTTGAGAGTGACGGTCCCGTTCTGGAGTTCGGTCTCTCCGATGATGGCCACAAAGGGAATGCCGAGGCTGTCGGCGCGTCCCATCTGCTTTTTCATTTTTGCAGCATCGGGATAAAGTTCTGCAGGGATTCCGCTTTCGCGCAGTTTCTTGATGATCTGAAGGCTGCGGGCGGCTTCCTTGGGGCCGAAGTTGGTAAACATCACCTTGGCCGCGCCTTCGATTCCTTCAGGGTAGAGATTGAGAGTATTGAGCACATCATAAATGCGGTCGGCGCCGAATGAAATGCCTACACCTGAGACTCCGGGCAGGCCGAACACTCCGGTAAGGTTGTCGTAGCGGCCGCCGCCGGTGATGCTGCCGATCTCTACGTCGCGGGCTTTGACCTCAATGATGGTTCCGGTGTAGTAGTTCAGGCCGCGGGCCAGGCTTACATCGAGCTCGAGGTCGGCGCACAGACCGAGAGCCTCTGTGCCGGCCATGACTTCGCGCAGTTCGCTTACGCCCTTGAGGCCTGTCTCGCTTGAAGCAAGCATTTCTTCAAGGCTTGCGAGGCGTTCGGCATTGGAGCCGGAGAGGGTGATGAGCGGTGTGATGCGGTCAATGGCTTCGGCCGACAGTCCGCGTTCGCCGAGTTCGGCTTTCACGTTGTCGAGGCCGATCTTATCGATCTTGTCAATGGCCACGGTTATGTCCACGATTTTGTCAGGCGCGCCGACAAGTTCGGCTATGCCTGCGAGGACTTTGCGGTTGTTGAGTTTGATTGTGATACGGATGCCGAGACGGCTGAACACATCGTCAATGAGCTGGAGAAGTTCGATTTCGTTTATCAGCGAGTCAGATCCGATAACATCGGCATCACACTGGTAGAATTCTCGGTAACGGCCTTTCTGCGGACGGTCGGCACGCCACACCGGCTGGATCTGGAAACGCTTGAAGGGGAAACTGAGATCGTTGCGGTGCATGACAACGAAACGCGCGAAGGGCACTGTCAGGTCGTAGCGCAGACCTTTCTCACAGATCTTGGCTGCGAGTTTTGCCGAATCGTCGCCGGCTATGGCCGACTGGATCAGCTGGGGATCAGCCCCGCGCAGGAAGTCGCCTGAATTGAGTATCTTGAACAGCAGTTTGTCGCCCTCTTCGCCGTATTTGCCCATGAGAGTCGAGAGATTTTCCATTGCCGGAGTCTCGATCTGCTGGAAACCGTGGAGTTTGAAAACAGTGCGTATAGTGTCGAATATATAGTTTCGGCGCGCCATTTCAGCCGGGGTGAAGTCGCGCGTGCCTTTGGGGATTGACGGTTTCTGTGCCATGTATATCTGTCGATTTGTTCTTAAATATATTATCGTTGAAAGTTAGTACGAATTATTTTGCAAAGATAGCGATTATTTGCTAAATTTGCGTCACTTTAATGCGTAAACATACTTACTCGTAAAACAGACCCGATACTTATGAAATATATAGGAGCACATGTCTCTGCCGGAGACGGTGTGAGCAATACTCCTTTGAACGCCCATCTGATAGGAGCGAAATCATTTGCTCTCTTCACCCGCAACCCGTCGCGCTGGACTTCGAAACCGATACCGCAGGCGCAGGCTGAGGCGTTCAGGGAAAACTGTATGCGCTACGGTTACAGCCCGGCGCATATCCTTCCGCATGACAGCTTTCTGATCAATCTCGGCTCGCCGGATGCCGTGAAACTCGAAAAGTCGCGTGAGGCTTTTCTTGATGAACTGCGCCGCTGCGAGCAACTCGGACTTACCATGCTCAACTTTCATCCCGGTTCCCACATGCGTGAGATGGAGACTGATGCCTGTCTTGACCTGATAGCCGACTCGCTCAACGGTCTGCTGGAAAAGACGGCGGGGGTGAAGGCTGTGATCGAGAATACTGCCGGGCAGGGAAGTAACCTCGGATATTCGTTCGACCAGATTGCCAGAATTATTGACCGCGTGGATGACAAGACGAGAATAGGTGTCTGCATTGACACCTGCCATGCCTACACGGCCGGCTATGATCTTGCCACAGCCGAAGGCTATGACAAGACCTGGGCCGAATTTGACAGCATCATCGGTTTCAGCTATCTCTGCGGAATGCATCTCAACGATACTCAGAAGGGACTCGGCTCGCATGTTGACCGTCATGCACCGATCGCAACCGCCAATCTTGACCGCGAATTCTGGTCGAGACTGATGAACGATCCGCGCTTCGATGATATCCCGCTGATACTTGAAACCCCTGACGAGGCAATATGGGCAGAGGAAATCAGTCTGCTTTACTCGCTTGACAGCCGTAAGTCAGACTGAAGCCTGCCGCATACATGCATCCGGCTGTATCCGGCCTGCCGATCCGCTGACTGACGGATCTTGTTTATTATATAAATGTAGAGAGATTATTTTTTTTGATTATATCATCATCAACTTACACTTACCTATGGTTAAAAATAAACCAGACCAAAGTTTTCTGAATCTTTGGAACCTGAGTTTCGGCTTTTTTAGCGTACAGATCGCCTATGCTCTCCAGAGCGCAAATATTTCGCGAATATTCGCTACTCTCGGCGCCGATCCTCATTCATTGAGCTATTTCTGGATTCTGCCCCCGCTGATGGGCATTATTGTGCAGCCATTGGTTGGCGCTGCGAGTGACCGCACATGGAATCGTCTCGGCCGTCGCCTGCCTTACCTTGTTCTTGGAGCAGCTATCGCTGTTGTGGTCATGTGTCTTCTCCCTAATGCCGGAAGTTTCGGACTGACAGTTGGCGGAGCTATGATTTTCGGCTTTGTCGCCCTGATGTTTCTTGACACTTCCATCAACATGGCCATGCAGCCGTTCAAGATGCTTGTCGGAGATCAGGTCAACGAGCGTCAGAAAGGTCTTGCATATTCCATCCAGAGTTTTCTCTGCAATGCCGGCAGTCTCGTCGGTTATCTTGCGCCGATCACCCTGACGGCAATCGGTGTCAGCAATCTCGCTCCGGCAGGACAAGTGCCTGATGCGGTGACCTATTCATTCTACATCGGAGCCGCTGTGCTGATACTGTGTGTCATCTACAGTTTTGTCACCATCCGTGAAATGCCTCCCAAAGAATATGCCGAGTATCATGGCATCACCGAGCAGCAGAATGAAGAAAAGACCTCGATGCTGAAGTTGCTCATACATGCTCCGCGCACGTTCTGGACTGTCGGTCTCGTGCAGTTTTTCTGCTGGGTGGCTTTCCTCTATATGTGGACCTACACGCCAGGTGCTATTGCCGATACCGTGTGGGGCACTACCGATACCAATTCGGAGGCTTATCAGACTGCAGGCAACTGGGTCGGTGTGCTTTTCGCCGTCCAGGCCGTAGGCTCAGTGCTCTGGGCAGTGGTCATTCCGCGATTCAAGAGCCACAAGACAGTTTATGTGCTCAGTCTTCTTCTCGGAGCAGCAGGCTTTATCTCCACTCTCTTTGTCACTGACCAATATGTGCTGTTCATTTCCTTCCTGCTGATAGGCTGTGCGTGGGCCGCAATGCTGGCACTTCCGTTTACCATTCTGACCAACTCGATTTCCGGTAAGAACATGGGAACCTATCTTGGGCTTTTCAACGGGACCATATGTGTGCCTCAGATCTGCGCTGCCGCTCTCGGCGGTCTGATTCTTCCGCTTCTTGGAGGCCACCAGGTAAATATGCTGGTGCTCGGCGGAGTTCTTCTTGTTGCCGGCGCGCTTAGTGTCGGACTGGTCAAGGAGACTTACGCAGAAAAGGAGAATTGATTCTATCCTGTCATATCATATGAAATAAGGTAAGTGTTCAGCAGACCTGCTTGATAGTTACCTTATTATGCTTTTTAGAAAATACGGCGGCTCATGGCCGTCAGAGCCAGACCACGGGTGAGAAGATATGCCAGAAAGGCTATCCAGAGCCCGTGGTTTCCTATTATAGGAAACAGGATGTGGAGCATCACGAAGTAGATTGCGGTGGCGGTGGCCATTGAGAGCAGCATTTCTCTTGTGCGTGTAGCGCCGATGAAAATTCCGTCCCATGTGAATGCTGCGAATCCAACAGCCGGAATGGCTATGACCCAGCTGTAATATTCCTTGGCTGAAAGTCTTACTCCGGCATCATCGCTTAGAAGACTCATGATGCTCTCACCTCCTGCTGCATAGACAAGAGTGAAGAGCAAGACCATTGCCACACTCCATCTGAACAGTGCTTTGACACATTCACGCAGCCCCCTGCTGTCGCCACCTCCGATCAGGTTGCCGCACAGTGATTCGCCGGCAAAGGCAAAGCCGTCCATGAAGTATGAAAAAAGAATGAAAAACTGCATCAGCAGTGTGTTGACAGCCAGTATGACGGTGCCTTGAGTTGCCCCTGTGCGTGTAAACCAGACTGTTACGGCTATCAGACAGAGTGTGCGGAAAAATATATCAGTATTGACTTTGAAAAATCTTTTCAGATCACTCAGACGGATTATTTCACGAAGCCGTCCCGGAGCAGGGCGATATTTGACTGCCACAATGCCGAGGCCCGTGAGCGCTCCGAGCCATTGGGCTGTCAGTGTGCCGGAAGCAACACCTTCGACCTTAAGTCCGAAACCGAGCACGAGCAGCAGGCTGACGGCTATGTTGGATATGTTGACCACGAATGCCACCCACATCGGCGCGCGGGCGTTTTTCATTCCTAACAGCCATCCGGTGACAGTGAATGTGGCCAGCGAAGCGGGGGCTCCCCAGACAAGAATCGAGAAATAGACTGATGCGAGATCCCTTACCCGGTCTCTGACTTCAAGAAAGTTCAGAGTGAGATCAAGAAGTGGTTTCTGAAAGAGGATTATCAGAATTGACGCGCAGAGAGCCACTGTCAGTCCGCGGGCAAGCACTTGGGCGCAACTTTTGCTGTCGCCTCCGCCATTGGCCTGGGCTGTAAGTCCGCTTGTGCCCATCCGCAGAAAGGCGAAAAGCCAGTAAAGCATGTTGAAAATTGTTCCGCCGACTGCGATGGCGGCAATATAGTCGGCACTCCCCATATGCCCGACGATCACCACGTCCATCAGGGCCAGCAGTGGCGTGGTGATGTTCGTGATGATCGACGGAATTGCGAGCGACAAGATGTCGCGGTTGATTTCTTTCATCGGAATTTAGCAGATCCGATCAGTCTTTGAGGCGTTTCGCTTTCATCGAATCCCAGATCAGGTAGACGATGAGAAGGGCATAGACGGCAAGTCCGGCCCATTGTGTGGCGATGGTGCTGAGAGGGCTTGTGTATTCGAAACCGAGGAAGCGTGTCAGGGCGGCGAACACGCCGAAGAGGGCACCGCCGGCAATGAGGCCTGACGAGATCAGAGTACCGCGGTCGCGACGGGCGTCATTGAGGGCTTTGTCGGTAGAACGGCTTCCTACAAACCATGCGATAGCGCCTCCGACAAGCAGCGGAGTGTTGAGCTGCAGGGGAATGAACATGCCGAGACAGAATGCAAGGGCAGGCACGCCGAGCCAGTTGAGTATCAGAGCCAGAATGGCACCGGTCATATAGAGGATCCACGGGGTGTCTCCGCCCATCATAAGCGGTTCGATCACCTTGGCCATTGCATTGGCCTGGGGTGCGATGAGGGCGTTGTCGCCGGTAAAGCCATAGACTTTGTTGAGCAGGAGGATGACACCGCCTACAGTGGCTGCCGAAACAAGTGTGCCGAGGAATTTCCAGCTTTCCTGCTTGCGTGGGGTGGAGCCGAGCCAATAGCCTACCTTGAGGTCAGTGACAAATCCGCCGGCCATCGATAGAGCAGTGCAGACCACGCCGCCGATCACCATTGAGGCCACGATGCCTGACGATCCGCTAAGGCCGATGGCCACAAAGATGGCCGATGCGACAATCAGAGTCATCAGTGTCATGCCTGACACGGGATTGGAGCCGACAATGGCGATTGCGTTGGCAGCCACTGTTGTAAAGAGGAATGCGATAGCTGTGACCACCAGCCACGCCACCAGAGCCTGCCAGAAGGTATGGATCACGCCTATCCAGAAGAATATGAGCACGGCTGCAAGCGCGAGCGCAATGAAAAACACGATGTGTTTCATCGAAATATCTGTCTGCCAGCGCACGGTTTTGCCTTCAGATGTGTTGCCGCGGAGCTCGCGTGAGGCGAGACCTACGGCACCGCGGATGATAGACCATGATTTCACTATGCCGATGATGCCTGCCATAGCGATGCCGCCGATACCGATCATGCGGGCGTGGTCAGAGAATATGGCTTCGGGGCTCATGGCTGCGATTTCAGCTGATCCGTATGTGCCGAGAAGCGGAATCAGAATCCACCATACAAAGATTGAGCCGGCGCAGATGATGAACGCATAGTTCAGTCCTATGATATAGCCCAGACCGAGCACTGCGGCTCCAGTGTTGCAGCTGAGTACGAGTTTGGTCTTCTCGGCCAGAGTCTGGCCCCATTCGGTGACATGAGTGTTGAGGACACCGGCCCACCATCCGAAAGTTTCCACAATATAGTCGTAAATACCGCCGATGAGCGAGGCAAGTACGAGGGTGCGGGCTTGCCCGCTGTTGCCGGCAGAGCTTTTGCCGAGACCGCTTGCAAGCACCTGGGTGGTCGCAGTCGCCTCAGGGAAAGGATATTTCCCGTGCATGTCTTTTACGAAGTATTTGCGGAACGGGATGAAGAAGAGTATGCCGAGTATGCCGCCTAAGAGCGAGCTGAGAAATATCTGCAGGAAGTTGACGGTGATTTCCGGATACTTGGCCTGAAGAATGTAGAGTGCGGGCAGGGTGAATATGGCTCCTGCAACGATGACTCCCGAACATGCTCCGATACTCTGGATGATGACGTTCTGGCCCAGGGGATTCTCTTTTTTCAGAGCGCCTGAAAGACCTACAGCGATGATGGCGATGGGAATGGCGGCTTCGAAGACCTGTCCGACCTTAAGGCCGAGGTAGGCTGCTGCCGCGCTGAATATTACGGCAAGCAGCAGTCCCATACCGACAGAGTAGGGCGTCACTTCGGGGTAGTCACGGGCCGGGTGCATGATAGGCCTGTAGCCTTCATCCTCGGCGAGTTCGCGGAACGCGTTTTCGGGGAGTTCCACAGGATCTGCGTCCTGATAGACTTCCTTGGGGTTTTCTGTGGGTTTCATTTTGGCTTTTCAGGGAATTAGTTTTCTGAAAAATAGGAGTGGGGGAAGGGGCGGCAATTATAGCGTGAGGCCATGATCTCGCCATAGGCACCGGCAGAACGGAGTGCGAGCAGATCGCCTCGCTTTACTTCAGGCAGGGTTTCGCTTTCGCCAAAACGGTCTGAGGATTCGCAGATCGGTCCTACCACGTCGTAGTGGTGGAGTTCGCCGTTGGGGTTTGAGATGTTTTCGATTTTGTGGTGCGCGCTGTAGAGGGCCGGACGGATGAGATCGCTCATTCCGGCATCGACTATGGCGAAACGTTTGCTTGTGCCTTCCTTGATGTAGAGCACACGGGTGATCAGCGATCCGCACTGTGCCACCACCGAGCGGCCGAGTTCGAAATGGAGTTCCTGATCCGGGCGCAGGCGCAGATGGTTGTGGAAGGTGGTGAAGTAGGCTTCGAAGTCGGGGATCGGGTGGCGTTCGGGGTGTGCGTAGTCAATACCGAGACCGCCGCCAACGTTGATAAGGCTGAATTTGACACCTTTCTGTTCATATTCGTCCTGCAGGCGGTTGATGGTCTCGCAGAGCATCACAAAGGGTTCTGTCTCAGTGATCTGCGATCCGATGTGGAAATGCAGACCTTTGAGGTCGATGGCGGGCAGGCTTTTGGCGAGGCCTATAATCGAGTCGAGCTGTTCAAGATTGATGCCAAACTTGTTTTCGGCCAGCCCTGTAGTGATATAGGCATGGGTGTGGGCGTCGATATTGGGGTTGACGCGGATTGCCACACGTGCTGTCTTGCCCATCTCGGCTGCAATTTCGCTGATGACTCTCAGTTCCGGTTCTGACTCTACGTTGAAGCATTCGATATCTGCTTCAAGAGCAGAGCGGATTTCAGGATCGCTTTTGCCTACGCCGGCAAACACGATGCGGTCGCCGCGGAATCCGGCTTCGATCGCTGCCTCGATTTCCCAGCCGCTGACGCAGTCCACTCCGAATCCTGCGGCCTGGATGGTGCGCAGTATGCCGGGGTTGGCGTTGGCCTTGATGGCATAGTGGACTTTGAAGCGGGGATCACGGGCGGTGCGGCGGATCTCCTTGACAGTGCGTTCGAGCAGACGCAGGTCGTAGAAATAGAACGGTGTTTTGAGGCTTGAAAATTCCTCTATAGGGAAGCGTGTCATTTTTTCTGTCTGATCTCTTTAATAGGTGTGCGGTCTTTAGCTGAAAAGTTTTTCGCTGAGGCGTTTGAGGGCCTCGACTTTGTCGCAGCTGCGGACAAGGAACGAGATGTTGTAGTTTGAGCCGCCGTAGGAAATCATGCGCACGGGGATGTCGGCGAGAGCTTCCATTGCTTTTGCCTCATAGCCGGTGTTGGTCCACTCCATGTTGCCTACAACACAGATGATGACCATGTCCTTGTCAACGGTCACGGTGCCGAACTTCTTGAGTTCGTCAATGATTTCCGGCAGGAAGCGTTCGGAGTCGATTGTCAGTGAGACGCCTACTTCCGAAGTGGCGATCATGTCAATCGGGGTGCGGTATTTTTCGAATGTCTCGAATACGCGTGTCAGATAGCCGTAGGCCAGAAGCATGCGGGAGCTTTTGATCTTGATTGCGACCACGTTGTCTTTGGCTGCCACGGCTTTGATTGACGGTTCGGTGATGTTGTTGTAGATCAGAGTGCCGTGGGCTTCAGGTTCAAGAGTGTTGAGCAGGCGAACTGGTATGTTGTTGACCTTGGCGGGGAGCACACAGGTGGGGTGAAGGATCTTGGCGCCGAAGTAGGCCAGCTCGGATGCTTCTTCGTAGTGGAGCTCGTTGACTGGCTTGGTGCCTTCCACGAAGCGAGGGTCGTTGTTGTGCATGCCGTCGATATCGGTCCAGATTTCGATTTCGTCTGCTTCGATTGCAGCGCCGATGAGTGATGCGGTGTAGTCCGAGCCGCCTCGCTGTAGATTGTCGATCTCGCCGGTCGAGTTGCGGCAGATGAATCCCTGGGTTACAAAAATGTCGGCATCGACATATTTGTCAAGAAGAGGCTGGAGATGCAGAGCTATGTGCTGCATGTCAGGCTCTCCGTTCTGGCCTGTTTTCATAAAGTCAAGGGCGGGGAGGGCTTCGGCGTAGAGACCGCGCTCGTTGAGCAGGATGGTCATCATGGCCACACTCATGATCTCGCCCTGGGCAAGGATGATTTTTTCTTCAGTCGGTCCGAAAGTCTCGCGCTGGGTGAACGAGCGGATGTAGTTGAAGCAGGCCTTTATCTCTTTGAGCGCTTTTTCGCGGCTCTCATGGCGGTCGTAGAGAGAGGCGATTGTCTTGAGATACTTCGATTCGAGGAGGTTGATCGTTTCCTTGGCTCCGTTGGTGTTTTTTTTGTAGAGATAGTCCGAGATCTCAACCAGAGAGTTGGTTGTGCCTGACATGGCTGAAAGAACGATGATGTTTTTACCTCTTGCGCTGACGAGGTCTGCTACGTGGCGGATTCTTTCGGCTGATCCTACAGAAGTTCCTCCAAACTTTAAGACTTTCATATTTTAAATGTTGTGTATGTGATAATTCGATAGGAGTATTTTGCGCAAATTTACAAAAAAAAATTCACATCAAAGCATTGTGATACCAAAACGGTTGCCAGACTGGCTTAGTTGCCGTAAATCATAGTGTCCGGCAAGCAAATAGGTCTGGTTTTATGCCCTTCGCTCACTTCATGCGTTTGAGAAGCGGGTAGGCGGCTACGATTCCGAGCTCGCCGGCCCGGCTGAGATCGGGGAGGGCTGAGCTTTTGTCACCGAGAGACAGATAGACGAATCCGCGGTTATAATAGGCTTCTCCGAAGACCGGTTTCAGCTCTATGGCGCGGGTGAGGGCTTCGATGGCTTCGACGTAGCTGCCGCATTCTGCCAGCAGTACACCTTTATTATAATAGGCTACGGGCATGAACGGTGAGTGGCGCAGAGTTTCGTCAAGATCGGCTATAGCTTCCATGATGCCGCTGCGCGACAGTGCTTTGCCCGGTTCGGATGTGGCTTTGACTGTCTCGTATCTTGCCTGGGCTCGCAACAGATAGGCGAGCGCAAAGTCGGGAGTGAGTCTGGCGGCTTCGTTGAGGTCGGCTATGGCGCGGTCATAGTCTTTGAGCGCTATGAGATCCATAGCACGGCCGAAGTAGTCGATGGCGCGGGGGGCATGTCCGGCCATGTAGGAGTTGTAGTAGCTGATCGACTGGCGGTGCGGGCCTTCAAGTTCATACATTGGCAGCTGTGCAGGGTGTCCGGCAACCTGTAGGACGAAGCGCAGTAGCCCCAGGGAGTTTATTTCATCGACCTCACGGATGTATTCGCTGCTTGGGTTGATCTCGTTGGGCGAGGTGTAGTAGGTCAGCATGAACGGCGGCTCAAGTTCTACGGCCATGTCTTTGTCCTGGATTTTTCCGCGAATGTCAGCTGTCGAGTAATCTTTTTCTGCTGAATAGTTGCTGCGCACGGTGGTGAGTGACGAGAATCTGCGTTTCACCTGCTCCTGTGTTTCCGTTATGGTCTCGCTTTTCGGCTGTGTGGTGCTTTGGGTTGCCGCGGAGACCTTGTCGCCGGCTGTCGAGGTGTTGGATTTGTCGGTTTTCGCGGAACCGGAATATGCCGATCCACTGAATTGCTTGTCAGGTGTCAGCTGGACGGTGGTCTTGGCCAGAGCCATTGATTTGTCGTAGTCTTTTTGGGCCGAACGGCTGTCTCCCTTGCGGCGTTTGATGTCGTATCGCAGAAAGTAGGCTCCGGCAAAGTCCGGAAAGGCTTCGATCACTTTGTCGAGATCGGCCAATGCAGCTTCGAACGACCCGATTTCTGAAAGGAGTATGGCGCGGTTGTAGAGCGTCTTGTAGTCCTCGCAGTCAAGGTCGAGCACACGAGAGAAGTCATCGATGGCACGGTTGGTGTCATGGACTTCGGCACGGAGCAGGCCGCGGTTGAATATAGCTGCGGTGTTGGCGGGTTCGAGCCCGATCGCACGATCATAGTCTTCGAAGGCTCCGTGGATATCGTCGTTCATGTAACGCAGATAGGCGCGGTTGATATAAAATCCGGCGGCTTCAGGACGCAGTTTCACGGCTTTGTCCATGTCTGCGAGGGCGCTTTTGAAGTCTTTGCCTGAATGGATGGCTATATCGGCACGTAGGAGGTAGGCGTTGACTGCATTGGAGTTGAGTGAGAGCGCGTGGTCTATGTCGGCTTTTGCTCCGATCGTGTCTTTCATCTCCAGGCGCAGGCGCGCTCGGCCCAGATAGCCTTCTTCGAATTTCGGAAAGCGTCTGATAAGATGGCTGAAGGTGGTTTTCGCTCCGACTGTGTCGCGGTTTTCATGCTGGGCTATGGCTTTATTGAAGATTATGCTGCTGTTTTCGGGCTGCATTTCAAGCGCGCGTTCGTAGTCGGCTATGGCTTCGGCGTTTTTGCCTTGGTTTTGTCGAGCCACACCTCTGACTTCATAGGCTTCGGTGATGAACGGGTTGCGTTCAAGCGCGAGAGTGGCATCTTCTTCAGCTCCGCGGAAGTCATCAAGGTTGAGCTTGGCCACAGCACGGTAGAAATAAGGCTTGGCCTGGGATGGGTTGACGCTTATGACTTGGTTGAAATATTGGATCGAAAGCACGTAGTCTTCAAAGTAGTGGGTGTTGGCGCCGATTCGCAACACCTGCTCGGTGTTGATCTGTCCGCTGACCTGTGTCGTGCCGGTGATGAGCATCAATAGGAGCAACAGGCGCCGGAGCATATGTATTTTAGGTGTCGTAATGATCATCTTGCAGGGTTATGACTTGCAAAAGTAATGTTTTCGCACAAAACACGGTCATGATTTAAGGATTTTTCATATTTTTGCGGCCATGAAACAATCCGGATTTCTTAGATTTCTTATTATTGCTATTCTTTTATCTCTGTCTGTCATGTGCTTACATTCACAATCGAGACCGTCGCCGCTGACGCTCGAACAAAAACTTAAGGATCATGGACTTGTCGATGTGGCGGGTCTTGATTCAACCATATGTGTAAGTCTGATGTATGCGAGAGAGGATAATTTTACGGGCGTGTTGCTCTACACCGATGGCCTTGAGCGGGCTTATCTGCAACCGGAAGCGGCTGCGGCGGTAGTGCGGGCGCAGGCTGAGCTTGGCAGGATCAGTCCGGGTCACCGGTTGCTGATCAAGGATGCCGCCCGTCCGATGAGCGTCCAGCGCCGGATGTTTAGGGCTGTCAGCGGAACCCCCAAGGCAAATTATGTGGCCAACCCGGCCAGAGGCGGCGGTCTGCATAACTATGGACTGGCGGTTGATATAACCATTGTCGATCAGGAGGAGCGTGAACTTCCTATGGGAACTCAGGTTGACCATCTTGGCCCGGAAGCGAATATCGATGCCGAGGAAGCGTTGGTAAGGCGTGGCGTAATCAGTGAGACCGAGCGGCAGAACCGTCTGCTCCTGCGTCGTGTCATGACCTCGGCCGGATTTCACACCATCCGCACAGAGTGGTGGCATTTCGACCTTGTCAATAAGGCCAAAGCCCGCGCATCGTTCAGACGGCTTGATTTCTGACCCTTTTTCAGCGTCGGGAAAAACTTCTCAACTCGGAAAAAATTCGTAACTTTGCCACCTCAAAATCATAAAAAACAATAAACCCATGTCTCTTACCGACGAAATAGCCCGCAGACGCACGTTTGCAATCATTTCACACCCTGACGCAGGTAAAACAACGCTCACTGAAAAACTTCTGCTTTTCGGTGGGGCGATCCATGTGGCAGGTGCCGTAAAGTCAAATAAAATCAAGAAGACTGCGACTTCCGACTGGATGGAAATCGAAAAGCAGCGCGGCATCTCTGTGGCAACCTCGGTAATGGGTTTCAACTACGGTGATTATAAAATCAACATTCTTGACACTCCCGGTCACCAGGATTTCGCGGAGGATACTTACCGCACCTTGACAGCGGTAGACAGTGTGATCATAGTGGTCGACGTTGCCAAAGGTGTCGAACAGCAGACCCGTAAGCTCATGGAGGTATGCCGTATGCGTAACACTCCAGTGATTATCTTTGTCAACAAACTCGACCGCGAGGGCCGCGATCCGTTTGATATTCTCGACGAACTCGAAAGCGAGCTGAAGATCAGTGTGCGCCCGCTGTCATGGCCTATTAATATAGGTGCGAAGTTCAAGGGAGTCTATAATATTTTTGAGCATTCACTTGACCTCTTTACCCCCGACAAGCAGCGTGTCAGCGAGCGTGTCGAAATTGATTCCGTCACAGATCCGCGTGTCGACGAAGCGGTAGGGGAGACTGATGCCGCCAAGCTTCGCGAAGACCTGGAGTTAATCGAGGGCGTTTATCCCGAATTCGACATCGAAGCCTATCTCGAAGGCAAAGTGGCTCCGGTGTTCTTTGGCTCGGCGCTGAATACTTTCGGTGTGAAGGAACTTCTGGACTGTTTTGTGAAAATCGCTCCTTCTCCCCGTCCGGTCAATGCCGAAGAACGTGCCATCAATCCTGACGAAGAGGGCTTTTCGGGTTTCGTGTTCAAGATTCATGCCAACATGGACCCGAACCACCGTTCCTGCATTGCTTTTGTCAAAGTATGCTCTGGAAAGTTTGAACGCAATGCTCCCTACAAGCATGTAAGATCCGGCAAGACCATGAAATTTGCAGCCCCGACTGCCTTCATGGCACAGAAAAAGAATATTGTCGACGAGGCATATCCCGGTGACATTGTCGGTATTCCCGATACCGGCAACTTCAAAATCGGCGACACTCTGACATCCGGAGAGACTCTGCATTTCAAGGGCCTTCCGAGTTTCTCGCCTGAGATGTTCAAATATATAGAGAATTCCGACCCAATGAAGGCCAAGCAGCTTGACAAGGGCATACAGCAGCTGATGGACGAAGGTGTCGCACAGTTGTTTGTCAACCAGTTTAACGGCCGTAAGATCATCGGTACTGTCGGACAACTCCAGTTTGAAGTAATACAGTATCGCCTGCTCCACGAATATGGCGCGCAGTGTCGCTGGGAGCCCATCTCGCTCTACAAGGCCTGCTGGATCGAGAGCGACGATGCCGAAGCGCTTGCAGCCTTCAAAAAACGCAAGCACCAGTTCATGGCAGTCGATAAAGAGGGGCGCGATGTATTCCTCGCCGACTCCGGCTATGTGCTCCAGATGGCCCAGAATGACTTCCCCAAAATCCGCTTCCATTTCTCCTCGGAATTCTAAGGCGAGGAAGAAGCTGCGGACGGGCGACAATTGCTGTAAGGTATTATCAGGGCATTGAATGTGGATGATTATAACATTCAATGCCCTGATTGTTAAAGTCTACGCAGTAGGGTGAAACAAGTGGTCGTGAAAAATAAAATAAAAAAGTTGCTGCAAAATTTGGATAGTTCGCAGAAAATATCTACCTTTGCAACGCTTTAGAGAAAGTGAGACACTTTTAACTAAGTGTAAAACAATTCAACAAGCACCTGGAGAGATGGGTGAGTGGCTGAAACCACCAGTTTGCTAAACTGACGTAGGAGCAATCCTACCACGAGTTCGAATCTCGTTCTCTCCGCAAAAGAGCTGCAAATCATAGATTTGCAGCTCTTTTGGCGTTTAGGTGGATTGGTGGTCTTTTGGAGGTGTGTGCTGCGTGTACTGAGGCTGGATGAAAATCTACTATCAGATGCAAAGTATATAGAAGAAATCTTATCTCCATCTTTTTTTACAGTCCATTCCGACCCGCGCTGCAAGTAATATCATAAACTTAACCTTGAACTGGATTATTTTACAACATTAACATGGTTTTCAGGGTTAGGGATAAAGTATCTTGTAATATCTTCATCTTCGCATTTTGCTTCGTGCCTAATGTAGCGATTATCGTTGCGTAAGATTGTGAAGTCTTCCCGTCCGCCTTTTACCGCTCCCACTGGATGTCGGTGTCTATATGCAAAAAATATACTTGATGGAATGAGGAATATCCCTTTTGTATCGGCAGCAAGAACTATGTAGGCGATTCTCTCACTCTTTATTACTTCCGGATCTATGCTATACCACCACGTCTTGTGTTTATATCCGAAATCTTTAGAGCCCCTGAAATAAAGATTTCCCATTGAAGAAGAATAGATTGGTCTCCTTCCAGGGTATTTTTCTATATTCTTGAACTCTGGTGGAAGAATACTGATGGATTGCTCTATAGAAAGGTAGTTCATGACTTCAGTAGTAAGTATATTAATTAGTGTTAAAGAATTTAGATTCGGTTTATTCAATATGATTCAGAGTGGTAGAATTGGGCTGAAATCGCAAAATCGAGGCGTTCAGAACACAGTTCCGAGGTGTCGGCGACATCAAGTTCTTTATGTTCAAACTGGCCACTCTATACTCTTGACATTCCCCTTCCGCCCACCGGAAAAATCCGCTGACCCGTGATTCGGGCGCCGGAGACGGCGTGTCCCGTTTTTGTCCCGGCTGTTTAAAGGAAAACAGGTTTAACTTATTGAGCTAAACCTGTTTTCTCTTGCTTTTGTCGGGGTGACTAGACTCGAACTAGCGACCTCACGCCCCCCAGACGCGTACTCTAACCAACTGAGCTACACCCCGATTATCTTTCAAAAGCGTTGCTTTGTTTCTCAAAAGCGATGCAAAGGTAGGGAGTTATTTTTAAACTTCCAAATGTTTGCCATAAAATTAACCTATGTTAACTTAAAATTGCTGTTTTGATCCTCGTTTGTTAAATATTTTAGCTTTTAGGGGCTTCAGGCAGCTCTGCAACCTTCTTTCGGTTTCTGCGCTTTTTTTCATGAGGACGTATAAAATATTCGTCATAGTAGGCGAGGACGAGGGTGGTGAGGGGGAGAGCTATGATCAGCCCGATCATTCCAAAGAGTGTTCCCCATACGGAGAGAGACAGAAAAATGATTGCCGGATTCATGCTCATGGCTTTTCCGATGATCTTTGGAGTGAGCACCAGATCCTGGATGGCCTGCACGATGCAATAGACGGCTATCATCTCCCAGAACAGTGTCCAGAAGCCGATCTCTCCGCCGACTGCCACGACTATACATATAAGTGTGGCCGGGATGAGTGACACGAGCTGGAGATAGGGCACCATGTTGAGCAAACCGATGAACATGCCGAGCACTATGGCCATTGGCAGTCCTATTATGAGGAATCCGATGCTGAAGAGAATGCCGACGATGAAGGCTACAAGCGCCTGTCCGCGGAAATAGTGGTTCATCGAGATTTTCACGTCATGGCCGATCTTGAAGACTATGCGGCGATATTTCGGCATGACCATGCGCCTGAATCCTGACGATATTTTTTCATAATCAAGCATGATGAAGACCACATACAGGAATACTATGATCCAGCTGAAGAGGCTCATGACAAGCGAGATCGAGCCGGTGATCACCTGCCAGGAGGCTGAGAAGCCCTCTTCGATCATTTTCATCCATTCCTCGTGGGAGAGTTTCCGGGCTATAAGTTCGAAGTTTACGTTTTTTCTGAGGAATTCATGAAGTTCTTCCGGCACGAACGGTATTTTGAGGTCTGTGGCGGCATAGGCTTTGATAAGTCCGGCCATCTGGCTTGACTCTCGTACAATCATCGGGACCAGCAGATAGCAGAGCACGATGAAGAAAAAAGTCATTTCGAACAGAGTGACGAATGTTGCTATGGTTCGTCCTTTGAGATTTAGCAACTGACGGTTGAACTGGACGAACGGCTCAAGCAGGTAGGCTATCAGACAGCCTACGCAGAAGGGGAGTAACACTCCTTTAAGTATGTTGACCAGCCAGATCAGTCCGACAAACAGTACACAGTTGATCAGAAGTCTGACTGTCCGGTCGAGATCGTAGCGTTGACGTACAAGCATAGTAGGAATTAGGGTTGTGGTGGTGAAACGTGTGTAGGATATTTTGCCACGAAATTACAATTTAAATTCTGATTTCCCATTATTTTGCGTAATTTTGTAATGCTTAACATGCACTTTCGCTGCGGTCTGCCGAGACTGTCAGTTGCGCCTGATGCAGATAATTTAATTAAAATCACATACTTATCAATGGAAAATTTAAATCAAAATGTCGTTCAGCCTGTGCGTCAGCTGCTTTCTGACAAGGCATGGGCTCGCTGGACAGCTCTGGCGCTTGTGGCGTCGATGATGCTGTTCGCCTACATGTTTGTCGATGTGATGTCGCCCCTGCAGTCACTTGTCCAGACCCAGCGCGGATGGTCGCCCGATGCATTCGGTTATTATGCCGGAGCCGAGTATATCCTCAATGTCTTCGGCTTCCTGATTCTCGCCGGCATCATCCTCGACAAGATGGGAGTCCGCTTCACCGGTACACTTTCTGCTTCCCTCATGGTGATCGGAGCTTTCATCAAGCTCTATGCCATCAGCGATGCATTCCAGGGCACAGCCCTTGACCAGTGGCTCGGTTCATGGTGGACCGCCATGCCCGGCAGCGCCAAGCTTGCCGCTCTCGGCTTCATGATCTTTGGCTGTGGCTGCGAAATGGCCGGTATCACTGTTTCCAAGACTCTTGCCAAATGGTTTGAAGGCAAGGAAATGGCTCTCGCGATGGGTCTTGAAATGGCTATCGCGCGTGTGGGCGTGTTCTTCATCTTCACTATCTCGCCCCGTTTGGCCGACTGGTCGGCATCTCCGACAGTGGTAGTGCCCGTGGCTTTCTGCTCGGCTCTCCTCTGCATAGGCCTGCTCTGCTTCATAGTGTTCACCTTCATGGACTCGAAACTTGACAAGGAAATGGGTGCTGCCAAGGTTGAAGAAGCCGCTTCCGACGAAGAGTTCAAACTTTCTGACGTAGGCGCCATCTTCGGCAGCAAACTCTTCTGGATCATCGCCATGCTCTGTGTGCTCTACTACTCGGCCATCTTCCCCTTCCAGCGTTATGCGGCCAATATGCTTCAGTGCAACCTCGGCATCTCCGAGACCCAGGCTTCCGATATTTTCCGCTGGTTCCCGATCGGAGCTGCTGTGCTTACTCCCTTCCTCGGTTATTTCCTTGACCGTAAGGGCAAAGGCGCGAGCATGCTCATTCTTGGCGCGATACTGATGATTGTCTGCCACCTGACTTTCGCATTCGTTGTTCCGACAACTCAGAGCGAGCTTATAACCTACTCGGCTATCGTCGTTCTCGGCATTTCGTTTTCGCTTGTGCCTGCGGCTCTGTGGCCCTCAGTGCCCAAGATCATGGACAAGCGTTTCCTTGGTAGTGCCTATTCTCTGATTTTCTGGGTGCAGAATATCGGTCTGGCATTTGTGCCCATCATTATCGGCAAGGTCATCACATGGTCTAACCCTGGCATCACTGATCCCTTGCAGTACAACTACACTGTGCCGATGTGTTGCTTCGCTTCACTCGGCGTACTTGCACTGATTTTCGGTATCATTCTCAAATCAATGAACGCCATACACCACTACGGTCTCGAAGACCCCAACATCAAGGAAGACTTCGAAGATGTCCGTATTGATGGCGAGGCATAAGACTGTCTGTTATTAAGAAGACAAATGAAACGAGTCCCGCAGACCCAAAGCCGATTGCCGGCCGGTCTGCGGGACTTACTTGTTTTTGTGAAGATGTAGAGTATCTGAGCAGTGGTATGATATAAGTTGAGAGGTTTCGCCAGGCCTTATCGGCTGCCGGCTGATGACTGGTCTACACTGGCATCGGCATTGACAATCTTGCGGGCGCCACGTTTCTGATGTCCCCATTGGATGTTGTAACGCACCTGGATGAATGGCATCGGAGCCATGTCAAGCCTGATGTGGGTTGAATTGGTGTTGTATTTGTTAAGTGATTTCGAACCGCGGTCATATTTTGTGAACGGGCATATGGCTCCGGCTGTGAACTCCCACAGACGCCATTCATAGCTCAGAGCGAGTATTGACAGAGATTCGCCCCAGGTGATGGATTCGCCCCAGAGGTCACGCTGGGCTTTCTGATACTGGGCTGTGAGGGTAAAGTCCCAGTGTTGCAGCATGGCTGTGACATCGCCGCTCCAGTCATGGTTGTGGAGCCGGTAGTCGCGTCCGCGCATCTGTTCGGCGCGATACTGTATCGTCCCGCTGACATTCAGCCATTCCGGTATGATTTCCACTTGCGGCGAGAGATAGAAACTCAGATTTTTCAGGCCGCGGCTGTTTTCGTATGACTTTATCAGACGGTCTTCGCTCCATTCAAAGCAGGGAGTGATAGCGTCAGGGCTTGTGAAGGCTCTGATGCCGAAGGTGCCCATCACTTTCGGGAAAGTGAAATTATAGCGCAGCGTCAGCATGTATGACGACGAGGTCTTGAGGTGTGGATTGCCTACGAGCCACTGGAAGCCGTCAATCTGCTGCGGAGCCACGTTGGTCTGCGCGAGAGTCGGAGCGGATTGCCAGGTAGTGAAATTCAGTCTGAACTGTGAGCTTTCATTGAGCCGGTAAGTGGCTGTGAACTGAGGCCGCAGGTTCCAGCTTGAGTTACCCTGGTCTGTTTCTTTGAAGAGAAACGATGTGTATTGGGCGCCGAGACCGGCTGTAAGGGTGACGTTTTTGATGCGCTGGAAATACTCTCCGAAGAAGTATACCTTGTCTTGGCTCTGGTGGAAGATGGCTCCGCCGAGATTTTCATAGGTTGAGCGGTTGCGGTTGGCCGTATATGAAACTCCGGCTGTCAGGCGTGAATTTTTCCAGTTTTTGATATAGTTAGCCTCGATGCCGTAGGCTTGGTTACAGTCGCGTATCCGAGTGTTGACATCAGTAAGCTGATTCTCTGTGGCAGCATTGCGCTCGTTGTAGTTGTGAGTGGTGCGGCCGTTATAGAGAGAGCCGTTGAAGTCAATGGCAATGAGCTGGTCACGGACGAAATGCTGTTCCAGATAGGCCTGGAAACTTGGTGTGAAGCCTTTTTTTGAGTTGTAGTCATGCAGCAGTATGGCATCTGGAGAGTTGCTGAGAGAAAGCAGCCCTTCATAGAGGCTGGTCTCAGGCCATGCCTTGTAGCCGTGGACTGCCACCCACAGTACTGTCGTGTCAGGCTTTATGTAGCTGTAGTCAAGCTGAAGACCTCCGAAAGTGGCGTCCATATATCCGCGGGTAGGCGTTTCAGTGCGTGTCAGAGTCTGGCCGTCGGGGTAAGTGAACACTTCGTGATATTCGCGGTGCATTTCCACCTTGTTGGTCAGCTTGAAATTGGCGCTCATCCCGAATTGCGATCGGCCGTTGTTAAGCTTTAGGCCGGCATTGTATTGTCCCCACGAGCAGTTCAGCGCCGGCATCGCCTGGGTCATAAGCGAACCGCCGGCAGAAGGGTTTATCACTATGAAGTTGAGCACAGCGTTGGCTCCTTTGTATCTCAGTCCGGGATTATCTATCCATTCCACCCGCTTTATAGTCTCAGGCAAGAGATTGCGTACCTGATCAAGGCTTGCCTCGCGGCCGTTGATCCGGACCTGAACGCTTTGGCCTGATGATGTCACGCTTGAGAGAGCCTCATTGACGGTGAGTGTGGGGATCATCAGATTTTTAAGCATCTGCAGGCCGTTTTTTGAATGCTCGATGGCGCTCACTGACGGATATAACACATCCATATCTGATTTGCGCAATACTTTTGGCGCCTGGATGACGATTTCCTGCAGCTCCTGGGTGGCGATGGTGTCGGACTGCTGTTGCTGGGACGACACAAGTAGTGATGAGGCTGTGATAAAGATAACTGATAGCTGTTGACGTAACATTTGGCTTGTTATGTGTATGATTTCGAATTATGGATTCGTATGTATGTGTGACGTTAGATGCCGGGCATGCTGACGGAGTTACAAAGTTACGACAAAAAATCACCCCCCCCGGTAATTAAAAAATGTTAAAACGAGCGTTCACGGCGTGAGGCATCAATACGCAGCAATATAAAAAGGAGGAAAGTAAATCCCCACAGCGATGAACCTCCATAGCTGAAGAAGGGTAGCGGGATGCCGATGACCGGACACAGCCCGATGACCATGCCGATATTAATCGATATGTGGAAAATCAGATAGCTCGCCACACAATAGGCATAGACGCGCCCGAACACCGTAGGCTGCCGCTCTGCAATATTAATTATCCTGAGAATCAGTATAAGGAACAGAAGTATCACTGTTGCCGATCCCCAGAGGCCTTCCTCTTCGCCCACGGTGCAGAAAATGAAGTCCGTGTGCTGTTCAGGCACATATTTTAGCTTGGTCTGTGTACCGTTAAGGAAACCTTTGCCCCACAAGCCGCCTGAACCGATGGCTATTTTCGACTGATTGACGTTATAGCCGGCTCCACGGAGATCTTCTTCCATGCCAAGTGCCACCTTGATTCTCATCTGCTGGTGGCGCTGGAGGATGGAAGTGAAGGCATAATTCACGGAAAACAGAAATACAATGGCGGACAGGGCTGTCGCCACTGTTATGACAAGTTTGCGGGCTGTGGTTTTGAACATCAGCAGCACGCAGTAGGCCAGGGCCGCCATGATCACAGCTATGAAAAAGATTGTACCCGGAACTTCCACCCCGCATATCTCAAGCACGGTGACTGCGATGCCGGTGCCTGCAAACCAGAGAAACACATTGCGGGCAGCTGTGAATTCCTTGCAGTAGACAGCGAGCATAGCCACTATCAGCACCATGATCATGATGAAGACCGCTGCCTGACCTGAGGGAATGCCGAGGAGCATGGAGCCGGTGAACTTCACCGCTACCACGAAAAATGTAACCGCACACAATGCAGCAAGCAGCACCAGTCCGCTCATTCCCTCGCGGTAGAGTACAAAAAACAATGAGAGATAGACCAGCGCCGATCCGGTTTCGTTCTGGGCAAGAATCAGGATCACGGGCATGAATATTATCATCAATGCGAGCATATAGTTCTTACGCGAGGCATTGAGGACGAAGTTGTAGCTTGAAAAGAGTTTGGCAAGGCACAGAGCAGTGGAGAATTTGCCGAATTCAGCCGGCTGCAGACTCATCGGGCCGAGCACAAGCCATGAATGAGATCCCTTTGTGTTAGGCGCTATGAATATGGTGATCAGCAGCAATAGCAACACTGTGCCGTAGATGACATAGGCATAATTCTCATAGACTCTGACATCTATCAGCAGCAGTACGAGACCCAACACGAGCGAGAGCCCTATCCATCTAAACTGCTTGCCGGAAAACTCGGTGAAACTGAGCATATTCGCATGGTCGAAATCATAGCTCGCGGCATAGATGCTCACCATGCCTGCCATTACAAGTATTAGATATAGGATGACTGTGAACCAGTCAACCTGTTTCAATACCGAACCGCTGTTTTCCTTTTGCTGCACCTTGGTCTATTTTTAATAGTTTATTGAAAATATGTGGATATGGTAAGTGGTGGGATATGTAGAGCTGCCGGTCGATCAATGCTTTTTGGTGCCGGCAAATTGAATGGTGTTGGACTGCAGCATGCGTTCCTCAAGATATTTGCGCTCCGGAGGAATGTAGCCGCGCAGATAGCGCTCCATGACGAGCGAGCCGATCGGCACACCGAACGTGGCACCGAATCCTGCGTTCTCCACATAGACCGCAATGGCGATCTTCGGGTCGTGATAAGGAGCGAAGCCCATGAATGCCGAGTGGTCGCGTCCGTGGGGGTTCTGAGCCGTACCGGTTTTGCCGCAGACTTCGATGTCAGAAAGGTTGGCTATGCGGCATGTACCGCCGGTGACGGCCATTCGCATACCTTCGGCAATGTCGTTATACCAGTGGGCTGCGATAGTCGGCGTATGCTTTTCAAGATACTGGGCGGGCATCACAGTGTCCTGTATCTCCTTGACTACATGGGGCGTGATGAAATGACCGCGGTTGGCTATGGTGGCTGCAAGGTTGGCTATCTGCAGCGGTGTTGCAAGGATCTCTCCCTGGCCGATAGAAACCGAGATAATAGTGTTGGCGCTCCAGTGACCTTCACCGTAATATCCGTTATAGGTTTTGGAATTTGGTATGTAGCCTCGGTATTCGCCGGGCAGGTCAATGCCGAGTTTGTAGCCGTAGCCCATTGAGACGAGGTGGTTTTTCCAGATTTCGAATGCATTGGCTGACGAGCCATATTTGCTCCGCTTGTCGATCATAGCCTTGAACCCCCAACAGAAATATGCGTTGCACGATGTCTGGAGAGCCGGTTTCAGAGGCAGGGGAGAGCCGTGGCCGTGGCAGCCGACTCTAAGACCTCCTGAAATGAAACCGTGGGCACAAGGAAACATTGTTCCGGTGGTGATGATGTTCTCTTCAAGTAAAATAAGACCCTGTGTAGGCTTGAAGGTAGAGCCCGGAGGATAGACGGCCTGGATCGCGCGGTTGAAAAGCGGTTTGTCAAGGTCGCGCATCATTTCGTTGTAGTTCTTTCCGCGCTCGCGGCCAACGAGCAGACGCGGGTCGTAAGAGGGTGCTGACACAAGACAGAGGATCTCGCCCGTTGAGGGCTCGATCGCCACCACGGCACCTTTTTTGTTGACCATCAGAGATTCGGCATATTGCTGAAGTTCGATGTTGAGCGACAGTTTGATGTTTTTTCCGGCCACGGCATCGCGGTCGAGCGCTCCGTCTTCGTAGCGTCCCTGAATTCGTCCGAGAGCATCGCGCATCAGCACCTCGGCCCCTTTGCTGCCACGGAGATATTCTTCATAAGTGTGCTCAATGCCGATGTCACCTATATAGTCGCCGGGCATGTAATACGGATCTTTGTCAATGTCTTTCTGCGCCACTTCGCGGATGTTGCCCAGCACATTTGCTGCTGTGCGGTAATTATATTCGCGCAGAATTCTTTTCTGGATATAAAAACCCGGAAAGCGGTAGAGTTTTTCCTGCAGGCGTCCGTATTCCTCGGCGCTGAGGTGGGTAAGAAGCCGTTGCGGCGAATATGACGAATAGCCCGGATTGCGGCGCTTGTCTTTCATGTCGATGAAGCGTTTGCGCAGATCTTCGGGCGTGATGTTGATGGCGCGGCAGAAATCGAGGGTGTCGAACTCCTTGACGTCACGCGGAATCATCATCACATCATAGGCCGGCTGGTTGTAGACCACCAGGCGGCCGTCGCGGTCATAGATTATGCCGCGCGATGGGTAGACCGCCTTGCGCAGAAATGCGTTGGAGTCGGCATATTCTTTATATTTCGAGTCCAGTACCTGCAGACTGACAAGACGTGCTATGTATATAAGGGCTATAACCACGATAAAACCGCTGATGATATAGCGCCTTTTTTCGAGATTATAATCTTTTCTCACTTTGTGGTGTCATGAAACTGTCAATCCCGATCATGAGAGCCATTGAGAGAATGGTGCTGAAGACTATGCGCAGCAGCAGTCTGACGGGATTGAAGAATGTGAATGCTTCGATAAGGAATATGAGGCTGCAATAGAGCAGCGTCAATGTGAGCAGATATTTCAGATAAGTGGCTGTGCCGAGCGAATACATCGACGGTTCAGGGCGGGTGAGGTCCTCCTCGCGGGGCACGTAGAGACGCAGGATAGGCTTGCGCATCATTGCCTCGATAGTGCAGGCGAGGGTATTCATTCCGTATGTGTCGGAGAAGATGTCGACTATCAGGCCAAGGAAAAATCCGATTGTAAGCATCCAGTTGACCGACAGGGTGATAGGCAGTCGCACCAGCAGGTAAATGAATACCAGCGGCACAGCCACGTTGAAAAGGCAGATGTGGTTGAACACTATCACCTGCGCCAGCACGAGGATGAATCCCAACAATATGAACTGAAGCACCGTTTTGCTCACGTAGCGCTTGTTTTTTTATGAAATTCCTCCGCCGGATTCTCTGAAACGGGGGAATCCGGCGGCGGTTTTTCAGTTGACGTTTTTGATTTCAAGTTCTTTCTCCACGGTCTTGAGCTCGTCTTTCATCTTGTCGCGGATAACGCGGACGGTAGAGAGGGTGGAGAAGTCTGTGAACAGTTTGATTCGCAGTGTGTAGAAGTTGTCCTCGCGGTCGCGCGATCCTGATAGGATCGTGCCTACGGGAACTCCTTCGGGGAACACCGAAGAGTAGCCTGAGGTGACAATAGTGTCGCCTTTCACGAATTTGGCGTGTTTGGGCAGCTCTTCGAGTATCGCTTCGCCCGGATCGCGTCCGTCCCAGACCAGCGAACCTACCTGATCCTCGCCTTTGACCTTGCAGGAAAGGCGCAGATAGGGGTTGAGCACTGAGATGAGACGCGCCGTGTGATCGCCCACAACGTTGACAATCCCGACAATGCCGTTCTGGTCCATGACTCCCATCTCCGGTTCCACTCCGTCAAGCCGTCCTTTTTCTATAGTTATATAGTTGTGGGAGTGGTTGATGGAGTTGTTGATCACGTGGGCGATCAGGAACTGATAGCGGGTGAGGGCTGAGTCAACGGTCATCGTGTCGGCATAGATCTGCTGCTGATAGCCGCGTATCACTTCCTTGAGTTTGTAGATTTCAAGCTCAAGGTCGGAGTTGCGGTGCTGCAGATCTTCGTTGATGTCGCGCAGAGAGAAGTAGGAGGTGACGTTGTTGGTCGTCTTGTAGACGGCCGAAGCGATCGAGTTGGCCGACGACAGATAGACATGGTGCTGATAGGGGTTGCGCGAGAACAGTAGTGCGCAACCTGCCACCAGATAGGCGGCAAACAGGAACCATGAACTGTATTTGACGAAAAACTTTAGTAGCTCGCTCAATTCTTCTCAGTCTGTTTAGCGGATCAGGAAGGAGAATGTCTCGATATTCTTGAGTGCCACGCCGGTTCCCTTGGCCACTGCGAGAAGCGGATCTTCGGCAATGTGGAACTGGATACCGATCTTGTCGGTGAGGCGCTTGTCAAGACCGCGGAGCATTGCGCCGCCGCCTGCAAGGAAGATGCCGTTCATGACAATGTCGGAGTAGAGTTCCGGCGGAGTCTCGTCGAGAGCCTGAAGTACGGCGGCCTCGATGCGCGAGATTGATTTCTCGATACAGTGGGAGATTTCCTGATAGCTGACGGGTACTTCCATCGGAAGGGCGGTCATCTTGTTGGGACCGTGGACAATGAAGTCTTCCGGCGGATTTTCAAGTTCGGTGAGGGCTGAGCCTACGTGGATCTTGATCTGCTCCGCTGTACGTTCGCCCACCTTGACGTTGTGAACTCGGCTCATGTGTTCCATGATGTCGTCTGTCAGGTCATCGCCTGCCACCTGTATGCTCTTGTTTGAGACGATGCCTCCGAGCGAGATGACGGCGATTTCGGTTGTACCGCCGCCTATGTCGACGATCATGTTGCCCTGGGGGGCGAGCACATCGATGCCTATACCGAGGGCTGCTGCCATCGGTTCATAGATCATGTAGACGTCGCGTCCGCCGGCGTGTTCCGATGAGTCGCGTACGGCGCGGATCTCAACTTCAGTCGAGCCTGAAGGAATTCCGACCACCATCTTCATGGAGGGGGAGAACCAGTTGCTCTTGGAGCTTGCTTTCTTGATAAGGCCGCGAATCATCATTTCCGCAGCGTTGAAGTTGGCTATAACGCCTTTGCGGAGCGGGCGGATGGTCTCTATGCCGTCATTTTCTTTACCCTGCATGAGTTTGGCTTCGCGTCCCACAGCTATGAGCTTGCCGGTGCGCTTTTCCAACGCTACGATCGAGGGTTCGTCAATGACAATCTTGTCATTGTGTATGATAATCGTATTGGCCGTTCCGAGGTCAATCGCGATTTCCTTGGTGAATGAAAATAATCCCATGTGTTGTCAGTTGTGTCAGTCTGATTAGTGCTTGAAATGGCGGAATCCGGTGATGGCCATTGCGATTCCGTGGGCGTTGCAGTAGTCTACGCTCTCCTGATCGCGGATCGAGCCGCCGGGATGTACGACTGCTGTCACACCAGCTTCGCCGGCAATCTCCACGCAGTCGGGGAAGGGGAAGAAGGCGTCAGAGGCCATGACTGCACCGTGGAGGTCAAAGCCGAACGAGCGCGCTTTTTCGATGGCCTGCTTGAGGGCGTCGACACGTGAAGTCTGGCCTACGCCGCTTGCCAGAAGCATGCCGTTTTTGGCGAGCACGATTGCGTTGCTCTTCGAATTCTTGACGATCTTGTTGGCGAAGAGGAGGTCTGCAGCCTGTTCGGGGGTGATGGCTTTCTCTGTAACCTGCTTGAGATCTTCAACAGTCTCGATCTTAAGGTCGCGGTCCTGCACGAGGGCGCCGTTGAGGATAGAACGGAACTGGCGGGTTGTGTCAAGAGGCTTCTTGATGATCAGGATGATGCGGTTCTTCTTCTGCTTGAGGATTTCGAGCGCGTCATCTGTATAGGCGGGGGCTATGATGACCTCGAAGAAGATTTTGTTGATTTCTTCAGCTGCGGCAGCATCGACAGTGCCGTTTGTGATGAGCACTCCGCCGAATGCGCTGACAGGGTCACCGGCAAGAGCGTCTTTCCAGGCTTCGGCTATGGTAGGACGGGTTGCGAGACCGCAGGCGTTGTTGTGTTTGAGCACTGCGAATGTCGGTTCGGTGAATTCTGAAATCAGAGTTACGGCTGCGTCAATGTCGAGAAGGTTGTTGTAGGAGATCTCTTTGCCGTGGAGCTGGGTGAACATTGCGTCGAAGTCACCGAAAAATGTGCCTTTCTGATGGGGATTCTCGCCGTAGCGCATCTGCTTTGCGTCGTCAAACGCTATGCGGAGTTCATCGGTGTGTTCGATCGGCGATTCAACTTCAGTCGATGCGAAGTAGTTGAAGATATCGGTGTCATAGCCGGAAGAGACTGCGAATGCCTGAGCGGCGAACCAGCGGCGTTCAGCAAGCGATGATTCGGCTTTGCCGTTGCGCTTGAGCATTTCGGCCAGAGGTTTGTATTGGGCTTTCGAGGCTACGATGATGACGTCGTTATAGTTCTTGGCGGCTGCACGGATGAGCGAGATTCCGCCTATGTCGATCTTTTCGATGATGTCGGCTTCGGGGGCTCCGGATGCAACGGTGGCACGGAAGGGGTAGAGGTCAACGATCACCAGGTCGATTTCAGGAATTTCATATTGGGCTATCTGGCCGCGGTCTCCTTCGTTGTCGCGACGGTTGAGGATGCCTCCGAATACTTTGGGATGGAGTGTTTTTACTCGACCGCCGAGTATCGACGGGTAACCTGTGAGGTCTTCGACTGCTTCACACTCGTAGCCTAAGCCTTCGATGAATGAGCGGGTGCCGCCGGTTGAGAGGAATTTCACGCCGTCAGCGTGGAGTAATGAAAGAATTTCTTCCAGTCCGTCTTTGTAAAAGACTGAAATGAGTGCGGTTTTGATACGTTTGTTGTCAGACATGACTGATTTTATTCTTATCTGATTTAAAATGATAGAACTGATTTCGGTTTTGAAAGTGCAAAGTTAGTGAAAATTACTTAGCAATGGAATTAAAAATAATTATAATTTATTCCGGATGCCTAATTTCTTTGTTTTGCTTTGTTTTGCTTGTCGGCTTTTAATGGGCGGTCTGTTGATATGTGTGTGGTAGGGATGGAGCTGCAAGATTTTTTTTGGGGGCTGCGCGGTGATATGGCAAAGTTGTATATATGAAAAAACTGTCCGTCTCCTTGGGAGTCGGACAGTTCTTGTAATCTTCAAGTTGATTTTCTCTGTCAGGAGAAAATTACTTTCTGATACCGAGTTCTTTCTGGGCGATGATGGCACGGTAGCGGTTGATGTCCTTGCGGATCAGGTAGTCGAGAAGACGACGACGCTTACCTACCAAAGCCTTAAGAGCTCGTGCGGTCGTATAATCTTTATGATTTGACCGAAGGTGTTCAGTCAAATGAGCGATACGGATAGAGAATAATGCAATCTGCGCTTCAGGCGAGCCAGTGTCAGTCTTGCCCTTACCGTACTTCTCAAAGATTTCTACTTTTTCAT
>ERZ778516.119-NODE-119-length-64996-cov-7.471905_pt1 | contig 64996 bp, 55 predicted proteins | sample MGYA00510342_ERZ778516 | MGnify/ENA primary metagenome ERZ778516 (study PRJEB29527, sample SAMN07138961) | mouse gut metagenome | material: feces | host: mouse | place: China:Nanjing | collected 2016-01-25 ...
ATATAAAAATGAAAAGGGCGTTGGGGATATACAAAAACAGGTACGCCTGTGTCCTGTGAACTCAGATTCGTGGTTACACGGAAATTGAGAATGGCAGGATGCGAAGCCGGATTAAATGTCTGGCACCGCAGGGTATTGCGTGCAATTCCCAGGGTTTTTCATGAAAGATCCAATAAGCGGCTGTGATGCCCTATTTATCCATGTACAGGAAAAAGTTCGCCAGAGCGTGCTTTTTCCTGTGCATATCAGTAAACAAAGAAGGTAACCTACGTGAGAAAAGCACAGAAACAGGAGATACTCGGTCTCATAGACAACCTGTATCAGGTTCAGGAAGAGATAAAGAAGGTGCTTGAACAGAATAACATGATACTGGCACAGGATATGATAAGCGGTGCACAGGAGTCCGCCATATTGCTTGGGGAGAAAATTGAAAATACCGAAGGGGAAGGGCATAAAACAGTTATTTGTATAGAAGAATACTGTGAGCTCTTATTTTGTGTTTTTGAGGATCTCAGTAAAAATACCGTTAATGCCAGTAAAGTTCAAAAACTGTTACGAAAGCAGCTTATTAAAATAGAAAACAGCGCTAAAAATGACATTGCTGTAAGAAAAGAGGTTGTGTTCTTTCCATATAAAGCATCCATGTGGGACAGCCTAGAGAGTGTATATCTGGCAGCAAGGGACGATCCAGACTGTGATGCGTATTGTGTCCCCATTCCATATTATACGCTGAATCCAGACCATAGCCTTGGAGAGATGCATTATGAAGGGAATGTACGCCCTGATGGGACGCCTATAGAATATCCGGAGGGGATTGAGATAACAGACTGGCAGGAATATGATTTCGAGGAGAGAAAACCAGATGTGGTCTATATCCATAACGGATATGATAACTGGAATTTGGTCACAAGCGTGCATCCGAGGTTTTATTCGGGGAATTTGAAAAAATATACAGACAAATTAGTTTATATTCCATATTTTGTGCTTGATGAAATCGATCCTGACAATGAACAGGCTGTGAAAGCAATGAAACACTTCTGTTTTATGCCGGGCATTATTAATGCGGACAAAGTGATCGTGCAGTCGGAAGATATGAAAAAGATTTATATCAATGAATATCTAAAAGCTGCAAAAGAACATGGACTGCAGGGAAAACACTTAGACAGGGAGTATCTGGAACAAAAATTTATGGGACTGGGTTCTCCCAAGTATGACAGGGTATGCGCCACAAGAAAAGAAGATCTGGACATACCACAGGAATGGTTACATGTGATTGAGAAAGCAGACGGAAGCTGGAAAAAAATTATTCTATATAATACCGGAATAGCGGCACTACTTACCCACAATGAGAAGTGGGTTGACAAGATTGAGAATGTGTTAAAGATATTTAAGGAAAATCAGGATGAGGTAGCGTTGCTATGGCGTCCACATCCGTTGATTGAAAGCACAATGAAGTCCATGCGGCCGGAAGTCCTGCAGAAGTATATGATGCTAAAGGAACAGTATCTTGCTGAAGGGTGGGGAATTTATGATGAGACAGCCGATGTGGACAGGGCGGTGGTATTGAGTGATGTGTATTATGGGGATAGCAGTTCGGTAGTGCAGCTCTATAAACAGACCGAAAAACCGATAATGATACAGAATGTGAAAGTCTTTTCATAAGGAACTGGGATTTTTTATTGTGGGGTTGGACGGAAAGATGGAGAGATTAGGAACCAAGGCGGAGACCTTGGAGCGAATGTATGGAAAATTGAATATAGCAAAAGTCCTTCCTCAGTTTACATTTACAGTTGCAGAGTGGGGACAACAACGCGGCGTAATCGTACATAGGTTTTCAGAATTGAATTGGAACGCTGATGTAATCGTGCGCAGTAGCTGTAAAAATGAAGACACACAAGATGCGTCCATGGCTGGAAAGTTTGAATCTGTTTTGGATGTCTGTGGTGCAGATGCATTTCAGAATGCCGTGGATAAAGTGATCAGCTCCTATGGTGAAGGCGGCGGTGAGGATCAGATCCTTGTCCAGCCGATGCTTAAAGGTGTGAAGTTCAGCGGTGTGGCCTTCACTTTAGATCCGAGTACACATGGAAACTATTATGTGATCAACTATGATAAGACAGGCAGTACATCAACCGTTACATCAGGGACAGGAGAAAGCGGCTGTCTATATTATCATTTTAAAAATGCAGCAAAAGAATCAGCGCCGGAAGAATTGAGGCAGCTTTTGGCTGCGCTTAAAGAGTTAGAGGTATTTTTTGGAAAGGACAATCTCGATGTAGAATTTGCAGTGACAGAAGAGAAACTGTATATTCTGCAGGTGCGCACACTGTGCATATCGCAGGAACGCATTGACCAGAAACAGCAGGCAGAAGAGCTTGTCCGTATCGCAGAAAAGATAAAACAAAATAATCAGCCTAAGCCTTTCTTGTGCGGACGCAAGACTGCCTACAGCGTTATGACAGACTGGAATCCGGCAGAGATGATAGGAGTTCGTCCGAAACCGCTGGCGCTGTCCCTTTACAAGGAGATCATTACGGACAATGTGTGGGCGTATCAGAGAGACAATTATGGTTATAGAAATCTGCGGAGTTTTCCGTTAATGGTGGATTTCTGCGGGCTGCCATATATTGACGTGCGTATCAGTTTCAATTCTTTCATTCCGGCCGGGTTGGATGAGGAGATCAGCGAAAAGCTTGTCAACTATTATATAGAGCAGTTGGTTCAAAACCCGCAGAAGCATGACAAGGCAGAATTTGAGATTGTATTTTCGTGTTATACCTTGGATATGCCGCAGAGAATACAGATTTTGAAAGAATATGACTTTTCGGATGAAGAGATCAGCAGGATAATCGATGCGCTCAGGGATGTGACAAACCACATTATCGATTATAAAAATGGCTTATGGCGCAAAGATTACAGGAAAATAGAGATCTTGAACGAGCGTTACCAGAAGATCATGGAGAGCGGACTGAATGACATTGAGAAGATCTACTGGCTTCTGGAGGACTGCAAACGTTATGGGACGCTTCCGTTTGCAGGACTGGCGCGGGCTGCGTTTATTGCAGTGCAGATTTTAAAATCCTTTGTAGTCTGCGGGATTTTGAGCAAGGCGGATTATGAAGCGTTTATGGGCGAGGTGGATACTGTCAGTTCTGATATGAACAGGGACAGGGAAGAACTGTCAATGGCATCTTTCCTCAAAAAGTATGGGCATTTAAGACCAGGAACTTATGATATCACATCATTAAGATATGACGAAGCGCCGGAGCTTTATTTTGACCATATGACCGATAACCATGTGGAGAAGGTAGAAACCCTGGATTTTAAGGCAGAACAACAGGGAAAATTCCGATTGTCCCTGGAGCAGCTTAACCAATTGAGGGATGCGCTGCAGGAAAACGGGCTGACAAATGATGTGCTGGATATCATGGATTTTATACGAAATGTCATAAAAGGACGGGAATACGGAAAGTTCGTTTTTACCAGAAATCTCAGCATGGCGCTCCGCCTGATCAGTCAGATGGGAAGTGTGATGGGATTATCAAGGGAGGACTGCAGTTATATTGATATACAGATGATCTATGATCTGTATGGTTCTACTGGAGACATAAAGGAAAATTTTTCATTCTTCATACAACAGGGAAAGAAAAAATATAAAATGACTCAGGCTGTTACGCTTCCGCCGGTTATTCTTGATGCCAGTGACGTTGAGAGTTTTTATTATCCGGATTCTGAGCCGAATTTTATTACTTCTTTAAAAGTCTGTGGTGAGATTAAGGTGATTCAATCAATGTCGGATACAAACGATATTTCGGGGAAGGTTGTCATGATCGAGAGCGCTGATCCGGGGTATGACTGGATCTTTGCACATAGGATAAAGGGATTTATCACAATGTATGGCGGGGCAAATTCCCATATGGCGATTCGTGCGGGTGAGCTTGGGATTCCGGCGGTGGTTGGTGTCGGGGCGAAGCGGTTTGAGCAGTACCGCAGGGCGGAGATTGTGGAAATTGACGCTCTTTTGAAGACGGTAAAAATACTAAAATAACAAGTAAAAATAGAAAGCAGGGAAGAAAGATGAAGCATGGGGATTTTACGGAGCTGGCAAAGTTTTATGTGGACAGGCCGGGGTATTCACTGGAGCTGTTAAAGATGATCAGGAACCATATTATGAATGAACAGGGACTGGAACAGGTTTGAGCTGCGGATGTCGGGGCCGGAACTGGGAAACTGACAGAAAATCTGGTTCAGATCGGCGTGAAAGGCTATGCGGTTGAACCGAATGACGCGATGCGTGAACAGGGGATGAAACTGTTTACGGGACAGAATACCTTTGTGTGGTCGGAAGGTTCCGCAGAGATGACCGGTCTGCCGGACAATTGTGTGGACTGGGTGCTCATGGGTTCGTCCTTCCACTGGACGGATGCGCCCAGGGCGATGAAAGAATTTCGGCGGATATTAAGGCCGGGCGGATTTTTTACGGCAATCTGGAATCCGAGGGATATCCAGAGGAGCGCGCTCCATACGGAGATTGAGGATATGATTTATCAGGAGGTGCCGGGTTTGAAAAGGGTTTCTTCAGGTAGTGCAATGACAACTGAAAAGATCACGGAAAGAAAGGGGGTATACAATGCCCATATTGATGGAATGTGCCCATGATGAGCTGATGTCAAAAGAGCGCTACATCAATAGATGGCGTTCCGTGAATGACATCCAGGTTCAGGCAAGAAGAACAGAAGTTTGAGAAAATTATAGAAAATATACAGAAAATACTGGCAGACTGCAGTGAAAATTCAGTGCCTTACAAGTCGCGCGCATGGACGGTGCGGGTGAAGGAATAATGTTTCCTTTGTAATGCAATACTGTGGTCGGGCAGTTATTGTCAAAGGAGAACAGGGACTATGAAAACAGAATGGGATTATACAGATTTGGCGGCAGCATATCTGAAAAGACCGGACTATGCGCAGACGGCAATAGACAGAATGCTTGAGGCAGCGGATATAAAAAAAGGTGACTGGGTATGTGATGTCGGAGCGGGCGCGGCGCATCTTACTATAAAACTCGCGGAGTACGGACTGAAAGTCTGCGCGGTTGAACCCAACGACGCCATGCGGGCAAACGGAATTAAGAGGACGGTGCAGTTTCCAAACGTAAGCTGGCATGAGGGTGTCGGGGAGCATACAGGAATGGAAGATAAAGCATTTGATCTGGTGACATTTGGTTCCTCTTTCAATGTATGCGACAGACAGCAGGCCCTGCAGGAAAGCGCGAGGATATTGAAACCGGACGGCTGGTTTGCGTGTATGTGGAACCATAGGGATTTGGATGATCCGCTGCAGCGGGAGATAGAGGCTGTTTTGAAAAAATATATCAAAGACTATGATTATGGGACACGCAGGGAAGACCAGACAGAGGTTATAGAGAAAAGCGGCCTATTTGACAAAGCGATCTATCTGGAAGGGACAGTCGTGCATGAGATTCCGGCGGAAGATTTTATCGAAGGCTGGAAATCTCATGGGACGGTATACCGTCAGTCGCCGGAGAAGTTTAGTGTGATCAATGAGGAGATCAGGAAGCTTGTGGAGTCTGTCGGGGCAGATACCGTTAAAGTTCCGTATACGACGCGGATATGGATGGCGCAGTGCTTTGGTATATCAGGGTGAGGCGGTATAGGCAGTATTTATTATGGAATACAGCTTGAGGGCAAAATGTGGATTTGGTAGGAATTCAATATGACAGGCAATTATATAGATGCATTAATCAAAACATTGAAATCAACGGAAATATGGAAGAAAACATTTGATAAATGTGCAGATTATGATGATGGCATCAGGCTGCTTATCGACAGGTTTTCATACCATAAAGAGAACCGTTCACAGGTCTTTTTTATTGGAAATGGCGGAAGCTCTGCGATTGCAAGTCACATGACGGCGGATTTTATGAAGAATGGCGGCATGAATACATACAGTTTATATGATAACGCGGTAACAACGTGTATGGGCAATGATTATGGGTATGAATCCATCTTTGCAAAACCGATGGATTTTCTGGTAAAAGAAAATGACCTTGTGGTAGCGATCAGCAGTTCGGGAAACTCCCGCAATATAGTAAATGCCATTGGCATTGCAGGAAAAAAGAAAGCGGAAGTGATTACCTTCACCGGGTTCGGCGCGGACAACAAGGCAAAGCAGATGGGGGACATCAATGTATATGTACCTGCCACAAAGTATGGGATTGTAGAGTCGATTCACAACATTATCCTGCAGCAAGTTGTGGATATGATTATGGAAAGGGACGGTGTATCGCTATAAAGCGGAAGGAAGTGAAGGTAATGGTTTCAGTGGTGACAGGCGGATGCGGGTTTATCGGATCGCATATGGTGGACAGGCTGCTGGCAGAAGGACACGAGGTCAGGGTAATAGACAACTGGACGACAGGAAGGCCGGAAAACCTTGAGCATCAGAGGGACAACAAGAATCTAACGATCTATCATATGGATATCAGAAACAGGGAAGAGATAGAACCTGTGTTTAAACATGTGGACTATATTTTCCATCTGGCGGCGCTGGCGGATATTGTACCGTCGATCCAGCAGCCATATGAGTATTATTCGTCAAATGTGCTGGGTACGTTCAATGTGGTGGAATGCGCCAAAAATGCCGGTATTCAGAAACTGGTATATGCGGCATCATCATCATGTTATGGATTGCCAGATGAATTTCCGACAAAGGAAACAGCACAGATCAGACCTCAGTATCCCTATGCGCTTACAAAGCGGCTCGGCGAGGAGACGGTACTTCATTGGGGGCAGGTCTATGGGCTCCCGGTAGTTACGCTGCGTTTATTTAATGTATATGGAACGCGGTCAAGGACTTCGGGGACATATGGCGCGGTATTTGGTGTATTTCTTGCGCAGAAGCTCGCCGGAAAGCCATTTACTGTAGTCGGAGACGGAAACCAGACGAGGGATTTTACCTATGTGACAGATGTCGCGGATGCATTTTATACAGCGGCAGTGTCCGATGTGACACAGGATACATTTAATGTAGGAAGCGGTGGAACTTATTCTGTAAACAGGTTATGTGAGCTGCTTGGCGGTGAGGTGACACATATTCCGAAGAGGCCCGGGGAGCCTGATTGTACATTTGCTGACACTACAAAAATTGAAAAGGCGTTAGGCTGGAAAGCCAAAGTTACTTTTGAAGAAGGGGTGCAGAGGGTGCTTGACAATATTGATTACTGGAGGGAAGCACCCGTATGGACGCCGGACAGCATCGGGGAGGCAACACAGGACTGGTTTAAATATCTGGGAAAGTGATTTCGGGTTAGGACAGCCAGACTGACAGCAGGTTGGGAGAGGTAAAATGATACGGATTTGCGAAAGTTCAACATCCTATATGGAACTGGCGGACGAATGCCTGACTTTGGATCAGACAGTCTGGAAGAGGGCAAGAGAATATTTTGCCAGACATAAAGAGACGGAAACGATTCCCATACTGGATCATGAAGGCCGGAAGCTTGGTTATGCGTGGCAGGACGGGGAGGCTGACAGGGAAATCCGGATGCTGCGCGAGCTGAGGGAACAGAATCAAATGATAGATTTTCGCGATTTGTATCCGGGTTACGGAGGCGGGGTATTGATTCATGACTGTAATGAGCTTGCGTGGTCTATGAGGGAGTATCTGATTGAGAGTGGGGTTGTTGTAAATGTTGCCGGACGATTCTGGAATGAACTGGGCATTGAAAAGAGTGAAAATGATAACTGTGGAAATCAGGTATTTGAGATATGGGCAGAGGGTGTCCATCAGAAAAGCGGGGATTGGAAGCAGGAAAGGCTCAGAAGCGCTTCAGCAGAATTTGAATGTGTGAATGAAATATATGAGGCGAATATCAGGACCGGCAGGATCAAAGATGCCAGGGGAGATGTTGGCTTTTTGCTGGACAGATTGCGTTCGGAGAATCAGGTAGTTATCCGTGGAACTGGGACGATGGCGCAGGATGCTTATGACTGGCTGCTGGCAAATGGCATTGATGTGTGTGCATTCCAGTCTGGCAGAGAAGAGTGTGGAAGGAAGTACTTGTTCGGAAAACCGATTCTGACCAGGGAACAGGTTGAACAGAGACTTGAAAAAGCAGTCATTCTGGAGTGTGCCGCAAAAAACAGCGCATGGGGGTTTGGCGATGTAGATGCTTATGATTATGAAGGCTATGAGAGAAATAAGAGATATTTTTTACTGAGGGATTACACGGAGGTGCCAGAGAATAATTTAGTGAATTTATGTATGAAAAAGACGCTGGTATTTACGGGAGATATGCGGTTATGCAACCGTGTTTATCGGTATCTCAGGCAATGCGGGGTGGAAACAGATTATTTTGTATACTGGAATATTTTAGCGGAAAATGAAGCAGAGGTCAGGAAATTCCAGATCCCGGTGACAGACACAATAAAGCTGTCAGGGAATCATATTCTGATGTTGGTGTTGCCACAGTATTCTTACGACGGTTATCTGACTCACGCGACAGCAGGAAAGAGAAATGCTTATATTGAAAAGTTTAGGGAGTGCGGAATCAATGACTGGTCGGAATACTTTTCTGATGTGAAGAAATGTATTCATTTAGAGACTGAAGGAGAGAAGTTTAGGAAAAAGGAACTGCGCCCCAAAGGAGTAATGCTTGGCGCGATATCCGCATACAGCGGAAATTTATTGATAAGACAAAGTTTAGCAGGGCATTCGCAGATTTTATTGATAGAAGATTACTCTGTGATCAATGACGAATTGTATTATATCTGTATTCGTCTGGCGGAGGAAAAGGCAAATGATATTCTGCCTGTTTTCTGGGATCTATATAAACAGGAAATGGATGTAGACAAAGGATATGCCACATTTTATGACAAGGATAAAGAAAAGTTTAATCAAAAAATGGAACAACTTTTATCGGCGGGTGAGAAGTTTACTTCCCAAGAACTGTTTGTGATGTTCCATATTGCCTATAGTGCCATGTATGGAAAAGAGATATCCGACCTGGGAAGTACGGTTATTTATTGGGAGCCCCATATGTGGAGCCGCGGATATGTGCGGGAATGGGAATATTGGCTTCGTGATAAGGCGATAGAGGAGTACACGCTTGATGTAGTGAGAAATAGTTATGCATGTGCGGGCTCGGGCATGAGATATAACGCTGCTGATACACAATGGCAGTGGAGAATGAGGTATATGTACCATTCCCGTCCACAGTACAAGAAGCGCGACTGGGAAGTTATAATCAGGTTTGAGGACCTGAAATGCCGTCCGGAGGAAACGCTTTCCCGGTTGTGTGACAGGTTGGGGATCTGTTTTTGCGATTCGTTAATGGAAACAACGCTTCACGGGGAAAAGTATTTCTATGACGGCGTCATTACGGGATTTGACACAAAGCCTGCATATAATCTGTATGAGGAGTTTTTTAGCGTTTTTGACAGGATGAGGATATGTCTACTCAATAGAACATACCACAAGGAAAATGGGTATGCTTATGTGGACTGCCTTGACTTTAGCAGGCGGGAGCTGCAGGAAATGTTCCTGAAAGATTTCCGCTGGGAACATACGCAGGGAACAACAGACGGAAAAACACAGGAAAGCATCTGGAACACGCAGGAATATTTTAGGGAACTGCTTTGGCAGGAACGGTTTGTGGAAGTTGTGGAGAAGGACAGGGTTGAAAAATATGAAATGGCGGAGTGAGGATTAGGCATGTGGCAGTATGATTGTTTTGCGGAAGATTTCAAATTGCTTTGCGAAGAGAAAAAAGATGATATCATGATGGTCTACCAGCAGGGTACAGAAAGGACAAATTATGCGTATGGCGAAGTTTATGGACTTGTGAAGAGATTTATCTCTTTTTGCCGGAATCATGGTTTGAAACAGGGGGACACGATTGTCTCTATAATGCCAAATTCACCGGAGGCTGTGATCTGCTTTTTTGCGGCATTGGTGGGCGGAATGAATTATGCCCCGCTTCCGCCTGCGGTTAGCAGACGGGAGTATGATAACTGGATCGGACTAGTTCATCCTGCGCTAGTAATCAAAAAGGAAGGAACTGTTGGCGATGCTTCTTCTGTACAGGTTTTTCAATGTAAGTGTGATGGAAATATGTCATGGCTGCCTTCTGAGGAGGACTTTCTGGTAAATTGCCAAACAGCACATATTTATTTAATGACAAGTGGGACGACAGGAACTCCGAAAGCAATGTCCATTAACGCAGACAAGTTATGGAGCAGTGGAAAAGCATTTGTACGGTTTTACCAGATTGAAGAGACTTCTTGCCGATTTTGGAATTACCTTCCAATGTCGTATCTGGGAGGACTGTATAATCTTGCATTGGTTCCGTTATGCTGTAAAGGAAGTTTTGTGATATCAGAGCCATTTTCAGGAAAGACCATATTAAATTATTGGAAATTTGTCATGGATAACGAAATCACAGCATTATGGCTTGTTCCCAGTATTGTACAGGGGCTCTTAAAAATTGCCAGATTAGCGGGAGCACAGAATATCCCTCACTGTGCACAAACGGTTAAAATTGCGTTTCTTGGAACTGCGCCTGTTCAGCTTGAAGTAAAGGAAGAGTTTGAACAGATATTTGGAATACGTCTTTATGAAAATTTTGCTTTATCTGAATCTACATTTTTGACTGGGGAAGACCATTCCAGTGCAGGATGTCGGGAACAAGGGAGCGTCGGGAGGATAATGCCTTATGTGTCTGTAAAGACTGTCCCGATGGAGGCTGAGAATGGAATTGGCATGATCTGGGTTAAAACGCCGTTCTTATTTGACGGCTATTTAGCGGAAGATGGTTTAATGAGTATTTCTTTGGACGATGATGGATATTTCAATACACAGGACCTGGGGTACATAACGGAGAAAGGAATATTGGTTTTGGCAGGGCGCAACCGGGATATTATTAAAAGGGGTGGGCAGTTTATCTCTTTAAATGAAATAGAGACAGTTGTGGGAAAAATGCCATTGATCGAAGAGGCGGCAACCGTACCTGTGAAGCATGATTTTTATGGAGAAGTTTATGTACTCTGCGTCATATTTAGGCAGAAGGAAGATATCGAGAGACAAAAGGAGCAATTGCGCGCATGGATGTTGGATAATTTTGTTTCCTATAAATTACCGGATAAAATATGTGTTTGCAGTTCCTTTCCACGAACTGCCTCTGGGAAAATACGAAAATGTGATTTAGTAAATGTGATTGAAAATAGAAATTTGTCTGTGTGAACTGAATGGCAGGGTAAATAGAATGATTATGATAGATTTATCATTGGATATTGATAATGAGTGCATGACTTGTGGAACAAAATGGCATGAAAAAGTTTGCATCAAACCGCTGGGAAAAATTAATGAAGTTGGACGAAATACGCATAGTATATTGCTGGGCAGTCATTCAGGAACTCATGTTGATGCACCATTACATTTTTTTGAAGATATGAAGGGAATAGACCAGCTTGATTTGGCGCAGATATGCGGGGACGTGACAGTCATAGACCTTACATATATTAAGCAGGGGGATTGCGTGAAAATAGAAGATGTTACGGGAATAACGCCAAGTGAACGGATGATTTTTCGTTTTGACTGGTTTAAAAGATGGAAAACAGTAGAATATTATACTAAATTTCCATATTTTTCTATGGAATCAGTGCAGTATTTAGTTGAAAGGGGGATGAGGGTAATGGCATTGGATACACCATCTCCAGATAATGGAAGTGCAATTATGCAGATAGAGGATTCACTAATTCATAAATATCTATTAAAAAGAGGTATTGTAATAATTGAATATTTAAGTAATACGGATCAATTAGAGACAAATAAGCAATACCAGTTATTTGCATTACCTATAAAAGTAAAAGATTGTGATGGAGCGCCGGCTCGGGTAGTTGCAGTTGAGAAAGAATGTTGAATTGAGGGATTCAGATGAATACAGGTCAATTTGAGATCATGGATGTTACATTAAGGGATGGAAGTTATGCAATAAACTATCAATTTTCATTAGAAGATGAACAAAATATAGGTACAGCTCTTAAAGATTTGGGATGCAAATATATTGAGATCGGACATGGTATGGGACTGGGAGCAAGTAATGAAAGAAATGGCTATGCAAAGCATTCGGACAAAGAATATTTGCAGTGCGCCATGGAATATATGCAAGGTGTTCATTATGGGATGTTCTGTATACCAGGGATTGCGAAATTAGAAGATATTGTAATGGCAGCAGAGTATGGGTGTTCTTTTATCAGGATAGGGACAAATGTAGAGGATGTAAAAAAATCCGAACCATATATTAAATATGCCAAACAGCATAAGTTGATGGTAACAGCAAATTATATGAAATCTTATGCAGTCACTGCGGAGGAATTCAAGCAGGCAGTTCAGTATTCTGAGTCATGGGGAGCCGATTTAGTTTATATTGTTGATTCTGCGGGGGGAATGATGCCGACTGATATCGAAAGGTACTACAACGCAATCAGGCAATGCAGCAATATAAAAACGGGATTTCATGGTCATAACAATATTGGAATGGCTTTAGCAAATAGTTTGTTTGCAATACAATTGGGGATGGATTTTATTGACTGTTCATTACAGGGGATAGGAAGAAGCTCTGGTAATACTTCATTTGAATATTTAGTAATATGTTTGAAAAAAATGGGATATGACCTATCTATAGATACAATGGAACTCTTGCTTGCCAGCAAGAGGTATATATATCCGTTTATGAAAAAGACTGGTATTCATCCCATTGATTTAGAATGTGGAATCGCAGGTTTTCATTCAAGTTATTTAAAAGAAGTGTGTAAAAGTGCAATTGAAAATGAAATAAATCCACTTCAGTTAATTGAAAAGTATTGTACAAGGGATCAGGTAGGTCTTGACTGTAATTTGTTAAATCAAATGGCGGTGAATCTTCCTAAAGATAAAGCAAGTATGGAAGTTATAGATATCATAAGTTACTTGGAAGCAGAAAATATATAGATAAAGAAATGATGTTATATGTGGGGAAGAACAATGAGGGAAAAGATTATTGACTATATCAATGAAATTGCATTGGAAAAAGGAATTGAAGCAGATCACAATACCAATTTATTTGATAATGGTATTTTAGATTCTATGGAGATTATTTTGTTTTTGAATTTTTTGGAGGAAGAGTTGGGGCTGAAGATTGAATATACTGACTTAAATTTTGAAAATTTTTATACAATTGATTCAATTATGGCATGGATTGAAAAAAGACAACAAAAAGAACAGGGGAATATGTGATGATAATGAAGTTTGATCATGTTTCTTATATAGCACAGCAACGAGATATAGATAAAATTTTAAAGCAATTTAATCAAAGCAGTCATTTATATTTTAAAGAGATAGAGAAGGTTAATTCTAAACAAAAATGGAATCTTATGCACTGCAGGCAGGAAAAATGCGATATGTATTTTTATGAAGGACAGTTACCGGTGGAAATAATCTCCTATGAAACAGTATTTGAAGGAACGCATTTGAGTGTTGATATGGAACATAGGATTATTTATGCGAAGAGCAATGATATATCTGTGTGCGCAAATATTTTGAAATGTATTGGGACAACGCTATTTGAAGATAATGGTTTATTAAAATGTAATTTAAGAGGTATTTTTGACAAAGAAGATTTTTGGCTTGTTGTATCTTTGACTGAAGAAATGAAAACAGTCTATTTGGATGATAAAGGCTTTGGATGCATTACGTTTTTGGTTGATCGTATGGAAGTGGTACGAAACGCATTGCGAAATGTGGAAGGTATTGACTGTATTACAGAATCGGAAGTTCTGATAGTAAACAATAGAAAGTTAGAAGTATGTTTTTTGCGCTTGTCAGCGCTGAATGTAATATTTGAATTTATTACTCCTGTCAGGCATACCAATAGTGGTAGTTGTTGAGTTTTGATAAATGTAAAGAAAGTGTAGGATAAATCATAGTGATACGATTTAGCAAATATGAAACATACGTACATTATAATAAGAAAACGCCAGGCGATTCTTTGATTCTGGACAGGGCGATCTGGGAAAAAGGCAGGGAATATTTTGCAAAGTATCCATCTGAATCAATGGTTCCGGTAGCAGATGAAAGGGGGAATATTATCTGTTACGCATGGCAGGATACAGAAGCTAACAGGGAAATACGAATGCTGCGTGAACTTGAGGAATGCCGGGAAGCAATTGGATTTCAAAAATTGTATCCAGAATATGCTTGTGTAACTATTCATGGCTTTAATGAACTTGCGTGGTATATGAGACAGTATCTTATGCAGAATGGAATGTCGGTGAATGTCGAGGGTGATTTGTGGAAGTTTTTAGGGATTGAAGAGGGGACAGAATCTTTTGGAATACGAGACTATGAGATATGGGCAGAAGGCGTTAATTCGAAAAGCAGTGATTGGATACAAGTACGTTTGAAAAGTGCTTCCGCAAATTTTGAATGTGTGAATCAAATATATGAGGCGAATATTAAGGCAGGAAAAATTGCTGACAATGATTTCGGCGTTGAGGGATTACTGCAAATGTTGTCTCACGAGAAAGAAATTATTATCAGGGGAACGGGGACAAAGGCGCATGATGCTTACGACTGGCTGTTGGCAAATAATATTCATATTTGTGCTTTTCAATCAGGCAAAGCAAATGAAGTGAGAAAAACACTTTTTGGTATTCCGGTTTTAACAAAATCACAGGTGAAAGAACAATATAAAAGAGCGGTTATTATTGAGTGTAGCGCCAGACATAGTGCATGGGGATTTGGCGGTGTAGATCACTATGATTACGAGGGATATGAGAGAAACAAAAGATATTTTCTGCTGAGAGATTATATCGATGTGCCGGAAAATAAACTTTTGCATATATTTAAGAGAAAAAGGCTGCTGCTTGTAGGAAATATATATTTATGCAACCGCGTATATAAATGGTATAAGAAATATGCAGCAGATATAGTCGAAATTTCGTATTGGGATATTTTGAATGAAAGAAAAGATTTGACAGAAGAAGACGTTGTGGTGGTTGTGGCGCCTCAATACGCTGTTGAAGGCGTAGGGAGAAAAGAGACTATGAATTGGTGCAGTTATTATAGGGAATCTCTTAAAAAACTGGGCGTATGGGATTATACTGACTATTTTTCAGACATGATGAAATATATTCAGCTAGAAACAGAGAAAGTAAAGTATCCCAGAAAGGAGCTGCGTCCTGGGGGAATTGTACTTGGAGCTATAAACGCATTTTCGGGGAACGTGTTAGTAAGACAATGCCTGTCAGGCCATCCGCAGATTGTAATGATAGAAGGAGATAACAAAGGGGCGTTCCTTGATATTGAGCTGTATTATCTCTGTATATGCCTGTCGGAAGTAAAATCATCTGATCTGTTAGAAGTATTTTGGGAACTATATCAAAAAGAGTCTATTGAGGGGAGCATCGAGAGAACCTTTAGTAATCAGGAAAGGTTTGACAGTAAGATGAGAGAATTGCTTCGTTTCAGCGATCAGTTCACCTCACAGGAGTTATTTGTGATGTTTCATCTGGCTTTTGCGGCAATGCATGGAAGAGAAATATCAAATTTGGAAGACGTGATAATCTACTGGGAGCCACATTGCTGGGATCGGAATATTGTGCGTGAATGGGCGTTATGGTTAAATAGTGCAGATGTGAGGGGGTATACACTCAGCACTGTCCGCAATCGATATATTCTTGCAGGTTCAGCTATCAGGATGCTTAGTGAAAGGAATTGGAATACTGCGCGCTATTGTATCTATGGAAGACCGATTACAAACAGAAAAAGCTATGAAAACTGGCGGGAAAAGACAATAAAGTTTGAGGAACTGAAATGTTATCCGAGAGAAACTCTGACTATGCTTTGTGAATGGTTAAGTATTTCTTTTGATGAAATATTAATGGAAACGACTTATCTCGGGAAAAAGGCATATTATGGCGATATTACGGGATTTGATGTCCGGCCAGCATATAATCTGTACGAGGAGTATTTCAGTATTTTTGACAGGATGCGGATTGCTATGGCATCAGGCTCCTATCAAAAGAAGTACGGATATCCATACGTGAGCTGTCTGGAATTCAGCAGACGTGAACTGCAGGAAATGTTCTTGAAAGATTTTCGCTGGGAGGGACTTTCGGGGACAGCGGAAAGGGAGATGGACAATTATGTTTATGTGCAGGATATGGTGCGGAGTTTGTTATGGAGGGAGCGTTTTGCCGAAGTTATGCAGATTGATCTGGATGAAGAATATTGAGGAAAATATTTTATGAATGACTTAAATTATATTAGAAGTCTATTAAAAACATATATAGATCGCAAGGTAAATAAATTTATTATTTACCCATTCGGGGTAAATGGTGTAAAAGTCAAGAATATACTGAAAGACTATTTTAATTTAGAACCGCTTTTTATTGTAGATAATGAATATTCACGTTATAACCCTAAAATAATCAGTGGATTGGGATTAAAAAAGTTTTATCAGGATGATATGTATATTATTCTTACAGTAGAAAATGAGACAATTAATAAAGAAATATTTTTAGAACTTTCTGGGTATATTTCACCTGATAGGATTATTAATCTTAAAAAAACAGATGATTATAATAAGAGGGGTATAGCTCATGGCTCATTAGGTTTTTTGCTAAAGGATTTTTTACCTCCAGTGCAAAATAGGATTGAGAAAAATACTAATAAAATAAAAGTAAGAATCGTACAGAGTTCACCTACTATTTGGAATGCTATTAATACAGTGTGCAATGCATTTCGAGAGGACTGTTTGTATGATGTGCTCATAATAATTGGTGGGTGGAAAAATTCTGAGATGGTAAAGATAATTGACCATTGGGGATATAGATGGATTATGCTGGACGAATATCAGGGTGAGATTGATAAACCAGATATATTGGTTTTGTGTGGTCATTTACTTAATAAATTCAATGGATTACTTGATTGCAGGCGATATGTGAAACTAGTGGTTGTTGTGTATTGGTCCGTGGTTCGATATGCACATACAGTAGAGGAGTTTTGGATAAATCTGCAAAATGATTTTGACATATATCGCCCTGATTATTATTTATTTGACTCTTTACAATATAAAGAGATCGAAGAGTCAAAATATTATTCAGAAAAAATAATAGAGATGGGAAATGCAAAGTTCGATGGGATTTATCAGGGCATACAGGAAAAAAAATATCCTGATTTGTGGAAGAAACTGGAAGGGAAAACAACAGTGCTTTGGGCAACTAGTCATGGAATTAATGAGAACATGGATATATCGCCAACTCTTACCTTTGATTTATTTGCTAAAACATTTTTCGAATACGCAAATAACAACCCGGAGATGGGATTTATTTTGAGACCTGCTATGGCATTTCTGGAGGAATTGCTTAAATATGGCTTTTGGAGCGAAAATGACATAAAATTTTTGAAAGAGTATTGTACCAATAGTCCGAACATAATATTTGACGATACAGAAAACTATGATAATGCGATATCAATTTCAGACGGAGTTATAACAGATGGCTTTTGTGGGATTGTATGTTCGGCATTACCAACATTGAAACCGATTTGTGCCACCTTTCGTTCAAAAGAGGCTATACCATGGCATAAAGAACTGTTGGATAGTTTGTATTTGGCTTATGAAATAGAAGATTTCATAAATTTTTTGGAAATAGTTAAAAATAAATCAGATTTTATGTTAGAACAAAGAAAAATTTCGAGTGAGAAATTTGTAAAGAATTTTGATGGTCAAAACGGATGGAGGATTAAAGAGTTCATTAAAGAAAAATATAATGAAAGATGTTAAAATAGGGAATTTGAGCATATGAACAAAGAAGTATCACAGGAAGCGTTTAAGATAGATATCAGACCTAGGTTAAAGGAAGAAAAAAAGACGATTGCATTATGCCATGGCGTTTTTGACCTGCTGCATCCCGGCCACGTAATTCATTTAGAGCAGGCAAAGGGCATGGCGGATATACTGGTGGTATCTATAACTGCGGCGCAATATGTGCGCAAGGGGCCAGGAAGACCGTATTTCGATGATGAGATGCGCATGAAAGTATTGGCAGCACTGGAGTGTGTGGATTATGTCATGCTTTCTGAAGGGTATACGGTAGATGATGTTATCGAGAGCGTGGAGCCGGATATTTATGTAAAAGGTGAGGAGTATGCCAAAGCGGAGGAAGACATTACGGGAAAGATTTCGGAGGAAAAAGCGCTTGTGGAAAAGCATGGGGGAATACTTCGCTTTACAACAGGAGAAGTATTCAGCTCGACAAGATTAATTAATACTGCAATGTCTGGTCTGTCAGAGGAAGTCCGATGCTATATGGAAGATTTCAAAATGCGGTTTACCATGAAGGACATAAAAAAATATGCAGATATCATATCAGGCTTGAAGGTTCTCGTAGTTGGTGATGTTATTATAGACAAATATACATACTGCAGTGTACAGGGAATGATGTCAAAAGATATGGGGTATTCCGCGCAATTATCCCATTCGGAGGAATACCTGGGCGGGGCTGTTGCAATCGCAAGGCATCTTGCGTCGTTTACAGATGATGTGACACTGATGTCGGTTATAGGGAATGAGGATAAAATAAGGCTTCGTTTTATGGACGAGCTGGCAGATAAGGTGCAGCTGCGGCTGGCATACAGCACGTCTTGCCCGACGATTATAAAACATAGGTACCTGTCCCATGACGAAAAGCGTGAGGAGTATAGAAAAATATTTGCAATCAATAATATTCCGGGAAATATGTATTATGAAGAGGATATTTATACTGGTTTTAAGGAGAAACTGCGTGAGAGAGTAAGGGAGTACGATGTCGTATTTCTGTGTGATTTTGGTCATGGACTGATTGACAAGGAAGTAATGGAGATTATTCAGAAAAATGCAAAGTACCTGGTCTTGAACTGTCAGACGAATTCTACGAACAAGGGCTTAAATATCATCACAAAATATTCCAGGGCAGATGTATTTGCACTGGATCAGCAGGAATTAAAGCTTGCTTTCCCAGAATACGTTCTGGACGAGCGGGCAGGATTAAATGCATTGTCAGAACACCTGCAAGGAGATGGCTGGCTGACAAGGGGATCAAAAGGAGCATATGGTATTCTGGCAGAAAAAATATATGAATGTCCCGCATTTACCTTGAAAGTGAAAGATACCGTTGGCGCAGGGGATGCCTTTTTTGCCACAGCAGGCATTTTTGCAGCGGCAGGGGCGCCCATAGAGCTGGGAACTTTCATGGGAAACATCGGGGGAGCGCTGGGGGCTAATATTGTTGGCAATAAAGAGGCGCTGGAGAAGGTCAATGTACTGAAATACGCGGCTACACTGCTGAATGTATAGCGTTTTGGCTGTTTTAAAACGGGGAGGAGGACAGACATGGCAGAGGATATCCGAATGGATTCACACAAGCTCATATACCATCCGGAAATTGTGGTGCGGTGGCTGAAAGGTGAAAATATCTATCCGATTGAATTGGAAATCGGTCTGACGAATGCCTGTAACCATCGATGCATCTTTTGCGCGGTAGATTATACAGGATATAAGCCGGACAGGATAGACTCCGAAGTGCTGATTGAAAATCTGAAGGAACTTGCGCCGAAAGGTGTGAAGAGCATTATATATGCTGGAGAAGGGGAACCGCTTCTGCACAGGGAGGCTCCGGATATTATCAATAGGACAAAAAGACTGGGAATTGACGCTGCAATATCGACAAACGGGGTTTTGTTGACGCGGGAAGTTTCAAGGGAGTGTCTGAAATCCCTGACGTGGATACGTTTCAGTGTGGCGGGAATAACAGATACAACCTATGACAAAATACAGCAGGGGAGGAAAGGGGATTTATCGAAGGTATTGTCAAATATGCAAGCTGCGGCAGACATCAAAAGAGAACAGAATTTGCATTCAACACTCGGGGTTCAGATGCTTTTGCTGCCGGACAATAAGGACGAGATCGTGCAGATGGGAAAGACACTCAGGAGTATCGGGGTGGACTATTTTACGATTAAACCGTTTTCACAGCACCCGCAGAGCCAGCATATTCTGCAGGTTGACTATAAGGAAATGCTGGAATTGGAAAAGGAAGTCACAGAACTGCAGACAGATGATTATAAGGTGTATTTTAGGGCACATTCCATGGAAAAACTGGATTGTAAAAGATGCTATGAACACTGCTGGGCGCTGCCATTTATGGTGTATGTGGACGCAAGGGGAAACCTATGGCCGTGCATCGTATTTATGGGAAGGGATGAATTAAAATATGGCAATATCAATGAGAACTCCTTTGTGGATATATGGGAAGGAAACCATAGAAAGAAAGTCGTGGATTACTTTATGAATATGGATCTAGGGCAGAACTGCCGCGAGTTATGTCGGCTTGATGAGATGAACAGGTATCTTGACAGACTGAAAAATCCCAGCGGGCATGTGAATTTTATATGATTGGAGAAAATAAATGGAGAAGGCAACACCGTACAGTAACCTGAAAATATTCGCCCATGCACAGGCGCTTAATGAGATTGGGGAAGGAAAAAGGATCGCGCCGATATATATTCGTATTAAACCGACAAATTACTGCAATCATCATTGTTATTATTGCAGTTATGCCGACAGCGAACTGGGATTGAGGGATTCGGTCAACAGACAGGATCAGATTCCATGGGAAAAGATGCAGGAAATCATATCGGACATGGAAGATATCGGTGTGAAGGCGGTTACCTTCAGCGGTGGTGGGGAACCGCTGGTTTATCCGTATATTGTGCAGGCGATGCGGAAGGTCCTGGACGCGGGTATTGATCTGTCGGTCATCACAAATGGGCAGTTGTTAAAGGAGGAGAGGGCTGAGGTGCTGGCAAATGCGAAGTGGGTGAGAATCTCTTTTGATTCTGCGAATGCCCACACATATTCCAAAGTCAGGCAGCTTCCGCTCAAAGCTTTTGACGAGGTTTGTGATAATATTTATCAATTTTCGAAACAGAAACAGGAAAACTGCGAACTGGGAATTAACTTTGTAGTTAACCATGAAAATGCGGATCAGGTGTATGACATGGCAAAAATGGTCAGGGAACTGGGAGCTAATCATATTAAATATGCGGCGAGGGTGACGAAAGATCTATTTGCGTATCATGAGCCGTTTAAGCAGGGTGTGATTGAGCAGATTCATCGGGCCAAGGAAGAACTGCAGACGAAGCATTTCAGGGTTATAGACAAATATGAGGGTGATTTTGATTCGGCGCTGGTATTTCATCGGTGTTATGGTCAGTGTTATATCAACCGGATTTTTACGGTCATAGCAGCAGATAGTAAAGTATATTTCTGCCATGACAAGGCGTATGTGACAGACGGTGTTGTAGGCGATTTGTCAAAGCAGTCTTTTAAGGAGCTGTGGTTTTCGGAAGAGACGGTGAAACGATATCAGGAGTTTAATCCACAGAAGGAGTGCAATCATCATTGTGTCTATGACGACAGGAATGAACTGCTCAATGTATTTTACAGTTTAGATAGAAATCATATAAATTTTATTTAGTAATGATTTTAAACCAGGGAGTTAGCATGAAAAGTATTCATAAAGGGGAAATACCAGAGGCGTTGTATCAGTCTGTCGTGGTTTTGTATGGGGCGGGAATAACAGGCAACAGAATAGTAGCGCTTTTGAAACCATATAAAGTCCGCATTTTGTATATTATTGACGATGATAAGAACAAATGGGGAAGTACGATCGATGGGATTCCAATTATATCCTACCGTGTGTTTGAAGAAAAGTGCACAGGCTTTGCACATGTCTCAGTCATTTTAACAACAATATATGGAAAGGCTGTTTTAAAGAAACTGCGTCAGATAACTTGGGCGGATGCAGTAGAAGTATATGAGATGTATGGGTGGCTGAACGAAGCATACCAGTTAAATGGGTTGATTGGCGGCGTTGATGATGCAGAAAGGATTGAGCGGTTCCATGGGGAAATTGGTTCATTGAAGGTTGGACTGGCCGATGAGGAATCGAAAAGAGTTTTGGATGGCATTGACCGCTATTTGTACAATAAGGATTTAAATATTCTCGCTGATATCTGTACAGAGAGTGACCAGTATTTTATTCCGGAAGTGTTGTCTGCAATTCGAAAACCTTTGAATATACTTGATGCGGGTGCGTATGTGGGGGAGTTATACCAGACGATCCGGAACCATGATATAAAATTGGAGCATTGGTACTGTTTTGAGGCAAATGCAGATAATTATAACAAATTAATCCAATATTCACAAAACATGGAACTGAGTGGAATCCAGGTATGTGTTAATAAAGGGTTGTGGGATCAGGACGGAACACTATATTTTGACAGCAGCAAAGGAACAGCATCAAGAATCGTGGATTATAGGACAGATGACCAGATAGAAGTGATATCAATCGATACATATTTCAGGGATAAAAAATGTGATTTCATCAAAATGGACATAGAGGGGGCTGAATATCCGGCTTTGTGTGGGGCAATGGACGTGATTAGACGGGAGCGTCCAATTATGGCAGTTTCCATCTATCACAGTATAGAGGATTTGTATAGAATCCAGCGTTTTTTGATGGACAGGTTGCAAGGGTACAGATATTATATCAGGCATCATGCATTGATTTTATGTGAAACAGTTTTGTATGTGGTACCGAATGAATTGTGAACTGGTTGGATAGGAGAGATTATGGAAACGATAGAAATGGTGGCTAAGGATATAAGGAAAAAAATCTTCCAGATCGCGTATTTTGCAGGCGGCGGCCATATGGGAGCAGCATTTTCCATGGCAGACATTATCAGTGTGCTGTATTTTGACCACGTGCTGCGATATGACGCCTCGAAGCCGGAATGGGAAGAACGGGATAAATTCATACTGAGCAAAGGGCATGCCTGTTATGCTTTATATGCTGCCCTGGCCCATGCGGGTTATTTTTCGGAAGAAGAATTGCGGAATGTCGGAAAACCAGGTTCCAGTTTTGGCGGACATCCCAAAATGCATGATATTCCAGGAGTTGAAGCTTCTACGGGGGCGCTGGGACATGGGTTATCGTTTGCGATTGGCGCTGCCTATGCCAGCAAGGCAGATCGCAAACGGAGTCATGTATATGTTGTGCTTGGGGATGGAGAGTGTCAGGAGGGTTCGGTCTGGGAAGGTGCGTTGTCAGCACCAACATTGGAACTGGATAATCTGACTGTGATCGTTGATCACAACAAGCTTCAGGCAATGGACGAGCTGGAACGGATTGTGCACATGAAACCGTTTGTTGACAAATGGAAAGCTTTTGGCTGGAATGTGGTGGAAATTGATGGACATAAGTACCAGGAAATCAGAACAGCTTTGTTAACACGGCAGGAAGGGCAGCCTACACTGGTGGTCGCAAATACCATCAAGGGAAAGGGAGTTTCATTTATGGAAAATGTTCCAATCTGGCATTACCGTATGCCCAATGAGCAGGAACTGCCCGTATTGATGAAAGAACTTGGCCTGACGGAGAATGATCTGAAGTAGATATTTATGGAATGGTGTAGATATCAGGGAGAATGACTATGTACATATTAGGCGTTTCTGCATTATATCATGATGCAGCGGCAGCATTAATTAAGGATGGGGAAATTATTGCGGCGGCACAGGAAGAAAGATTTACACGGAAAAAGCACGATCCTTCGCTTCCAAAGCATGCCATTCAGTATTGTCTGGGAGAAGCAGGCATAGCGGCGGAGGACCTAGATGCAGTTGTCTATTATGATAATCCCTTTTTGACGGCGGGGCGTTTTGTCCAGAATCTGTGTTATGCCGGAGCGGATAGTAAGGATCTGCTGGATTTTTCACTGGAATCGCTTGTCGGCCAGAAAATGTGGGTTCATGAAATGTTAAGGGGATACATGGGGCGGCTGGGAATTGACAACAAGCTATATGTGGCGGAACATCATGTCTCCCATGCGGCATCGGCTTTTTTTCCGTCCCCGTATCAGAAAGCCGCCATTATTACAGTTGACGGCGTGGGGGAATATGCGACGACTACAATTGGATATGGACAGGACAATCATATTCAGATACTGGAGGAAATAGAGTATCCACATTCTCTGGGGTTATTGTATAGTGCCTTTACTTATTTTTGCGGGTTTAAGGTCAATTCAGGTGATTATAAACTGATGGGGCTGGCACCTTACGGAAAGCCGAAGTATTGTCAGTTGATAAAAGATCATTTGATTGATATAAAGCCAGATGGATCATATCGGCTGAATCTGGCGTACTTTGATTTTCAATATGGCAGAAGCATGACAAATGAACATTTTGCCCAGCTTTTTGGCGGAGACAGAAGAAAGCCAGAATCGCCGATTACACAGCGAGAGATGGATATGGCGGCTTCTGTTCAGAAGGTTGTGGAGGAAGTTATGAAACGGATGACTCGCCATGCGAAGGAACTGGTGGGAAATGCCGTGGAAAATCTGGTTCTCGCGGGTGGTGTGGCACTGAATTGTGTTGCAAATGGCGTGCTGAAGCGGGAGGGGATATTTAAAAATATCTGGGTTCAGCCAGCAGCGGGTGATGCCGGTGGAGCCGTTGGGGCAGCAATGTTCTATTATTTCCAGCAATGCGGTAATAAGAGGATATCAGACGGGATAAATGACAGACAGAATGGTTCTTATCTTGGACCAGCATATTCGGACCAGGAAATCGAAAGTTTTCTGAAAGCAAAGGGATATGTATACCACGCTTATTTGGACCGGTCTGTTTTTTATAGAAAAATAGCGGAATTGCTTGACGGACAGAATGTAATAGGACTGTTTGAGGGCAGAATGGAGTATGGACCAAGGGCATTGGGAAACCGCAGTATTATCGGAGATGCCCGTTCACCCCGGATGCAGTCGAAACTGAACCTGAAAATAAAGTACAGGGAGTCTTTCAGACCATTTGCGCCATCTGTTTTGGAAGAGAGCGCGGAACAATACTTTAATCTGAATGGCAGAAGTCCTTATATGCTTTTTTGTGCTGATGTATGTGAGGAAAGAAGAAAGGATTTCTGCCTGGAGGACGAGATTGGGAGATCACAGGAAGATCTTCTTCCTGTCGTGAATAAGGTGCGGTCGGATATTCCGGCTGTCACCCATGTGGATTATTCGGCAAGGGTTCAGACAGTCAGAAAGGAAGACAATCCAATATATTATGGGATTATAAAGGCATTTGAGAATTTGACGGGATGTGGTGTGATCATCAATACTTCTTTTAATGTCCGCGGAGAGCCGATTGTATGCACACCGGAGGATGCGTATTTATGTTTTATGCGGACGGAGATGGATTTATTGGTAATGGGCAGCTATATCCTGTATAAAGAAGAACAGACGCAGCTTGAAGGCGATCGGAATTGGAGAAATCAGTATGAGCTTGATTGATGAAACGTGGGCAAAAGAGAATGAAGATAAACATATTTTTCCTGGGATTTCAGACGAAGCGGATTCTTATTATAAGAAAAGAAATTCGGAGACCACATACATGATGGAATATTCTTTCAGGACAGTGGCAGAGCTGGAAAAGGCTTTAATGGAATACGGCGGCATATTACCAGATGTGCAGATATTGAAAATGCTGGCAATAGAAATCTGTGAAAACAGGTACATGGCTGGACACGAGCAATATGGGAAAGAAGATTTAAGTAAAGTATCAGAGGAAGATGCACAGGCATCAGAATTACCGGAATTTGTATATATATTTTAATTTGGCAATGGGGCATTTGCACAAGGAGGCAGGAGCGATGATTTGTCCGTTACATACGTTGTTACCAAAATATCAGAATAAAAAGATATATGTCTGGAATATCAACAGGACATCAGTGGTTCTATTTACAAAAATAGCTTTCATGAAAATTGATATACAAGGGTTTGTTATAGCGGAAGAAAAATTTGGCGGGGAGACATATATGAACCGTCCTGTAGTTTTCTGGAAACAGGTAGCGTATGACAACGACACGATCATCCTTGTATCGGATGATGTACCAAGAGAACGGATTTTTATGCTGTCAGACGATCAATTTGTATATTGGTCAGATGCATTGGGATTAAATGAAACTTTAAAGAATGAATGCATTGCTGTTTATGGAATGGGGTATGGAGCTGGGCAGGTAGAAGCGCTGCTGGGGGAGATCGGAAAAGAAGCAGAACTGTATTGTGTGACAAAAAGAGAAGGAGGAGCGAGGCATAAAGGAAAGCGGGTAATTGAGGCATCTGAGTTGCATTATTATGAGAACTATTCTGTGATTATTTCGGTTCAGTCAGAGGGCAGCAGAAAAGAAATTCTGGAAACATTGTCAGATTTTAAGGGAAAAGTATATGTGGAACATATTATAGATGAGGTTGCCTTTCTGCACTTAAACCTGTTCCAGTATCTTGACCTGGCAGTGAAAGAACAGAGGGAAGTCTATCTATACGGCAGAAGGACAAATATTGCGAATTTGATCGAAGAAATACTGCAGATTTATCATATAAAAATTAGCGGATATGTATATGAAAAGGAAGTCAGGGAACTAAATATCAGGAGCATATATTCATTGGGATTAAATGGTATAGGGCAAAAGCTGCTTATCATTACTGAGATTACGGCGGAAAATTTTATTAGGGCAAGAGAGGCTGTGGAGCTCGCAGGCTTTTCTTTGGATGCAGGAAACTATACTGGTTTTCAGTGGTATACGGCTTCTGATGATAATTTGTTGGGAAAATTAACAGAAGCTTTGGATCCATTGGTTGGATTCAGTATTTTGTATTCTGATGGCAAACCAGGATGGAAAATATATGGAAAAGAGAAAAAAGAGGATATTAAGATAATGGTTTTAGGCGGTTCGACTTCCTCGGAAGTCTATCGGCCGGAAAACTGGGTTAGCAAATTATATTATAAGCTGAGGAAGCAAAATTACAGTGTAACAATCTATAATGGTGCACACACGGCGGATGACGTGGTCGATGAACTGCTGCGGTTATTAAGAGATGGTCATGCGCTGCAGCCTCAGATTGTTATTAGTATGAGCGGGGTAAATAACTTGTCCCGCAAAAAAAGCATCAATCAGTTTAATGAAACCAGGACACTGAGCTGGGTGCATTCCATGTCCCACGGTAAAGCTTGTAGTGCAGGCGTGGCTAATGAGGAGATGCCTTATTCGTTCTGGTGCAGAGTCCAAAGGCTGTTAAAATTGACTGCAGATTTCTATGGGGCTTCTTTTCTTGGTTTTCTGCAGCCGATGAATATTACTATGAGCATAAAAGATTTGTGGGAAAAGAGTGTGTATGAAGTGGAGAATGCCATAATCGGTGCCTGGAATTTTGTGGAATCTGCGCACGGTTCGGATGTGTATATCAATCTCATGCAGCTATTTGAACATCAGGAGGAGAGGTATATCGATTTGGCGCACTATACAGACAGTGCGCATGAAATTATTGCAGATAAGGTATATGAGGCAATACTGCCAATTATGCATAATGTGAGACAAGTTTAAGGAGGAAAACCATGGTAAGGAGAGAGCTGTCAGAGCTTGCAGTATATTCTATTCAGGAAGATGCAGATACAATTGCTTTTGACCGCCTGCGCAGGTTTTATCTGGAGAAAACATCAGAGATTATATATATCTTAAAAAATGAAAAATTATATGGAATTATATGTATGGGGGAAGTACTGTATGGGCATATCAGAAATGAACAGGTCAGAATTAATAGAGCCTTTACGGCGCTGGAAGGATACGACATTATAAAAGCGCATGAAATTTTCCGGCGGCGGGGAAATATAAATAAGATACCGGTTTTGACGGGACAGGGAGAACTGATCGGGGAGTATTCCCGGTGGGATGATATGCTTTATATTCATAGGAATCAAGAACTGTTAGTGCGGGAAGTGAACATGAAAGAGATACTTCAAATCTATGATGCCATATATTTGGTCAAGCCAGTAAAAGATAAACAGGATTCTTATTTATATATGGTAAACAGTCTTGATCGTTGTCATATATGTTATAAAATATTGGAAAAAGAGCGGATAGGTGAAATTTTATTAGATAATTCAATCTGCATTTTTGTGGATGAGGATGAAAGAAGAGGAATGCAATGTCTGTATGGGGTAGAGCCGTATATTTATGATAGTCAGGGTTATCATGTTTTACAATATGATCGGCTGGCAGATAAAGGAATAAAAGTAAGGTTTGCTACATATAAAAGTTTATTGTTTCAAATCAGGGAAAAATTATTGTTCAACGCACTAGACATAAGGAAACCAAGGGATTTATCAGGAGATCGGATTGACGATAAGGCAGATGTGCTCTTGTCAGCACTGGAAGAAAAAGGTGTTAAATGTTTTGTGATGTATGCGTTAGAAAGGGAGAAAACGCAATATGGGCAGGATTTTTGTGACAAAATAAATGTGCGATTACAATCTGCACCGGTCGATTGTAATCACCCATGGCCTAAAAGGGAGGAAAACGAAACATTTTATGATGAATTATATGTATGTGAGGATTATCAGAATGAAACAGCACAGCAGGAAATTTTTGACGGAAACAACAGATTAGCATATCAAAAAGATATATATGGAAGGTATTTCAATGCGAGAAATGGAAAAAGAATCACATGTTTTCAGCCTAAAGAATATATAGGAACAATTTATCTCATGGGACCATGTTCGATTATAGGATTATATGCGGAAGATCAGTACACCATTTCCAGTCGGCTTCAAAAGATGTTGCTGGAAAGAGGCTATCAATACCGGGTAGAAAACTGTGGTCAGTTAATACGTCCTGATTCGGCCATAGATGAAAGATTGGGAGAGATAGAAAAGTTTCATAAAAATGATATCATCGTCTATCAGTCAACTAAGGGTGAAGCAGTGAATTTACAAGGGATTTCTCTTGAAAAAATTTTTGAGGAAAATCAAATACCAGTGGAATGGGTTACAAATGTTTATGGACATTGTAATCATAAGGCCAATAAATTGATAGCAGAAAGTATTTTAGAGATGATCTCGCCCAATCTGTCATGCGGAAATTTGAAGAAACAAAATGAAGAGATACAGATTGATATTCCAGCAGTAATGGAAGGATATGTTCAGAACAAATATTTGAGTCAATACTTTGCTGATTTTAATTGGAGGGACTATGCTACGATTGGAGCGATTGTTATGAATTGTAATCCTTTTAGCAGTGGGCATCGTTATCTGATAGAGCAGGCAAGAAAGAGAGTGGAATTTTTAATTGTATTTGTGGTAGAGGAGGACGCTTCCCTGTTTCCTTTTGAAGAAAGGTTCAGGCTGGTTCAGGAGGGAACAAAAGATATAGGCGGCGTCATGGTGGTGCCCAGTGGTGAGTTTATTCTTTCAAAAAACAATGTCCGGGAATATTTTTCAAAGGAGGAGGACGAGGCAATTACCCATAATGCGGAGTACGATATTCAGGTGTTTGCGGACTATATAGCCAAACCACTGCATATTACACATCGATTTGCAGGCGAAGAACCAGAAGACAGGGTGACAAATATATATAACAGTGCGATGAAAAATGTTTTGTCCCAAAAGGGGATTGAGTTTGTACAGATTCCGCGAAAGAAGATACAGGGACAGATTATCAGTGCGTCTAAAGTGCGTAAGTATCTGAGCGATGGAGAATATGAGAAGGCATATATGCTTGTGCCGCAGACAACAAAAATATATTTGATGAATCAGACAGGAGTGGAAACGAAGATACAATGATAAGAAGAAATATAACGCAGCTGGCTATATGTCAGACGACAGAAAAACTGGATCAGGTTCCGTTCTGCTGTCTGCAGAAGTTTTATTATGAAAAACCGTCAGAAACGATTTACTTTACCATAGGAAAAGTTCTTTATGGGATCGTATGTATGAAAGAGGCGCTGCATAAAGAAAATGGAATGGTAAAAATTAATAAAGCATTTACAATGATGACAGGTTTTAATATGAATAAGGCATATGAAATTTTTAGTAAATGCGCGAGAATTTACAAAATACCAGTTGTGAATGCACAAGGAGAGCTGCTTGGGGATTATTCACGCTGGGATGACAAATTATATATTGGACGAAATCAAGAAAAATTAATGAAACAGGAAACTGTGAAAAGGATTTTGGAATCATATGATGCGGTATATGTGATCGAGCCTGCTGAAAATACAGATGTGGATTATCTGCAGCTATTGGAATATCTGAATTGTTTTCAAGTCAGATTTGATGTTTTGGGTAAGGAGCAGTTACAGGATAAGCTATTCGAAAAAGCGATCTTCATTTTTTTGAATGAAGATGAGCGGATGGCTGTTCAATGCTTATATGGAATTGAGCCATATTATTATGATATTTACGGAAACGATGTCCGAAAGTATGATTTGCTGGCAGCAGATACGCAGTATAGGATTAGAATGGCTACATACAAAAGTATATTGGTTCAGATAGAAGAGAATGAGCAGATGTTAGGATTGCAGATTGCCAATCCATACAGATCATCAGTCTGCGCAAAAAAAAACAGATGTTATGGGAGATTAGATGATAAGGCTGTTGTTTTGCTTTCCGCACTTGAACGAAAAGGTATTAAATGTTTATGCCTACATAATTTTGCAGATGAAAGAACAGAATATGGGAAGAATTTTTTAAGCGGGATGAATAGGCGTCTGGCGGAAAAAACAGATAAACAATATTTATCTGGACAATGGACAGCAAAAGTAGATAAAGAGGAATTTTTTGGAGAATTACTATTGCAGGAGGATTACAAGAATGAGACGGCACAGAATGAATTGATTTATGGAGAAAATAATTTTGAATGTAAAAATATTGAAGGGAAATATTTTAATGCAACAAACAGACGAAGGAAAACGTGTTATCAGCCAAAAGAATATGTTGGCACAATATATTTTATTGGAACATGTACGGTTATAGGGGCGTGCGTTGAGGATCAAAATACAATAGAAAGCTATATGCAAAGAACATTATTGGACAAAGGATATCTTTACAGGGTGGAGAATTGCGGCTCAATGATACGTGAAGATTCTGAGATTGATAAGAGATTAGAAGAAATTGATCGTTTTGGGGAGAATGATATCGTGGTATATCAGGCTTCTGGAATGAAAATGACAGTCGGCATGGAAAGGATTTCGCTGGAGAAAATATTTGAGCAATATAATGTTCCGAATATATGGGTGGCAGATGGTTATATGCATTGTGGACATAAGGTGAATAGATTGATCTCTGACAGTATATTTGAATTGATCGAACCGGTCTTAATAAGAAATAAGAAAGATTGTTATAACAAAAAAGCAGATATAAATATTCGGGATATCATGAAAGATTATATATGGGTAAAATATTTAGATTACTATTTTCCGTCTTTCCAGATTGGAAAGTATGGTACGGTTGGCGCTGTTGTTGTGAGTTGCAGCCCTTTTCATAAAGGGCACCGCTATTTGATAGAACAGGCCAAAAAAGAGGTGGAGGCTCTCATTATTTTTGTATTAGCGGAAGATCAGAGTTTGTTTTCTTTTGAGGAGAGGTTTCATTTGGTGATCGAAGGAACAAAAGATATAGAAAATGTATTTGTAGTGCCAGGTCAGGATTTTGTTCTTTCAAAAAATAATTTCCCGGAACATTATACAAAGAAATATTTTCCGGGAACAGCCGTCAATGCTGAATATGACATTCATATATTTTCAGATTTTATTGCAGATCCCCTTCATATTACACATCGATTTGCAGGAGAGGGAGCACAGGGGCGGATCAATAAAGTTTATTATGACGCAATGCGAAAGATACTGTCTCAGAAGGGGATTCGTTTTGTGGAGATACCCCGGCTGGTAATAGACGGAGAGAGGGTTTGTACAAAGCAGATTCAGAAGTATTTAGAGGATGAAGAATATGACAAGGCATTTTCCCTCGTACCCGAATCGACGAAACAGTATTTGACAGGATTGCTGAATCTGGAGGAAGCAGGGAATAGGAAGATAGAAACAGAGGGATAAAGAAATGAGAACAGCATATTTGGATACACTATATGAATTAGCGGGCAAAGATCAGAGAGTATATGCGCTGATATCCGATAATGGCGCGATTGTTTATGACAAATACAGACGGGACTTTGCGTCACAGTATTTGAATCTTGGAATCTCGGAGGCAAATATGCTGGGAATGGCGGCAGGTATGGCAAGCTGCGGAAAAATTCCGTTTGCTTACACAATTGGCGCTTTTCTCGCGTATCGTGCGTTTGAGTTTATACGGAATGACATCTGTCTGCAACAGCAAAATGTCAAGATTGTCGGAACTGGGGCAGGAGAGGTTTACAGCGCACTGGGACCGACACATCACGCGACAGAGGATCTGGGAGAGCTGCGTTCCCTGCCGAATCTGACCATACTCTGTCCGGCAAGCCCGCTGGAAGTAAGGAAAGCAACAATGGCGGCATATCAGTATGAGGGACCTGTTTATCTCCGGCTTGGTACAAACAGGGAGCAGGAGGTCTATCAACAGGATTATTCATTTGAGTTGGGAAAAGGGATTGTGCTGAGAGCGGGAAAGGACGTGACGCTGGTTGGTACGGGGAGTATTGTGAGCGATCTTTTGGAGGTGGCAGAATTGTCACAAAAGGAAGGAATCAGTGTCAGGGTGGTAAATATACATACGATTAAACCATTAGACCGCGAAATCATTTTGCAGGCGGCAGAAGAAACGGGACGGATAATTACAGTGGAGGATCACAATGTGACAGGCGGAATAGGAAGTGCTGTGGCAGAGGTTCTCGCAGAAGCAGGTCTGGGTATCAAGTTCAGGCGCATGGGTTTGCCAGGATTCTCGCAAGGGTATGGAACCTATGCACAGGTAAAGGATTTAAACGGTATTGGAATCGGGCAGATCTGCGCTGAAGTCAGGGCAATCATGTCCTGAGAAAAGGAATCGGGAAAAAGATGGGAGGGAAAAGATGGCATATATTGATTTTGTATCGGAATTACATAAATCTACCAGACGGGATTACATCGGACGTGTTACAGAAAATGACAAGGCGGAATGTGCAAAGGTGGCTAAAAAATATGGTTTCGATTACTGGGACGGGGACAGAAAATACGGATATGGCGGATACCGGTATGATGGCAGATGGAGAAGTGTGGCGGAGAAACTGGCAGCACACTATCAGCTACAGTCAGGGCAGAAGGTATTGGATGTAGGGTGCGGGATGGCGCATTTACTGTACGAGTTGACACAGGCAGTGCCAGGACTGATTGTAAATGGAATTGATATATCGCAGTATGCGCTGGAACACGCGAAAGAAGAGGTGAGGGCCAGTCTGCAGTATGGCCAGGCGCAGGCAATTCCCTTTGCTGATGATACATTTGACCTGGTGATCTCCCTGACAACCCTGCATAACCTGAAGGTCTTTGATTTGAAGAAAGCGGTACAGGAAATAGAGCGTGTCAGCAAGGGAAATAGTTACATAATGGTTGAGTCCTTCCGCAACGATACGGAAGAGGTCAATATGTTATACTGGCAGCTTACCTGCGCGAGTTATTATTCAGTGGACGAGTGGGAGTGGCTTTATAGGGAGTGGGGATATACTGGGGATTATAGTTTTATCTTTTTTGAATGAGAAGGCGTGATGTATTGGGTATGAAGAAAATAGTCCTATTTTCACCAACCGGCTATATAGGAGCATTTATCAAAAAAGCGTTTCAACAGGAGGAAACAGTACAACTGTATGAAATTGTGCGCGGCAGTGATTTAACACAGTACAATGGGCAGTATGATATTATGGTTTATTCTGCGTCCGTCAGCGCCGCTTCCGCTGAGAAGTATGTGCAGGATAATGTGGTAGCCGCCATTACAATGGTTAGATTTTGTGTGGAACATAGAGTAAAGCGTATTGTCTATCTGTCAACGGATTCCATTTATGGAGAGATTGATACAGATATGGTTTCAGAGAGGGCAGTAATGGTAAATCCTGGAATCTATGGAACAACGAAATATCTGGCGGAGCAGATTATTGCGGAAAGCGGGATACCGTTTTATATATTGCGGCTGCCAAGTGTTGTAGGGGGGATCTGGCGAAGGAATTTTATATCGGATTTAATGCTTAGGATAATGAACAATGAATATATAGAACTCTATAATCTGGAGAAATATTTTAATAATCTGTTATACATAGATGACTTGATCAAATTTATCGTACTTTTGTGCAGTCGGGAAGAGGATCACAGAACAGAAATTTTCCTGTTAGGTAATGAGGAAAAAATGAAACTGGAAGAGGTTGTTTCTTATATACAACTGCAATATGGTTCTACATCTCAGATTAGAAATATTAAGGATGACCATAAAAGATACTTTACTTTGGATGTATCAAAGGCAGTGAAGTATGGATATTCCTCCATAAAAATAAGAGAGATTCTTGATAAGCTGTATCAGTTGCAAAGAGGAGGGCGCTAGGGTGAAAGCAGTTATTTTAGGCGGCGGATTGTCCGGCTGTGTGGCGGCAAATGAGTTAGGCAAAAAGGGAATAGAGACCATTATCATAGAAAAAAACGCCTATCTGGGCGGTGGATGCCATACTTTTTTTTACGGAGGACACCCTTATACGGAAGGTCCCAGACCATTGGCAATAAAAGATGGAAAAGCTTTTGACTATATCAACTCGATCGTAAAAATGAGAACATTTCCTGTGATATTAGATACTTATATTGAGCAGGACAATCAGTTTTATGGTTTTCCGATTCATTGGGATGATATTCAGGCTATGCCAGATCGGGATAAAATTTTGCGTGAATTAGAGGACAGACCTAAAGTAAACACGGCAACGAATCTGGAAGATGGATGGCTCAATGCAGTCGGACCGACACTTTATGGGAAATATATCAAGACATACACAGAAAAAATGTGGGAAGTGGAATCAAATAAGGTATTTGAAGATTTTTCGTGGACAGTTAAGGGATCGCCGATTCAGTGCGGGGACCGAATCTGCCGTCTGGCATCTGAGACAGAGAGCCAGTTACAGGCATACCCGGTCGAAGAGACCGGATACAATCGTTTTTTTGATTATTGTGCCAGAGACAGCAAGGTTTATTTAAATACAAATATTGAAAAAATAGATTTGCAGAAACGCGAAGTAGATATTGGTGGGGAAAAGATACAGGGGGACATTCTTATTTCAACAATTGCACTGGATGAATTAATGGAAAACTGTTATGGCGAACTGCGTTATATGGGGCGGGACTTTTATAAGATTGTACTTCCAATAAAACATATTTTTGAAAAAGACCATCATTATATGTATTATCCGAATCAGGAACAGTTTACACGGATTGTGGAATACAAGAATCTGACAGGGCATCAGGCGGATTCTACATTGCTTGTCATGGAGGTTCCTTCTCACAGCAACCGATTGTACAGTTATAATATCCGAAGCGAGCTGGACAGGGCGGCCAGATATATGAGCAGCCTTCCAAATCATGTATATGCGATAGGCCGCCTGGGTACATATCAATATCTGAACATCAATCAGTGTATTGATATGGTAACTGAACTGATGGACAGGCTATAGGAGCGGAAGAGATGAAAAAAAAACGTCGCAATGTTTTGCTGGAAAAGATAAAAGAGTATGAAGATGTTTTGGGCTGTCATGCGAAATGGTCGTTTGGCAGGATAAGGGATTATGAGAGAAAGTGGCAGCGCCTTATCCGGAAATATGCAGAGGTTTGTATCTACGGAATACAGTTTGTAAGCATCGGTGAAACCATCCCCAGGCTGTTTATGTATCTAAGGGATCATGCTAAAAGTGATAAACATACATTATGTGTTGTTCTTCCAACTTTTTTTCACGGATATTATATAGGCGGCGTGGTAAACCATAAGATATTTGATGTTTATGGGAAGCATCTGTATTTTATCACAGAAAAAAATATAGGTTTTTGGAAATATGCATCTATTTTTCACGCTGATCAAATAAACATGGAGCAGTTTGACGCATATCAATACCGGGATGTATCGTATACCTTTCATATTAAACTGGGACAGCCGATGCTTTCATTAAACAAAAAGATTAGGGGATACGCTGAAGATAAAATGAGAAGTATGGGGATTCGCGGAGAATACATATGCATACATGCCCGGGAAGTAGCGACGAAGACCAAGAATTTTATTAGCGCCTACGATGATACTTCCGTAATCGATGCTGATATTAACTCCTATGGACAAGCCTGCATATATATGCGGGAACAAGGCTGTCAGGCTGTCAGGCTTGGAAAGGATGAAAGCAAGGAATGCAGAATAGAAAGTGTAATAGATTACGCAAATCAGTTTTATGATGAGCTTATGGATTTTTATCTGGTTGAAAATTGCCGGTTTATTATTGGCGGTATGGCGGGAATCGTGGCGGTCGCTTCATTTTGGGGCAGACCTGTCCTGCAGGTAAATACACTCTCGTTCTGTTATGGACAGGAGTCACTATCACGGACGGACTATGATTTGTATATACCCAAGAAATTATATTCCACGCGCAAACGGAGATTGCTGAATCTGTATGAATCATGGGATATGTCCTTTAAATGCGATAGGTATACAAAGCGTTTCGAGGAAGAGGGAATCAAAGTGATTGATAATACGGAAAAAGAGATCCTGGATGCTGCGGTAGAGATGAATGAAAAATTAAACCATACATGGGTGCAGACGCAGGAGGAAAAAGAATGCATGGAAAGATACTGGCAGATCATAGACCTGTGGAAGAGCAGGCATAAGCTGACATATATCAGTAAGAAAGACGGCGGACAGGGGCGGGATTCGCTTCCGCGTGCGATATGTTATAGTTACCTAAAGGAAAATATGTATTTGCTTGAGACAGGGGAGTTGTATGGGGAATCATAAGGTATATCTGCAGTATGCAAACGCGGTTCATATTCATGATAAGGTCTGGTTTGCCGATGGGGAATCAAACGGTTTCTTTTCTTTGAATTTACGGGATTTTTCGGTGGAGTTTCTAGGAGGGATATCATTTGGGGATAAAACGGTTCCATGGGCATATTACGGAAATGTTCATTGTTCTTATGAAAATAAACTGTTTCTGTTTCCTTCAAAGTGCAATCAGATTCTGGTTTATGATATGGAGCAGAATTTGATGACAGGGATTCCGTTCTGTCTGGCGGGAGCGTCCGAGGCATATATCACGGCGGGCGTCATTCAATGTGATGCCAAGGTGTGGATATTTCCATACAAAATGAAGCAGGGAATCTGTGTGCTGGACCTGGAGACATTGGTTTTGGAGAGATGTTCAGAACTGGATGAGGCATTGGATGGAGTAGAATATATATGCAATAGCGGCAATGTTGTGAAAATGAATGAGACGGAGATTGCAATACTATCGGGAAAGCATACGATCATCGGGGTGAACCTTCAGAAGAAAAAACGGATATTCAGCAAAAGCTTCGATGAGGCAGTCAATATTTGGGGAATCAGGCATAACAGCAACAGCTTTTGGCTGTTATTATATGATTCAACAGATGTGTATGAATGGATTCAATATGAGGACAGTTTGATAAAGTATACGCTTTTGGAAGAAGAGTGGATTGGTGGCAAAGGCGGCGCTTATTCCAATATCGTTTTTCTTGGCGGTCAGGTTGTTTTATTGCCTTGTGCACTGAAGTACATTACTAAAGTGGATTTTGCGGCATCTACCATCGTGAAAACAGCGGAGTATCCAAAGCAGTTCCGCTTTCTGGATTATCTAAGCTGTTTTCCGGCGTTTGGAGCCTATACATTCCTTGATGGAAACAAAGTATTGTTGTACCCATCAATGGGGAATATGCTTTTGACATATGATGCTGAAAGGAATCTCATAGAAGGCAGGGAATCAACAGTTGTGATAGAAGACATACCTTATTTAATGAAGGTGATGCAGAAAAGAATTCAAATGGAAAAGGGAATTTTTCAAGAAAACGATGGTCTTACGGTGCGAATGCTGGATTTGCTTCTGGACTGGAATATATCAGGAAAAAATATAGGAAATAAAAATTGTATCGGTCTACGGATTTATGACGATATTGCGGAGAGAAAATAAATGTGCGGAATTTTGGGCGGAAATAATAGTCAGTGGAATTACCAAAGCGGGATACAGGCGATTCTTCACAGAGGACCTGATGGACAGATGATAAAGCATATGGGAGAAATAACGATGGCGTTTGCGAGACTGGCAATCATTGACCTGTCATCAAATGCCATGCAGCCAATGACGAGCAGGGATGGGAAGGTGACGCTGGTTTATAATGGCGAAATTTATGGTTATGCATCACTGAAAAGAACATTGGAGAAAAAATATCAGTTTTTTTCCAACTCAGATACAGAAGTAATTCTGAATGCTTATCTGGAATACGGGGAGGATTTTGTTGATAAGATAGATGGCATGTTTGCGATTGCAATCTATGACCAAAATTCCATGCAGCTAAAACTTTTCAGGGACAGGGTGGGAATCAAGCCGCTATATTACTACTATGATGGCGCGAATTTTGCTTTTGCGTCGGAGCTAAAGGCGTTGTCAGCGGTGTGTATAACCGTGGGTTTTCAAATAGATCATACAGCCATATACGACTATCTGTATTATCAGTATATTCCGGAACCCAAGACAATGTACCGGCATTGTTATAAGCTTGAACCGGCACATAAACTGGTATTCGATGTGCGCAAAAAAAAGATTATGTCTATTGGCAAATACTGGAAGCTTCATGTCAATACCGCAAAGGGAAAATCGAAAAAAGATGCAGTTTTATGGAACGAATTAAGGGATTTGCTGGAACAGTCTGTCAAGGAACAACTGGCTGCGGATGTACCTGTAGGAACTTTCCTGAGCGGCGGCGTAGATTCAAGCATTATTACTTATATCAGCAATAAGGTAATACCTGATATACGTGCATTTACGATAGGCTTCAAGGATCAAAATTATAATGAGGCGCAGTATGCCAGACTGCTGACAGAGCAGTACCGCATTAACCAGACAGAAAAGATACTTGATGACAAAGATATCCGTTCTGTGAGTCATCAGTTAAGAGACTGGTACGATGAACCGTTTGCGGATACTTCCGCGTACCCATCCTTTATCGTGTCACGGCTGGCGCGTGAAAAGGTAACGGTTGTACTGACAGGGGACGGCGGTGATGAACTGTTTGGTGGCTATCACAGATACCGGATGTATGCGGAGCTCATGAAGGATAAGGTTATGGACAGCAGACTGGTCAGTGCGATGGCGGATAAATTGGGAATCACAGATATATGCCCTGACAGGGTAAAGAAAAAATATGTCAATACAGGACTTGAAAATTATCTGCCATTCATTTTTCTGGCAGACCGGAAGGGCGTGGAGATATACCGCCAGAGATGGGGCATCGATAAAGACTATGATGTCACATGGCACCTGAAGAAATATTATAAGAAGGAACTTCCGGTATTGACCAGGATGCGGTATATGGATTTTAAAACATATTTGCCTGGAGATATCCTGACCAAGATGGACCGTGTCAGCATGGCGAACTCCCTGGAAGCGCGGGTTCCGTTTCTTAACAGGAAATTGATAGAATTTGCGTTTTCCCTGAGTGAAGAAGAGTGCTGTACTGCGCAGAACTTAAAAGGAATTTTGAAACAGGCTTATCAGGATGAGATACCTGCTGACATATTGTACAGGGAAAAGATGGGGTTTGGCGTTCCGTATCAATATCTCATGATGCAGAGAGGGAACCAGCCGATTACGGTAGGAGTTTTGAAAAATGGATGGAAAGAAATATAATATCATTTTGGCGATGCTGATCGGTGGAATTGCAGGAAAATGTCTCACTGTGAAATCTGAACACAAAAAGGCGGAACAGATTCAGGCGCTGTCTGAGAAACATCTGGCGCTGTTTCTCATGATGAACCAGTGGGTCCGGATAAAACAGGATGGCAAAAAACTCGCGCCATATTTTACAGGGCATGGTTATCATAAAATCGCCATATATGGGATGAGCTATGCTGGGGAAACATTGTGGAACGAACTAAAATACAGTAGTATTGAGATTGCTTATGGCATCGAGCGGGCAGCGGGCAGGTATTCGTATATTGATATTTTGTCCATGGAAGAGTCCCTGCCGGAGGTTGATGCAGTAGTTGTCACTGCAATTACATTTTTTGATCAAATAAAGCAGGCTTTGACGGAAAAAGTGTCTTGTCCGGTCATATCGCTAGAAGAAATTTTAAACGAGGTATGAGGTTCAATGAATATTGCAATATTAATCCAGACATTAGGTGGAGGTGGGGCGGAGCGTGTTGCCCAGATTATAGGAGACTATTATGTGGAGCAGGGACACAATGTATATTACTTTTTGGGAGATACTGACATAAAGCAGGTATATCCTGTAAAGGGACAGATTGTTAATACAGGTATAAAAAGCTGTGGTTCAAATAATTTTTTTGGAGATGCCCAGGTTTTATTAAAGCTATTGGCTGCTTCATTTCAAATGCGGAAATATAAGTGTCATTACAAAATTGACGCTGCAATTAGCTTTATAGAAGAGTTGAATTATATAAATATTTTATCCAAAGGAAGGGAAAAGGTTATTACCAGGATATGCATCGTTTTATCGGCTCATGGTGGTCGGAATAGTATATTGTATAACAAAAATGTAATTCGTTTTTTTTATAACATGGCAGATAATGTGGTAGTTTTGTGCCGGGAAATGAGAAATGATATGCATCAAAATTACAAAGTTGCCATGAGTAAAATGGTACAAATTCCCAATCCTGTTTTAGTAGTTTCGCATAATAGTTCAGATGTGAACTGGAAGTATGGGGATAAAGTGATAATAGCTGTCGGAAGGTTAGAACAACAAAAACAGTATGAGAGAATTATTCGGGCATTTACTTATGTTGCTCGGAATGAGCCAGATGCAAAGCTGTTGATTTTGGGAAAAGGTTCTTTGGAAAAAAGTCTTAAAGAGTTGTGCAGAAAATATGGGGTAAAGGATAGAGTGATTTTTGCAGGGTTCAAAAAGAATCCGGAAGATTATTTAAAAAAAAGTAAAGTGTTTGTAATGGCTTCAGAGGTTGAGGGAATGCCTAATAGTATGCTTGAAGCTATGATAAATGGTTTACCAGTGGTTACAACAGATACTCCAGGAGCATGTGCTGAAATTCTTGGAAAAAAAGATGGAGTGGGAAATTGCAAAGAAATTGAATATTGTACATATGGCGTATTAACACCCTATATTTCTGGAATGGTACAAGATGGAAGTAATCTGGAGAAAAAGGAAATCCTTTTGGGACAGGCCATGTTAGAGCTTCTTCAAAACGATGAAATGCGTATGAAATATAGCCAGCGCTCTCAAAAAAGAGCTTCCATGTATAATCTTGCAAATATCATGAGCAAATGGAACAGATTATTGGGTATATAAGAAAAGGATGATATGTTAATGCACATCGTATATATCACGGTTGAGTTTGTCACGGAAAAAATGTCAGGCGGATTGGGGACGTATGTAGATAATATGGCTAAAATCATGAGCGCTCGCGGGCATAAGGTTTCGGTCATAACATTATCGCACGAAGATAAAGAGTTTTATTATCAAGACAGGATTCGTGTAATCAGGGTAACAGAGAACAGGAGTCAGAATGTCATACTGAGAACACTCGCCAATAGCTGGAGATTAAGGCATGAATTGCAAAAACTTGACAGGAAAGACAAGGTTGACATTGCTCAGACTGCCAGCTTGCATGCAATCGGTTTTTTCAGAAGCCGGAAAATTCCTTCTATAGTGAGAATATCTTCTGACAATGCCCTGTTGAGGCATGCTGATCAGTACGTGTTCGATATGGAGCGCGCGGTGTGGGATAAGACACTGTTTGACAGAATGGAACTGTATGCTGTCAGGCATGCGGATTATGCGTTTGCGCCAAGTAAATGCTGCGGCAGAATCGTTGCAGAGCGGGCGCGATGCAAAGTGGGTGTCATAGAGTCGCCCTATCTGGTTCAGACACAGAATTACGATGATTCTGTATACCAGAATAAGCTGGCTGGGAAAAAGTATTTATTGTTTAACAGTACGCTTTCTACATTAAAAGGCACTCATGTAAGCATTGCGGCTATGGATGAACTGATGTGTCTATATCCTTACCTATATGTGGTATATGCAGGCATAGATAATGGGATTATATCATCAGATGGAGTGCGGATACCGGCTAAAAACATACTGAGTCAATTTAATAAAAAGTACAATGGAAGGGTTATTTACCTGGGCTGTCTAAAACGGGAGCAGCTTTTTCCCATTATTGCGAATGCCTACGCCTGTGTATTGTTATCCCGAATTGAGAATTTGTCCAATTCCTGTATAGAGGCAATGTCTCTTAAAAAGATTGTGATTGCCACGTATGGAGCCAGTTTCGAACAATTGATCAGGAATAAAAAAAATGGACTATTGATTAAGAGGGATTCGCATAAGGCGCTGTTGAAGGCAGTGAAATATCTGGAATCAATGTCAGAAGAAGAACGAGCCAGGATGAAAATCTCTGCGCAAAAGTCTATTGAGCGGCTGGGCGAAGAGTCTGTTTATAACAACATGATAAAGGTTTATAGTGATCTGATAAAAAAGTTTAGGAGGAAAATAGTATGAGTAAAAAAGCAGTATTGGGCGCAATTGGTTCGGCAGTTCTGGGTGCGGCGGCTGGGGCGTCTGTTGTAGGAAAACGTATGGACGAAGAAAGAACCAGACAGAAAGAACTGGCGGACAAGCATCTTGCGCTGTTTGTCATGATGTGCGACTGGATGCGGCAGAGTCAGGAAGGAAGGTCGCTTGGCGGTTATCTGAAAGAAGCGGGATACAGGCGTGTGGCGGTTTACGGCCTTAGCTATGCGGGAGAGAGGGTGCTTGATGAACTGTTTAATCATGGGATTGAGGTACCCTATGCGATTGACAGGCAGAGGGATTCAACGTATTTTGCTGTTAAAGTCTGTCGTCCGGAAGACGAATTGAGGGAAGTAGATGCCGTCATTGTCACCGCGATCACATTTTATGATGAAATCAGGGAACAGTTGGAAAGCATGCTTAGCTGTCCCATTCTGTCACTGGAAGATATTATTCGGGAAATGTGAACTAGGGAGCGGACATGATTAGTGTGATCGTACCTGTATATAATATTGACAGTGTGATCGGGGAGTGTCTGGACAGTATCCTTGGACAGACATATCAGGATCTGCAGATCATAGTGGTGGATGATGGATCAACGGACAATTCAGGAAAGATCTGTGATGCATATGCGTATCAGGACAGGCGTGTCCAGGTAGTCCATACAAGGAACTGCGGGCTGGTAGCCGCGCGGAAAAAGGGATTATCGTATGCAAAGGGCGAGTATATTGGTTTTGTCGATGGAGATGACTGGATACAACCTCAGATGTATGAAGAGCTGTTGGCAGAAATTGTTGATACAGACGCAGATTTTGTACATTTTGGTTTTTGGGAAAAATCCGGTGGACGGAGTATACCACACTTAAAATTTGAGGAAGGCGTATTTGATTTACCTGGCGGAGCAGATGGTTTTATTAGGAAATTTGTTCTGCGGGAGGACTATTCAGAATACGAAAGCATGACCTACAGTATCTGGTCGAAACTGTTCCGCAGGGATATTATCTGTGCAGCTTATGAAAAAGTGCCAGATGATCTGAACGTGGGCGAAGATCTGGCGGCTCTTTGTTTCTGCATTATGGAGGGCAGGCGTATAGTACTGCGTAGAAAGGCGTTTTATCAATACCGTGTCTGGAATAAGTCATTAAGCCATAATGGAAGCGGACTTGATAAAGCAGTGAAGCGGGCTATGGTATACCGTTTTTTGCGGACGATTTTTTCACGGTATCATTGCCTGGACGAAATGGAAAAATCCCTGCACACATATCTGACATTGCATCTGTACAGTGGTCTGCAGGAAGAGGCTGCATTGGGTGTACGGATTCCGTTTTTTCAGATAGATCATATAGATATTCTGTTTGGAAAAAAACTTGTTTTGTATGGCGCTGGTTGTGTGGGGCAGGATTATTATGTACAGATCCAAAAATATGTACAATGTAATTTAATGGCATGGGTTGACCAAGGGTATAAAGGTATTTGTTTCGACTATGCAGAAGTGACAGATCCGGAAAAACTTAGCAATATCGATTTTGATATCATTCTCATTGCGGTTGAGAGAGAATCCGTGGCAGAGGAAATACGGTCAGAGCTGATGTTACGGGGAATAGCGGAGAGTAGGATCCAATGGTATCCGCCAGTTTATGTATATGGACGGAAAGGGGAGTGAAAGATGTTATTATGAAAAAAATATTATTTATCATCTGGTCGTATTCCCTTGGCGGCGGTGCGGAGTCGGCTCTTACAACGATTGTGAACCATCTGAATCCGCAAAAGTATCAGATTGGGATCATGGAGGTTTATCACAGCACAGTAAAGAAGGAACCTGTAAATCCTAATATTAAGATCTATGCACCGATTACTTTTGAGGGAGACAAGGATTATCGGAAGAAAATGTATTACATACATCGGGATTCGGACAGGGTAATCAGGAGATATGTTCCATCAGGGTATGATTTGTATGTCTCTTTTAATTATCAGATACCCAGTTTCCTGTTACCAAAAGGAGCCAGAAATATCGCATGGGTGAATGAGACGGTTTATAATCTTGCGGATAAGGGAATGGAAAATTGCCGCTCCCTGCAGGACAGCGCTTTTGAGAACGCTGCAAAAATTGTTTCTATCAGTGATTTTACGACAAAAGCAATACAAGCGTTATTCCCGGTACATTCAGACAAACTTGTGGAAATTTATAATTCAGTGGATATCTCTGGGGTAAGGAAAAGGGCGGAAAGTGATACAGGGATCAGGCTGCAGCGTCCGGCGGTTGCCTGGGTGGGGAGATTCGATGCGAATAAGAATCCGCTGCGGATGGTAGACATCTTTCAAAAGGTTCATCAAAAAAACAGTCAGGTGCATTTATACTTTATGGGAAAGGGTGAACTGGAAACTCCGATACTGGACAAATCCAGCGGGTACGGTTTGCAGGAGCATGTTCATATGCTGGGGTATCTCGACAATCCGTTTCCGGTCATAAAACAGGCGGATGTCTGCTGTATGACCTCCAGATCAGAGGGATTTCCTATGAGTCTATTGGAGTGTGTCGCGCTGGGTGTTCCGTTTGTATCTACCGAGATAGGAGGGGCGCGGATTCTGGCAAACGAGGAGCGCTGCGGAAGAATTTTCTCGGAGGACGATGAAGCGGCAAAAGAGATCCTGACGCTGTTAAGTCAACCAGAAGAGTGCCTGCAAGATGAGTGTGCCAGGTCAATTGAGCGGTTTGACTTAGGTGCCTATCTCTCCAAGATCGAGATGTTATTTGATGAGGTGCTGGAACAGAAAAGGGATACCAGGAATGAATCAGTGGAAGATACCAGAGAAGATACTGTTGTATTAGAAGACCGAGAATACTATTACCGGTTTCCAGAGAATCTGATTCCCAGAGGATCAAGGATTATATTATATGGCGCAGGCGATGTGGGAACAAATTTTTATTATTACATAAAGGAAACGGGCGTTTGCAAGATAGTGGCATGGGTTGATGCGGCAGCAGAAAAATACAGGGCACTTGGCAGGGATGTACAGGATATTGATGTGATCTGGACTGCGGAGTATGATGCAGTTCTTATATCAGTTATGCAGAGCGATGCTGTACAGGAAGTTCGCAGTACACTGCACAGGAGAGGTATTTCTGATGACAAGATTTTATGGACAAAACCAATATTTTAGGAGCCATGAAGACAGGCAGAAAATAGAGGATGTGGATATATGGATAATCAGTATACGGCTTTGCTGGAGGAACTGCATAACAAAAAGTTAATTGCATTCGGCTGCGGGAAGTATTTTAGGGAATTTTTGCTGCGATACCCTTCTCTGGCGGGAGAGATCGCGTTAATTTTGGATAATCATCCCCAAAGTGATGTGTATACATATGATAAATTTTGTATTCCGGTCATGTATCCGGCGGAAATAAACAGGTTTGACTTATCGAATTATATCATTATTTTTTGTGCCGGGAGCTGGAAAGAGATGAAGGAACAGCTTGATGGAATTGCCGGTCAGGAATATATTTGCTTTCATTATCCCTTGAATATTGATTACAGAAAGAACCGGCCACTTGGAATATTTCACAGGATTGTTGTCCCGTCTGTTGAAATATTAAAAGAGTACTCCGTCATGGAAAAGGCAGCAAAACTGTTAGGGATTGAGGGAGAATCAAAAATACCGGAATGTCTTATAAAGGGTACAATTCATACAATCCCGCGTCTTACGGTAGCCCTGACACCAAGATGTTCATTGCGGTGCAAGGAGTGTAATAATCTCATGTGGAGGTTTTCAGATCACAGTGACCTGCAGGCTGAAAAGATTATATCCTCTCTGCAAAATGTAATAGATGCCATGGATCTGATACCGTGCGTTGAACTGATAGGCGGGGAACCGTTTGCGGCTGGGAACCTGAATCATGTACTGGACTTTTTGCTGAAACAGAAAAATGTGATGGTGATAGAAATCACGACAAATGCGACAATAATGCCTTCAGTGGAAACTTTAAACAGACTGAAAAATCAGAAGATATATATTCATGTCAGCAGCTATGGGCATGTTGTGGACCAGCGCAGGTTTATCAGTTGTATGCAGGAAAATAATATACAATACAGACTGCTTGAGTTTCAAAACCAGTGGGTGTCCACAGGAGGAATTGAAAAACGCAACAGGGACGCAGATGAACTGATGTATCAATATTATCATTGTACCTCTGGCAATCTCTGCAAAACCTTGTGGGAGAACAAGCTCTATCCCTGTGCGCGTGCAGCAAGCCTGGCAGCTTTGGGGATTATGGCGGACTGTCCATATATTGACTGCCTTCAAAAAGAAGATATCAGGGAGAGACTTTATTCTTTTTATCTTGTTCCTTCCTGTGGACCGTGCGATTACTGTGATGTCGCAGTGGCAGATCCCGTCTATGTAGAACCGGCAGTGCAGCTTGACAGAACGGAGGACATATGCGGGCAGTAGAGACAGTCATGAAATATTATGTTCAATACGGGAAGGACACAGCGAAGTGCGCTGCAGATTATTTGAAAAATGGTGCAGGGAAAGGCGGTACGCACAGGAAAATAAAAAAAATAGCAGTTTATTATCCTGTGATGAACCGTGGGGGCGTCCAGCGGGTAATATCCCTTCTTCTTCCGATATATAGCCGCTTACATTACGATGTGATACTGATCACAGAACAGATATCAGATGAGGATTATGAGATACCAAAATGGGTGAGACGGTTTGTCATAACAAGTGAGAGACAGGCATTGTCAGACCAGCGCAGTTTTTGGAATAGATACCAGGAGCTGGGGAGCATCTTAGCCACGGAGTCGGTGGATTTGTTTCTCCATCATGGTGTCCGGCAGGCGCTTTTTATATACGATGTTATGTTATCCAAAACTGCAGGCGTGTACACGGTGGCCGAGAAGCATCAGGTGTTCACACAAGGGTTCTGTGATATGAAGGATTTGTTCTGGGTTCATCTGGCTGCTTTTCAGATCATAGACGGGCTTGTCGTTCTTTCGACAGCGGAGGAGACTTATTGGAGAACGTTTGGAATCAATGCTTTTTACATAGAAAATCCAATGAACGAGCGCTTAAAGACCGTGGACTGCGGCGGGCAGAAAGACTGTATTTCATGGGCTGGGAGACTTGATGTATATTCAAAACAGTATTTTGACATTCTTAAGGTTGCTGTGATTGTAAAAAAGTCCCATCCGGAAGTCCGGTTCAGAATGTTCGGAAGCGGCAGCAAGGCAAAAATCCGGGAATTGACGAAGTGCATCGAAAGATATGGACTGAAAGATTATGTCATTTTCTGCGGATATGAGACAGACATCGCACAGATGTATAAAAATACAAGGATTCAGCTCGTAACATCGGCATATGAGGGATTCCCCATGGTGGTTTATGAAAGTAAAATCTTAGGGATTCCTATGGTTTTGTATGATCTGCCTTATCTGGAACTATTGAAAAACGGGCTTGGGTATCTTTCGGTACCAAGCGGGGATATCAGGGGGATTGCGGAGAATATCTGCAGGATACTGGATCATCCTGAATTGGAGGCGGCGCTGAGCCGGGAGGCTAAGGTCAGTCTGCAGGATTTTAGCAATGAGACAGTGGCACGAAAGTGGAGTCTTTTATTTCACAATATAGAAAAACATATATTGCGGGAAGATGGAATCAATGAACAATATGGCATGATATTAAAAACAATGCATAGGCATTATGCGGTGGCCCAGAGAAAGTACGAAAAACTTTTGTGGGATTCAGAACAGTCTGTGCTGACATATCATGTCAGAAAAGAGATGAAAAAGGGAAAGAAACCTGTCATATGCCCATATGGTACAGTAGGAAAGAGGGTTAAAAGGATGCTGAACGAGAAAGGCATCCAGGAAGCATATATCGTGGATAACGGGATTTCACAGAAAGGGCAGGGAATACTTTCCCTGGCGGATTTAAAGGAAATGGACTGTGGGGAGTATCTTTTTATTGTCTGTTGTGAAGACGAGGATCTGAAAGAATGGTTTCAGGATCAGTTGCGGAAAACAGCAGGTACAGAGAGCATTCTGTATTATGATGCAGCATTGGAAGGGGAGAGTTAATACATGGTTCTGGTATCAGTGGTCATACCAATATACAATGCGGGGCAGTACATAAAGGAGTGTTTAAACAGCGTTACCAGCCAGACGTTGCAGGATTTGGAGATTATTTGTGTGGACGATGGTTCAACAGATGATTCGCGGGATATTGTAAAGGAATGTCAGACTGCTGACGCAAGGATCAAACTGTTTGTGCAGGAAAACCAGGGATCGGGACCTGCGAGAAACAATGGACTGGGAGCGGCATGCGGAAAGTATGTGGCGTTTCTTGACGCGGATGACTTCTGGCATGATGAGCTGGTCTTGGAGAAGGTTGTGAGAGCGGCCGAAGAAAATGCAAGCGTTGTCACAGGGGCGTTCTGGGGAAATTATAAAGATGGGAAATACGAAAGATCAGGGCTACACAGGCGGTATTTTGAGAATGATAGTAGTGGGCGATGGATTGATTTCAGTGAAGAACAGGATTGCATCGGATATTGGAGTTATCTGTACCGAAGAGAATTTTTGCATAACAATGCGATCTGTTTTCCTGATTATTACAGGTTTCAGGATCCTCCCTTTCTGACAAAGACATTGTTGAAGGCAGAAAGATATTATGTGGTTCCTGTAGATTGGTACTGCTATAGGACAGTATATAAAAATGCGCTTTCTACAGACCAAAAGACAGTTGATTTTATGAAAGGGGTTCATCAGGTATTGGAACTTGCCCAAAGGCATCACCTCGAAAAGCTTACGGCTGAGATGATAAGACAGGTGAATGAGTTCAGCCAGTGCATTGTGAAAGGGATTGTCAGAGGAAATACAGAGATACTTGATCTGCTGGGACTGATTCAGAAACTTACTGCAGGAAGAAAGGAAGATCTTGAACCTGTTGTGTTTTTGCAGGAAGCAGTCTGGGAGAGGACTGAAGGAATCGTGGACAGGTTCCGTCGTAAACTTAGTGATTTTAATAAACTGGTTATATATGGCGCGGGGAAATATGGGCACTATCTGATGGGATGGATTGAGAAAATGGATGACGATATAGAGATCATATTCGCGGAGACAAAGTGTGTGGAAGAACGTGTTGTGAGTGGGAAAAAGTGCGTCCAGATAGACCGGCTGGCAGCGGATATGGATGGGACGCTTGTGATTGTGGCTGTTACACCTGACGCACAGCCGCAGATGGAAACAAACCTGATCCGTCTGGGAATAAGCAATTATATAATGCTGGGCAGGGAGCTGATGACTGCGCTGGAGTGTATGGATTTTGACTGGGAGGGACGAAGATGACATTTGCAGATACAAGAGAAATATATAATCGTATGCAGGATGAAATCTCACAGAAATTGTTTGCCGCACGATTGAGCGTATCCGCGACGGGAAATGCAGGATATCTTACGATGCTTCCGGCAGAGTACAGAAATCTGGGCGCTGACATAGAGATCTTTCGGAACAGACTGCTTTTAGAAGATCACAAACAGACGATCATTTTTGGCGCGGGATTTAACGGGGTTGCAATCGCAAGACAGATACCAGTCAAATCGCTGGCTGCCTTTATAGATAATTTCCGGTGCGGTCAGACGGAACCCTATACCAATCTTCCTATATATTCTTTAAAAGACTATATTCGGAGATTTGGATCCGAAGATACAAAGTTTGTTATTTCTGTGAGTGACAGGAGCGTAGTGGGAAAGATGTATGTACAGTTGGCGGATGAGGGCGTGAAGCCGGAATCAGTCCTGACCATTCCGGCAGAGTATCGGAACAGCACATCCCAGTATTTTGACCTGCTGACACCGGATGAACATGAGACCTTTGTGGACTGCGGCTGTTATGATGCCAGCACGGCCTTTCACTTTGCGGGATGGTGCGGCGGTAAAGGATACGATAAAATCTGGTGTTTTGAGCCGGACCGGGACTCGTATCAGACATGTAAAGAGCTGTGCTCTGGCCTGGCAGGGTGTAAGGTGTATCCTTATGGGATATCAGACAGGGCGGGAACGGCACCGTTTCAGTCCGGCCGGAAAGAGGAATCGAGAATTGTAAAAACGGACGACGCGTTAACAGATAACGTGATAGAGACGATTGTTCTGGATGAATTTCTGCGTGGTGAGCGTGTGACTTTTATTAAGATGGATATAGAGGGGGCGGAGCTGGATGCGCTCAGGGGAGCTTCCCAGATTATCAAAGAGCAGAAACCGAAACTTGCCATTTCAGTCTATCATAGGGATGACGATATTGTTGCGATACCAAAGCTGCTAACTGGGCTTAGGCCGGACTATAAACTATATCTCCGGCACTATAGTCTGCTGTTGAATGAGACTGTTTTATATGCGTGCTAGATTATGGGGAGTACAGTACATATGAAGGTTTTGCTTTTTGGGACAGGTGATTACTACAACAGATATAAAAAGTGGTTTGAGCCTTTGGAAGTCCTTGCACTGCTGGATAATTCCGAACAGAAACAGTATACGGTGATTGACGGATTAAGAGTATTGCCCCCTGCGGAGGGAGTGGGACTGAAATATGATGTGATCGTCATTTTGAGCTTTTATGTGAAACAGATGAGGCAGCAGCTTATTTCCTTGGGAGTAATGCCTGAAAAGATTTATCATTTTTATGACCTGCACCAGTTGTTTGGTCAGAGCGTGGTGCGAAGACCAGTACAGTATTATCTGGGTGCGCGGGAACTGGCGGCGGATGTGTCGCTGACAGTTCCTAAAATCCTGCTCTTATCGCATGACCTGACACTGGGCGGACCGGCGATCGCCCTTTTTCATACGGCAGAGATTTTGGAAAAAAAGGGATATAGGGTTGTGTTTGCCGCCATGTCTGGCGGACCGTTGCTGGACGAACTTATCAAAAGGGGAATCCCTGTTGTTGTGGATGAAAATCTGCAGATATCAACAATGCAGGAGACGGAATGGATCAGCGGGTTCTCGCTGTTGATATGCAATACCCTGAATTTTCATGTATTTCTTTCAGAGCGGGATACACGGATTCCGGTAGTATGGTGGCTTCATGACGCACGCTTTTTTTATGACGGAGTTGACAAAACGGTGATGAGGAAGATCCATAGTGAACATTTGAACATCATGGCTGTTGGGCCAGTTCCGGCGGCGGCCATAAAGGAGTTTCTGCCGGACATGGACTGCGGCGAGCTTTTGTACGGCGTTTCCGATACAGGACATGGTCTGGCAGTAAAGGAAAAAGACAACAAAGTAAAATTTATTACGATCGGTTTTCTTGAAGACATTAAAGGACAGGATGTGCTGGTGGAGTCCGTGCAAAGATTGCCAGATCAGATTCGGAGCCAGTGTATTTTTTACATAGTTGGACATGATAAGACGCTGTTTGGCGAAAGGATTCATAGGGACAGCGCGGGAATCAGGGAGATCCGTTTTACCGGAAGCGTGGAGAGACAGGAAATCCACAGACTGCTGGAAAGCGCAGACGCTCTGATCTGTCCTTCAAGACAGGATTCGATGCCTACCGTTGCAGCGGAGGCAATGATGCATTCTGTTCCGTGCATCCTGTCCGATGCGGCAGGTACATCAGCGTATGTCCGCGATGGAAATGACGGACTGATTTTTCCATCAGGAAATGTACAGGCGCTTACAGACAAAATCGAGTGGTGTGTCAATAACAGGAAAAAGCTAACGGGCATGGGAAAAAAAGCAAGGGAGCTATATGAAAAACATTTTTCAATTTCCGCGTTTGAAAAAAGATTAATAGAAGTTATTCGTGAGGCAATGGGATCGCAGTGACAAAAGTATGAGGTGTTGGTATCAGTGGAAACGTCAAGGGACATGGACAAGCTTTTTGGCAGGTTCAAAAGGGAAAAAATAGCATTATATGGACTTGGCACAGAGACAAAAAGGGCATTAGCGGAATTGGGTGACGGATATGCGGTCATTGGCCTGCTGGACAGTTTCCGCACGGACGGCAGACTGTACGGAAAGCCGGTCATATCTTTTGACAGTGCGGTCCGGGAGGGTGTCAAACTGATTATTGTCGTGGCGCGCCCTGGTTCCTGCAGGGCAATCGCGAAAAAAATCGGGAAAGAATGCAGGGATAAGAATATTACTTTATTGGATATCCGGGGGAAAGATCTGCTGGAAACAAGAAAAGTTTCCTATCGGTTCTGCGGCGCCGATGGTGTCACAAAGGCAGAACTTGAGGAAAAAATAAGGCGTGCCGATGTGGTCAGCTTTGACTTGTTTGACACGCTTGTCATGCGTCAGACACTTTATTCTGATGACGTGGTGAAGGTTGTGGATTGCCGGTTAAAAGAAAAGGGTATCTTTATAGATGGTTTTTGTGACAGACGCCTTTCAAGTGAAAAAGCGTTGTCAACAGATGCGGCACCCACGCTTGCTGAAATCTATCAGAATGTATTGGAAAATCTGGCGGCTGACGCAATACCAGAGATTACGGCAGCACAGCTTGCTGGTCTGGAGTGGGACGTGGATTTTTCTCTGATTGTGCCAAGAAAGGAAGTGTGCAGTCTTTTTGAGAGAGCAGTAAAATGCGGGAAAAAAGTCTATGTGGTCTCGGATACATATTACAGCAGGAACCAGCTTGCTCAGTTACTTGAGAAATGTGGCATTGTACAGTACACGGATATTCTTTCCTCCAGCGATTATAGGACTGGAAAAACACAAGAGTTGTATCATGTTTTGAAAGAGAAGGAACAAGCAGAGGAATATCTCCATATTGGCGATGACATTGTGGCGGATATACAGTATGCCGGCCGTTTTGGTCTTAATACATGTAGACTGTTTAGCGGGCTGGAGCTATTGGAAGCACTCGGAGGTCTGGGCGTGCTGGATTTTGTGAAGGACTTGTCTGACCACTTGAAGGCAGGAATGTTTGTGGCACGGATTTTTAACACGCCGTTTTTGTTCGAAAACAAGGATCGCCAGATAGAAATAGCGACAGCACACAATATCGGATATTTGTTCTGCGCGCCGATAGTCAGTGATTTTATTTTGTGGTTTTATGACTGCATGCATAGGGAACAGTTCCAAAATATATGGTTCAGTGCAAGGGATGGATATCTGATCCAAAAAATGTATACATATTTAATCCATACATTGGAACAGGAGGTGCAGACGGTCTATTTTCTCACTTCGCGATCCGCGGCGATCCGGGCTGGGATGCGGAATCGGGAAGACATCTGTTATGTGGAAGGCATGCAGTATAGTGGTTCGCTTGAAGGGAAATTGAAGGAACGGTTTGGGATTTACGCGGAAGAACACAGATTGGAGAATTCTTTGAACTGTGAAGAGGGACTGCTGAGGTATCAAGACCTTATTATAGAAAAAGCCCGGACGGCTTCTGATAATTATCAGAAGTATATCAGAAAACTAAATGTGAGGGATGGTGATGTCGCCTTTTTTGATTTTGTGGCAAAGGGGACAACCCAACTGTATCTGCAGAGACTGATCGGTAATCATCTGAGAGGTTTCTATTTTCTTCGACTGGAAAAGGAATATATGAAGGAGCGGAATATAGATATTCAGTCCTTTTACGCAGATGGGGACAAGGAATCCTGTGCCATTTACAATGACTATTACATTCTCGAGACACTGTTAACAGCGCCGCACCCTTCCATACAGGAATTTGATGATATGGGGAAGCCTGTCTATGCTGCAGAGACAAGGACTGCCAAGGATATTTCGTGTTTTACACAGGCACAGGAAGGCATCTTTGATTATTTTCAGACGTATATTGCATTATGCCCTAAATCACAGAGGACAGTAAACAGGAAACTGGCTGAGATCTTTTTAGAGCTGATCCATGAGGTGAGGATAACAGATCATGATTTTTTGGAATTGATCGTGGAGGACTCGTTTTTTAACAGAATGACGAAAATAACGGACGTGATATAGATAAATAGAGAATGACATATTTGTAAAGGGGGACCTGATATGCTGCGATTTATGGACTGCAGCCTGCTCGATCATGGTGAAGGATTTAATATTGTCAATATAAATCAGGATTTACGGCTGGATGAAGAAATATGGCAGAGCGCGAGGGATTGTTTCAGGCAGAACGCCTGTCAGGATTCGACAGTAATACGTGCAGCTCCGATATTGAATGAACAAAGGAAGATCATTGGCTATGGATGGCAGGATATGGAAGCTGACAGGGAACTTCGGATGATACGGGAACTTGAGGAGACCAAAGACGCCATACGGTTTGACGATGTTTTTCCTGATATCAGGGAAGTGGTCGTATATGGATTAAATGAACTGGCATATTATTTTGTAAAATATCTTGAACATATGAATATTCCGGTAATGGTAAGCGGCAGGCATTGGAAACATCTTCACTATCAAGATGTGGGAGATATTGAAGACGACGATGGCAGGATGATCGTCTTTGCGGAGCCCGTTATGGGATATGGGACAGACTTGTTTCAGAGGGTGGTAAGAAGCTCTTCCCCAGAGTTTGAATGTATTGACCAGATTTATGAGCAAAATGTGCTTGCAGGAAAGATAAAGAATGTCAGGGGCGGGGCAGACTGGTTTTTTGAGACGCTGAAAGGAAAAAAATGCTCAATATTGGGAGTTGATGTAAGGGCGCAGGATGCATATGACCTGTTATATCAGCATGGTGTCGATATTGAAAACTTTTTGGTAAAAAATACAGAAAATGATATCCCGATGACACTGTTGGGCAAAAATGTAAGCACTGTGGAGAATACTGTATGCTACGAGAAAGATGCTGTTTTTATAAGCGTATCGGGGAGAAACAGTGCGCTGGGGACTGCCGATGTTGACTTTTTTGATTATTATGGATATAGAAGAAATGAGCAGTTCTTCCTGATAAATGATTATACCAGTATTCCTTATAGCAATCTGGTTCATATATTAGGCGGCAAAAAATTGTCCTTAGTAGGGGATGAAATTCTGTGCAGGATACTTGTAGAGTATCTGGAAAAAGTGGAAAATGGTAATATTTCTGTCAGGTACATAGAGCTATCCCAATGGGATCCGACTGATAAACAGGAAAGAATGCTTTTTATTGTGCATCCAGTATATGGGTGGCATGGGGACGTGGATCCAGTAAATAATCCGGAATTATGGGAGTTTAAGGAACAACTGAAAAAAATAAGGGGCGCTTTTTATCTGGAGTATTTTTCACGCGCAGGCGTGTTTGTCCTTATTGATGAATATATGAACCAAAACAGGGAGAAATATTTACACAAACAGATGATACCGAAGGGGATACTGTTAGGGGCGATGCCGTCTATGAGTGGTAATTTCCTGATCCGGGGATTATTGGATGGGCATCCTGATATACTGAAAGTGTCATGGAGTGAGTTAAATCATAACCTGTTTTGGTATTGTATCCGTCTGGCCTGGGAGCAGTCTGGAAGGATTACATATGCTAGAGAGGATAATTTCTTTTTTCCGGACTGGAAGTTTTTTAAAGAAAGTGTCGCAAGAGTGCATATAGAGGGCAGGATGACTTCCCAGGAAATATTTTTGGCTTTCCACAGAATTTATATGGAAAGCATCAGAAAAGAACCATTGGAGGACCTGTCCCAGATGGTGGTATACTGGGAGCCTCATATATCCAGGGAGGATCATTTGTTCTGGGCAAAGTGGCTGGAAAGTGAAAAGATTGATGGGCATACACTGATAACCTGCAGAAATCATGTGGTATGGTATGGTTCAAACTACAAATGGTACAGTGGAGGCGGTTCTATCAAAGGTTTCCTTGGTCATATCTCGGCGATGACGTGCGAGGATTACAGCTATCAGATTCCGCTGCGCCATTGGAAAGCGTTTACGTTGCGTTTTGAGGATATAAAGCTGCATCCGAAAGAAGAACTGTTAAAGCTATGCAGCATAATTGGCATACCATGGTCGGATAGTATGCTGCATACGACAATCGATGACCGGGAATATGTGTACAATGGCGTTGTGGATTTCGACATGAAGCCCGTATTCAATCCGTATGAGGAGTTTATGTCCGCGTTTGACCGTTTTCGCGTCTGTCTGATAAGCAGCGCATATCAGAAAAAGTATGGTTATATGTATGAAAATTGTCTCCGTTTTTCAAGAAGAGAACTGCAGGAAATGTTTTTAAAAAAGTTCCGCTTTCAGGATTTGATGAACCTGAATGTAGAAGACGAGACAACATATTATTTATGCGCGTATGCTTCGCTGAAACAGCAGTTATGGGAAGCTAGGAAGCATGCGGTTTTAAATGATATTATACCAGAATTTAAGCCTGTAGAAATAGGGACGGAATGTACACAATACAGCAAGAGACAAGAGGAACTGGACCGGCTGGCGGAATTTGTCAAGAAACAAGAAAAGTTAATTTTATATGGCACCGGACAGGACTGTAAAGTGCTCTGGGAGTATCTGGATGAGGCGGATAAAGAAAAAATTCTGTTTTGTGACAGGAAAGCAATACAGGATCGATACATTTATCAGGGAAAGAGTGTGCTGACACCGATGGAATTGCGTAGTACGTACCGTGATTATATGATACTGATTACATCAAGCTGGTATGGGTTAAGGATTCAAATGGAATTGGAAAATATGGGGATTTGTCAGAACAGGATTGAACGCAATACTGTCCCGCTTGGGAAAGCATAGATTAGAATAAAGAAAGGAAAATTTGATGCGATCAATGCAGGAATTTACAGACAAGAACCTGGATGGCACAGCTGCGAGAATAATAGATAATAAAAGAATACCAGCGCCCATCTGAAACGGGGTGTTGATTTAGGGAGGAAAGGTTATGGCTTACGTTTATTGGATCACCGGTCTGTCCGGCGCAGGAAAGACATCAATCGGAACATTATTATATGAAAAGATGAAACCCAAATATCCCAACACCGTATTCCTCGACGGTGACGTGCTGCGTGAAGTATTTGGCAACGACCTTGGCTACACGCGCGAGGAGCGCATCAAATGTGCGATGCGGTATGCGAGGCTGTGTAAAATGCTGCAGGAGCAGGATATGAACGTCATATGCTGTACGATCTCTATGTTTGACGAAATCCGTGACTGGAACGGACAAAATATAGAAAATTACAGGGAGATTTATGTGAGGGTATCCATGGAAGTGTTGACACAGCGGAATCAGAAAGGGTTGTATAGCACTTCCATGGAAATGTCACAAAAACAGAATCCGAAAGGCTTGAACAAGGGTGATGGACAAGTTGCAGGCATCCATGTGGATATCGAGGAGCCGAAAAACCCAGACATGGTTCTGGATAACGAGGGTAATTCGGATTTATCAGAACTTGTTGATGATATAGTGAAAAGATTCGGAATATGAGGGGATTATACAGATGAAAAGAGTCATATATACCCAGCGGGTAGAAATTGTCGAAAACTACAATGAACGCCGGGATTGTGCGGATGTGGAGATTGCCAAATTGATATGGGAGTGTGGCTTCCTGCCTGTCCCAGTCAACAATATCCCACAAAAGATCAATACATTTTTAGATCAGATCAGACCTGATGGAATCCTCCTTACAGGCGGAAACGACCTGTCAAAATACGGTGGAAACGCGCCTGAACGCGATGAGACCGAAAAAAAGATAATTGAATATGGAATAAAAAATAATATTCCGATATATGGATTTTGCCGGGGAATGCAGGTAATCGCAGATTATTTTGGCGCGGAACTGACAAAGATAACGAATCATGTGTCAGTCCGTCACCGGCTGGAAGGGAGCAGTCCATGGAATGGAAGAATAGTGAACAGTTTCCACAACATGGCGGTAAAGGCTGTGACAGGCGGCCTGACAGTTGAAGCAAGGTCAGAGGATGGTGTCATAGAAGTTATCCGGGGTAAGGATCAAAGCATATATGGTACGATGTGGCATCCCGAGCGGGAAAAACCATACATGCAAAGTGATATTCAATTTATAAAACAAATTTTTTCAGAAGAGGGGTTATGAATATGAAAGCAGTTATTTTAGCGGCAGGACAGGGAACAAGACTGAAAAAGTACACGGAAAACCTGCCAAAAGGTATGTTAAAATTTGCCGGAAAGACGATTATAGAGAGACAGATTGAGACATATCAAAAGTGCGGAATTACAGCAATTATTGTAGTCAGGGGATTTGCAGCGGATAAGATCACATATCAGGGTGTGAGGTACTATGAAAATGCAGACTATGAGAATACAAATATGGTTGAATCCCTGATGGCCGCAAGACAGGAGTTTGATGATGATATCATCATAAGCTATTCTGATATTCTCTTTGAAGAAGATATGCTTGGGAAAATGATGGAGTGCAGGGAAGATTTTGCAGTTGCAGTTGATGCGAACTGGCAGGAGTACTGGAAGGCAAGGTATGGAAAGGTTGATTTCGATACAGAAAGCCTGTCGCTCGATGAAAATGAAAATATAACAGAACTCGGCATGGAGGCGCCGAAACTGGAGGATATTGATGCCAGGTATATCGGGCTTTTGAAGTTTTCTAAAAGCGGACTGCAAAAGATAACAGAAATTCTCGAAAGAGATTATGAAGCATACCAGGATAAACCATGGAAGCAGTCAGGAAAAACCATACGAAAGGCATATATGACAGACTTGCTTCAGGCAGTGATCGAGTCGGGGGAACATGTCAAGGCAGTAAAGTTCAGAAATGGCTGGATTGAGTTTGATACAAATGAAGATTATGAGACTGCAATTAAATGGAAAGAAACAGGTACGCTGAATAAATTTATTCAATTAAATATATAGCAGTATACTATCCAGTATTAATAATGTTTAGGGAGGCACAAGTCATGAAAAATATAATAAATACAAAAGGAAATTTCGATGCCCAGGGAAGCAAGATAACCCAAACTAATAAAAATATAAAAATTACAGTTGGAACAGTTGTAATTGTAGTGGTTATGATCACAAGTTTTTTATTTCTTATCAATAGAAAAGATAGTGTCTCATTGTTAGGCAGATGGGAAACTGAAGAAGGGCATTATGTTAATTTCATTTCTGATGGAACAATGGATACGGATTTGCATTATGTTTGGGATAATCCTGATACATATGAAATATTAGAGGAAGGGTATCTTAAATGGGGAAAGTATATTCCTACTATGGTTCAATATAAATATACATACTGGGAGATTACAATGGACGGAAAGGATATAATAGTGCTAACATCAAGAGAAGATTCATCAAATATTATTAGGTTAATAAGAAAACAATAAAAATAGTAAAATTGGTTCTTTATAATATTGGGGTAACTCCGTTATTCTCGTTTTGTTTTACTAAGCCTACTTAATGGCTTGCAGACAATCCTGAGAATATGTAGATACCCAAAGCACAGAAAGAACCGTAAAATTATGTTTTGGAAAATACACTGATTTTCCAAACAAGAGCGGATAAATAATGACAACTGAGTTAGTGTATTGACACGTTTGGTTGATACTCCTGCAGCAAGAAGAACCATGGTAACAAGTCTTTTTGCCAGTGTGACTGGCAGTATACCTGCGGGGACTATGCAGAAGCGACCGCGGGGATGGAACGCAGCTATTCGGCGAAAGCCTGCCCGTGGGACAATGCTTGCATAGAAAGCTTCCATTCCCTGATAAAAAGGGAATGGCTCAGCCGGTTCCGCATCACAGATTACAGCCATGTATACAGGCTTGTATTTGAATATATAGAGGCGTTCTATAATACAGTCAGGATAGTATTCAGACGGCGAAAAGGACGGTTTACTGAAGAAAGTAAAAGTGGAGCCATCGGCCGCAATAAAACGATAATCCGAAGGAGTCCCGTCAAGGGAATCCGTCAGGAAATTGAAATGCCGGAAAACCATTTCCAGGGCTTCGGGTCTGAGTTTTGCGCGCTGCTGGTTGAGAGCGGAAGCAGTCGGGGCCTGTGGGTCCAAGTCAAAGAAATCAAGCAGTTCGTTTTTTGAACTGGATGCTCCCTGTGAGACGAGGAATGTAATAAGTTTTTCAGCGGGGAGTTTTCTGTCGCGGGTCAGGTCAGAGCCTGGATTTACCGTAAATTCTGAAATGGTGGACGAAACAGAATGGACGGCGTTGGAAAAAAGGGATTTGATTTTTTCGTGAAACATAAATACTGTACCTCCTTGGATTGAAAATGCAAAATACTTCCAAACCAAGGGCCGCTGTCGTTACCTCTAAAAACCAATCAGTAACGACAGCGGCCGCACATTTTGGGCTGTTTGTCAACCCTTTTTTTGAATATTTTTGGTAAGCGGCAAATAATCGGCGTCTATAAAAGGAGCGCAGTCTATGATATCGTACAGTTAGAGCAACTTGATAATCAAATAGTCGCAAAAGTACCATCGTATCAGAGATTTTTGTTTCTTTTGAAACTTCGATACAGAACATTAGCCCACAAGCAGCTGCTTCCGGGCTCCATGCTCATTATGCAGTTAGACCATTGCCCTCTGGCATTCCCGCGCTTCGGTCTTTTTTCCGGGGTGTCCTTGGACGCTCTGGCTCTGGAAACAGCTGTCCATACAATGACTGACGCTGCTGCTGTTTCTTCTCTTCATATGTCCTGTAGGCTTCTGACCAGGGCACCATATCAGCCATGAAATCTTTATCGCCTCCCATTCGGCGCAATGGTATCTGCTCAAACAGGTACTGGAGATAGATGAGGATATTCGCCTGGTTTGCTTTCGCCGTTTCTACTATAGAATACATGATGGCATTTACCTTTGCTCCATTCATGGTATCCGCAAACAGCCAGTTGGCCCGGCCAACCGAGTAGCTGCGGATGATCCGTTCTACATGCCCGTTATCACAGGGAATGTTTCCGTCCGTGAGGAACCGGCGCAGATTTTTCTCCTGGTTGAGGGCATAAGTAATGGCCTTTTTCATCCTGTCTGAGAATACATTGTCCGATCCTTCCAGGAAACGGATATATTCAAAGAAGGCATCCACTTTGGGCGCAACGTTCCCTTCCCTGGCAATGGTCCGTTCGTCTGCAGTCAGTTCCTTCAGTTTGTTCTCTTCCTGGTAGATCCCGCGGATCAGCAGTAGAGCCCGGGTATCCGGAAGCGCTGCAAGCTCCCCGTCACTCATGGCAGCGACATTCTGTACAAAAAACGCTTCCGCAAAATACCGCCGGCAATGCATGAAGCAGCCGGTTGTAAGGATCTCCCCGCCGCTTTCCTCTTCCAGTACCCGGTAAGAAATATAGGCGTCACAAGTGATATAGCCAAGGAACTCCCGGAAAAAATGCCGCAGATGGTCCGTCCCCCGTGTTTCTTCATGGCAGAAGATAATGACAGGAGGACAGTCTGTCAGCTCGCTGCTGGTATGAACCCAGAGAAAGCTCTTATGTCCGGGGCCGTACCCATCTTTATTTACCTGGATATAAGTTTCATCGCACTGAGTATACCTGTAACCAACAAGCAGCTGCGTCATGAATTCATAGACCTCTTCACAGATTTCCGGTACAAGCGTGCCTGCCCAGTTTATGATAGTCTGTTTAATCAGGGCGATGCCCTGCATCTGGTAATCCAGTGCCTGTCTGTAAAAAGGCAGGCCCAGTGCAAACTTCCGGTAAAGGATGTCTGCCATAATAGTGCAGGATACGGCGCTTTTGTCGATCAGGGGATTCATGTGTGGGATGGTAAACAGGTCATGTTCCAGGCCTGCAGAAACAACAGGTGTATAAACCACCTGTGTATAGTAAGGCGTATCCAGTTTCATGAGTTGTTTGTGCTGGTGCCAGTGGGCGATCCTCCAGTTGTTTTCGCCGTACTGTTCATTCAGCGCGTCCACATCCAGGTCATATAGGATCTGCCGCGGCAGTTTCTCAAGGGAATCTGTCAGGCTGGGGTTCTTTTTTGTACGTCCGCTCCTGGTGGTCTGTCCGCCCTTATGGCTTTCAAAATCAATCACCCGGGCTCTGCGGTCCTTCGCAGGGCCGGTATCCTCCGCCGTGCTCTCATCTTCCAGTTCTTCCCCCGGATTATCCAAAGCATCAAGCAGGGCGGGGAAACCTTCTGTTTTGCGGCCGAAGATGGATTTTGTCTTCAGGACGTTTTTCTCGATTTCTTTTTCCAGGAGTTTCTTTAATTCCTCGTTTTCACGGACAATGGCAGCATATTTTTCGTTTAATTCAGAAAACTGGATGTGCGCCTCAGTGCTGATCCTTTCGTTTTCAAGCTGGATCATCCTCAGCCGGGACAGTTCATCATAAAGGGAGACAGCAAGGGAGAGCAGGGTATCCGTGTCGAATTGTCTGATCTGATCAATAAAAATATCCCTGTCTGCCCTCATGGTATTCCCTCCCGATATGATTCAGTCCGAAAGCCTCTGGCACAGCGTCTCCAGTGCTTTCAGAACTTCCTGCTTTTCCTTGATCAATGCCCGGTTCTCTGCTTTCAGCAGACGGATCTGCTCATCTTTTTCGGCGATGACCCGGATGTGCTCTGTGATTGGTTCCGGGGAATCGTTTTCTTCCTGCTTTCTGCCGGAACCCTTCTTCCTCCCGCTTTTTCCGGTAGGGATGATCTCGCCGGTTTCCTCGTCCAGTTTCCCAATCAGCTTCCTGCGGGACCTGGGCTGCTTCTTTTCCTTGTCCCAATACGACTCTGATTCATAGACATAGGTCGTACCGCTTCTTTTGTCTTTGAGCTTTACTAATGACATTGGGGATCCCTCCTTTTTAGTTTTAATTATAAAACATACCTATTCAAATATCAATACAGTAGTTGTGAATTGTTTGTAAAATATACCTATTTGTATGTAAAATAAAGGCATGAGAATTCCCCATGCCATCACTTTCTTTTCCGTCTGGTTTTGGGGTCGTTTACAGGAGGGAACCGTTTGGGTCCAATAGAGGGATCAATGGAAAAACCGTCCATCAGCCTTTTAAATTCCTCTGTGGTAATGCTTCTGGCTTCCTGTGCTGTTCCTGGCCACTGGAAGCATCCGTCTGCCAGCCGGATATACAAAAGAATGAATCTGTCCCCGGTCCAAAGGAGTCCCTTGAGCCGGTCGCGTCTGGTGCCGCAGAACAAGAATAAGGTATCTTTTTCTAATGGGTTCAGGCCGTACTTTAACCTCACCATGGCGGCCAGTCCGTCAATCCCTTTACGGAGATCGGATCTGCCTGTTGCCAGAATGAGCTTTGAGAAGGTAAAACCATTTTCAGTCAGCATATTTTAACACCCTCAATACTACGGAAAGTTGTTTTTCATCTACACCATCATTGAAATCTATGGTGAAGCCCCCGCACCGGATGCTGATGGAAGGGCGGGCGCCGCAGGCCTGGACTGTTTCCTCGCACTGTTGTCCTGCCATTTTCACAGGGAAATCTTGTGTAGAGGGAAGTTCAACAAAACACACTTCATTATTAGGTGGGATAGATGATGGGTGCTGTGAGGGTTGAACCTCACATTGATCAAGGAGGTACTTCCTGACCCGTTTCTGCCACCGAAAGAAGGACGTGCGGTTAATGCCATGCATAGCACACCATTCCTTCTTGCTCATCCCACTTTTTGCCTGCTCTTCAATCACAGGAATCCATTTCTTTATACGTAGTTCCATTACTCTTGGATCCATAACAAAAGCCTCCTGTCTGATAGTATTTTAGAACAATACTACCAGAATAGGAGACTAATTATAAGACGCCGATTATTTGCCGCTTACTATTTTTGAATATTTTTAGAATTTGGGTTAGACCCCAGCCATCAAATCAGGCTGTCCGCTTAACTTAATGACATTGGGGTGTGAACTGTAACGTTAATTGATAAAAAAGAACTATTGGTCAATTCTGTCCCTTGTTAATTTAGACAATAAATGATAAAATATAATAAAATATTCCTATGCAAAATGACAATGGGAAAAGGAATGATAATCAGGAGTTATCCGTTAGAAACTGATATTGGATTATTTTGTGAGGAAAAAACTTTTTAGTAATTTAATTTGTGCGCGTTTCAAATCTAGTTGGCAAACACATGTTCACAAATTGCCTTGGAAAGCTTTTAAACACGGAACAATAAGACATGTCTATTTCTGTAATTTATCAACTAATCATTATGAACTTTGAAACACGCCTTAGTTTGAGTTACCATATCATACTGTAATGAAACTCCCCGCAGCAGAGCTGCGGGGTATCAGCCCGAGACTCGCTTCGCTCGTCATTAGTTTGTCGCGCAGCAGAGCTGCGGGGAATTAGACCCTGAGAGATTAAAAGTCCTAACGGCATAAGACATTCAATACATTACTCATACTTCGCATACTAAAATTAGGCATACTACCAGAAATTACGCCACTT